>VOFJ01003719.1_pt1 | contig 173334 bp, 161 predicted proteins | sample 5384081 | NCBI WGS metagenome assembly VOFJ01 (sample SAMN12384729, study PRJNA508395) | human gut metagenome | isolation source: healthy gut I | host: Homo sapiens | reverse complement strand
TTAAGTCCCTTGATTAATGACGAATCAGTCTTATCGTGGTAAGCGTCAACAGGGTCATCATAATTAAGTTATCTCCTGTGTGCAGTCCACTATCTCAAGCTGCGATTCATCATAAGTTACATTGGCAAGAAAATCCTCCAGCTCGGTCTTCCTTCCCATCAGATATACATACAAATCTTTATTCTCACTGATTGCCCTGATTGCACCCAAAACAAGCTCTGTCTGCGGCTTGTCAAAGCACGCAACCTCTCTGGGCCATGCTCCCCAGGCGGCACTTGCCGACCCGGCAGCCGGCTCCGTTCTTTCCGTCAGCGAAGCATTGACCAACTTGGTTTGGGCACCGCTTGCCGAAGGTCTGGACAGCGTTTCCCTTTCTGCCAACTGGATGTGGCCTTGCCGTTCGCAAGAAGGTGAAGATGCCCGTCTGTACACGGCAGTAAAGGCCTTGAGTGACTTCTGCTGTTCCCTGCAAATCAATGTACCGACCGGTAAAGACTCTCTTTCCATGACACAGAAATACCCCGACGGCAGCAAAGTAATTTCTCCGGGCACGGTAATTGTTTCTGCCGGTGGAGAAGTTTCCGACGTCAAGAAAGTCGTATCTCCGGTGCTGGTTAACAATGAAAAGACTACCATTTATCATATAGACTTCAGTTTCGACAACCTGAAACTCGGCGGTTCCGCCTTTGCTCAGACCCTGGGCAAGGTAGGTGACGAAGTTCCCAGCGTGCAGGATGCCGAATACTTCCGCGATGCTTTCCTTGCCGTGCAGGAACTGGTCAACAAGGGACTGATTCTTGCCGGACATGATATTTCCGCCGGTGGTCTTATCACTACACTGCTTGAAATGTGCTTTGCCAATGTGGAAGGCGGTATGGAAATCAACCTGGATAAAATCAAGGAGCAAGACCTTATCAAGATTCTGTTTGCAGAGAACCCGGGTATCGTTATCCAGGTGAGCGACAAGCACAAGGAAGCTGTAAAGCAAATACTGGAAGATGCAGGCGTAGGTTACGTGAAGCTCGGCAAACCGACAGACGAACGCCATATTCTTGTATCAAAAGGCGATGCTACTTATCAGTTTGGCATCGACTATATGCGTGATGTATGGTACTCTACTTCTTATCTCCTTGACCGTAAGCAGTCCATGAACGGCTGCGCCAAGAAGCGTTTCGAAAACTACAAGATGCAACCGGTGGAATTCGCCTTCATGCCGGACTTCAAAGGCAAGTTCTCACAATACGGCATTAATCCGGACCGCCGTACACCGTCAGGTATACGCGCCGCCATCATCCGCGAAAAGGGCGTGAACGGCGACCGCGAAATGGCCTACTCGCTCTATCTCGCCGGCTTCGACGTGAAGGACGTGCACATGACCGACCTCATGAGCGGCCGCGAGACGCTGGAAGATGTAAACATGATTGTTTACTGCGGTGGTTTCTCCAACTCCGACGTTCTTGGTTCTGCTAAGGGTTGGGCAGGTGCTTTCCTCTTCAATCCGAAAGCAAAAGAAGCGCTCGACAAATATTATGCACGCGAGGATACGCTTTCACTGGGTGTCTGCAACGGCTGCCAGCTCATGGTGGAACTTAATCTTATCAATCCCGAGCACAAGAAAAACGGCAAGATGCTTCATAATGACTCACACAAGTTTGAATCCAGATTCCTCGGTGTTACCGTCCCCACCAACCGCAGCGTAATGCTCGGCTCACTGAGTGGCAGCAAACTGGGTATCTGGGTAGCTCACGGTGAAGGAAAATTCTCCTTGCCATACGACGAGGACAAATACAACGTCGTGCTGAAATACTCATACGACGAATATCCTTCCAACCCCAACGGCTCAGATTATTCCATAGCCGGATTGGCAAGTGCCGACGGACGTCATCTGGCCATGATGCCCCACTTGGAACGTGCCATCTTCCCCTGGCAGAACGGTTGCTACCCCGCAGACCGCGTAAACAGCGACCAAATCACTCCTTGGGTAGAAGCATTTGTCAATGCACGCAAGTGGGTGGAAGCCAATAAAAAATGAGCTGAACTTCCTTTTTTATAGAAATGTAACAAGCGCGGGTTATGAATAATCTCGCGCTTGTTACATTTCTATTCTTCGCTTTCTTTTTGTTTTTCTCAAACAAAAGCATTATTTTTGTGTTTATTTTCAACTCTCCCTCAGTACAACATTCAAAAAACCGTTCGACAATTATGAAAAAGTACTTCTTTTTCTACATACTACTATTATTGCCAATTATAGGCATTGCACAAACATACAAATACATCGGTGTGGAAGACGGTTTGAGCAACAGACGGGTATATGCAATTCAAAAGGGACCTAAAGGTTACATGTGGTTTCTTACCCACGACGGCATCGACCGATACAACGGAAAGGACTTCAAGCCGTACAAATTGATGGATGGAGATGAAGAAGTGAATTCCATGATGAACCTGAATTGGCTCTATGTTGACCCCAAAGGCACCATATGGGAAATAGGCAAGAAAGGACGTGTGTTCCGCTATGATACAAAACACGATCGCTTTGTCCTGGTATACAAGCTACCCGAAAGCGAAGTGAAAGGACGTCCAACCCCTATCAGTTACGGTTTTGTGGATGCCAACAGCGTAATATGGCTTTGCAATGAAGATGCCCTATATCTGTACGACAGCAATACCCAGAAGGTAACATTCATTCAAAACGAAATAGGAGAACGAATTACGGATATCGCACAGATTGATTCGACCCACTTCTTCATCGGAACCGACATCGGTATACACTATGCTGAACTGGCCAACAACATCCTCACCCTCAGCCCCTGCAACCAGTTGGATACCTTGAAGATACAAATCAACGAACTATACTATCACAAACCATCCCACAAGGTTTTTATCGGTACTTTCCAGCGGGGAATATTCTCCTATGACCTAAACAAGCACAAGGTCATGCATATACCATCCGGACTGATGGACATTAGCATCAACTGTATCCGTGCCTTCAATGACAATGAGATTCTCATCGCAACGGACGGAGCCGGTGTCTACAAGATGAATACCGATACCTATGCATCCGAACCGTATATCGTTGCCGACTACAATCGGTACAACTCAATGAACGGAAATACTATCAATGACATTTACATCGACAGCGAGCAGCGTATCTGGATGGCCAATTATCCCATCGGCATAACTGTACGCAACAACCGATATGCCGATTACCAATGGATAAAACACTCTATCGGCAATAAACAATCACTCATCAATGACCAGGTAAACGCCATCATCGAGGACCATGACGGAGATTTATGGTTTGCCACGAACAACGGAATCAGCCTCTATTACAGCAAGACGAAACAATGGCATTCTTTTCTCAGCACCTTCGACTTCGAAAGCCATAGCAAAAATCACACCTTCATCTCACTATGCGAGGTGGAGCCCGGCATCATCTGGGCCGGAGGGTATAGTTCCGGCATCTACCAGATAAACAAGAAGCAACTGTCCATAGACTTCTTTACCCCATCCTTATTCAGCAATCTGAATATCCGGCCAGACAAGTATATTCGTTCCATTATGAAAGATTCTTCAGGAAACATCTGGTCCGGAGGGTATTATAACTTAAAAGAAATAGATTATTCCAGAAAAAACATACGGCACTTCCCGGGCTTGAATGGTATCACCGCTATCATAGAGAAGGACTCCACACATATGTGGATAGGCACTGCCACCGGCTTGTACCTATTGGAAAAAGTGACCGGTAAGTATAGCTATATCCAGATGCCGGTAGAATCCTATTACATCTATTCTCTATACCAAGCTTCCGACGGAATGCTGTATATCGGTACCAACAATGCCGGTTTACTGGTATATGATACGACCAAAAACACATTCAGACATTATCATAGAGACAACTGCGCTTTGATTTCCAATAATATCTATACACTATTGTCCGATGGTAAAGGAAATATCTTCCTGAGTACAGAACACGGTCTGTCCACCTTCTATCCTGCCGAAGAGACATTCCATAACTGGACCAAAGAACAAGGACTGAAGTCTGACCATTTCAACGCAGCCTCAGGCACCTTGAGGAAAAACGGCAATTTCATTTTCGGCAGTACGGATGGAGCCATAGAGTTCGACAAGGACATGGTCCTGCCTCGCGACTATAAGTTCAAAATGGTATTCAATGACCTGCGGGTATTCTATCAGACCGTTTATCCCAAGGATGAAGGTTCTCCACTTATTCTGGATATTGACGAGACAAAAACCTTGCGTTTGAAGTACAACCAGAACATCTTCTCATTGCGGGTCTCAGACATCAACTATGACTATCCTTCCCTAATTCTGTACTCCTGGAAACTGGAAGGCTTCTATGAGGGTTGGAGCCGTCCGGGAGAGGAAAACGTCATCCGTTTTACCAACCTGAGTCCGGGCAACTATACCCTCCGCGTACGTGCCATCTCCAACGAAGACCGTCGTATTGTCCTGGAGGAACGCAGTATGGACATCATTATCGAGCAACCCCTCTGGCTCAGTTTCTGGGCACTGATACTCTATGCAGTGATTATCATATCCATTGCAAGCATCACTCTGCGAATAATAGTCTTGAGAAAACAGCGGAAAGAATCCGATGAGAAAATACGCTTCTTCGTCAATACGGCGCATGATATACGTACTCCACTGACGCTCATCAAAGCACCCTTGGAAGAAATCACCGAACGCGAGCAACTGACTTCCAGCGGACAGAGCAACATCAATACAGCCCTGCGAAACGTAAATGCCTTGTTGCGCCTGACCACCAACCTTATTAATTTCGAGCGCGCAGACACCTATTCCGGAAGTCTATACGTATCCGAATACGAACTGAGCACATATATGGAAGAGACGATCGATGCTTTCCGTTCATACGCAAACATAAAACACATCAACCTGACCTACGAAAGCAGCTTCCGTTATCTGAACGTATGGTTAGATAAGGACAAGATGGATTCCATTTTGAAAAATATCATATCCAACGCACTGAAATATACACCGGACGGCGGCAATGTACATGTCTTTACTTCCGAGACAGAAGATACCTGGAGTATTGAGGTGAAAGATACCGGTATCGGAATTCCGGCTTCAGAACAGAAAAAGCTGTTCAAGATGCATTTCCGTGGCAGTAATGCTATCAATTCCAAAGTTACCGGCAGCGGCATCGGACTACTTCTGGTAGGGAAACTTGTACACTTACATAAAGGAAAGCTCAACTTCAGCAGCATGGAAGGAAAAGGCTCTTGCATCAAAATCACGTTCCCCAAAGGGAACAAGCATTTCCGCAAGGCAATCCAACGCCCTCAGCCCCAAAACGAACGTATTGTTTATTCGGCTTCCGGAGTGCCTATCAATGCCTCCGCCACATCGTCCCCTGCTTCCAGCGACATCTACGACAAGACGCAGCAACAGTCGCAAAACAACAGTAGCCACCAGAAAATTCTTATTGTAGAGGACAATGACGAACTAAGGGAATATCTGCGCAGAACATTGTCTGAACAGTACAACATACAAGTATGCTCCAATGGAAAAGAAGCACTGACCATTGTCAAGGAGTATATGCCCAACCTCGTCATTTCAGACATTATGATGCCGGAAATGAGAGGAGACGAATTGTGTCATATCCTGAAGAACGACATCGAGACATCACATATCCCCATCATCCTGCTCACAGCACTGAATACCGACAAGAATATCATCGAGGGACTGCAAAGCGGAGCGGATGAATATATTGTGAAACCCTTCAATATCGGTATATTGCGGGCAAACATTGCCAACCTGCTGACTAACCGGGCACTGTTGCACCACAAATATGCCAGCCTGGACCTGAACGACGAGAAGAACAATACGGATTGCATCAACTGCTCCAACGACTTGGACTGGAAATTCATTGCAACCGTCAAAAAGAGCGTCGAAGACAATATGGACAACCCAAGCTTCAACGTCGACGTGCTCTGCAACCTGCTGAATATGAGTAGGACCAGCTTCTACAATAAGATAAAGGCACTGACCGACCAAGCTCCGGCTGACTACATCCGGCTGATTCGACTGAAACATGCCGCCCAACTTCTGAAAGGACAAAAGCATACCATCACCGAGATTTCAGAACTGACCGGTTTCAGTGATGCGAAATATTTCCGTGAAGTATTCAAGAAACATTTCAATATGAGCCCAAGCCAGTATGCCAAGAGAGGGAAAGAAGGGAAAGATGATGAAGAAATAAAGTAAATTACAACATTTTGAATATGAATATATATCTTGAAGCATTCTCCATTTTCTTTAAGATAGGAGCCTTTACCATCGGCGGCGGTTATGCTATGGTACCGCTGATAGAAAACGAAATCGTAACCAAACGAAACTGGATAGCCAAAGAAGATTTCATTGACCTGCTTGCTATATCACAGTCCGCTCCGGGCATCCTTGCCGTCAATATATCCATTTTTATAGGGTACCGGCTACGGGGAATACGAGGGAGCATAATCACTGCATTGGGAACCATACTTCCTTCGTTTCTCATCATCCTCGCCATAGCGTTGTTCTTTCACAACTTCAAGGACAACACCATTGTGGAACGTATATTCAAAGGTATTCGCCCGGCAGTGGTTGCATTGATTGCAGCCCCTACATTCAGCATGGCTAAATCGGCCCGGATAAACCGATACAACATATGGATACCGGTGGTTTCAGCACTGCTCATCTGGCTGTTGGGCTTCTCTCCCATCTGGATTATCATTGCGGCAGGTGTAGGGGATACGTCTTCGGACGTTGGAAACATCCGAAGAATTAAAAATGAAAGAATTAAAAAATGAAAGGTGCAACAACACTAATCATTAATCACTAACCATTTATTATTAATTACTAATCATGGTTTTCTTACAGTTATTCTATACATTCTTTAAGATTGGGCTTTTCGGCTTTGGTGGCGGATATGCCATGTTGTCTATGATACAAGGTGAAGTAGTTACCCGTTACGGTTGGCTTACAGCGCAGGAATTTACTGATATTGTGGCAATCAGCCAGATGACACCCGGTCCGATAGGAATCAATTCGGCAACCTATGTAGGTTTTACGGTTACTGGTAGTGTATGGGGATCTATTGTCGCCACTTTTGCCGTAGTGCTCCCCTCTTTCCTACTGATGCTGACCATCAGCAAATTCTTTCTGAAATACCAGAAACATCCTTCCGTGGAAGCGGTATTCAGTGGGCTCCGCCCGGCAGTAGTCGGTCTGCTGGCCTCAGCCGCGCTGGTATTGATGAATTCGGAAAACTTCAGTTCTCCCAAAGAAGACATATATTCCTTCGTCATCAGCTGCCTCATCTTCCTCGTGACATTTATAGGCACAAAGAAATATAAACTGAACCCGATAGGAATGATTGTAGCTTGTGGAATAGCAGGATTGATACTTTATTAGGGATTAAGGATTAAACGTTAATGATTAATCCCTAATCCTTAATCCCTAATTTTTAAAGTTTAATCTTCTTTCCAACGGATTTCGATTCATTATGCAGACGGTCCAAGGCTGTCACCACATAGCGGTACTTTGTCTTTCCGTCTTCATAAGGAAGTTTATAGAAATTATCGCGCGTGATGGCTACAATATGGGAAGGGTCATCTATATTCACTTTCTCTTTGTCATTAAAGCGATAGACCACATATTGGACGGCACGGTTCATTTCCTCTTTATACTTGGGAGCTGTCCAGAAAAGAATATATCCGTCTTCCGTCCACACCGGTTTCATCTTACGTACCTTTGCCGGGGCTTCGTTATCCATGAAATCGAAAACGGGAGGTAGCGCCGGATACTTATGATATTCGGCAATCAGGGCATCGCGATACTTGCCTGCATTCTCTACAACCGCACTGGCAGGCCACTGGCAACTGCCACCGATGGTCTGATAGGCCCGTTGCAAGGCCATTTTGCGAGGAAGCTGATTTATCGACGGGTTCTTGGGGTCGGCATTCTGCACGGTGTTCATCACGGACTGGCCGATAAACAAGGGGCGGTTTTCCGTATTCCTGGCCCACCACTTCACCAGTGTCTCATAGTCGGCAACCGGATGTCCTATATGCCAATAAATCTGCGGAATATTATAGTCTATCCAACCTTCACGGGCCCACAGCAACACGTCCGCATAAAGGTCATCGTAGTTTTGCAGGCCTTTGGTCTTACTGCCAAGCGGGTCACTGCTTTCATTCCGGTAAATGCCAAACGGAGAAACCCCGAACTTCACCCACGGCTTGATTTCACGAATTGTTTCATGCAGTTTCTTAATCAGCACATTCACGTTGCTCCGGCGCCAGTCTCCTTTATTGCTGAAACCTCCGCCAAAACGTGCAAAACTTGCATCGTCAGGGAAATCCTTTCCCTTAATGGGATAAGGATAAAAGTAATCGTCCATATGAATGGCATCCACATCATAGCGGGAAACGATGTCGCTCACCACCATGCAGATGTGCCGGCGGCTCTCAGGCAGTGCCGGGTCAAAATACAACTGGTCGCCATAAGTGACAAACCATTCCGGATGGATATTGTACACATGATTGGGAGCCAACTCACTCTTCAAGGTCGTCTTCGTGCGATACGGATTAATCCATGCATGAAACTCCATACCACGCTTATGGCATTCATCAATCATAAACTGCATAGGGTCCCAATAGGGTTCGGGCGCTTTACCCTGCACTCCGGTAAGGAAACGACTCCACGGTTCCAGTCTGGAAGCATACAGAGCATCCGCTTCGGGACGTACCTGGAAAATTATGGCGTTGATTCCCGCCTTCTGCAAGGAATTCAACTGCCCGATCAGATTCTGCTTCAGTTTTTCGGTCGGCATTCCACGGAACTGTCCGTTTACTGACTGTATCCATGCTGCACGAAATTCACGTTTAGGATAGGCAGACCCGGTCTGCACTTGCGCAAATACTCCTCCCGCCATTAGCAGCAAGAAGAATACACATAAAAGGGATTTTACTCTCATTCTCTAATTACAGCTTTTTAATACTTAAAATAGTTTATAATTAAGGTTTGTCCTTCATCGGCCATTCCACAATAAAGCGGCATCCTCCGCAATAGGTGTCATCCAGATAAATCCGGCCTCCCACCAACTCCATTATCTCATTGGCTATGGCAAGCCCCAATCCGGACCCTTTGGTAAACGTGTCCACTTTATAAAAACGTTCGAAAATACGGTCCGATTCGTCCGGCCTGATGCCTATACCGGTATCCTCTATCACGAAGCGCAATACATGTCGGGACTTATCTTCCTCGCAGGAAACGCGTATATGACCTTCTTCCGTAAACTTCACCGCATTATCCAACAAAGACACCAGCACCATTTTCAGCCATTGCCGGGCTGCATAAAAGGCCGTAATACCGGAAGCAGGCACATATTCCAGTTCAACTCCCGGCTTCAGTTCCGGACGGAAGCCCTCAATACATTCCTTGCAACACGCATCCACTTCTATCTCCTCCTCCTCCCGCGGCATCTCCCACACTCGCGAATCCATATCCGCAATATTGAGTATGTTCTCCATCAGACTCAACAGATATGTATTGTTGCCCTCCACTTGTTCAACATACTCGCGCTTCTCCACATCATCCAGCTTCTCTTGAGCCAGCAAGGTAGAAAAGCCGACGATGGAATTCAACGGAGTACGGATTTCATGGGTGATATGCTGTATAAAGGAACTTTTGACCTGGCTCATTTTTTCCACCGCCCTGCGTGCAGCTTCCAACTTGCGGTTCATGGAGAGGGTGCGGATGTACAGATAAGTAATGAGCAGCAAGAGCAGCAATACCAGTCCGCCAACGGCCAAGGCTATCATCAGTCTTTCCTCGTTCAATCTGGCACTCAGTTCCAGCTTCTCCATCTTCAGCCGGTCCACCTCAAACTGTGCCGTATATTTGCTTAGCTTGTCATCCATCTCAGCCGTACGTACAGAATCACTCACGGCACCATATCTGGCATAACTGCGGCAAGCCGCACGATAATCGCCCAACTGTTCCTGCAGTTCTCCTTTCATATAATGGTTATAAGGATAGCAAAGCCCCAGTGAATGCTGATAATCCATGAGTGAATCCACGTAAGCAATGTTACCTTTCAAATCACCGAGGATACGGCAACACATTATCTTATAGCCAAACCATGCTTCGGGCGTCGAACTCTCCGGATGTTGACGGTAGAAACGGTCAGTCTCCTCAATATAAGGCTCAGTAGCCTTTCTACCTTCATTGGCCAATAAGCCTATAACCCTGAATTCACAGAAACGCAGGTGCAGGGAAGGGTCTATGTCGACTTGTTTACGGTTCAGTTCATCCTCCAGTTGCGACAATTTACTCAGATACTCGCCGGCTTCTGCATACTCACTGCGTGAAAGATAAGTCTGGATAATATTAAGCAACACCACGTATGCGTCACGATAATAGCTGCCTTCCTCGAAAAGTTTCAGTGCATTGTTGTAATTCTCTATACACAGTTTCACATTGTTTCCAAAGACCCGATGGTTATACCCGATGCACATTTCGCCACAAGCCAATCCGTATTTGTCCCGGGCTTGCTCGGCATCCTGGTGGAGCCTGACGGTTTCAGCCATCGCCTCCTCTTGCATACCTTTCTCCGTCATGCGCTGAATGTACTGCCGCCACGCCATATACCGGTCTCGTGTCCGTTGGTATTTCCAGCACCAGTCCATATATTCATAGGTTGCGGCTTTCAGATTGGTCAATGTCCCCCAACTGATAATAATGAGAAATCAGGTTGTTGTGGGCATCGCTAATCTGTACCGTATCGTTCAGTTCGCGGGCAAGTTTCATCCACCGGGCATTGACGGAAGGCAATCGGTCTTGTCCCAACACTTTCTGCGCACTATCTGCCAGAGCTTTCATCTCTCCATAAGGGTCTTCGGCATGCAGGATTGAGGGGCATAAACCTAACACCAGCACAACAAGAAGCCATTTTATATTACGCTTTACCATGTTCGGACATTAAAAGGAGTCGGATGCGAATTTAGTGCTTTTATTTAATGTAAATTAGCAGTCATCCTAAAGTATAACAAATCTTAACCTTGCCTGTCTGATACGATTTTTCCAGCAGGTTCGTTTTATTCTACCCCGGTTTGCATTATCTTTGCAAATCCTAAATCACATAAGTGACTTTTATATGGCAGAAAATACATCGATTATCATAAAGGGAGCTCGTGTCAATAACCTCAAGAACATTGACGTAGAGATTCCCCGTAACAAACTCGTAGTCATCACCGGACTGTCCGGTTCCGGAAAATCCTCACTTGCTTTCGATACATTATATGCCGAGGGGCAGCGCCGCTACGTGGAGAGCTTGAGCAGTTACGCCCGCCAATTCCTGGGACGCATGAGCAAGCCCGAATGCGATTTCATCAAAGGCATCCCGCCTGCCATTGCCATCGAGCAGAAAGTTAGTAGCCGCAATCCGCGGTCCACCGTGGGCACCTCCACCGAAATATACGAATACCTGCGGCTGCTCTATGCCCGTGTGGGGAAAACCTTCAGCCCGGTCAGCGGACAGGAAGTGAAGAAGCATTCGGCGGAAGACATCGTGAAGTGCATGCTGGAATATCCGGAAGGAACCAGATATACCGTGCTCGCCCCGATATTGCTGCGCGAAGACCGCACGCTGCAACAACAACTGGAGATAGACATGAAGCAAGGTTTCACCCGTCTGGAAGTGAACGGTGAGATGATGCGCATCGACGAATACAAGCCGAAAGAGGGAGACACCGTTTTCCTGCTGATTGACCGTATGACAGCCTCTTCCGAAAAGGACTCCGTGAGCCGCCTCACCGACTCGGCAGAGACAGCCATGTACGAAGGAGACGGCGCCTGCCTGCTGCGGTTCTACCAGTCCGACGAAAGCACCTGCCTCTACCGGTTCAGCACCAAGTTCGAGGCGGACGGCATCATCTTCGAGGAGCCGAACGACCAGATGTTCTCCTTCAACTCTCCCATCGGCGCATGTCCCGTATGCGAGGGATTCGGGAAAGTCATCGGCATCGACGAGCATCTCGTGATACCCGACCGCTCCTTGTCCGTCTATGATGGAGCCGTTGTATGCTGGCGGGGCGAAAAGATGGGCGAATGGAGGGATATGGTGATACACGGAGCCGAGAAAGCCGGCTTCCCCATCTTCACTCCCTATTATGAACTGACCGACGAGCAACGCCGGATGCTGTGGGAAGGGACACCCTACTTTGAGGGCATCAACGCCTTCTTCAAGATGGTGCAGGAAAATCAGTACAAGATACAATACCGTGTGATGCTGGCACGCTACCGCGGAAAGACGCTCTGCCCCAAATGCCACGGTACCCGCCTGAAGCCCGAAGCAAACTACGTACGCGTGGGAGGACGCAACATCTCCGAACTGGTAGATTTGCCCATCACTGAGTTGAAGCTCTTCTTCGACAACCTGCAGCTAGACCCACATGACGCCGACATAGCCCGCCGCATCCTGACAGAAATCAACAGCCGCATCCAATTCCTATTGGATGTCGGTTTGGGATACCTCACGCTGAACCGCCTCAGCAACTCGCTCTCCGGCGGTGAAAGCCAGCGAATCAACCTCGCCACCTCGCTGGGAAGTAGTCTGGTGGGCAGCCTGTATATTCTTGACGAACCGAGCATCGGCCTGCATAGCCGCGATACGGACAAACTGATACACGTGCTCCGCCAGCTGCAACAGTTGGGCAATACGGTAGTGGTAGTGGAACACGATGAAGAGATTATCCGTGCTGCCGACTATATCATCGACATCGGTCCCCGGGCAGGCCGCCTGGGAGGGAAGGTCGTCTACCAAGGAGATATGAAAGACCTTCAGAAAGACAGTGACAGCTATACCGTGCGCTATCTGCTGGGCGAAGAAACCATCCCCCTGCCGGAACACCGCCGCCCGTGGAACAACTACATAGAAATAAAAGGCGCACGCGAAAACAACCTGAAGGGTGTAGAGGCACGGTTCCCGCTGAATGTAATGACCGTAGTCACCGGTGTCAGCGGTTCGGGCAAGAGTACGCTGGTACGCGACATCTTCTACCGCGCCCTGAAACGAGAGCTGGATGAATGCAACGAACGTCCAGGCGAGTTCACTTCCATTGGAGGAGACTTGCAGAACCTGCGCAATGTAGAGTTTGTTGACCAGAATCCTATCGGGAAGTCATCGAGAAGTAACCCCGTGACCTACATCAAGGCCTACGATGAAATCCGTAAACTATGGGCGGACCAACCGCTTGCCAAGCAGATGGGATACAGTGCCGGATACTTCAGCTTCAACAGCGAAGGCGGCCGTTGCGAGGAATGCAAGGGTGAAGGCACCATCACGGTGGAGATGCAATTCATGGCAGACCTTGTACTGGAATGCGAATCCTGCCACGGCAAACGCTTCAAGGCGGACACGCTGGAAGTGAAGTTCCACGACATGAATATCTACGACGTATTGGAGATGACCGTAAACCAAGCCATCGAATTCTTTACGCAACACGGACAGAAAAAGATTGTGAAGAAGCTGCAACCCTTGCAGGATGTAGGTTTGGGATATATCAAACTGGGGCAAGCCTCCTCCACCCTCTCCGGTGGAGAGAACCAGCGCGTGAAACTCGCCTTCTACCTCAGCCAGGAGAAAGCAGACCCGACCATGTTCATCTTCGATGAACCGACCACCGGACTACACTTCCATGACATCAAGAAACTGCTCGAAGCCTTCGATGCCCTAATACGCCGCGGGCACAGCATTGTCATCATCGAACATAATCTGGATGTGGTGAAGTGTGCGGACCATGTGATAGACCTGGGGCCCGAAGGAGGGGACAAAGGAGGAAACATCGTAGCTACCGGTACACCGGAGGAAGTGGCGAAGTGTGCGGCAAGTTATACGGGACAATTCTTGCAAGAGAAATTACACCCCTCGCTTCCTTAAATAGAACACAGAGGCACGGAGACACAGAGATATTAAATTCAAGGAAAAAGAATAAAACTCTATGCCTCCGTGTCTTTGTGCTTAATCTTACCGGGTGCTACTACTCCAATTTAAAAGTAACCGGAAAAGTAAATTCCACCTTCACGGCTTTACCCTGCTGCATCCCCGGTTTCCATTGTGGCATCAATTCTACAATCCGTAATGCTTCCTCATCCAGGGCAGGATACCTGCTGCGCATAATAACGGGGTCCGTCACACGACCATTCTCGTCAATCACCACGCTGACAGCAACTCTTCCTTGAATGCCATTCTTACGGACTTCTTCCGGATAACGGATATTCTTTTGAATAAAATCCATTAAGGCTTTCATACCTCCCGGAAACTCGGGCATCACTTCCACTACTTTATAGACCGGTTCTTCCATTGGCTCTTCCGTTATCAATTGTGGGCTCCCGCCCTTCCCTGCATCCGAAATATAAGGGGGAAGAGATGTCTTTTCCGCCGTTCTCCATTCTTCCTCATTATCCGTCAATCTGAACTCAGCCATCATCAAGACAGGTTTCCTCCTGATGGTTATCTCATAAAAGTAACGGTAGCGTCCCGGCTTGTTGGGATGCACATCCGGATAAAGAGAGGCTTTCATAACCCTTTCCTCCCCATCCCGCAGCACATAGGCGATGTCCCAAAAGGCAGCGTTTATCGGCAATTCCCGCCAGGTACCTTTTTCGTCTTCGAACGTCAGGTAGTAATGCTCGCCGCAGGTCAAATCTCCGCCACTGTGATTGCTGAGGATGAATGTCGCATGAGGCGCTTTCGTTGAAAAGACTGGATATTCGGGACGGATATGGATGCCACGAATATGATTCCTGCCTACTCTCTCGTTGATGACGGGGACTTCTACACCATGAAAACAGAAAACGGGGGAGTCCATTATCTCCTCCCGGAACTCTTTCCGTTTTTCAGGAGTATTCACAATCAAATCTATATCGATGCAATGCAACCCCACCCCATATCCGGTCACATTCCTCCGGATGTGTGTGTAGGTTGTGTTTTCCAACCGCTTTCTCAGTTCGTCGTGAATGGCAAGCAATTGTTTTTGCAAGCAGTCACCGTCATCCACGAGCCCTATCTTGAGGCTATCGCTCACTGATTTTTCCTGCAACCGTCGGTCTAACCCTACCGTATCTACAGAATCTTCAGGCATTTCTACGCGTTCCGTCTTATTCATCTTGCAGGATGAAAGGCAACAAAGCAATAGGAGAAAACAAACTCTGTTCATAGCATTTTGTATTTCAAGTCCATAGCATCAAATATACTCATTTTCGCAATCATAATCAAAAATAGAACCCCTAATCTCATAAGACTATATTAGGAATACATGTAATAACGGTATGAGAATAGAAAAGATTACGGCTAAAAGACACTGCATCGCCACTGCAAAGTCACTGCATTCCTTTTGCAGTGCTGCTGCACGCCCATTGCAGTACGACTGCAACCGTATTGCAGAGCTACTGCAAGCCTCATGCAGTGACACTGCAAAAAGCGTGCAGAACTTTGCAGTAGGAAAGAACTGATAACTAAGATAATAGCGCCAATGAAAGAAGTATGCAGTACAATTGAAATGGAAACGAAATGGGCGTGACAGATAAGTGTAACGATTCTTATCTATCACGCCTATCTATCACGCGGTAAGGTATTTGTAATCAATAGAATATACCCCTCCGCGTGATAGCATGACAGATGTTTTGCAAAAACAAACTCTGTGGTAGTAGCAAAATGAGATTAGAAATAGAATCCGAAACCTACTTTCAGACCGAATTTAGAACGGTCGCTATTGACGTTCCAGTAAGCTGCAGGTTCGATGGTCACCGTGCGGGTCAGGAAGAACGCATAACCGGCTTCCAGACCGAAAGAGAACTTGGTATCATCCAAATCGTGTCCCCAATCCCAACGGTCCACATTGACATCGGCACCCAGATACACGCCAATCTTGTCGAAATAATAACGTCCGCCTACACCCAGCGTATAGACATCGAGGTCAGATCCTCCGGTATTCCAAGCAGCTCCGGCATGCACCAGCAAGGCGATGTTGTCGAGTAGAAAAGCACCTCCCTTGGCTTCAAGGCCAAAACTTGTCTTGTCGGTTCCCGTGTCATGAGAAAATTCCAAACCGGTGATGGACGGGTTCAAAATCCACTTACCTTTTTCAAACTGTGCCTGAGCTGCCACTGTGACAACAAGCAAGCAAACGAATAATGCCAGTTTTTTCATCTTGTTCTGTTTTTTGAGTAAATAATCAATGTTGTTTATTGTCTTCTTCGAATCGCTTGCGTTGCAGCGCCTCCTTCTTGCGAAGCACCAGCCACAGCACAAATACAATGAGGTACGAAGCAGCTACGGTGACATACTTCTCAGTATCGCTGATTTCCGTATTGCGGGGAAGGAAATAAGCGGCAGTAGCAGAAACGTAAATAAGCAGGGCCAACGTGAGCCCGGTAGATTTCTTGATTTTCTTCATTACCAAAGTTTTTTAGTCGTCTTAAAATACCAAATATTAAACCAAATAGCAGCCAGCACAACAGCTATCAAGGCTACGCCCAGCGCATAATTCGGACCGAGCCCGAAACCTTCGGGAGCAATGCAGATGTAAGTGGTACACACAGCCGTCATGAATAATGCCGGGAAATAGGTGACGTAATAATAACGTCCTTTCTTCTCGCGTACCAGATAGACCGTAATGGCCCACAACGTAAAGACGGACAGAGTCTGATTGGCCCAGGCAAAATAACGCCAAATCATGTCAAATCCATCCTTATCCCGCAGGCTGTAAAGCAACAAGCTAATGGCTACCAGGAACATCGGGATGCATATATATAAACGGCGACGCATGGATTTTTGTTCCATTCCCAAGAAATCCGCCACAATGAGGCGCGCTGAACGGAAAGCCGTGTCGCCACTGGTAATAGGCGCGGCAATAACACCCAGAATGGCCAATACGCCACCTACGGCACCCAGCCAGTCTTTTGTAATGGCGTCTACAATGATAGAGGCATTCGTCTCCCCCATCCCGTTCTCGTGGAAGAAATAAGTGGCGGCGGCAGCCCATATCAGAGCTACAATGCCTTCGGTTATCATTGCCCCATAGAAAACGGGGCGTCCGTGGCGCTCGCTTGTCATGCAACGTGCCATCAGCGGACTCTGCGTGGCATGGAAGCCACTGATGGCACCGCAGGCAATGCTGACGAACATGATGGGGAAGATGGGCAATGCAACCGCATCGGGATGCGTGTTCTGCAATCCGTCCCATATCTCCGGCAATGCAGGATGGTTGACGTAAAGCATTACCAGAATACCGACCGCCATGAACAGCAGGGCAACGGCGAACAGCGGGTATATCTTACCGATAATCTTATCTACCGGCAGCAAAGTGGCAAAGATATAATAAGCGAAAACAACAATAATCCAGAAGGTGGTATCCAAGCTGTCGGGGGTCAGCTTGGCAAGCAGTCCGGCCGGTCCTGCCACAAAGACAGCTCCCACCAATATCATCAGGATGACGGTAAAGCCGCGCATCAACTGCTTGGTGGTCAGCCCCAGATAGCGTCCGATGATTTCCGGCAGGCTTTCCCCGTCATGCCGCAAGGAGAGCATACCGGCAAGATAGTCGTGCACTGCACCGGCAAAGATACTGCCAAGTACAATCCACAGATAGGATGCCGTACCGAACTTAGCTCCCATGATGGCACCGAAGATAGGTCCCAACCCGGCAATATTGAGAAACTGTATCATAAAGATTTTCCAAGTAGGCAGTGGAATGTAATCCACACCATCGGCTTTGGTAAGGGCGGGTGTTTTGCGGTCATCGGGACCAAAGACGCGTTCTATGAAGCGTCCGTAGATAAAATAGCCGGCTATCAACGCCAGCAGGCAAAGCGTAAATGTAATCATGGCGTGTTAATATCTTTAATGTATGCAAATGTAACAGTTTCCAAGTAAACAGCACAAAATAATCGGGTGTTTTGCTTATCTTCGCCGAGAAATATGACAGAAATAAAGAAGAAAAGAGAAAAATGAAACGAATTATTTCCATTTTACTATATATGGCCGTCTTGCTGCCACTGGCTGCGCAACCGCCCAAGCATGAAGTGCGTGCCGCCTGGATAACTGCCGTCTATGGCCTGGACTGGCCGCAGACACGCACCACTTCGCCCGAAGGCATCCGCAAGCAACAGGCCGAACTGATTGAAATATTGGACAGACTGAAAGCCGCCAATTTCAACACAGTACTGTTCCAGACCCGTACACGGGGAGATGTCCTCTACAAATCAGCCATCGAGCCCTACAACTCCATACTGACCGGAAAGGTGGGCGGCGACCCCGGCTACGATCCGCTGGCTTTTGCCATAGCCGAATGCCACAAGCGCGGTATGGAGTGCCATGCCTGGATGGTGACCATCCCTCTGGGCAACCGCAAGCATGTAGCCGCCCTCGGTAAAGAGTCCGTCACCAAAAAGAAACGCGCCATCTGCGTACCCTACAAACGCGAATACTTCCTGAATCCCGGACATCCGCAAACCAAAGAGTACCTGATGAGCCTTGTCCGCGAAGTGGTGGAACGCTACGATGTAGACGGGATACACTTCGACTACCTGCGCTATCCGGAAAACGCCCCCCGTTTTCCCGACAGCTACGACTACCGCAAATACAGCAAAGGACGCAGCCTTGCCCAATGGCGCAGAGACAACCTGACGGAAATAGTACGCTATATATATAAAGGTGTAAAAGCCATGAAACCCTGGGTAAAGGTCAGCACCTGCCCGGTAGGAAAATACAAAGACACTTCCCGCTACCCCTCCCGTGGCTGGAATGCCTTCCACACCGTCTATCAAGACGTGCAGGGTTGGCTGGGCGAGGGCATCCAGGACCAGATTTATCCGATGCTCTATTTCCGTGGCAATCATTTCTATCCCTTTGCCCTCGACTGGCAGGAACAAAGTAACGGACGCCAAATCATTCCCGGTCTGGGCATCTACTTCCTCGACCCCAGCGAAGGGAACTGGACGCTGGACGAGATTGAACGGCAGATGCACTTTATCCGCGCCCACGGTCTGGCGGGCGAGGCACACTACCGCGTGAAGTATCTGATGGACAATACGCAAGGGCTTTATGATGCGCTGGAAGAAGACTTCTATACCGCCCCGGCCCTGCAACCCGCCATGCCGTGGATAGACAATGTAGCTCCTACACCTCCCTCCGGACTCACGGTGGAAACACCGGAAAACGGCTATTGGAAACTAAGCTGGCAACCCGCCACGGACAATGACAAGCGGAATGCTCCGATGTATGTAATCTACGGTTCGGACACCTATCCCGTAGATACCTCCAATCCGAAGAATATCCTGGCACAACGAGTACAAGGCACGGAATATACCTATGCCCCCATCCGCCCGTGGACTGCCCGAAAATATTTTGCCGTGACAGCCATAGACCGTTGCGGAAACGAAAGCGAAGCTATTCAGCAGCAGTGACACAGACAAAAGCCCGGTAACGGCTCTTCGGAGTGACCGGTACCAGAGGCAGATAGCCGGAAACAACCCTGCCGTCCTTCACCACCAGCGGATAGCTTTGCATATCCTGCTCATGCCGCTCCATCAAAGCTTCATGGGTCGGAAAACAATCAATGGAGAAACGTCCCTCCCCACCGGGGACAATGAAATGATCACTAAGCACATGGGAAACGATTCCCATATTCATCCGTAGATTTATTTCGACATGGGGGTTGATGGCATACGGATGCCCTTCCTTCTGACGGCAGACCATCATGTCCACACCCAAGAAACCCATATAAGATGTAGCATAACTCGTTTCCAATGCTTTCTGCATCATATTGCGTATGCGTACAAATGCTTCAAAGGGTACATATTGCTGAATCCATTCCTCCACTTGCTCATCCGAAGTAAGGATATTACCACGATATGCCCCTTTGTCATCCGTAACAAAACGGGAATAGCCGACAAAAAGAAGCTTTCCCCGACCATCCGAATAAAATTCCATGGCAAAGTCTTCCACCTTATCAAATATAGGCTCCATCACAAAACCTCTATTTTCTTTCAGCGCCCTACTACACCAATCGGAAACATTTTTCGTAAAGCCATGACGGCACCAACACAATCCCTTTCCACTTCCCGACCAAAGTGATTTGAACACACATCCCTCCTTGTAACGATCAACAATATCCGGAGAGATATCCGTCATTCTACCATCAGCCTCCACCAAGCAACAACCGTCACCACAAGTATAATCTATTTTATTGAAATAGAAAAGTGCGCGAAAAGCCAAAGCGTTACTACGGGCAGCCTTCATACGATATTTATCCAAAGCATCCGGCGTAGGAAGATTTTTTTCCAGAACACCGCCTTTCAACATCCGTTTACGGATAGCGGGGTTCCATCCCCAAGGCATTACCCGCACATCAGCATAATCGGGCAGCTCCGGCTCTGTCACCAAATGCACATCCAGCCGGAACAACTGTTGCATCTGTTTCAGATAATCTGCATTATAGGCGGAAGAGGCCAGTACCCCACTACCCGGCTGGGCATACCAAATCGGCAACAAAGCCAAGTCTTCAGCCATACGGCGGATGGTAGCGGGCGCCATATAATTTTCTTCATTATTTCCCAATGCCATATCTGCATCAGGATTGAACACATAAAGTTTCATCTTTCAAATGTTAACCAATTACTCACGTTTTGTATGAGAGTGCAAAGTTATATAATATTTTGCCATCTCTACTTTGCAAATCTATAAAAAAGCCGTATATTTGTCGCCCGATAAACCGAATTTAAAGCATGGAAGCATTTTACCGTACACACGCTTATCTCGTAGAGCATGCCAATGCCCCCGTACGCCGCGACCTAATGGACGAAATAGACTGGAATGACCGTCTTATCGGTATCAAAGGCACAAGAGGCGTAGGTAAGACTACTTTCTTGCTGCAATATGCCAAAGAGAAATTCGGCACAGACCGCTCCTGCCTCTTCATCAACATGAACAACTTCTACTTCTCCGGACATGGCATCGTGGAGTTCGCCGCCGAATTCCAGCGTCGCGGAGGAAAAGTGCTGTTGATAGACCAGGTATTCAAGTACCCGGAATGGAGCAAGGAACTGCGTATGTGCTACGACCGCTTCCCCAACCTGAAAATCGTGTTCACCGGCTCGTCCGTGATGCGCCTGAAAGAGGAGAATATGGAGTTGCGCGACATCGTGAAGAGCTACAACCTGCGCGGCTTCTCCTTCCGCGAATACCTGAACCTGCAGACGGGCATGAAGTTCCACGCCTATCCGTTGGAAGAAATCCTGAGCAACCACGAACAGATAGCCAAAGGCATCCTCTCCAAAGTACGTCCATTGGACTACATGCAGGACTATATGCACCACGGCTTCTACCCTTTCTTCCTCGAAAAGCGTAACTTCTCGGAGAATCTGCTCAAGACAATGAACATGATGGTGGAAGTAGACATCCTGCTCATCAAACAAATTGAGCTGAAATACCTTTCGAAGATAAAGAAATTACTATATTTGTTGGCCGTGGACGGGCCAAAAGCGCCGAATGTCAGCCAACTGGCAAACGACATACAGACCTCCCGCGCCACAGTAATGAATTACATCAAGTATCTGGCAGACGCACGACTCATCAATATGGTCTATCCGAAAGGAGAAGAATTCCCCAAGAAGCCGTCGAAGATAATGATGCACAATTCAAATCTGATGTATTCCATCTATCCCGTCAAGGTGGAAGAACAAGACGTACTGGACACTTTCTTTGCCAACACAATGTGGAAGGACCACAAAGTGAACAAGGGTGACAAGAACATCTCCTTCATGGTAGATGAGGTGATGCCTTTCAAGATTTGTCCGGAAGGAACAAAGATAAAGAATAATCCGGGAGTTACTTATGTACTGCATAAGGCGGAAATAGGCCGAGGCAACCAAATACCTCTCTGGTTATTCGGTTTCTTGTATTAAGAGAGAGATTTTTTTACTTAAATAAATAATTCAATTTAGTTATGACTAAACAGAAGAAATTCATTACTTGTGATGGTAACCAGGCTGCTGCACATATCTCGTATATGTTCTCCGAAGTAGCTGCCATCTACCCCATCACCCCCTCTTCTACGATGGCTGAATACGTAGACGAATGGGCTGCCGCAGGTCGCAAGAACATCTTCGGCGAAACAGTATTGGTACAGGAAATGCAGTCAGAAGGCGGTGCTGCAGGTGCCGTCCACGGCTCTCTGCAAGCCGGTGCGCTGACTACTACTTACACAGCTTCACAAGGTCTGTTGCTGATGATCCCGAACATGTACAAGATTGCCGGTGAATTCCTGCCTTGTGTATTCCACGTATCAGCACGTACATTGGCAAGCCATGCACTGTGTATCTTCGGTGACCACCAGGACGTTATGTCTGCACGCCAGACCGGTTTCGCCATGTTGGCCGAAGGTTCTGTACAAGAAGTTATGGACTTGGCAGGTGTTGCCCACCTGGCCACCATCAAGGCCCGTGTTCCGTTTATGAACTTCTTCGACGGTTTCCGTACTTCTCACGAAATCCAGAAGATTGAGATGCTGGAGAACGAAGACCTCGCTCCGCTTATCGACCAGGAAGCTTTGGCTGAATTCCGCGCACGTGCATTGAACCCGATGAACCCGGTTGCCCGTGGTATGGCCGAAAATCCTGACCACTTCTTCCAACACCGTGAATCTTGCAACAACTACTATGAAGCAGTTCCGGCTATCGTTGAGGAATACATGAACGAGATTTCCAAAATCACAGGCCGCAAGTACGGTTTGTTCGATTACTACGGTGCAGAAGATGCAGAACGCGTTATCATCGCCATGGGTTCTGTAACGGAAGCTGCCCGCGAAGCTATCGACCACCTCGTTGCCAATGGCGAAAAGGTTGGTTTGGTTGCCGTTCACTTGTATCGTCCGTTCTCTGCCAAGCACTTCCTTGCCGCCGTTCCCAAGACAGCCAAGAAGATTGCCGTACTGGACCGTACGAAAGAACCGGGTGCTAACGGCGAACCGTTGTACCTCGACGTAAAAGACTGCTTCTACGGTGCAGAGAATGCTCCGGTTATCGTAGGCGGCCGTTACGGTTTGGGATCCAAGGACACTACTCCCGCGCAAATCCTCGCCGTTTACAAGAACCTGGCTATGCCGATGCCGAAGAACCACTTCACTATCGGTATCGTAGACGACGTTACCTTCACTTCTCTGCCCCAGGAAGAAGAAATCGCATTGGGCGGCGAAGGCATGTTCGAAGCCAAATTCTACGGTTTGGGCGCTGACGGTACAGTAGGTGCCAACAAGAACTCTGTGAAGATTATCGGTGACAATACCGACAAGCACTGCCAGGCTTATTTCTCTTACGACTCCAAGAAATCAGGCGGTTTCACCTGCTCACACCTGCGTTTCGGTGATACTCCTATCCGCTCTACATACCTGGTAAACACGCCTAACTTCGTGGCTTGCCACGTTCAGGCTTACCTGCACATGTACGACGTAACCCGCGGCTTGCGTAAGAACGGCTCTTTCTTGCTGAACACCATCTGGGAAGGCGAAGAGCTGGCCAAGAACCTGCCTAACAAGGTGAAGAAGTACTTTGCACAGAACAATATCACTGTTTACTATATCAATGCTACTCAGATTGCACAAGAAATCGGTTTGGGCAACCGTACCAACACCATCCTGCAATCCGCATTCTTCCGTATCACCGGCGTTATTCCGGTTGACCTGGCTGTAGAACAGATGAAGAAGTTCATCGTTAAGTCTTACGGCAAGAAGGGTGAAGACGTTGTCAACAAGAACTACGCAGCAGTTGACCGTGGCGGCGAATACAAGCAGCTGACCGTTGACCCGGCTTGGGCCAATTTGGCAGACGACGCCAAGGCTGAAAACAACGATCCTGCATTCATCAACGAAGTGGTTCGTCCTATCAACGCACAAGACGGTGACTTATTGCCGGTATCTGCATTCAAGGGTATTGAAGACGGTACTTGGGAACAAGGTACTGCCAAATATGAGAAACGTGGTGTAGCTGCATTCGTTCCCGAATGGAACGCTGAAAACTGTATCCAGTGTAACAAGTGTGCATACGTTTGTCCTCACGCTTCCATCCGTCCGTTCGTACTCGATGCTGAAGAGCAGAAGGGTGCCAACTTCACTCAACTGAAGGCTGTAGGTAAAGCATTCGACGGTATGACATTCCGTATTCAGGTAGACGTTCTCGACTGTCTGGGTTGTGGCAACTGTGCCGATGTTTGTCCGGGCAACCCGAAGAAGGGTGGCAAGGCTCTGACTATGAAACACCTCGAAAGCCAATTGCCGGAAGCTGCCAACTGGACTTACTGTGCTGAAAACGTGAAGAGCAAACAACACTTGGTTGACATCAAGGCCAACGTGAAGAACTCCCAGTTCGCCACTCCGTTGTTCGAGTTCTCAGGCGCTTGCTCCGGTTGTGGTGAAACTCCGTACGTGAAACTGATTTCCCAGTTGTTCGGTGACCGCGAAATGGTAGCCAACGCAACAGGATGTTCTTCCATCTACTCCGGTTCAGTACCTTCTACTCCTTATACCAAGAACGAAAAGGGTCACGGTCCTGCTTGGGCAAACTCATTGTTCGAGGACTTCTGCGAATTCGGTCTGGGTATGGAGCTTGCCAACGAAAAGATGCGCGCACGTATCGTGAAGGCTATGGAAGATGCCATCGCAGCAGAAGGAACTCCGGCCGAATACAAAGAAGTATTCCAGGCTTGGATTGAAAACATGTACGATGCAGACAAGAGCAAGGAACTGGCTGAAAAGATTATTCCGATGGTAGAAGCTGCCAAAGACAAGTGCGACAGCTGCAAGACTATCGCCAGTCTGTCTCAATACCTGGTAAAACGCAGCCAGTGGATTATCGGTGGTGACGGTGCCTCTTACGACATCGGTTACGGTGGTCTCGACCATGTAATCGCAAGCGGTAAGGATGTCAACATCCTCGTACTGGATACTGAGGTTTACTCCAACACAGGCGGTCAGTCTTCCAAGGCTACTCCGGTAGGCGCTATCGCCAAGTTTGCCGCTGCCGGTAAGCGTGTACGCAAGAGACCTCGGTCTGATGGCTACTACTTACGGTTACGTATACGTTGCCCAAATCGCTATGGGTGCCGACCAGGCTCAGACTTTAAAGGCTATCCGTGAAGCAGAAGCATATCCCGGTCCGTCACTCATCATCGCTTACGCTCCGTGTATCAACCACGGTCTGAAGGCAGGTATGGGCAAGAGCCAGGCAGAGGAAGAAAAGGCCGTTAAGTGCGGTTACTGGCACTTGTGGCGTTACAACCCGGCTCTGGAGGCTGAAGGCAAGAATCCGTTCACGCTGGATAGCAAGGAACCGGATTGGAGCGGATTCCAAGACTTCCTGAAGGGTGAAGTTCGTTACGCATCCGTAATGAAGCAATATCCGCAGGAGGCCGACGAGCTGTTCAAGGCTGCTGAAGAAAACGCTAAATGGCGTTACAATAGCTACAAGCGTCTTTCCAAAGAAAATTGGGGCGCTGAAGTTACAGAGTAATTCCGATTACTAAATAAAGAATAGAGGCTGCTCCTGAATAAGGCGTAGTCTCTATTTGTTTTTAATTAACAATACTAAATATCACAGGTTATGATTGGATTTATCATTTGGATTATCGGTGTGGTTCTGTGTGTCAAAGCCGTACTTGAAATCATGAAGTGGCCGGTAGACGGCGTGAAGAAACTATTAGTTGCAATTATCATCCTGCTCACAAGCTGGATTGGAATCTGTGTTTACTACTTCTGGGGAAGGGAAAACCTGCCTCAAATACTGAAATAAGTTCCAGTATCATTTACAGAAGTAAACAGACGTGTATTAAGAACAAGGGGGATAGACAACAGCTATCCCCTTCTTTTCAGAAACTCGGTAGGACTCTCCCCAAACTGTTCCTTATAGCATTTCGTGAAATAGGAAGGTGACGAAAAGCCCACTTCATAGGCAATCTCCGCTACCGTCATGTCAGAGGAGGCAAGCAGTGAGGCAGCCTTTTTCAACCTCATCTGGCGCAGCAGCTCATTCGGCGAATAGTTGGTCAGCGATTTCAGCTTACGGTAAAGCTGCACACGGCTCATACCCATATTCCGTCCCAAATCCTCCACATTGAGTTCCGCATCTTTCATCCTCTCCTCGACAAGCGATTTGAAGCGGGAGACGAAACCCTTATCCAAATCACTGATGGCTTCCTTCTCGATAGTCTGGTTATCTCCGAAGAACTGCCTCAACTGACGGCGGTTTGCAATAAGATTACGGACACGAGACAAGAGCAACTGCGAATTGAATGGTTTGGAAATATAAGAATCGGCACCGCCATCATAGCCCTGGATACGCTGTTCGTCCAGCGAGCAGGCCGTCAGCAGAATCACCGGGATATGGCATGTCTGTAACTCCCCCTTCAAGCGGCGGCAACATTCCACACCATCCATACCGGGCATCATTACATCCGAAATAACCACATCCGGCACATACTTCATGGCCAGCCGGATACCCTCTGTCCCGTCTGCAGCATCCAGCACGCGAAATTCTTGCGTCAACAGTGACTTCACATAGTTGCGAATATCCGCATTATCGTCAATTACCAGCACAGTAGGACAATCAGCCTCAACCACCTCTTCGCATGCCTTCACTTCCGTATCTATCAGGGTGGACGACACGTCCTTCTCTTCGGCAGGCAACGTCACTATGGTGGGATGGTACTGCGAAACATCCTGCTTTGGGAAAGTGACGGTGAAGGTAGTACCCTTATCATCACTGTGTGCCGCAATGTTGCCACCATGCATCTCTACAAAAGCACGTACCAGCGCAAGGCCGATACCGGTACCTGCCTGATGTCCGTCCACTTGATAAAAACGCTCGAAGATAGCTTCCACATCGGTCGAAGAAATGTAACTGCCGGAATTGAAAACAGACAAGCTATAGTTCTGCTCTGTCATTGACAAGCGTATAGCTATCTTCCCATTCTCCGGCGTATACTTCACGGCATTGGAGAAGAGATTGAAGTAAATGCGCTCCATCTTCTCCGCATCCGCCATCATCCGGAAGTCCGTATCGGGAGATGCCTCAAAGCTGAAAGCAATATGTTTCTTCAGCAACGCCATGCGGAAAGAGTCGTTCCAGCCCCGGAAGCTGTCGAGCAAATCAAAAGGTTCGAGATGGAGCTCCATGCGCCCGTTCTCCACCTTCCGGAAATCAAGTATCTGGTTGACCAGGCGAAGCAGGATATGCACATTCTTTTTCATCAGCTCGAGGAGCTGGCGCGGCTGTCCGTCGAGGGTGCGGTTGGCAAGAAGCTGCTCTATGGGATCGGCTATCAGCGTCAGCGGAGTACGGAAATCGTGTGAAATATTCGTGAAGAACACCAGCTTGGCGTGCGTAGCCTCCTCCAGTTCATGGGAAAGCTGTTCTAACTGCGACTTCTGTACTTCCAACAGTTCCTTCTGCTGTATCAACTGGGTTTTCTGTTCCTCCAGTTTCTTTTTTTCTGCATGGACAGTTCACGGTTCAACCGGTTCTTGGCACGCAAGGAGAGGTAGACAGCCACCAACAAACCGACCAGCAACAATAGGGCGGACAGACTGCCGTACAAGACAACCTGCTGCGTGGCATAACTGGCTAAATACTGGTTTATCTTTCCGTTCAGGGTTTCTATCTTTCCATCCAGGGTGCCGATGTGGGCGGTCTGCATCTTCATGATGAGAGCATTGTCGCGGTCGACGACGGAAGTGCCCAGGATAGTTTCACGGGGGAAATCACGCTTGTTCAGGATATCCATGGCAATCTGCATCACGCGGTCGCCACCGGTAGGATATATAAACGTGGCATCCAGTTCGCCGGCAAGCACTTTCTCCACTCCATAGTCTTTGCCGGACAGGGCGTCTATACCGATGAACCGCATATCCTTTTCCCGCCCCTCTCGGGCAGCGGCAGCATAGGCTCCGGCCGCCATACGGTCATTCTGCGCATACACCAGGTCGATATGCGGAAAGCGGCTCAGCAGAGTATCCATTTTCTCTCCGGCCTTGAGTTGCAACCAGGCACCGTCTTCAACGGCCAGCAACCGGATACCGGGATAAGCGGATATAGCCTTCACAAATCCTTGATGACGGTCTACGGCAGGTGTGGAGCCCACCAAACCTGAGATTTCCACCACATCTCCATGCCCATGCAGCACATTGGCCACATACTCTCCCACAGCTTTCCCTATCTCGTAGTTGTCTGCACCGACGTAGGCCGTGTATTTGTCCGAAAGGATTTTACGGTCCACTACAATCACCGGAATGCCCCGGTTGTATGCCTCCTCCACAACCGGAGTTATCGGAGTGGCTTCATTAGGGGCCACAATCAGCAGATCCACCCCTTCGGCTATCAGCTCACGAATGTCTTTTGCCTGACGGTCATTATCGTCGACAGCAGTACGGATGTCCACCTCCACATCCTCGTAGAAATGGGCTTCACGGAGTATCTCACTGTTCATCTGGCGCCGCCATTCATCCTCGCTACATTGGGAAACGCCGATACGGAAACGTGCCTCGCGCCGGGAGCAGGCAACCGCCACTCCCCAAAGCACGAGCAAAAAGAATAAAATCCGAAGGTTATGCTGTCTCATCTTCACTTTCCTCTGATTTAAGATTGCAGATGAGCAAAGATAACGAAAAATGTGAAAAGAATAAGAAAAATCTATGCCAGCCTTTCTTTCAAGGCCACCGGCAATTCCGGCATGGCACCGCTCTGGGTACATACATAGGCAGAGACTTCCACCGCCAGTTTATGGGCATCGGGCACCTGCTTCCCGCTGAGAATGGCAGCGGTGAAGGCTGCCGTGAACGAGTCACCGGCTCCAACGGTGTCCGCCACCGGTACCTTGGGCGTCTCCTGGAAGGAAACCACTCCCGGAGTGAACACATAGCTGCCGTTCGTTCCACAAGTCAAGATAAGCATTTTCAGGTTATATTTAGCCAGCAGAATCCAGCATTTGTCCTGCAAGTCGATGCCCGGGTAGCCGAAAATACGGCTGATGGTCACCAGCTCCTCATCGTTTATCTTGAGGATGTTGCAGCGGCGCATGGATTCGCAGAGTATCTCTTTGGTATAGAACCCTTGGCGGAGATTGATGTCGAATATCTTCAGTTGCCCCTCCGCATCGGGCATCGTGTCGAGAAAACGGTTGATGGTGATGCGGCTTGTTTCACTGCGTTGCGCCAAAGAGCCGAAACATACGGCACGCGTGTTCAGTGCCAGACGCTTCAGTTCGTCGGTAAAGGGAATGTTGTCCCAGGCCACGCCTTCTTTTATCTCATAGCACGGCACGCCCACGGCATCGAGCGTCACCTGCACCGTTCCCGTGGGGTAAGGCACGCGCTCAATCTGCGTGCGCAGCCCTTCCGGGCGAACACATCCAGAATCTCGTCCCCATCCGCATCGGCACCTACGGCACTGACCACACGGCTGTCGAAACCAAACTGCGATGCATGGTAAGCAAAGTTTGCCGGAGCACCGCCTATCTTCTTTCCTTCGGGGAGGCAGTCCCACAGAGCCTCGCCCATACCTACTATTATCTTATTCATAATATTATATTGTTTAATGAATGATATATTTTATTCACGGCAAACTCAATGTCCTACCCACTGCAAACCTAATAAAAAAGTTCCTAACTATAGAATGAAAAGTTGCCAATTATCTATTAAAAAGTCTCTAAGAACTAAGGATTATCTCTATCCCAAGGCTTGGGATAGACATCCGCAACCTTGGGACAGATATCCGCAGCCTTGGGATATGTGTCCGCAGCCTGCGAACAAAGATTACCGCTTCATACGCAGCATATAGAAGAACAAGTACACTACCCCTACCGTCATCACAGCCACGGCACCGCTTTGTCCTACAGCATCACTTGCCAAGCCCATTGCTATCGGAAATACCGTACCGCCGAAGAGCCCCATAATCATCAAACCGGAAACCTCGTTCTTCTTTTGTGGCATAGCAAGCAACGCCTGAGAGAAGATAACCGGAAAGATGTTCGAATTGCCGAAACCGATAAGGGCAATGCAAATGTATATCATTGTCTTTTCATGGAAAACGAACAACCCTACCATCGCAGCCAACATACATAACACGCTGATGCCGAAGAAGGTTCGGGGAGCCATCTTCTGAAGAATGAAGGCGCCGAGAAAGCAACCCGCCGTGCGGAAAATGAAGTAAAGGCTGGTGGCAAAGCCGGCATCGGCCAGCGTCATGCCCAGACGCTCCATCAGGATTTTGGGCGCTGTGGTATTCGTACCTACATCAATGCCCACATGGCACATGATGCCCAGGAAGCAGAGAAAGATAAACGGCTTGCCCAGCAGGGCGAGGCACTCCCCGAAGGTGGAAGGGCGTCCCTCTTCCTTTTCCTCGCGGATGGAAGTACCGCTCAGCCAGAGAATGGCAATCACCGCAATGACCATATAGACCGGGAACAGCACCCTCCAGCCCATGCCCAGAGACGGAATGGCCTGCGTAGCTCCCACATGGCGATGTATGGAGCCAGAAACGAAGCAATGGCTTTTACAAACTGTCCGAAGGTGAGCGAACTTGCCAGCCGCTCGCCGCTTACGATATTGGAAAGCAGCGGGTTGAGCGACGTTTGCATCAGCGCATTGCCGATGCCCAGCAATGAGAACGAGAGCAGCATCAGCACGTAGCCGTCTCCGAAAACCGGGAGAAGCAAAGAGGCAAACGTGATGACAAGGCTGAGAAGCACCGTCTTCTTGCGTCCGATGCGGTTCATCAGCATACCCGTAGGTACGGAGAAGATGAGGAACCAGAAGAACACCAGAGACGGGAATATGTTGGCTTGCGAGTCGGTCAGGTTCAAGTCGGCCTTCACGTAGTTGGAGGCGATGCCCACCAAATCCACAAAGCCCATGGCGAAGAAGCAAAGCATGACCGGAAAGAGCTTTGCCAAGGAATTCGTTTTTTGCATAATTATATCCTATTTTTTAAAACCCTAATCTGTAAATTCTGCAATTATTCACTTTGTAGCTTCCACCTTTTGCATAACAACTCATACGATTATATGGCTCATTAGGGAAAACCAAATTAGTCATAGCTACCTTACCACCATCAAGGAAAATCTCAACAGAACACTTATCAACAAATATATTTAAAGTATGGCTCATTGTTTTTACTATAGGCCCCCAAGTAGCAAGAGCAAAATCATCGATATAATTAATCGAAGTTTTCATACGTTTATCATGGGTTTCAAGTATATGAGATTGACTATTACGACCAAAATCAACAATACCACTCTTCGTGCGATCCATTACTAATCTACTTTCTAATAAATCTAAGTAAATATCAACCTCTTCACCTTTTTCATTAAATAGTTTAACCCCCATTATATTTGCTGTACCATTGACAAACTGCATTTCAATTTCATAGGCCCCACTATTCTCATTCAACAATGTATCCACATGATACTCGGTATCAACCATAAATGTAGATATCTCCCTCACTTCTTTACGTATATCACGTACTTCCTTTACTGGAGTTATTGATACATAAAATTCACCATCTTGTTCATACAACCCTAACTCACGAGGCAAGGCATTAGCACTACGAAACTGTTTTGTAGGAACGATGTTTGCATACTGCCAATTACTCATCCAAGGTATTGCAACAACCCTATCACAAGTATTTGAGAAACAAACTGTTGCATAATGGTCCTTTCCCCAATCCAGCCATTTTACTGTCTCTTTAGGACTATCACAGACAAACTTCGTCCCATCAAAATTGCCTACAAAATATTGCGTAGCACTTCCCCCAAAATAGCAACCAGGATTTACATTGACAATCATAACCCATTTCATATAATCCTTATTACCATTAACTGGTAATTGGACCATGTCTGGGCATTCAAATTGACGAGGTTGCACACCATATCCTTCTCCCCACGCACTAAGATATGTCCAATCCTTTAAATTGTACGAAGCATAAAAGCGCATTTCTTTATCAGCAGAAACAATCATAATCCATTTCTTTTCAGGATTATACCAAAAGACCTTGGGATCACGAAAATCTTTTATCCCATCAAAAGGAGTCAGAATAGGGTTCTTTTCATATTTAGTATAAGTATACCCATTATCTTTACTGTAAGCCATACACTGAATTTGCCCATTTTTTTCACTTGCAGAAGTATAAAAAGCAATAATAGCTCCTGCACCATAACCAGCTGTATTCTCTACATCTACAACAGAACTACCTGAAAATATATGTCCCAGAGAATCACGAGCAATCACCGGTGCTTTATGCTCCCAATGCATCAAATCTTTACTGACTGAGTGTCCCCAATGCATATTCCCCCAAACAGAGCCATAAGGATTATATTGAAAATAAAGATGATATTCTCCATCCTTATAGACCAATCCATTGGCATCATTCATCCAACCATACAAAGGTGTGTGATGGTAAATTGGACGAAAAGTTTCACGGTTAGTAGTATCAAAAGTATCAACCAGCTCTATAGCATCCCACGTAACAGCATTATTATAGAGTCCTTTCATACGAATCATAATAGTCTCTCCACTACCCTGCCGATAATTATCTAAATCAAGAGGAACAAAATAATCTATACTGTCAACTGCCATATGTACGTCTAAAGTCTGCATAATTTTATTCCCGTCCCCACTCTCTATTTGCAAAAGAGATTCATCTGCAGACTCTTGAATTGGAAGAAGCAATATTTTTGCTTGTCCTTCCACATAAATAATACTTTCCAACTCATTCATATGCTCCAATTGCATCTGAAAATGAGTAGCTTGTTTACAACCCCAAAAGAGTAAACAGCACAAACTTGCGAATAATGCTATACTCCATTTTACTGCCATCTGCCACTGTGTTAATAAATGTTTCATGTTTAATGGTATTATATTAATAAGGTTTTGCAAAGAAAACAACAAAAAAAGAAGCCTGGACATAATTAATGTTGCAACTACTATAACAAATGTTACCTCAGTATTTGTAGAACAATGCTGAGGTAACAAAATTCATAGTTTTTGAAACATATTTGACAAGCATTTCATTTTCTTAGCGCTATATTTGCCATTGTTATAAAATAAATAATATATTAAGTTAAACTCAAATTATTAAGACCATGAAAACATGTAAAGCAAAAAAAATGTATGGATTAGCTATAATGCTTTTTTCCATAATGCTTGTAAGTCCTACTTATGCGCAAAACGGTCCCAAAGGAACATTAAGGGTTGGAGCTGCAAAAGTGGACATTACTCCTAATCAAGATGAATTACCACCGAATTCTTTCGGTATCCTTGACCATATTCATAGCCGAGCTATTGTAATTGATAATAATCATACGAAAGCAGCATTGGTTACAGTAGATATAGGTGGTATCAGTGATGCTCAATGGAAGACTATAACAGAACGGGTTGAGACGGAAATTGGAATACCCCAAAATAATATAATGATTACAGCGTCACATACACATAGTGGAGCACGTTTTAAAACCAGAAGTCTTGAATGAAAAAATATTCTCTTCCATTAAAGAAGCCACATCCAAACTACAACCTGCCCAAATAGGATATGGTAGTGGAGTTTCATATATCAATATCAATCGCAATATTTTTGATCAAGAACGTCACGGCTGGTGGGAAGGCCCCAACTATGAAGGGATATCAGATAAAACAGTTGCAGTCATCTGTTTCAAAACAATGGATAACAAACCCATCGCAGTATATTATAATTACGCAATGCATGCTGTTGCAGCAGGGCAGTTGGATATGATTAGTGGAGATGTACCAGGAACAACTTCCAAATACATAGAAGACACTTTTGATAATGAAATAATAGCAGTATGGTCAACCGGAGCCAGTGGTGACCAAAACCCGATTTACTTCAATCAGACGTATGAGTTACGAGATATCCGTATTAAGGAATATGCAAAAAGAGGCGAAGATATCTCAAATGCAATGCCTCCAGGAGGCACAGGGCTTGACCGGAACAACCCTCAAGTAGCAAAACTAATGCAACAACAGAAAGATATCATCATATCTATGGGGCAAATGTTAGGAGAAGAAGTTCAACATGTTATGCGTAATATCAAACGTTATGAAACAGTTATTCCAATTAATACGGGAAGCAAAATTATAACTTGTCCAGGACGTAACCGATTAAATAAAGGAAGAGCTGGCTACGAAGGCAAATATGAAGATGCAGACCCGATTGAGCTCCGTCTCGGTCTAATTATGCTAGACAATATACCTATTACATCTGTTAATGCAGAAATATTTAATTATATAGCAGTCAGATTGAAAAATGAATCTCCATATACACGCACAATGATGGCAACAATAACAAATGGAACAGCACGTTCTGGATATATACCTAATGATGCAGCTTATGGTTTTCAGACATTTGAAGTACTTTCTTCCAGATTAAAACCCGGATATGCAGAAAGCGCCATTGTCAATGGACTACTTGATTTAATCAATGAAGCCACTCATTAAAAAAAGCTGGGCTATCCTTATAAAAAGGACAGCCCACATAACAAACTTTTGATTAACTAGAAAATGTGATTATGAAAACACATATATTTACCCAAAAATTCATATGGATAACATTTTTATTCATACTTTATTCCAATTCCATATTAGCTCAACAAATCAGTGTGACAGGAACTGTTATTGGAACAGATGATGAGCCTATTATAGGTGTTAGCATATTAGTTAAGGGAACCACCCAAGGAGTTATCACCGACCTTAATGGAAATTACACAATCAACACAAACAGTGATGCTACTCTTGTTTTTTCTTACGTAGGTTGCATAACCCAAGAAGTAGCTATCGCTGGTAGAAAAAAAATTAATATAACCCTCGTGGAAGACAGTAAAGCTCTGGATGAAGTAGTAGTTATCGGTTATGCTGTCGGTAATAAACGATCTGTATCAGGAGCAGTAGATCGTGTTACGGCAAAAGATATGAATCTTGGTTATATTGCTACTCCTATTGATGCCATCAGAGGCAAAGTTCCTGGTATGGTTATTTCTCAAGACGGTGGGAATGTTAATGCTGAACCGACTGTCCGCATTCGTGGAACATCTTCTTTATCAGGAGGTAATGATCCATTAGTAATCATAGATGGAGTCTTCGGATCCCTAGAGATGTTAAATACAATTGCAGCCCAAGATATTGAAGAAGTTACAGTTTTAAAAGACGCTTCTGAAACAGCCCAATATGGTTCACGCGGTGCAGCAGGCGTAATTGTTGTAACTACAGCTAAAGGAAAAGAAGGAGTTTCCAATATCACATATAATGGCCAATTCGGTATCAGCCATGCATATAAACAATTACAAATGTTATCACCTGACGAATGGAGGCATGTCAATCAAACTTTATTTTCTGGAGTAGGAAAAGATTTAGGTGCAAGTACCAACTGGATGGATTGGGTACAAAATTCTGTATATACCCAAAATAATCATACAGTCTCTCTTACACAAGCAACAAAAAAAGGAAGCATGCGTGCCACATTTGGTATAAATGACAGAACCGGATCAGTACGTAATACTGGTAATACCACGTATTACGGACGTTTCAACTCAAACTTACATGGTCTAAATAATAAATTGAGTCTTGAATTTAATTTATCTGCTATTTACCGTGAATCCAAGCCAGGTTCCAATGTTTGGTCAAGCGCTGCCGTTTATAATCCAACATATCCATCTGAAAGAAATCCAGAAACTGGTATATGGGACATTGACAACAATGTTTCATCAATGGTTGTACATCCAGGAGAAATAATGGAATACGATTTGAAAAATGAAAGCACACGCATTAATGCCAGTGCAAGAGCAACATATAAGATAATCGATGGATTATCATTAAGCGCTTTTGGCTCATTTATGTATGTAAACGCAAATAATAAAGCATATTACCCCAATGATGTATATGCTTATAGAGGTAATCGTGGACGTGCTCAGGTCAGCAATCGACATGGCAAAGATTGGATGGGTAATATACAAGCAAATTACTCAAAAGAATTTAACAAACATGCAATTAATGCTTTAGCTCTAGTAGAAGGTCAATCCTACTATACATTCAATAGTTCTGTATATACAGAAGGGTTTGATACCAACTACTTTAAATATAATAATCTTGCAGCCGGTGCCCTATTAAGTTATGGAAATGCATCATCAGGGGCTCAAAAGAACACACTTTTATCTTATATGGCACGCCTCAACTACATGTTTGACAATAAATATGTAATAACAGTGAATGCACGTACAGATGGTTCATCTAAACTTGGAGCTAACCATAAATGGGGATTTTTCCCTTCCGCATCTGCCGCATGGATTATCAGTAATGAAGAATTCATGAAAAAGCAAAAAATATTTTCTACACTTAAACTACGTGCCGGTTATGGAGTTACAGGTAATCAAGATGCTATTTCACCACTCAACTCTTTACAAGTCTTATCTCCAAATGGAATTTCATCTTACAACAATCAGTCAGTAGTAACTTATGCTGTAGCTTCCAATGCTAATCCCGATTTAAAATGGGAAACAAAATATACTTTTGATATTGGATTGGACTTTACAATGTTCAATGGTCGTTTACGTGGAACGATGGATTACTTCCATTCAACAACTAAAGATTTACTGTATACATATAATGTATCTGTTCCGCCATTTACATACCCCACCTTACTTGCCAATATGGGAGAAATGGTTAATAAAGGATTTGAATTTTCCATTTCAGGAGAAGTAATCAAAAATAAAAAATGGGGACTCAATTTATCAGGTAATGTATCATTCTTAAAAAATAAATTAATATCACTTTCAGGAGCATATAATGGTGAAGCATTAACTACCACAGACTGGGTAGTAGTATCAAGTGCAGGTGGTTCAGGGCTTACCGCAAACACAGCTGTTACTTATATGGCAGAAGGTTATCCCGTTGGTATTTTCCGTTTACCAGTACACGATGGCTTCAATCAAGCTTCAGATGGAAAGAAAACATATAAATTTAAAGATCTAGACGGTGATGGAACCATTGACCACTCAGATTCTGGAGATAGAGAGATACTTGGTCAAGTTGTACCAAAAGTCAACATGAATCTTAATGCACAGTTACGATATAAGCAATTCGACCTGTCTGTCCAATTCAATGGCGCATTTGGACATAAAATTTATAACGCAACCCATCTTAATTATAATAACTTAAACTTATTTCCTTCATATAATGTACTTAAGACAGCCCCTGACTTAGGTATCTATGATATTGTACATACTTCATATTGGCTTGAAAAAGGAGATTATGTAAACATTGAATATATAACATTGGGATACAACATTCCCACCAAAGTATTCAAAGTCTTTTCCAATGCTCGCATAGCACTTTCATGTAATAATGTAGCTACCATTACTGGTTATTCCGGACTAACTCCAATGATTAACTCAGCAAGTTTTCAAGGTGGAGTTGATTCTCGTAATATCTATCCTATTAATAGAACATATACTATTCAGTTAATTCTTAGTTTCTAAACATAAAAATAGAAAGCCATGAAGAAAAAAATATTAGGTTTAGTGACAATAGCAATACTATTACTAAGCAGTTGTTCTGATTTTCTTGACGAAGTTGCCTATGACAAATTCCCAAAAAGAGGACGCATTAAGTAATCCCACATTAGTATATATCAATTCTGTTGCTGCTATATATTCAGGAATGGGATTACAAGGAACCTGCTTTGAGTTTCGTACATACCCTTACTCCTTTTTATCAGAATTCACATCGGATTTAGCAATGTTGCCCGGTCGTCAAGGTGACTGGGTAGATGGCGGTTTCCATCAGAATGCTTTCTTACACAGTTGGTCACCATCTTATGCGGCATTTTTAGCAACTTGGAATGACATTTACAAACAGATTAGTTTATGTAATTCTGCTTATGAAGACTTACAAGATATGATAGATAAGGGAGGAGAAGATTATCTCAAAGACTATCAATATGAAATTAGAGCTTGTAGAGCATTTTATTATTATCATGCAATAAATCTTTTTGGCAGGGTACCTATTATAGTTTCCTCAGATACCAAAGTGGCAGACGTAAAGCAACCAAATCGTACTCAAGTTTATGATTTTTTACGTGATGAATTAACCGATATCATACCACACCTACCTGAAGCAAAGTCCGCAGATTCAAACAGCCAATACTATGGGCGTATCACAAAGGCTGTCGGTTATATGATGATGGCAAAACTAGCTATCAATGCACCAATCTTTTCAAAAGAAGATTGGAACGATGGCTCCTTCACTGGAGGAATTAACGCAGTAGAATCCTATATTACAAATGCCGGAAAGAATATAACAATCACTCTTGAAGGAACTACACGTAACGCCTGGGAAACTGTTATATACTGCAAACAACGTATTAAAGAATTAGGATATGCACTAGCTGATAACTTTAAATCTAATTTCCTTGTAGGCAACGAAGGTTCTATTGAAAATATTTTTATTCGTCCTAATGATACAGACACTTACCGCCTTAGTCAAAATTTACATTGGTACTCATTGCATTATGCACATTCTGCTGCTATGGGATTTAATGGTGGGAACGGTCCAATAGCAACAATAGAAGCTGTTAAAATATTTGGTGCGACCTATGACGAAGCGACAGAAACTGCTGACTATTCAGCAACAGATCCACGTTGGGACATGAGCTTTTTCTATGGAGATGTGTATGTTGACGGAAAAAGAATTGCCTCACAAGTTTCCGAATCTTATAATCCTTATGGAACCTATTTACCATTCCAAGCCCGTATTGATTATGACGTAACTTCATACTCTGACCCTAAAGGATTATATATAGTGAAATGGGCTGGAGCTAGAGTAAAAAAACTGGAGCTTGATAAAACCGACAAAAACACAATGTGGGCTCATTATACTAATGCAGATTTTGTGGTATACCGATATGCGGATGCGCTACTACTCGCAGCAGAAGCACAATATCGTCTAGGGAATATTTCAGAAGCACTTACACTGGTAAATGAAGTTCGTAATCGGGTGAATGCCCAACCAAGAGAAACCCTTACATTACAAGACTTACTTGATGAACGTGCTCTTGAATTAATGTGGGAGCCTGTTCGGAGAGAAGATCAAATCCGTTTTGGTACCTACACTGAGGCTACAGATGATAAGTATCCAGGCGTACCGCATGCCAATTCTGCAGGAGACTGGGTATACGATGCCAACGGATACACAACAGTATTTCCAATTCCTATCGATGTACTCAACTTAAATAAAAATCTTACGCAGAACCCCGGATATTAATAATACTCCTCTCATGCAACAGTAAATATAAGAGTCGTGCTAGAATCAATCCTACACGACTCTTTAATACAGATATTTTAAGGATTTATATATAATGCCAATTTACTCAAAAAAGTCATTAATGCCTCACCATTTATCTATTAGTAAACAATAATAACCTCAGGAAAATAAATCTATACTTCTCAAAAAACAAACTGTTCCGCACACCGATATCCTTCTTCATAAAGCTCCGTCAGCTTCTTGATGTCACGCTCGATGCGGTCTACCACTACCGGCTTCTGTGGACGGATCACAACGATTTCCCCGGCGGCTTCCATCCGTTCCACCTGCTCCAACTGTTGATTATAGACAATACTGCGGCGGTTGATGGCTTCACGCAATAGCGGATATTTCTTATATATAAAAGGTGGAACCTTCGTTCCCTGAATTTCCTTACGGTACCCATGATTGCGCGTCAACACCACCACATTATTGGTAAATCCATCCTGACGGGCACGCATCAAAGGGATACTGTCCACAATACCTCCATCCAGCATCGGGATGTTGTCCACGTAGGTAATGGGACAGACAAACGGCAGACTGCTCGAAGCACGCACAATATCAATGACGCGCTCTTTACTCCGCTTCTCCTCAAAATAGTTCGCTTCGCCCGTCTCGCAGTTGGTAGTTACCATCACATAACGTTCGGGACAATGAAAGTATGCCTCGTAGTCGTAGGGAAGTATGTGTTCCGGAAACTCCTGGAACAACAAGTCGAAATCCATGATATTCCGCTTCTTCAACAGATACTTCAATCCGATGTAATTGTATTTTTCCAGCAAGTCGATATTGCTGTACTTGGCACGCCCGCGCTGACCGGACATATAAGAAAGTCCGTTGCAGGCTCCGGCACTGACGCCGATGGTATAGGGAAAGCGAATGCCACGATCCATAAAGCTGTCGAGCACACCGCAAGTGAAGACGCCGCGCATACCGCCGCCCTCCAAAACAAGACCGCTATGGTCGTCGATACGTATTATTTTCTCCATAAGTGTCGGAATTAACGCTTCAAAGATAGCTTTTGTTTACGATATTCTACCTATATTTGCAGTTGCAACAATAAATCTATAACATTTTAATTATGATGAAGAAATCAATACTGATGGCTGCATTGGGTTTATTAAGTTTAAACACAATAGCACAAGACACTCCGAAAGAGGAAGGTTTCATTTTTACAACCGTAAAAGAAAATCCTATCACTTCTGTTAAGAACCAAAACCGTGCCGGTACATGCTGGTGCTATTCCGGACTGGCATTCATCGAATCCGAACTGCTCCGCATGGGCAAAGGCGAATACGACTTTTCTGAAATGTTTATCGTACACAACACCTATCTGGACCGTGCCGACAAGGCAGTGCGTACACATGGTGACGTTTCGTTCTCACAAGGCGGTTCGTTCTACGATGTAATTTATGGTATGAAAACTTTTGGTCTGGTGCCCGAAGAGGAAATGCGTCCGGGCGTTATGTATGGCGACACGCTGAGCAACCACACCGAATTGACAGCCGTATCTGATGCCGTAGTGGCAGCCATTGCCAAGGGAAAACACCGCAGCCTGCAAGCAGACAAAGACAAGAACCCGCTTTGGAAGAAGGCCATCACTGCCATCCACGACATCTATCTGGGCGAACGTCCCGAGAAGTTCACCTACAAAGGCAAGGAATATACTCCGAAGTCTTTCTATGAATCTACCGGACTGAATGCAGATGACTATATCTCACTGACTTCCTATACCCACCATCCCTTCTACCAGCCGTTCGTCCTGGAAATACAAGACAACTGGCGTTGGGCTTCTTCCTACAACTTGCCTATTGACGAGTTGATGGAAGTGTTTGACAACGCTATCAATAAGGGTTACACCATTGCATGGGGTAGTGACGTAAGCGAACAAGGCTTCACACGCGACGGTATAGCCGTAATGCCCGATGCAGAAAAGGTGCAAGAACTGAGCGGTTCGGACATGGCACACTGGCTGAAAATGAAACCCGAAGAAAAGAAACTGAACAGCAAGCCTCAACCGCAGAAGTGGTGCACACAAGAAGAGCGCCAGCTGGCATACGACAACTGGGAAACTACTGACGACCACGGTATGCTGATTTACGGTATAGCCAAAGACCAGGAAGGCAACGAATACTATATGGTAAAGAACTCTTGGGGTGAAGCCGGAAAGTACAAAGGACTGTGGTATGCTTCCAAAGCTTTCGTGCGCTATAAAACAATGAACATCATTGTGCACAAGGATGCACTGCCTAAGGATATTGCCAAGAAACTGGGTATTAAATAAATAAAAGAAGGAGATGCAGTTTGATGCATCTCCTTTTTCAATTCTTACCAAATCCTACAGATATCTTCCACAATCTGCGGAACCGTCAACCGGTTCTTCTTCAACTGCTCCTCCACATCGTAACGGTCGATAAACTCTTTCTTCACACCATAGTTCAGTACCTTCATATCCGACGGACCGTAGTAACGGGCAATCTTCTCGCCAAAGCCACCGTCCAGCACTCCGTCCTCAAGAGTAATGACCAGTGTATGGTCGCGCTTCAGGGTCATCGAGCAAAGCCTCGTCCACACCCGTGATGTAGCGAGGATTGACAAGCGTGGCATCCACTCCTTTCTCTTCCTTCAACCGGGCAGCCACGGCTTCGCCCAACTGATAGAGAGCCCAGTCCCAATATGGCGACCTTCTCTCCACGATGGGACACCTCATAACGGTTCAGCGTCTTGCCGTAATCCTTCTCCGGTTCTACATTCCTGCGGACAACCCCATTGGCCGGCACGCGAATGGCAACCGGATGTTCCGTTTGACGGATGCCCCACTCCAGCATTGCCATATACTCCTCACGACAAGTAGGTGCCAGATAAACCATATTCGGAATATTACCGATGACCGGAATATCAAAAAGACAAAGATGGGTAACATCATTCATACTCGATAAGCTTCCCCAGAAGACAAGAATCAGTGCAGGATTATTGTTGATGCAAAGATCCTGGGACAACTGGTCGTAGGCGCGCTGGATAAAGGTGCTGTAGACCCCGAATACCGGTTTTCCACCTCCGGCAGCAATGGCAGAAGCCATGGCAACAGCCTGCTCTTCGGCAATGCCCATATCGATGAACTGCCGCCCTGCCTCCTTGCGGCGCTCCGGTGTAAAGCCAAATACCGTAGGTGTACCTGCGGTGATGCCCACCACAGTCGGGTCTTTCTTCATCTCCTGCAACAAATAACCGGCGGTAAGGTCGGCATAGTCTTCACCCTCTCCAGACTCACCGGTCAGATTGCCGGTTTCAAGGTCGAACGGAACACTGTAATGGAAACGTTCTTTTTGCTCTTCTGCCAATTTGTATCCCTTACCTTTCAAGGTATTGATATGTACCACAACCGGATGCTTCTTGTCCTTCACTTCACGGAAAGCCTCTATCAATTGCTCCACGTCATTGCCATCCTTCACATAGAGATAATCATATCCCATTGCCTTAAAATAGTTGCAGGGAGCCTGCCCCTCCGTTTCGCGTAACTGTTGCAGATTGCGGTATAGCCCGCCATGATTCTCGGCAATGGACATCTGGTTATCGTTGACAATGACGATGAAGTTCGTGCCCAGTTCGGCACCTACATTCAATCCTTCGAAGGCTTCACCTCCACTCAACGAGCCATCGCCGATGACGGCAATCACATTACCCGCCTCCCCCCTTCAGGTCACGCGCCTTGGCAAGTCCGCTTGCCAGACTGACGGAGGTAGAGGTATGCCCAATGACGAAGAAGTCGTGCTCGCTTTCCGACGGTTCGGAATATCCGGAGACTTCGTCATACTCGTCCGCATTCATAAACGCTGCCCGGCGGCCTGTCAATATCTTATGGGTATAACTTTGGTGAGACACGTCATAGACTATCTTGTCCGTTGGTGAATCGAACACGTAATGCAGGGCTATGGTGGCTTCTACCATTCCCAGGTTGGGACCTACGTGTCCTCCGTGGGAGCTTAACTTGTTTAACAACACCTGGCGGATTTCTCCACCCAATCCGTTCATTTCGCTGACTGATAACTTTTTCACGTCAGCAGGGGAATTTACTTTTTCAATATACATATTCTATAATAACATTTAAGTAGCAATGCTTGTTTATCCGATGCTGCCCGTTATGCAGACCTCATCCAGACGCTGCAAAAGTACAGAGGAAACGGGAACGGAAAGGTAGATAAATTACCGGTTTTATTACCTTTTTTACAGATATAGAGCCAACTGATATTTGCGCAAAATCCCTCAACTTGTGCATTTTTCACCCCATTTTCTTGTCAAACCCAACTCTTTCCGTAAATTTGCAGGCTAATAATGAGTTAACCGGCCAATTTCAGTAGCAGGATTCTACTACTCCTATTCCCGGTACTGACATACAAAGAAATACTAATACTAATAATTAATAGCATGAGTTTGAAAATTGTTGTATTGGCAAAACAAGTTCCCGACACGCGCAACGTTGGGAAAGATGCCATGAAAGCCGACGGAACCATCAACCGCGCGGCACTCCCTGCCATCTTCAACCCCGAGGACCTGAACGCTCTTGAACAGGCTCTCCGACTGAAAGATGAACATCCGGGCTCCACCGTTACCATCCTGACCATGGGACCGGGACGTGCAGCCGAAGTTATTCGTGAAGGACTTTACCGTGGTGCCGACAACGGCTATCTGCTGACCGACCGCGCCTTTGCAGGTGCCGATACGCTTGCCACTTCGTATGCCCTTGCCACAGCCATCAAGAAGATAGGCGACTATGACGTCATCATTGGCGGACGCCAGGCCATCGACGGTGATACCGCCCAAGTAGGCCCGCAGGTTGCCGAAAAGCTGGGGCTGACGCAAGTGACCTACGCAGAAGAGATTCTGAACGTGGATAAAGCCGCCAAGAAGATTACCGTGAAACGTCATATTGACGGTGGTGTGGAAACCGTTGAGGCTCCCCTGCCCATAGTCATCACCGTAAACGGAAGTGCCGCTCCCTGCCGCCCGCGCAATGCCAAACTGGTGCAGAAGTACAAACGCGCCCTCGGTGCCCAGGAAAAAGCTGCCATCACCAAGGAAGGCGCTGAGCTTGCCTACGCCGGCCTCTACGAGAAATATCCCTATCTGAACATCACGGAATGGAGTGTTGCCGACGTGAACGGCGACCTTGCACAATGCGGTCTGAGCGGTTCGCCTACCAAGGTGAAGACCATTCAGAACATCTCATTCCAGGCCAAAGAAAGCAAAACGCTGACGGGCAGCGACAAGGATGTGGAAGATTTGATTGTTGAACTGTTAGCTAACCATACGATAGGATAAGATTATGAATAATGTATTTGTATATTTAGAGATAGAAGGCACAACAGTTGCCGACGTCAGTCTCGAACTCTTGACCAAAGGTCGTAAATTAGCCAATCAGTTGGGCTGTCAACTGGAGGCAGTTGCTGCCGGCAGCAATCTGGCAGGCATTGAAAAACAAGTATTACCCTTCGGAGTAGACAAACTCCACGTATTCGACGCTCCGGGCTTGTTCCCCTATACTTCCCTTCCCCACTCCTCTGTCCTCATCAATTTGTTCAAAGAAGAAAAGCCGCAAATCTGTCTGATGGGCGCCACCGTTATCGGTCGCGACCTCGGCCCGCGCGTTTCTTCCGCTTTGACCAGCGGACTGACTGCCGACTGTACCTCACTGGAAATCGGCAACCACGAAGACAAGAAGGAAGGCAAGGTTTACGAGAACCTGCTCTATCAGATCCGTCCCGCATTCGGCGGCAACATCGTGGCCACCATCGTCAATCCCGACTGCCGTCCGCAGATGGCAACCGTGCGCGAAGGCGTGATGAAAAAAGAGATACTGGACGCTGACTATAAGGGCGAAGTCATCAACCACGACGTTGCCAAGTACGTGCCCGAGACGGATTATGTGGTAAAAGTCATCGACCGCCACGTAGAAAAGGCAAAACACAACCTGAAAGGCGCTCCCATCGTGATTGCTGGCGGCTACGGCATGGGAAGCAAGGAAGGTTTTGACATGTTGTTCGAGCTTGCCAAAGAACTCCATGCAGAGGTAGGCGCCAGCCGTGCTGCCGTCGATGCCGGTTATGCCGACCATGACCGCCAGATTGGCCAGACCGGTGTCACTGTCCGCCCCAAACTGTATATTGCTTGCGGCATCAGCGGACAAATCCAGCACATTGCCGGTATGCAGGAAAGTGGTATTATCATCTCCATCAACAATGACGAGAACGCTCCCATCAATACGATTGCCGACTATGTCATCAACGGTACGGTGGAAGAGGTTATCCCGAAGATGATAAAATATTATAAATCACACAGTAAATAACAATGAAGGTAATCATGAAAGGGCTGATTCTTATATTTGTTCTTCTTTCAGGTATATCTTCCGCTATCGCTCAAGAAAGCTCTGGTTGGACAAGAATTACCAATGGACGGACGACTCCATCCAGGCAGTCAAGTATGCTCTTGTTTCCAAGATAAACAAGAAGTGCATCAAGGTGGAAGAGTATGCTTTGGAAGGACAAAAGAAGGATGTCTGGCATTTCTCCGAATACAAAAGCAATCCCCGCAAAAGGATAAGGGAAGGCCTGCATACATCATTCTATGCAAATGGCAAGGACAGCCTGACAGAAGTATATAGAGACAACCGCCTGGAGGGGCAGACCATGGTGTATTATCCCGACGGTGCCATACATCTGGCCCGGAGCTACAGCGATGGTAAACTTGACGGAACACTCCTGCAGTACTATCCCGACGGGAAACTCCGTAGAGAGGAACACTATTCAGAGAATCAGTGTACCGGTGGAAAGATGTTCGACGAGCACGGAACTGAAATGGAACATCAGCCGTATTTCATGTTTCCATCCTTCCCCGGTGGAATAGAGAACCTCATGAAACTGGTGGCCAATGTTACCAAATATCCGGAAGACGCCTGGAAGCAAAAGGCAGAAGGAAGGGTAATCCTACGATTCGTTGTAGACGAAGAAGGCAAGATGACCCATCCCCAAATTCTCCAGTCCGTGCGCTATGACATCGACAAAGAAGCCATACGCGCTTTCGAGGCCATTGCCGACGTCTACCGCTGGTCGCCCGGCTATCAGGACGGAGAGGCCAAGCGAGTGAAATTCACCATACCCCTATACTTCAGAATACCTAAATAACCAAGAAATTATGGCAAATTTTTATACCGAAGTTCCCGAATTGAAGTATCATCTGAACAACTCGATGATGGAACGTATCTGCGAACTGAAAGAACGCGGTTACCAAGACAAAGACAAGTATGACTATGCCCCGCAGGACTATGCGGATGCTATGGACTCTTTTGACAAGGTACTTGAAATCACCGGAGAGATTACTGGAGAGATTATCGCTCCCAATGCCGAGGGCGTGGACGAAGAAGGTCCCCACTGTGCCAACGGCCGTGTGGAATATGCCAGCGGCACCAAGCAGAACCTCGACGCCATGGTAAAAGCCGGATTGAACGGTATGACCATGCCGCGCCGTTTCGGTGGCTTGAACTTCCCGATTACTCCGTACACCATGTGTGCGGAAATCGTTGCCGCCGCCGATGCCGGTTTCGGTAACATCTGGTCACTGCAAGACTGTATCGAAACGCTCTACGAATTCGGTAACGAAGACCAGCACAGCCGTTTTATACCGCGTGTCTGCGCCGGAGAGACCATGTCTATGGACCTGACAGAACCGGATGCCGGTTCCGACTTGCAGAGCGTAATGCTGAAAGCGACCTATGACGAGGCCAACAACTGCTGGCGCCTGAACGGCGTGAAGCGTTTTATTACTAACGGTGACGCCAATCTCCACCTCGTACTGGCACGTTCAGAAGAGGGTACCAAAGACGGACGTGGCTTGTCCATGTTCATCTACGATAAGAATGAAGGCGGTGTAGACGTGCGCCGCATCGAGAACAAGCTGGGTATCCACGGCTCTCCCACCTGCGAGCTGGTTTACAAGAATGCAAAGGCAGAACTTTGCGGCGACCGCAAGCTTGGTTTGATTAAATACGTTATGGCTTTGATGAACGGTGCCCGTCTGGGTATTGCCGCACAGTCGGTAGGCCTTTCACAAGCTGCCTACAACGAAGGTCTGGCTTATGCCAAAGACCGCAAGCAGTTCGGCAAGGCTATCATCGAATTCCCGGCTGTATATGACATGCTGGCTATTATGAAAGCCAAGTTGGATGCAGGACGCTCCTTGCTGTACCAGACTTCCCGCTACGTTGACATCTACAAAGCGCTGGACGACATTGCTCGCGAACGCAAACTGACTCCGGAAGAACGCCAGGAACAAAAGAAGTATGCCAAACTTGCCGACGCCTTCACTCCGCTGGCAAAAGGTATGAACTCTGAATATGCCAATCAGAATGCTTACGACAGTATCCAGATTCACGGCGGTTCGGGCTTCATGCTGGAGTATGCTTGCCAACGTATCTATCGTGATGCACGTATCACTTCTATCTACGAAGGTACTACTCAGTTGCAGACCGTAGCTGCTATCCGCTATGTAACAAACGGCTCATACTCTGCCACCTTGCGCGACTACGAGCAAGTGCCGTGCAGCGAAGAAATGCAACCGTTGATGGACCGCATCAAAGAGATGACCAACAAGTTCGAAGCCTGCACCAATGCGGTGAAAGAGGCACAGAATCAGGAATTGCTGGACTTCGTGGCACGTCGCCTCTATGAGATGGCTGCGGTATGTATCATGTCGCACCTCATCATTCAGGACGCGACAAAGGCTCCCGAACTGTTCGGCAAGTCGGCTCTGGTGTATGTGAACTATGCAGAAGCCGAAGTGGAAAAACACTTTAACTTCATCCGTAAGTTCAAAGCAGAAGAGCTGGAAAGCTACCGCAAATAAACGCATTGCTTGACAAGACAAATATAGCGGGCACCGGAGTAGCTAAACTCTCCGATGCCCGCTTGTTTTTTCTGAAAAATTTCCTGCTTGCTCCTTCTTAAAGGGACAAAAGCTCTCAAAGAGACGAAAGGAAAATTAATACTCTCCGTGCAGCCTCAGCCTGCCGCGCAGCGAGTGTATCTCCCGCTGCATCTCTTCCATCCTTGCCAGCAGATGATGGATGGCATCAATCCCTTCCATATTGATAGAAAGGTCGTAGTACATACGGCTGTACCGTTCCACATCCGGCAACTCGGAGAAAGGAAGATAACGTTCTCCACCTTCCTGCTCCACATCTATCAGCCCACTTTCGCACAACATATCAATAAAAGTGGGCTCTATATGACACTTGTCACAATATTCGCTGATGACAATCCATTCGTTCTGCATACTCCGTTCTCCTTTCATTAGTTCATACCCTTAATTTTACGGAACATCTCTTTCTGCTGTTCCGTCAGATTCGTCGGCAACTTCACGGAATAAGTCACGATGAGATCGCCAAACTGTCCCTCCTTCTTATATACGGGAAAGCCCTTGCCCTTCAGACGTACCTTAGTCCCGTTCTGGGTTTCGGGTTTCACCTTCAGCTTCACCTGACCATCCAAAGTATCCACTAACTGGTCGCCACCCAGCAGGGCTGTATAAAGGTCAACGGTCACATCTACATACAAATCATCTCCCAAACGCTTGAATACCGAGTCATCCGGAATCACAAACGTGATGTACAAGTCACCAGCAGGACCTCCGTTGATACCCTCGCCACCATAGCCTTTCAGTTTGATGACCTGTCCGTTGGCCACACCGGCCGGAATGGTAATACGCACTTGCTTACCATTCACCGTCAATATCTGTTTATGGGTCTTCGCAGCCTCACGAAGCGATAGGTTCAAATCCGCATGATAATCCTGCCCGCGGAAACCGGCATTGGCACCGCCTCCGCCGCGCGTACGATGACCGAACATCTGTTCGAAGAAGTCTGAGAAACCACCGGCATTACTGCCCGAAAATTCCTGGCCGTCGGAAGAATACCAATACGTACCGCCTCCGTCCGTACCAAATCCCGCACCGGAACCTCCAAATCCCCCGAAGCCTCCGGCTTGCTGCTGTGCCCGCTTCTGCGCCTCAAACTCGTCGGCATGTTTCCAGTGTTCACCATATTCATCATATTTCTTTCTCTTTTCAGGATCACTCAGCACCTCATTCGCCTCGTTGATAGCCTGAAACTTATCCTTGGCCGTAGCATCGTTCGGATTCAAGTCAGGATGGTACTTGCGCGCCAGCTTGCGGAACGCTCTCTTGATGTCATCCTGAGATGCCTTTTTGTCCACTCCAAGGACCTGATAGTAATCAATATAAGCCATAGTCTATTAGTTTTATTGTCTAAATACCATAAAACAAATAACACGCCAATTTGTTTTACGCATTATTAAAATAGGTAAACGAAAATTAAAAAGCATCATCAAGCATAATAATTACGTGATAAACAAACATTTAGTTTCAACCAAACACTTATTTCACGTCTATAAAATACCAAAATAGTGTAAACGACACCTAATATCGTCTAATTATTCATCCTAAATCTTCCTAAAATTGACAGAAAATGCTTTATTTGTAATAAGGAAAATTTGTTTTATATATAATCCCCAACCTTAGATTAAAAACCCCCATTATGAAAAGTAATTATTGGCTCCTAACGGTAATATTCGCTCTCGTAGCCCTGCCGGGCAAAGCAGGCGAATGGATCAGAATCAACCAACTCGGCTATTTGCCGCAATCCGTCAAAGTCGCTGTGTTCATGAGCGAGGAAGGAACAAACGTAGAAAATTATTCATTGATTGACGCTTTCACCGGAAAGGTGGTGCGTACCTTCAACACAACCAAGGCCACCGGCAAGATGGGAGGCATAAAGAGTACCTACCGGTTGAACTTCAGTGATTTCACAGAACCGGGCACGTATTATCTGAAAGCAGGCAAAGCGGTCTCCCCCCGTTTCCCCATCAATGCACAAGTCTACAACGGTACCGCAGACTACCTGCTGCACTACATGCGGCAGCAACGCTGCGGCTATAATCCGTTCCTGAAAGACAGCTGCCACGTGCACGACGGCTACATCGTCTATCATCCCACCAAAACCGGACAACATATAGACGTCCGCGGAGGCTGGCACGATGCTACGGACTATCTGCAATACACCACCACCTCCGCCAATGCCATCTACCAGATGATGTTTGCCTATCAGGAAAATCCGGAATCATTCGGTGATGCCTATGATGCAGCCGGACATCCGGGAGCCAACGGCATTCCCGACATCGTGGACGAAATCAAGTGGGGACTGGACTGGCTGAACCGGATGAATCCTGCTCCAGGCGAGCTGTACAACCAGATAGCCGACGACCGTGACCATGCCGGAATGCGCCTACCTAACAAAGACCTGGTGAATTATGGCTACGGACCGGGTAAAGGACGCCCCGTTTACTTTTGCAGTGGCGAACCGCAAGTACGTGGAGAATTCAAGAATGCAACGACCGGAGTGGCAAGCACTGCCGGCAAGTTTGCCTCCTGCTTCGCTTTAGGCGCCAAGATACTGAAAGACTACTATCCTAAATTTGCAGCAGAAATCGAAGCCAAGGCCGATGCCGCCTATCAGGAAGGCGTAAAGAAACCGGGAGCATGCCAGACAGCCTCTGTCTTGTCTCCCTACATTTACGAAGAGGACAACTGGGTGGACGATATGGAACTGGGAGCCATGGAACTGTACAAAGCCACCGGCGACAACAAATACCTGGCCCAAGCCCTTGAATACGGACGTCGCGAACCGGTGACTCCTTGGATGGGCGCCGACAGTGCACGCCACTACCAATGGTATCCGTTCATGAACATGGGGCACTACCATCTTGCCAAAGTGGACAACAGCCGCATCAGCAAGGAATTCATCCGCAACATGCGTACGGGCATTGAACGCACGTACGAGAAAGCGGTAGAAAGCCCCTTCCTGCACGGTATACCCTACATCTGGTGTTCCAACAATCTGACTACCGCCATGCTAACCCAATGCCGGCTGTACCGTGAAACCACCGGCGATGACACATACGCCGAAATGGAAGCCTCCCTGCGCGACTGGCTGTTCGGCTGTAACCCTTGGGGAACCAGCATGATTGTGGAACTTCCCCTTTACGGAGACTATCCCTCGCAACCCCACTCCTCACTGCTGAATGCAGGCGTGGGCAATACTACCGGCGGACTGGTGGACGGTCCTGTCTATCGTACCATCTTCGAAAGCCTGCGCGGTGTCAATATGACGGGAATTCCCGGAACTCCCGGACAAGACTACGAACGCTTCCAGCCAGACCTGATGGTATATCACGACGCCATCCACGACTATTCCACCAATGAGCCTACCATGGACGGAACCGCCTGCCTCACGTACTACCTCTCTGCCATGCAGAAGGATGGAATGAAGCAAGCCGGTATCCCAAATGACAAGAATGTATATGTGGACGGAGGCATTATCCGCACCGATCCCTCAAAAAAGCAAATCACCCTCGTATTCACTGCCGCCGACAAAGCAGACGGTGCCGATGCCATCATCAGCACCTTGAAGAAGCATGGCATCAAAGGTGGCTTCTTCTTTACCGGAGAGTTCTATGAACTCTATCCCGATGTAGTGAAACGCCTGCTCGACGAAGGGCATTTTGTAGGCAGCCACAGTTACGGACATCTGTTGTACATGCCTTGGGAAGACCGTGATTCTCTGCTGGTCACCCGCGAAGAGTTTGAGAACGATATGATGAAAAGCTACGAGACCCTCCGCAAGGCAGGTATCGAATACAAGGACGCTCCCGTCTATATTCCCCCTTACGAATACTATAACAAGAAAATATCTGCCTGGGCAAAGAATATGGGTATTCAAGTTATCAACTATACCCCTGGTACCATGAGCAATGCCGACTACACCACTCCGGACATGGGACAGAAGTACCGGAGCAGCAAACTCATCTACGACAAGATTATGGAGGTGGAAAAGAAAGAAGGTCTGAACGGACACCTAATGCTGATACACTTCGGAACGGACGACCGCCGCACAGACAAGTTCTATAATGGCTATCTGGACAAGATGATTAAGACACTGAAACGAAAAGGCTACACTTTTGTACCGGTCCGCGAGGCTGTCGGTATATAAGCATACTCTAACAAAGATTTATTGAAAAGGTTAGTTAAAAAGGTTATCGTGCAAAGGTATTTAAGGTAAATATTCAATCGGTTTGTTTTCAGTAAACCTTCCCCTACCCCCAAGAGGGGAAAGTTTCGAAGTAAGCTCCCAGCCTGTGAAGGTTAGGAGCTTTTATATATTTCAGAGAAGCCTTTTTACCGATTGCAGCAATTGCTCGATATCTTCTTCCGTAGTATCAAAAGAGGTTACAAAACGGATTTCGTGGATGGCCTCATCCCAGAAGTAGAAGAAATAGTCCTTCAACAGCTCGTCAATCACCGGACGGGGCATCGTAAGGAAAAGCTGGTTACTTTCCACCTTCTGCGTAAAATGCGCACCTGGCAATTCCTTCAATCCGTCGTAAAGAATCTTTGCCATACGATTGGCATGCGCGGCATTTTTCAACCAAAGGCTGTCCGTCAGATAGGCAGTAAACTGGCAGGACAGATAGCGGAGCTTGGATGCGAGCTGTGCCGACTGCTTGCGCACAAAATAAGCTTCCTTCTTCAAAGCTGGGTTAAAGACAACCACGCTTTCTCCCAACATCAGTCCATTTTTCGTACCACCGAAGCTGAGGATATCTATCCCGCAATCCACTGTCAGTTCCCTAAAGCCAAGATTCAAGGCTGCACAAGCATTTGCCAGACGGGCTCCGTCCATATGGACATACATGCCATGCCGATGGGCCAAATCCGTCAAAGCCCGCAACTCGTCCGGCTTATAGACAGTGCCCAGCTCCGAACATTGCGAAATATAGATGGCTCCGGGCTGCGAATGATGCTGTTCGCCGAAATGGCACAAATAAGGACGGACTAAATCGGGCGTCAGCTTGCCGTCAGGGGTAGCTATAGGACGAATCTGACAACCTGTCATACGGGCAGGCGCACCGCACTCATCGACATAGATATGTGCAGTCTCTGCACAAATAATGGAATTATAAGGGCGGGTACACAGCTGCAAAGCCACCGCATTACTGCCCGTACCGTTGAATACGAACAACGGTTCGCAATCCGGCGTAAACGCTTCTCTTATTTTACAGACAGCCTCCTCTGTCCAAGGGTCATCTCCATAACCTACAGCATGGTCACTGTTGGCCCGGTTCAGTGCCTCCATTACCAGCGGATGTACGCCTGAATTATTGTCTGAAGCAAAACTTCTCATAGTCTTTCTGTTTTTGTTCATTGAAAAGAATGTGCAAAGAAAAGAATATTCTGCAACATGAAAAAACAAAGGAGCACAGATTTCATCCCCCCGGCAGAAAATGCTTCCGCACTGCGAAATCTGTGCTCCTCAATCAATCCATTCAATCGGTTTCCTTTATCCGATATAAACATTTACCCCTAGTGAAACATAAAGTTCATCTTCTTCCTGATGAATTTCAATCTTGTCCTCACGGGCAAGCCACCCCAATGCGGCTCCCAACTCCTTGTCCTTCAGTCCGGACTTCCTCTTTAAGGAACCGTAGCTCCATCTGGTATAATCGCTAAGCAACTGCCAAACTTTCCCAGCATTTAGTCCAATTTCGCTTTTGTTCATTTTCTCTTCAATTAAAAAGGTTAATAGTTCTTGTTGATTAGGTTATCTTTACGAAGGGTAAAGATATGATTTTTTATTTTGCTAACAACAAAAACGAACAAAAGATATGAAAACTAATCATTTTTGTAACACTTTTGTAATATTACACGCTTTTTATTAATAATCAAGAAGGTAAATAGAACAAAAAAACCGCAGTATCTATCAAAAAGACACTGCGGTTCTCCTATTTGATTAAGCAATCAGGGAAAACGATCTTACATCATTCCGCCCATGCCTCCCATTCCGGGAGCACCCATCGGCATCTCAGGCTTATCTTCTTTCTTCTCTACGATTACACATTCTGTAGTCAGGAACATACCGGCAATAGAAGCAGCATTTTCAAGAGCCACACGAGTAACCTTGGCAGGATCTACCACACCAGCTGCGTGCAGGTTCTCATAAACATCGGTACGGGCATTGTAACCGAAGTCTGCCTTGCCTTCGCGCACTTTCTGCACAACAACAGCACCTTCTTTACCGGCGTTGGCAACAATCTGACGCAACGGTTCTTCGATAGCACGCTTGATGATGTCGATACCTGTGGTTTCGTCCACATTGTCACCCTTGAAGCCTTCCAATGCATCCAATGCGCGAATATAGGCTACACCACCACCAGGAACAATACCTTCTTCGATAGCAGCGCGGGTAGCACGGAGTGCATCGTCCACACGGTCTTTCTTTTCCTTCATTTCAACCTCAGAAGCAGCACCTACATAAAGAACAGCTACACCGCCAGACAACTTGGCCAAACGTTCCTGCAGTTTTTCCTTGTCATAATCAGATTTCGTAGATACAATCTGAGCCTTGATTTGCTCGCAACGTTCCTTGATGTTTTCTTTGTCACCGGCACCGTTTACGATGGTTGTGTTATCCTTGGAAACAGTTACCTTGTCGGCAGTACCCAACATTTCGATAGTAGCTTGTTCCAGCTTCAGACCTTTTTCCTCGCTGATGACAACACCACCGGTCAGCACTGCAATATCCTCCAACATTTCCTTGCGACGGTCACCGAAGCCCGGAGCCTTCACTGCACAAATCTTCAACTGAGAACGCAGACGGTTTACAACCAAAGTTGTCAGCGCTTCGCTATCCACATCTTCTGCAATAACCAGCAAAGGACGGCCGGTCTGTACTGCCGGTTCGAGGATAGGCAGGAAATCTTTCAGGTTGGAAATCTTCTTATCATAAATCAGAATGTACGGTTTTTCCATTTCGCACTCCATCTTCTCCGTATTGGTAACGAAGTAAGCAGAGAGGTAACCACGGTCGAACTGCATACCTTCAACCACACCGATAGTAGTATCAGTACCCTTTGCCTCTTCGATAGTGATAACACCGTCTTTGGAAACTTTGCGCATAGCGTCTGCAATCAGCTTGCCGATAACGGGGTCGTTATTGGCAGAAACGGAAGCAACTTGCTCAATCTTGTCATAATTGTCACCCACTGTTTCCGCCTGGCCTTTGATAGAATCAACCACTTTGGCAACAGCCTTGTCGATACCGCGTTTGATATCCATCGGGCTAGCACCGGCAGTCACGTTCTTCAGACCTTCGGCTACGATAGCCTGAGCCAAAACAGTAGCAGTTGTAGTACCGTCACCTGCATCGTCGCCGGTCTTGGAAGCAACTTCCTTTACCAGCTGTGCGCCAGTATTCTGATATGCGTCTGCCAACTCTACTTCTTTAGCTACCGTTACACCATCTTTCGTGATGTGGGGAGCACCGAATTTCTTTTCGATGATAACGTTACGACCTTTAGGGCCGAGGGTTACTTTTACTGCATTTGCCAGTGTGTCGATACCTTTCTTCAATTGGTCGCGAGCATCGATATTGAATAATATTTCTTTTGCCATAACTATATTTACATTTTAACGATTTACAATTTACAAATTAACCTAAAACAGCGAGCACATCGCTTTGACGCATGATGAGGTACTTGGTTCCTTCAACTTCCAGTTCAGTACCGGCATACTTGCCATACAGCACTGTGTCACCAACCTTCAACACCATTTCTTCGTCTTTTGTTCCGTTGCCTACTGCAATAACTTCACCTTTCAAAGGTTTCTCTTTCGCTGTATCAGGAATAATGATACCGCCAATTGTCTTTTCTTCTGCAGGTGCAGGGAGTATCAGCACTCTGTCTGCTAATGGTTTAATGTTCATAATCTTTTTGTTTTATATGTTATACATTTGTTATAATGGTAATTTTGCTTTAAACAAGCGATAAACAACTTACGAAAACCGTGCCAAACGAACAAGCTGATTGTTTGGCAGACAAAGGCTGACAAAATGGCAAAGTATACAACAATATTTGCTATCTTTGCAGCCTCAAAAATGATTTGACTTATGAACGCAATATGGATAGTCCTCCCCATTCTTACCTTATTGATGTTTGAACTGGGACTGACATTACAAACCGAAGACTTTAAACTGTTCCGCAAACGCCCCCGCCCCATTATTGCCGGGCTGGCAGGCCAAATCATCCTACTGCCGATGCTGGCATTTGCTTTAGGACATGTCTTCCAGCTCGAACCTCTGTTCTTTATCGGCATCATACTCATAGCCTGCTCGCCAGGCGGCAGCTCATCCAACATCTTCTCCATGATAGCCAAAGGAGACGTAGCATTGTCCGTGTCACTGACGGCATGTAGCAGCATTATTACGCTGTTCACTATCCCCGTGATTATGGAATTCGCCACACACTTTGTAGACAGCAATCTGGACATAGATATCCATCTCCCCGTAGGCAGCCTCATCATGCAGAACTTGGTTCTAATGTTTCTTCCCATTGTAGCCGGCATATTCACGAAGCGCTACCGTCCGCAAATGGCAGAAAGGATTCATAAGATATTGTCCAAGACAGCCTTTCCCGCACTTATCCTGCTGGCAACCATCTTCTTCATACAGCACCATGCTACCATCACCGGCCAATTCGGCAAACTGGGCCTCTGCATCTCCATTCTTATCCTGCTGGCTATGGGAGGCGGCGTAGTGCTATCGAAGTCCATGCGCCTCAACCGGAAAGAACAACGTACACTCATTATAGAAATCGGTATGCAGAATGCCGCACAAGCAATTGCTGTTGCCAGTAGTCCGTTTGTATTCAACAATGACATTATTGCAATACCTGCCATTATCTACGCACTGGTAATGAATGTTATTCTGCTGATTTATGTGGGAGTGGTGAAGCGGCAAAGATAATCTTCCAACCGGTATCTCCCCTTCTTCTGTGTCGCTTTTCCATACTGTATCACTTTCCGGGGGCAAAAATGCAAACAAGCCATACAATGAATGCACTGCTTTCCCCACACCGGATGCCCATCCACCAACCGGATATTACCTACCGGACAAGATTTGCCGCATATTCCGCAAGAGATACAGCCTTCATCTACATGGAAACTCCTTGTACCAATGACAAAACGGACAAACAAAGGATTCACGACATACGTTTTCAGCCAGGCAGCACTGCCCTCATGCACATTCCAGACCCTCTTCCGTGCAATGACATCTTCGGCAATCGAAGCGACAGCATGCCGTGCGTTCTCTATCTTCTTACAGCAAAGCGCCCCATCGTCCAAATTGAACATCGGTACGTAGGTATTGGGCATTGCAACAGACCAGGCAGCATCCAACGGAAAATGTTCCGCCAGGCGGTTCATTCCCTTTCCCATATCGTCCCCGCATGTACACACGGCATAACGGTAACAGCAGTCCGGCAACCGGAGCTGCGACAAAAAATCAATCAAGACACGGGGTGCATACCAGGAGTGTACCGGAAAAACAATACCCAGTCTGTCGGCTTCCGACAGCCCTGCGGGTATCGGGCCTTGCCTCAGGCAATCAACAATGCTGACGGCAGTATCATGCATAGCCTCTGCAAGCAATTCTGCAATCCAGCGTGAGTTTCCGGTTGCGGTAAAATAAAGTATCATCGGCAATATGTTTTGCCGACAAAGGTAGTGATTTGACTTGAATTCCTTCTATTCCAGCAGCTCTTCTATGGAATAATTTTCCCAGAACGCTTTTGTAGAATGTACCAATGAACTGCCCATATAGAGCAGGAACAATGCCGCTATGACAATCATCAGGAAACTGACGAGGGCATTGTGTTTTTCTTGCTTCAGCTCAACAGAAACCATAAGAACCTCCTTTTTTTGTCAGTACAAAGATAAATGCAGGATGTTTCATTTTTCCTACATCCTCATTACAAATAAAAGGAACAAACCGAGTGCACCGTACAGCAACACATCAACAAGCCCGCCTTCATTCATGCTCTAAATATACAAAAAAAAAGGAGCTACTTTGTGCTCCTTTTTAAATGTATTTCAGCTTTTATAATATTAAAGAGATACAATATTTCATTTATGTAATTTACGTATCAGTTGTTCAAAAAGTTACCAATGTCTGTTTCCCTGTTTTCATATCTCTTAAGGTAAACTTTCCCACATACATTTCATTACTGCCAATCAAAGCTACATAAGGTATTTTATTATAATTAGCATAATTCAGTTGCTTCTTCATTTTACTTGCATCAGGATAAACCTCTGCACATATGCCCTTTGCACGCACTTTATTCAACAAAGTCCTTGAATAATCAGCTTCTTTCTCACCAAAATTTATAAATAACAATTGTGTACCTTTTATCGCTTCTTTCGGATAAAGATTGAGATGATTTAATACATCAAAAATACGGTCTGCTCCAAAAGAAATACCAACTCCAGATACGCCAGGCATACCAAATACTCCCGTTAAGTTATCATATCGTCCTCCTCCTGTAATGCTACCAATTTGCACATCAAGAGCCTTTACTTCAAAAATAGCACCTGTATAATAATTTAAACCACGAGCTAAAGTTAAATCTAATTCAATTTTATTCTTTAATCGAGGTGCTTGCCATAATTTACTCAAAATAAATTTTGTTTCTTTTATCCCTTCTAATCCAATCTTACTTTGGGATAATATTCGCTTTAATTGCTTTAATTTATCCGAATTTGAACCGTTCAGCAGAATGATAGGTTGCAGTTTGGCGATAGCCTCGTCACTGATGCCTTTCTCTTTCAACTCGGCATTGACATTGTCCAGACCTATCTTATCCAACTTATCGATTGCCACGGTAATGTCTACAATCTTGTCCGACTCACCGATGATTTCGGCAATGCCACTCAATATCTTACGGTTGTTAATCTTGATACAAACACGGATGCCGAAGCGGGTAAATACCGTATCGACAATTTGCATCAGTTCCACTTCGTTCAGCAGGGAATCGCTGCCTACCACGTCGGCATCGCATTGATAGAATTCACGATAACGCCCTTTCTGCGGACGGTCGGCACGCCACACGGGTTGTATCTGATAACGCTTGAAGGGGAAAGTGATTTCATCGCGGTGCATCACCACGTAGCGGGCAAAAGGTACTGTGAGGTCATAGCGCAAACCTTTCTCGCAAAACTTGCAGGCAAGTCTCGGAGCATTACGGCTCAACAGTTCTTCATCTGTCAGTCCGGAAAAGTAATCACCGGAGTTCTGTATCTTGAACAAAAGCTTGTCTCCTTCCTCACCATACTTCCCCATCAAGGTAGAAAGCATTTCCATCGAGGGCGTTTCTATCTGCTGGAAGCCATAGAGGTGATACACTTCACGAATCGTATTGAATATATAGTTACGCTTCGCCATTTCTACGGGCGAGAAGTCACGGGTTCCTTTCGGAATACTGGGTTTTGCTGCCATAATCAGTTCAATTACTTTAAAATCGGGCGACAAAGTTACAGTATTTTATTGATTAAGAAAAGAGAATGTTTACCTTTGTATCATTACCGTCGCATAAAAACGACCAAAACAAACTTTAAACTTACACATTTATGAAAGAGAGACTGATTTTATTCTGCATGTTGTTGCTATGTGGCATCGGTGTTAGCCGGGCACAATCCGACAACGCCAAAGACTTCGAGCAAAAAGAAGAAGCCATCGCACAAAAGCTGCAACAAGCCGTTAACGAGAAAAACTATAAAGAAGCCGAAAAGAACGGTAAGGCTTTGATAACTCTGTTCAAAGAACAAGACGAGAACACTCAGAAAAAGTATAGCTGGATTATACAGTCCTATTACTACAATTTAGCCTGCTTCCAATCCTTGTTAAAGAAAAAAGGTGAAGCCATCAAAAATTTAGAACTGGCCTACGACAATGGATTTCAAGATTACAACCACATGATGAATGATACCGACTTAGACAACCTGCGCAGCGATAAACGCTTCAAGGCAGTGCTTGCCAAAGTGAAGAAAGTGGGTGACTACCTCGACATACTTCAAAAAGCACCGGGATACACCCACAATGAGCGCCCTGATACACTCCCCCGCTTCGAATACATCAATCCCAACAACAAGTATTTAGTAGAGGTACGCCAATACTTCAAGTTGGACAGTGTGGCAGGCGCAAGCGACGAATTATCGAAAATAAAGAACATACTTACTTATATACACAATACCATAAAACATGACGGAAACCATGAAAGTCCGGCAGGCAGCAACATCATAAAATGGGCAGAAGCTTGCAAAGGCGGTGCGCGAGGTCTGCATTGCGGAGGTCTTGCCCATGTACTGAAGGATTGTTATCTGTCCATGGGATTTAAGGCACGCCACATCAGCGGATTACCCCAAAAATACATCGGCGAATGCCATTCCATTAACGTAGTTTATTCCAATACCTTGGATAAATGGATATGGGTAGACCCCACCAACAATGCCTGGGTGATGGATGAAAACGGCATCATGCTAAGCGTACAAGAAGTGCGCGAACGCCTGCGAGACGGTCGTCCGGTGACCCTAAATGAAGAAGCCAACTGGAACAACCAACAGAAGATTACCAAAGAATATTATTTAGACAGCTATATGGCCAAGAATCTCTATAGCATAAAAGCAGACGATGTACTGCTTTGCCCCTCAGACCCTAATGCGGAAAACTTCTTCCAAGCCAAGTACGTGGTCAATGACGATGCCTGGTTCTGGCAGTCGCCCTATCAAGAATAAAAAAAACAGATGATGTATCCGGCAGAGACACATCATCTGTTTTTTATGTCTGCATCATGCGTTTAATCTCTGCGTCCCAGGAATATCATGATATAATAAATCAGCGTAGCAAGCGAACCGAGAGCAGCCACTACATAAGTATAGGCAGCCGAGCGGAGTGCATCTTCTGCTTGCGCATGATTATATGAATTCGTAATGCCGGAGTTGCTAAGCCATACCAGCGCACGCTTGCTTGCATTGATTTCCACCGGCAAGGTGATGAAGCTGAACAAAGTTGTCAATGCAAACAGTATAATGCCCGCCAGCAACAGTTGCGGGAAGGAGTTCAGCAGCAGGATACCTGCCAGCAGCAACCACGTCATCCACTGTGAGGCAAAAGAGACTACCGGCACCAGTTTGCTGCGCATTGTCAACGGAGCGTATGCGCGTGCATGCTGCACGGCGTGACCACATTCGTGGGCTGCAACGGCAGCAGCCATGATGCTGTTGCTGCTATAAACGCCCTCACTCAGGTTTACTGTCTTATTGGCAGGATTATAATGGTCGGTCAGATGTCCGGGAGTATGCGTCACGGTCACATCGTAGATGCCATTGTCGTGCAGCATCTTCAAAGCAACGTCCGCTCCCGTCATTCCGTTGCCGGTAGGGATTTTAGAGTACTTCTTGAACTTGTTCTGAAGATTCATCTGTACCAGCCAGCTAACGGCGGCAATACCGATAAAAATAATCCATATCATTCCTGTTCCCATAATTTTCTTTCTTTAAATTGTGAATAAATCAGTCGTTTCTTATTGTATAACAAATAGTCTGCCAAAAATAAAAGGAAACGGTGAGCAATGCCAGCGTTTCCTTTATCTTTTAGGAAGAATTAAAGATTTCTGATTTATAATTTATTTTTCAATATCCACCTCTATCACTTTATCAATATCCGTCGGAACCTCCGGCAAGTAGAGCATCACCCCTCCTTCACACTTACGGAACTTCACTGGAAGACGGTCGGCATACCCCACTGCCTTCCTCACTTTCTTGCCTTCCAACGGCAGGAAGAGAGCCTTATCCTGCAATTCGAGAATATGCACGTATAATTTATTTTCTCTTTGTGTAGTGACTCCCCAAGGATGCGGAGCAATGCAGCCGCCACGGGTTCCGTAGATGGTTTCACCGTATACCTTCATCCATTCCCCTACTTCTGCCAGACGCTCCAATGCAACAGCAGGCAGCTCACCGTCCGGCTGAGGACCGATATTCATCAGCAGATTGGCATCTTTACCCGCAGCCTTCACCAGGTAATGTATCAGCGTTTTGGTGGATTTATAATCCTGGTCCGTAATCTTATATCCCCACATTCCATTCATCGTCTCACAGGTTTCAAGGGGCAAGGCGCTGATATCCTGCCCGGAAAGGCCGGCACGGTTCTCTCCCGGCAGGTCGCGCTCGAATATCTGGATGTCCTCGCCGGCAAACGGTGCTTGATGATGGTTGTTCCCAACCAAGCAAGCCGGTTGCAGGCGGTGTATCATGGCATATTGCCCGGGCAGTTGCCAGTCAAAATCCGGATTCTGGTCCTGGTCCCACCAGCCATCAAACCAAATGGCACCTATTTTTCCATAATTGGTGAGCAGCTCGGTCAGCTGGTTGTTCATGAATTTATAGTAGCTGTTCCAGTCGCCCTTCGGATTCGGTCGTCCCGTTCCACGTCCGGTGCGTCCCCACGGAGCATCTTCGCGATACCAGTCGATGTGCGAATAGTAGAGATGCAGACGAATACCTTGCTTGTGGCACTCGTCCGCCAATTCTTTCAGAATATCCCGCTTAAAAGGGGTAGCATCCACAATATTGTAATCGGAAAAGCGTGTGTGGAACATAGAAAAGCCATCGTGATGCCGGGATGTAAAGCAGATATACTTTGCCCCGGACGCCTTAATGGCTGACACCCATCTGGCAGCATCGAATTTGGCAGGATAGAAACCTCCCGCCAGTTTGGCATACTCCTTATAATTAAGGTTCTTGTTCGTCATGGTCCATTCTCCGGTAGCCAGCATACTGTATATCCCCCAATGCAGGAAGATACCGAAGCGATTGTCCCGAAACTCCTGACGGGATTTCAGGTTCTCCTCCGTCGGCTGGTAAGTCTGCGACTGTGCGGAGCACACAAGAAGAAACAACAGTAAAAAAGACAAAAGACGTGTTTTCATGGCAATAAATAAAAAAGGCACGGATTATCCGGACACCCACGGTTCTTCAGATGAAGCCGCGAAATCCGTGTAATCCGTGTCTAAGGTTATCTGTTTGTTTTATTATTCCTCTGTATACCGTTCGATGGTCTGCTCACGGTCCGGTCCCAGAGAAACAATCTTGATGGGCACACCAAGCTGTTCTTCCAGGAATGACAAATATGCATTGAATTCTTCCGGGAACTCATCTTCACTCTGCATCTTGGTCATATCCGTCTGCCAACCGGGTAGCTCTACATAAACCGGTTCAACAGTCTCATTGATATCGAACGGGAAGTAATCAATCTCTTCCTCATCCATCTTGTAAGCTACACAAGCCTTAATGGTTTCAAAAGAATCGAGCACATCGCTCTTCATCATAATCAGTTTGGTAACCCCGTCTACCATAATGGCATATTTCAATGCCACCAGGTCAATCCAGCCACAACGGCGCTTACGTCCTGTCACAGAACCGAACTCATGACCCAGCGTGCAAATCTGGTCACCGGTCTTGTCGAATAATTCCGTCGGGAACGGACCGGCACCTACACGCGTACAATAGGCCTTGAAAATACCATATACCTCACCAATCTTGTTGGGAGCAATACCCAGACCGGTACAAGCACCTGCACAGACCGTATTAGAAGAAGTGACAAACGGATAAGAACCGAAATCAATGTCCAGCATTGTCCCCTGCGCACCTTCGCACAATACAGACTTGCCGGCAGCCAGCAGATTGTTCATCTCGTGTTCGCTATCCACCAACTGGAATTGTTTCAAGTATTCGATACCTTCGAACCATGCCTTCTCCATTTCGGTAATGTCATACTCATAGTTCAAGCCTTTCAAGATTTGCTCATGACGGGCCTTGGCCGCTGCATACTTCTTGTCAAAGTCATGCAGAATGTCGCCTACACGCACACCGTTACGGCTGATTTTATCCGTGTAAGTCGGTCCGATGCCTTTTCCGGTCGTTCCTACCTTTGCATCGCCTTTGGCTGCTTCGTATGCAGCATCCAGTATGCGGTGAGTCGGCAGAATGAGGTGTGCTTTCTTGGAAATGTGCAAGCGTTCCTTCAAGTTATGGCCGGACGCTTCCAATGATTCGGCTTCCGCTTTGAAGAGAGCCGGGTCAAGCACCACTCCGTTACCGATGATATTCACCTTGTCTCCCTGGAATATTCCAGACGGAATGGAACGGAGCACATACTTCTGCCCTTCAAACTCGAGTGTATGTCCGGCATTCGGTCCACCCTGGAAACGAGCTACGACATCGTATCTCGGAGTTAACACATCAACGACTTTGCCTTTGCCTTCGTCGCCCCATTGTAATCCTAATAATACGTCTACTTTCATTTTTCTTTTTTATGGTTATTATTCTTTTTCTTCCGTTTATTGGCCCGGTCACACTTGCTGCACAACCCATACATATATAAGGAATAGTGCGTAAGATTAAAACGGCTCAGTTTGGTATTCTCAATGGCATGTTGCAACTCCTCGTTCTGAAACTCGGTCACCTTTCCGCACTGGGTGCATATCTGGTGATGGTGCGTATCGCGATTATAAGATTTTTCGTATTGGGAAGAGTTGCCGAACTGATGCTTGATGACCAGACGAGCATTTATAAGCAAAATGATGGTATTGTAAAGCGTTGCACGGCTGACGCGGAAGTTCTCCTGGTCGGCCATCAGTGAATAGAGCGTGTCGATATCAAAATGACCGTCTATGGAGTAAATGGTGTCAAGTATAGCATAACGTTCGGGAGTCTTCCGATGCCCGTTCGCATTCAGATATTCAGTGAATATCTGCCTAACTGTATCTTTCACATTCTGACTTTCCATTTGACGGCGCAGTTTTACAGCCAACAAAGTTAATCCTTTTTTGTGGAAAGCAAACGAGAAAGAGATAAAAATTGCGATAAGGGAAATATTCCCTTACCGCATCAGTCTCTATAACCATAGAACTAATCTAACAAACCTCCTCTTTTACAAGATTGTATAGTAATTGTTCTACATCAGAAGAAGAATTGTCCATACCCTCCACTCTGCGGCAAACTTGAAAAGAATTTTCCTCATTTTGCTGCATAAAGCGGCGGATAGCAGTCATGGCTGCATTGCGTACATGATAGGAGCCCGACAAAAAAGCCGTTATTGCCTGGTCGAGGAACTCATTTTCAACCCGTTCGTTCATATCCCCTTTCTTCATCAATAGACGGGCTATGGTGAGGAAGCCGCAAACCTGCGTGTATTCGTCCTCGCTTGCAATCCAATGGAAGGACTTGGCAGGCGCATAAGGAAGATGTTGGAATAAATTCATGCAGGTAAGTTCTGCAATCTCGATATTACGGATATCTTCCACCCAGATATCGGCTATCTCGGGCAGGAAACTCTCTACCGGCTGTAAAAGTCCCGCCAATATTTTGCACTCTCTGATATCTTCTTTCCACAAAGACTGAGCCAGAGAGTGGTCCTTCTCGTAACCGGCAGCAATACCCTTGATACGGGGCAACTCCACGCCAAAGTTCAGCTTATATACCAGCCCTTTCTCACGCATACTTTGGGACACAGCTCCGTTCATTGAGAGACGGAGCTGTGTCTTTATATCTTTCAGCCGCTGATGCAGCTGCTCTTTAGTATCTATCATAGTTCATCATTTATTGACAGAAGGCAATGTAGAATAGTCTTTGCTATAACGCAACATCTGTTCCGCATAACCTTCATCATAAGTCACTGTCACATCTGTTATAGTACCGTCGGCATCCGTCACCACTTCATACTTGGGATTGACGAACCCCTTATACGGCGCAAGATTCAGCTTCTTGTAGCGTTCCAGCACTTCGGCATGCAAAGCGGGATCGACTTTCACGGCATAGGCTTCCACCAAATCATGGGCACCGGCATAGTCACCGGTGGACTTGATACGCTGTATCTCGGCAAGCAACCGGCCAAACAAGTCACGCACTTTCTCATAATCGTTTATCACGACGTACGTCTTCCCATCCTTCTTTACCAATTCCACAACCTTCTCCGCCGCACCTTTCTCGTACACCCAGCGGGCTATGAGCTGACGGTTGCGCATATGGGCTTCTTCTACATTGTTACCCGGCTCGATACGTACAAGCTGTGTCATCAAACCATTCATCAGATAGGTGTAGTATTGAGCCTTATAAGCATCCGCACTTGGAGTAAGCCCCAGTTCCACCAGCTTCGGGTCGGCCACGTAGTAGAGTCCGAACAAGTCGGCGCGCGCTTCTTCGATAGTAGAACCATATGCCTTCAACGCATCCGGGGCCACACCCGGGAGCAATTTACCGGAACCATGTCCCAAACATTCATGCAGGTCAGTATGCAGTTCATCTGTCACATCTGCGTACTTATCAATCAGTTGAAGCTCTGCATCACTGTACACAAACTCCTCATTGAACCCGTTGCCATGAGCTGCCTTATTATAAGCATCTGTAATGTTACCGATTGTAACGGATTTCGAACCATGATGGCTACGTATCCAGTTGGCATTGGGCAGGTTGATGCCGATAGCAGTTGCAGGATACAAGTCACCGGCCAGAATAGCCGCCGTGATTACCTTGGCAGACACCCCTTTCACTTTCTCCTTCTTGAATTGTCCGTCTACCGGCGAATGGTCCTCAAACCACTGTGCATTGCCGCTTATCAACTCTGTACGCTGGGTAGCTTCCAAATCTTTAAAATTCACCAGAGATTCCCAGCTTGCCTTCATGCCGAGCGGGTCACCATAACTTTCGGTAAAACCGTTCACAAAGTCAATGCGTGAGTTCAAATCCTTCACCCACAAAATGGCATATTCATCGAATGTCTTCAAATCGCCGGTTTCATAGAATTCCATCAGTTTGGCTATCACCGCCTTCTGCTCGGGAGTCTCGGCAACTCCTTCTGCCTTCTTCAGCCAGTAGACAATCTTTTCAAGTGCCTGTCCATACAAGCCCCCCACTTTCCATACTTTCTCCTGAATCTTGCCATCCTCTTTCACCAAACGGCTATTCAAACCATAGGAAACGGGAGTTTCATCCTGCGGATTCTTCAAGGCATTATAGAAATCTTCGGCCTCCTGCTGCGTCACGCCATCGTAATAATTGCATGCGGAAGTCAAAACCAAATCTTCACCGGCAGCTTGGTTCACCCGTTTGGGCATCACCGTGGGGTCGAAAATAACGGGGAACACTTCCTCGCACAGTTGTTCCACAGTCTGTCCTTCGGCAAGCGGCAATGTAGCTGCATCCACACTCTGTACAGCCTGCCTGAAGAATTCGGGAGTAAATCCCGGAACGAACTTTTCGCTACCATAGTGATGATGAATGCCGTTAGAGAACCATACCCGCTTGAGGTACACTTCCATAGCCTTGAAATCAGGAGTATTCTTATCTCCCTTATAGCCGGTATAGACAGCTTCCAGCATCCGGCGAATCGTCAGGTTATACTTGCCATTCTGGTCGAAAAGAATGTCTCTGCCCTGCAAAGCCGCTTCCGTCAAATAATAAACCAATTCTTTTTGTTTGAGGGACAAATCCTCAAAACCTGGTACGCGGTAACGTAAAATCTGTAAATCTGCAAATTGTTCCACTGTATAGTCAATTTTTTCTGCCTCAGCAGTTGTTTTCGGATTTCCGCCACAAGCCGTCAATAGAGAAAGGGCAGTCACCATAGAAATTAGTTGTTTCTTCATGTGTCGGGAGTATATAGATTGGTATTAAAAAAGAAGAAAAGGAAGTATCCCGAAACAACTGTTCCGGAATATTTCCTTTTTATTCATTCAGTCATACAGAATTATTTCTTCTTAGCTTCTTTTTCTGCGTGTCTTTTACGATATCCATTAGGAGTCTCACCTACATTTTTATAGAAAGCAGCATAAAAAGACTGACGGTTTGCAAAGCCGACCATCGTACTGATCTCCTCTACATTCTTGTCAGCATATCTTTTGTCTGTCAACAAATGCTGCGCTTCTTTTACTCTATATTCATTCAGCAGGCAAGAATAGTTCATGCCGAAGCGTGAATTCACCACTGCAGACAAATAGCGAGTATTGGTCTGCAATTCTTTCGCCAAATCCTTAGCGGAATAATCAGCATCTCTGTACTTCTTTTGTACAACAACGATATTCAATATCTTGTCATACAACTCATCTGCCAATTCCGGCCTTATCAAAGAACGGTAGGCAGCATCCTTTTCTTTCTTTTCGCGCAGGTTGTAAGGACGTTTCTTCGTTCCTTTTTCCTGGGCATTGTTTTCTAAATCACTCATTGAATTAACTGGTTAGGGTTGTTTAAAATCGGAAAAGCCAAAGGGTTAGCCCCTTAGACTTTACAAAAGTCAGACATTTTTTTTTAATACACAACTTTTCCCGTATATATTTTTGATAAATAAACAACGAAAAAGGTTGAAAAGTAGGTCAATTCAGCCATTAATAAGAAACTTTAACCTTTTGCAGAAACTCATATGATACAAAATCTTGATGACTTTCCATTTGTAGTATATGCAATAATTAGTGTACCTTTGCCGGAAGAAATCCATACTGCCAGATTATGCTACAAACGCTCAAGACATATTTCGGTTACGACAGTTTCCGCCCCTTACAAGAAGACATCATACGCCATCTGATAGACCGTAAAGACGCATTGGTACTGATGCCTACGGGAGGTGGAAAGTCCATCTGCTACCAACTTCCCGCCCTATTGAGTGAAGGCACGGCGGTAGTGGTTTCTCCGCTCATTTCCTTGATGAAGGACCAAGTGGAAACGCTCTGTGCAAACGGTATCGCGGCCGGTGCACTGAACAGCAATAATGATGAAACAGAGAATGCTTCCCTACGACGTGCATGCATGGAAGGCAAGCTGAAACTGCTATATATTTCTCCTGAAAAATTATTGGCGGAAGCCAACTATCTGTTAAGGGATATGCATATTTCCCTTTTCGCCATTGATGAAGCTCACTGCATCTCACAATGGGGACACGATTTCCGTCCGGAATATACACAGATGGGCATCCTTCACCAACTGTTTCCCCAGGTTCCCATCATTGCACTTACTGCCACAGCCGATAAAATAACCCGTGAAGATATTATTAAACAGCTACACCTCAACCAACCGAGAATTTTCATTTCATCTTTCGACCGTCCCAACCTGAGTCTCACCGTAAAAAGAGGTTACCAGCAGAAGGAAAAAAGCAAAGCCATCCTCGACTTCATCGCCCGCCATCCGGGAGAGAGCGGCATCATTTATTGCATGAGCCGCAGCAAGACTGAAACAGTGGCACAAATGCTTCAAAAACAAGGGATAAAGTCGGCGGTCTATCATGCAGGACTGTCGCCGGCACGAAGAGATGAAGCACAAGACGACTTCATCAATGACCGCGTGCAAGTGGTATGCGCCACCATTGCCTTTGGAATGGGAATTGACAAAAGCAATGTGCGCTGGGTAATTCATTACAATTTGCCCAAAAGCATTGAAAGTTTCTATCAGGAAATAGGACGTGCCGGACGAGACGGAATGCCCAGTGACACCCTTTTGTTCTATTCACTGGCCGACCTCATTCTGCTCACTAAATTCGCAACAGACAGCGGGCAACAAAGCATCAACCTGGAAAAGCTGCAACGTATGCAGCAATATGCGGAAGCAGATATCTGCCGCCGTCGCATTCTGTTAAGTTATTTCGGTGAAAATACGACCTGCGACTGTGGAAACTGTGATGTATGCAAAAATCCCCCCGAACGTTTCGATGGTACAATAATCGTACAAAAGGCACTTAGTGCAATCGCGCGTTCCGAGCAACAGATAGGAACCGGTATTTTAGTGGACATCCTCCGAGGAAACATGAGTTCTGAAGTTACAGAAAGAGGATACCATCGCCTTAAGACCTTTGGAGCCGGGCGCGAAGCCCCCCCCAGAGATTGGCATGACTACCTGCTGCAAATGTTACAGCTCGGTTATTTCGAAATAGCCTACAATGAAAACAACCACCTGAAAATCACTCAAAGCGGAACAGATGTCTTGTTTGGCAGAGCACGCGCCCTGCTTGTCACCATCCGTCGCGAGGAAGCTGTACAAGCTACAAGAGGCCGTAAACGCAAGGCTACAGTTCCAACCAAAGAATTGCCATTGGGATTGCCCAATACAGAAAGTGGGGAACTTTTCGAGGCTCTCCGCACTCTCCGCAAACGCCTTGCCGACCAGGAAGCACTTCCTGCCTATATCGTACTGTCCGACAAAGTGCTCCACCTACTCAGCGCCTCCCGCCCCACTACCATAGAAGAATTTGGTAATATCAGCGGTATCGGTGAATATAAAAAGAAGAAATACGGAAAAGAGTTTGTGGAACTGATACGGAAATACAGTTGAATATTATTTACACTGCAACAGCAAATCCCTGAGGTCGCCTTGCGGCACACCAAGTGAAATGGCTTTTTCGAAGTCACGTTTTGCCAACTCCTTTTTCTTTTGAGAAAGGTAAATTTGCCCCCGTATCAAGTAGGCTTCTGTCTGCGAAGCATCCAGCTTGATGGCTTCTTCCAAGTCCATCATGGCCAGGTCCACATGTTTCATATCCTGCTCTACACCCGCACGTGCTACGTAAAGTACGGCATATTGCTGGGTAGTCAGCCGGGTAGCTTCTTCTCCTTTTTCTGCAATCATGGCATTCAGTATCGAGAGCGCGGCTTCGTATTTGCCTTCCTTCTGCTCCAACGTGGCCAACCCAAGGCGGCCATTGTAGCTCCGGGGGGCAAGTTTCAGCAGACGTTCATAATCAGACTTTGCAAAATTATAGTTGCGCTGCCGCATATAGATATAGGCACGCATCAGCAAGGCTTCCTGATTATCGCTCTCTATATCCAGCACCAAAGAATAGTCTATCCGGGCCAAGTCATCCTTTCCCAACTCAAGGTAAAGAGCGGCACGATTCATCAGGGCGGGTATGGCACGCGGAGCAATGTTCAATGCCAGCGTATACGAGTCAAGAGCCTGCTCATACCGGTGCTGCCAACGCTGTATCGTTCCTAAATTGGAGAAAAGCAAAGCGTTATGAGGATTGGCGGGCTCCATTTTCAAAGCTTGTTCAATGTATTTTTCGGCCAATGACAAGCTGTCTTGCTCCGTGGCTGCAACCGCACGTTCGCTCAGTTCCTCGATAGGTTTGTGAAAAGGCAGGGAACATCGTGGCTCCACACAAGAAGAAAGAAAAAAATAAGTTTCTTCATATAATAGTTCAGTATTTATTCCAAAGGATAGGTATCGAAAGCGAACAGTTCTGTTGACAAATAGCGTTCCCCCGTATCGGGCAGTAGGGCAACAATCATTTTATCCGCAAATTCAGGGCGTTCGGCCAGCAACCGTGCCGCATATACCGCCGCACCGGATGAGATGCCAGCCAGCAAGCCTTCCGTAGAAGCCAGCTCTCGTCCTCCACGAATGGCCTCGTCATCGGGCACCGGAATAATCTCGTCTACTACAGAAGCATCATAAATGGAAGGAATAAAATTGGCCCCAATCCCCTGGATGCGGTGCGGTGCGTCTTCCCCTCCTTCCAGAACCGGAGAGGAGGCCGGTTCTACAGCCACAACATAGACATCCGGATTATGTTTCTTCAAGGCACGCGCCACTCCACAGACCGTACCGCCCGTACCCACACCGGCAACAAAAACAGTCACTTTACCATCCGTGTCCGTCCAGATTTCTTCCCCCGTAGTATGTTCATGAGCCTTGGCATTGGAGGGATTCTCAAACTGCTGCAGAATAACCGCACCAGGTATCGCATCCCGCAATTCTTTCGCTTTGGCAATGGAACCGGCCATACCTGCCAGTCCGTCGGTCAGTACAATCTCCGCACCCAAGGCTTTCAACAGATTACGGCGTTCCACACTCATGGTCTCCGGCATGGTCAATATCAAATGATATCCCTTGATGGTTGCCACCATCGCCAGTCCCACGCCGGTATTGCCACTGGTAGGTTCAATAATCGTGGCTCCGGGTTTCAAAGCCCCACGTGCCTCGGCATCCTCAATCATGGCAAATGCCACACGGTCCTTCACGCTTCCCGCCGGATTAAAAGATTCCAGCTTAGCCACAATATTTCTTTTCAATCCGTATTTACGACTGTATTCAGCCAATTCCATCAAAGGAGTATGCCCAATCAACTCCGTCAGGTTCTTTGCAATTTTCGCCATAATCTCACTGTCTAATACATTCTTCCCGTACACACTTATGTAACATGGATATGCTGACAAAGATATGGAAATTCCAAGAAATAAACCGTGCGGGAAAGGAAAGATTATACTGCCATCTATCAAAGCTTAACACGAATAAAGAGGATGAAAGGATATGAAACGATTGAAGAAGGCAGGATGAGGAGGAAGAACCATATCTGACAATCAGCGACTTCCCACTGCAAAGATGGTGCATGCTTTTTTGCAGTAGTACTGCAAACGAGCTGCAGCGTTACTGCAAATAGGTTTGCAGTGGTACTGCAACTGCTTTGCAGCGCAACTGTAACAGCTTTGCAGTGACACTGCAAAAGGTTTGCAGAACTTTGCAGTGAGAAGTTACTGATGAACAGAACGGTAATGAGACACTGTTATCAAGACTTCTTAAGATAGTCTACAATCCACGCGCCCACTTCCTTGGTACCGTATTTGTCGCCACCTTCTACTTGAATCTCCGGTGTACGTACATTCGCATCGAGTGAAGCATCAACTGCCTTACGAATCACCCCCCCCTCCTCTTTCAGGTCGAAGTATTCGAAAAGCATGGCTACAGACAAAATTTGCGCCAGCGGATTGGCTATATTCAAGCCTTTCGCCTGCGGCCAGGAACCATGGATAGGTTCGAATACCGGCGTGCTCTCTCCCGTAGAAGCAGAAGGCAGCAATCCCATAGAGCCACTGATGCAGGAACCCTCGTCCGTCAAAATATCACCAAACGTATTTTCCGTAACCATTACGTCAAAGAATTTCGGCTCTTGAATCATCTTCATGGCGGCGTTGTCCACAAACATATAGTCGGTTGTCACCTCGGGGTACTGCGGTGCCATCTCCTGGGCAATCTGTCTCCAAAGACGGGAAGAGGCAAGCACATTGGCTTTATCCACCACCGTAAGATGTTTACTGCGTTTCATGGCATATTCAAATCCGACTTTCAGGATACGCTCAATCTCAGGACGGGTATACATGTTCGTATCATACGCCTTGTCATTGTCCTGGTATTTCTCACCGAAGTACATGCCACCGGTCAGTTCGCGGATACAAAGGAAATCGGCACCATCCACCAGTTCCGCACGAAGGGGAGACTTATGGAGCAGACATTTGAAGGTCTGCACGGGACGGATGTTGGCAAACAGTCCCAGTTTCTTGCGCATAGCCAGCAAGCCCTGCTCGGGACGCACTTTGGCAGTAGGGTCATTGTCGAATTTCGGGTCACCTACGGCAGAGAACAATACAGCATCCGCATTTTTACAAGCCTCATAAGTGGCTTCGGGAAACGGGTCACCCACCTTGTCTATCGCGTCTGCACCGCAGATGGCATATTCATAGTTCACTTTATGTCCGAACTTCTCACACACGGCAGTCATCACATCCACGCCTACGGTAGAGATTTCGGGGCCGATACCGTCACCGGCCAACACTGCAATTTTAAAATCCATTGTTTTCTTTATTATTTAAAAGTTCATCTATCTTCTTTTTGTTTGCAAGATTCTTGCGGCGATACCGGTCACCCCACACAAAACCAGCTGTCAATATAAGGGTATTGATGGCTGACATAAGATACTCGTCCGCATCCAACTCGCCGCTCCACCAACGCAGAAAGAGGTTGAAAGCCAAAAGCAAGCCTGCATACAACGCATAGCATACATAAGGACGCCTCTCAAAAAACGATTTCTTTTTCTCCATGAGATCCATTTTTTATGATTCGTATTCGTCTTCTATGATATTCAGCATCTTCACCGTCGCCTTGATGGCTGCTTCCGTCTGGTCTGCGTCCAATCCGCGTGTACGGAATATCGTATCTTCAAAACTCCAGGTAATAACCGTCTGCACAAAGGCATCGGTACGCCCACCGGGAGGAATAGTCACGGCATAGTTCGTCAGCATCGGGAACTTACGACCCAGTGTCACTTTATATATCTTGCGCAAGGCGCGCACAAAAGCATCATACTGGCCATCTCCACTGGAACTTTCCTCATATTCCTTTCCGTTAATTTCTATCTTCAACGTAGCCATCGGCTTCAATCCATACGCCAGATTCACAATATAGCTCTTAAGGCTGACGCGTTCTTCTGCCATTCCGTGCTTCAGTACGTCCGAAACGATATAGGGCAGGTCTTCTTGCGTCACCAGCTCTTTCTTGTCGCCCAACTCAATGATGCGTTCGGTCACTTTGCGCATGGCATCTTCATCCAGTTGTAACCCCAAGTCCTCCAGATTCTTCCGGATATTGGCTTTACCGCTGTTCTTGCCCAGGGCATACTCTCGCTTGCGACCAAAGCGTTCGGGCAGGAGGTCGTTGCAGTAGAGGTTACTTTTATTGTCACCGTCGGCATGGACGCCTGCCACTTGGGTAAATACATTCTCGCCAACAATCGGTTTATTGGCGGGAATGACGATGCCCGAGTAGGACTCCACCACACGGCTTACGTCGTTCAGGCGGCTTTCGTCAATGTTGGTAATGGCATTGAAGTGGTCTTTCAAGATAGCCTGCACACTGGCAAGCGGAGCATTGCCGGCGCGTTCGCCCAGGCCGTTAATGGTAGTATGCAGTCCCTTGCAACCGCTAAGTACGGCGGCAAGCACATTGCTCACGGCAAGGTCATAGTCATTGTGGGCATGGAAGTCAAAATGGGCATGCGGATAGCGTTTCACCATCTTGCGCATGAACTCGATGACCTGCAGCGGGTTCAATACGCCCAACGTGTCAGGCAACATATAGCGGCGGATATTGGTCTGCTCCAAGGCGTCCATCAGACGGAACACATATTCCGGAGAATCTTTCATGCCGTTGCTCCAGTCTTCCAGATAGACATTCACTACCATATCCTGCTCGTTGGCGTAATCCACTACGGACAGAATATCCTCGATATGCTCTTCGGGAGTCTTCTTCAACTGGTAGGTGCAATGCTTCAGCGAGCCTTTGCACAGCAGATTGATGACACGGCAACCGGTCGCATGTATCCAGTCCACCGACGTGTGGCCATCTACAAAGCCAAGCACTTCTACTCTTGGCAACAGATTACGGCGTGCCGCCCAGTCACAAATCATTTTTACGGCATCAAACTCTCCTTCGGATACCCGCGCAGAAGCCACCTCCACCCGGTCTACCTTCAATTCCTCCAGTAACAAACGGGCAATCATCAGCTTCTCATGGGGCACAAAGGAGACTCCGCTGGTCTGTTCACCGTCGCGGAGCGTAGTGTCCATGATTTCTATTCGGGGATGTTTCATATTGTTGTTTTTTATTGTTTAAGATAATGGCACACAGATAACACAGATTAAACAGATGACCGCAGATTTATTTTTTCTATCATTAGTGAATAGTTTTCTGCGTATTTGAGGATGCTCGCCAAAGTTAAGAAGAAGTCCTACTTCTATATCCGTGGATTTAAGATAATTAATCAGTTGTAGTTCATGTTCACGACAAAGACTTGCACACGCTTTCAGTTCAAGAATAATGTGTTTATTCACTACTATATCAGCATAATAATCACCTACCAAACAGCCTTTAAAGAAAACTTCAATCTTCTGCTGAACTTCACACAGAAAACCTCTCCGTTGCAATTCTTGAAAAAATGCATTCTGATACACTCTCTCCAAGAACCCATAACCCAAAGCATTATAAACATCATAAAATGCTTCGATTATCCCATCCGTTTCTTCTTTATATAAATAATCTGTGGTCATCTGTCTAATCTGTGTCATCTGTGTGCCACACCATTCGCCTCATACTCCTCAATCTTCCCCTTGCTCTCCACCAAGAAATCAATGTCGTCCAAGCCATTCATCAGGCAATGTTTCTTGTAGGCATTGATTTCGAAATGTTCGCTCTTGCCCGTAGCCTTGTTGGTGATGGTCTGTTCGGGCAGATTCACTTCCACTTCCATCTTCGGATTGGCAGAGATAGAGTCGAACAACTCTTTCAAGAACGGCTCACTTACCACCACCGGAAGCACAAAGTTGTTCAGTTCATTGTTCTTGTGTATATCGGCAAAGAAGCTCGATACCACCACACGAAAACCGTAACCGGCAATGGCCCATGCAGCATGCTCACGGCTGGAACCGGAACCGAAGTTCTTTCCCGCCACCAGAATCTGCCCGCCGTAAGTGGGGTCGTTCAAAACAAAGTCCTTGTTCAGAGAACCGTCCGGATGATAACGCCAATCGCGGAATAAATTATCTCCGAAGAACTTTTCCTCACGGGTAGTAGCTTTCAGAAAACGTGCAGGGATTATCTGGTCTGTATCCACATTCTCTAATGGAAGAGGCACACAAGTACTGGTTATTATATCAAATTTTGTCTTCATCTTTGTATTTACGATTTACAATTTACGATTGAAAATACTCTTGATTTACCTTTGTTGAACGATGTTTGATTTACGAAGTAATTTTAATCGTAAATCGTCCAATCGTACATCAAATCAGCGTTCTCGGGTCAGTAATTACTCCAGTCACTGCCGCTGCTGCAGCTACAAGCGGGCTGGCAAGCAGTGTTCGGGAACCCGGTCCTTGGCGTCCTTCAAAATTACGGTTACTGGTAGACACTGCATACTTTCCGGCAGGCACCTTATCGTCGTTCATTGCCAGGCAAGCGGAGCAACCCGGTTGGCGAATGGCAAAACCGGCCTCTTCCAAAATCTTGTCCAGTCCCTCTTCGCGAATCTGTGCATCTACCATCCAGGAGCCCGGAACCAGCCATGCCACTACATTCTCGGCTTTCCGACGGCCTTTCACAATGGAGGCAAATGCACGGAAATCCTCAATGCGTCCATTGGTGCAGGCACCCAAAAACACATAGTCAACCTTCTTACCCAGCAAAGGTTCTCCCGGTTGGAAACCCATATAGCTCATAGACTTCATGAAAGAGGTCCGGGCAGCTTCTCCCATGCCTTCGGTAGTAGGAATATGTTGTGTGATACCCATACCCATGCCCGGATTGGTACCATATGTAATCATCGGTTCAATATCTTCGGCAGCAAAACGAACTTCCTTGTCGAACACTGCATCCTCATCACTCTTCAATGTTTTCCAATAGGCCAATGCCTTGTCCCATGCCTCACCCTTCGGAGCATATTCGCGTCCTTTGATGTACTCGAAAGTGGTCTCATCCGGAGCAACCATACCGCCGCGGGCACCCATCTCTATACTCAGATTGCACAAGGTCAGACGGCCTTCCATAGTCAGACTGCGCACAGCTTCTCCGGCATATTCCACGAAATATCCCGTAGCGCCGCTGGTCGTCATCTTCGACATCATATACAATGCCACATCTTTTGCCGTCACTCCTTTGCCAAGTTTGCCGTCGACAGTGATGCGCATTGTCTTAGGACGGGTCTGAAGGATACATTGCGAGGCCATTACCATTTCCACCTCACTCGTACCGATACCGAAAGCCACTGCTCCCATCGCCCCGTGGGTGGAAGTATGCGAGTCACCGCAGACAATGGTCATGCCAGGCAGGGTCAGCCCGCGTTCCGGACCTACTACATGGATAATTCCGTTCTTCTTGTCCATCATGCCGAAATGGGCCAATCCAAACTCTTCCGCATTCTTGGCCAGTGTATCTACCTGAGTCTTTGAAACCGGGTCTTCAATCGGCTTGTCCTGGTCATGCGTCGGCGTGTTATGGTCGGGCATACAGAAAATCTTTTCCGGACGGAAACACTTGATTCCACGTTCGCGCAATCCCGAAAAGGCTTGCGGGCTGGTTACTTCATGACAATAAAGCCGGTCAATATAAAGCTGTGTGGGACCGTCTTCCACTTTCTGTACCACATGGGCATCCCAGATTTTATCAAATAATGTATTCATCTCTTTATGTACAATTTAGCTATTTACAATTTACGATTAAAATCACATCTTGAACTTATTGATACAGTCGATGTACGCTTCCACTGATGCCGCGATAATATCCGTATTGGCACCGAACCCATAATAAATATGATTATCGTATTCCACCTGCATATGTACCTTACCCATATCGTCGCTACCCTTGCTAATAGCCTGGATGGTGAATTCCTTCAATGTCATATGGCGGTCGATAATCTTCTTCAAAGCCTTGATAGCGGCATCTACCGGACCGTTTCCACTGGCAGCGGCTTCAAACTTCTCACCGGAGATGTTCAATCCCAAACTGGCAACCGAACGAACCCCCACCCCACTGGTCACCTGAAGATATTCCAGTTTGATACGGTGGTTCTGCGTACGATTTGCCCCTGCCAATACCAGAATGTCGTCATCATTGATATCTTTCTTCTTATCGGCAAGTTTCAAGAACTCTTCATACACTTTGTCCAGCTTCTCCTGATCCAGCTGTACTCCCAATATCGACAAACGATTCTTCAAGGCTGCACGTCCGCTACGGGCTGTCAATACGATGGAATTATCATCAATACCCACATCATGCGGGTCAATGATTTCGTAAGTCTGTACATTCTTCAACACACCATCCTGGTGGATACCCGACGAATGGGCAAAAGCATTGCGACCTACAATAGCCTTGTTGGGCTGCACCGGCATGTTCATCAGACTGGACACCATACGGCTGGTTGGATAAATCTTCTGTGTATTGATGTTGGTCTCGATTTCTATGTCCTTGTGACATTTGATAATCATCGCCACTTCCTCAAGAGAAGTATTGCCGGCACGTTCACCAATACCATTGATGGTTACCTCCACCTGGCGGGCACCATTCAGTACGCCAGCCATTGTATTGGCAGTAGCCATGCCCAAGTCATTGTGGCAATGAGTAGAAATAATGGCATTATGAATACCGTTGACATGTTCCATCAGATATCTTATCTTCGCGCCATACTCATCAGGCAAGCAATACCCCGTTGTATCGGGAATATTCACCACAGTCGCACCTGCCTTGATAACAGCTTCTACCACCCGTGCCAAATATTCATTATCCGTTCGGCCTGCATCTTCGGCATAGAACTCTACATCATCCACATACTTACGTGCATACTTTACGGCAGCCACTGCACGCTCTATTATTTCCTCGCGATTGGAATTAAATTTATATTTAATGTGCGAGTCAGATGTACCGATACCAGTATGGATACGTTTATGCTTGGCAAATTGCAAAGCCTCTGCTGCCACATCAATATCTTTCTGTACGGCACGTGTCAAGGCACAGATGGTGGGCCATGTCACAGCTTTTGATATCTCAATGACCGAATTGAAATCTCCCGGACTTGAAATCGGAAATCCGGCTTCAATCACGTCCACCCCCAGGGCTTCCAGTTGTCTGGCTACCTGAATCTTTTCCACTGTATTCAATTGGCATCCCGGAACCTGCTCGCCATCGCGGAGCGTTGTGTCGAAAATAAATAATTTGTCACTCATTGCTTTATTGTATTTAATTTATGTTCCATAAAAAAAGCCTTTCACACTTGGAAGTGAGAAAGGCTTCATATATCATTGCATCTTACATATATATTCACGCACAGCACTCACTTCCACTAAACTTTGCCAGTAGAATAATAATACCACACAGTAGAATATATGTAAAGTTCTGAATCATCTTCTTTTTTGTTTTGACGTTGCAAAGGTAGATATTATTTCGTACCACACAAACAAATTCGTTACTTTTTTCCGATAAAAAATATCATTTTATAAGTTTGTATTCATTTATCGCTGAAATATATCACAAAAAAGGCGTACCTTGAGGTACGCCTTTTCCTTATTCTTCAGTTCAATACAAGTTCTGAATTACTTCTTCTCACAAGGTTTGTCACACTTGGCACCATCACATGCAGCCTTAGGACACGCTGCTGAATCAGCAGCCTGGCAACATGCCTTTGCAGAGTCACATACTTGTTCTGTTTTTGCAGCACAGCAAGAATCTGCCTCAGTTGCATTAGAATCTGCAGCCTTTTTGTTGCCACAAGATGTCACTGCGAAAGAAAACGCTACCGCAACGGCAGCCAATAAAACTTTAGTCTTCATACTTTCAATTTGCTTTAAACGTTGATATAAAATTAGTTCGGCGCAAATATAGGGAAACTCGCCCACATACGGATGGATTTTAAAGGAATAATGCAAAGTGCTTGAAATCGAGAGGGATATGTAGCTTTGTACCATATTCTTCCATTGGCGGCTTTTAGCCGTTTTTGCGGGAGTTAGGAAAACAAATCGCTACTTATCCGTTGCCTTTTCAAGATTGAAAAAGATGGTTGGAATTCACTTCCACATCTTGTTTTTCCATTCGGATCGCTACCGTAGAGAACGCTGTTTCTTTCTGTTTTGTGAGTGTAAAGTTACTCTTTTTTTCTCGCATCAGAAAAAAAATACAGACTTTACCTGCAAACCGGGGGCTTTTTTCTATGTTCCGCTATGTTTCTCATATCGTTCATTTGCTCGCCATATAATAAATTTGCAAACAAAGGAATAGGTTATGAATCAAGCAAATGTAAAGGTTTCGTTCTACCTTAAAAAGAGCGAAGCGGATACCGACGGGAACTGTCCCGTAATGGCTAAGTTGAACGTCGGGAAATATTCCGAGGCGGCATTCAGTGTGAAGATGAAAGTCCCGCAATCACGTTGGGCTTCAGGACGCGCATCCGGTAAAAGCGTGACGGCAAAGGAAATCAACAACAAACTGGATGAAATCCGTGCAATGGCATTGGGCATTTATGCGGAGCAGTCGGCTGTCCATGACGGAGTGACGGCCGATGAGGTGAAAAACCGGTTGCTCGGGATGGCTTGCGGGCAGGAAACGCTCCTGGGCTATTTCAGGCAATTCATCTGCAATTATGAAAAGCGTGTGGGAGTCAACCGTACAGAAGGCAGTCTGAGAGCTTACCGTAACGCCTACAACCATGTCAGGAGATTCCTGCAATGGCAATACAAACTATCCGACATTTCGTTTACCGCACTGGACCGTTCTTTCATCGACAAGTACGATTTGTATCTTCGAACGGAACGGGGCCTTGCTCCCGGAACCATCATCAACCTGACCGTGCAGCTGAAGACCATTGTCGGAGAAGCCATTGCAGACGGCATCATTACCACCTATCCGTTTACAGGATACGAGGCGGTGCGTCCAAAAGCCAGGCAGAAATATCTCACTGCCGAGGAGCTGCAACGGATTATGACCACCCCGCTTCACAGGCAGACCCTCTACCATGTCCGCGACCTGTTCCTGTTCTCCTGCTACACCGGCATTCCATACGGGGACATGCGTCTGCTGACAAAAGATAACCTCTCATGTGCGGAAGACGGCACATTGTGGATCAGGAGTGCCCGGCAGAAAACCAAGGTGGAGTTTGAAATACCATTGCTGGACTTGCCGCTACAGATTTTGAGGAAATATCGTGATAGTGCTCCCGATGACAAGTTGCTGCCTATGTATTGCAATTCCATGCTGAACCTTTACCTGAAGGAGATTGCCCGGATCTGCAATATCAACCGTCCGCTGGTCTTCCATGCCGGCCGGCATACATATGCGACAGAGATTACGCTCTCTCACGGGGTTCCCCTTGAAACTGTCAGCAAGATGCTCGGGCACAGTCAAATAGAAACCACGCAAATTTACGCGAAAGTTACCGATGACAAGATAAGCACCGATACAAGGACTTTGAACCGGAAAATATCGGAACGCTTTTCAGTCATCATTTAATAACCCGCTAAAAGTATATATATGGAAAAGAATACTGAAAAACAAAATGTCAAACGGCGCAGCACTTTTGCCGTACTGTTCTACATCAACCGCACGAAAGTCCGCAAGGACGGGATGTGCCAGTTATTGTGCAAGGTGAGCATAGATACGGAATGGGAACAGATCGGAACGAAGGTGTCCGTCAATCCCGCCATTTGGAATCCGGAAAGAGGCCGGGCGGACGGACGTAGTGAGAATGCCGTCACCGTGAACCGTGCCATAGACGACCTGACCCGTGAGATTACCGGACATTACGACCGTATAAAGAACAGCCTGGGGGTCATCACTGCGGAGCTGGTCAAAAACGCGGTCAAGGGCATCGGACAGAAACCGCTCACCCTGCTGGCACTCTTCAGGAGCATAATGAAGAATTCAAGAAACGTGTCGGAATAGACCGCATACAGGAAACGTATGACTCCTATTTGCGCTCCTACAAGCATCTTGCCGCATTCATCCGGGAAAAGAAAGGCGTGGAGGACGTGACATTGCGAAGCCTTGACCGGGTGTTCTATGATGATTTCGAGCTGTTCCTGCGTACGGACCGAAACCTGAAACCCAAAAGCGTGCATGAACACCTGTACCGCTTGAAGAAACTCACGATGCGTGCGGTCAGCCAGGGGACATTGCGCCGTGACCCTTACTGCCGCCTGCATCCCGAACTGCCCAAAAGAAAGAGCCGACACATGAAACTGGAGGATCTCAAGACCTTGATGACCACACCGGTGGAAAAGCCGCAACTGCAATTAGTGAGGGACATGTTCATATTCTCGACATTCACCGGACTGGCATACGCGGATTTGAAGAAACTGTCAATAAATGATATCACACAGGCAGAGGACGGCACATGGTGGATTCATATCCACCGGCAGAAGACCGACACGCTTTCCTCTGTACGTCTGTTGGATATCCCTCTCCAAATCATCGAGAAATACCGCAACCAAAGAACCGGGGACAAAGTGTTCAACATTTACACCCGCAGATATTTTATCCTGCTGACAAAAGAGTTGGGAAAGGTATATGGCTTTAATTTGACCTACCATCAGGCGAGGCATAATTTCGGTACCCACATCACTCTCTCGCTCGGAATACCGATAGAAACAGTCAGCCGCATGATGGGGCACACGTCCATTTCCACCACGCAGATTTACGCGCAGGTGACAGACACGAAAGTGGACGAGGACATGAAGAAATTAAGGTCTACCGGCTTCGGAAACAAAATTGACCTTTGTGAGGAGGATTTTACCGCTAAGAAAAAGCGGAAAAGGAAATCACCGACCGCATAAATGGAAAACGGAGAAACAGCCTGCCTGACCTGCGGGCTGTTTCTCCGTTCCGTATGACTATACCCAGCGTTGCTCCTCCCGGCAGCGTTTGTAGGCGTCGTCCAGAATCTTCATGATGTCGGATTCTTTATAAAGTGCTTTCCCTTGCACCAAATAATAAGGAATCACCCCGAAAGTACGGTATTCCTGCAATGTACGCCTGCTCACCCGCAGTACCTTGGAAAGTTCCTCGTCCGTAAGAAAACGTTCCCCGTAGAAAAGGGATTTGGGGATATCTTCCATTCGGGAGAGCATCTTCTCCATTTTCTCCATCCCTTGGAACATCACATCGATGCGCGGGTCTTTCTTGTCTATGAAATGATAGCTCATAACTTGCCTTTTATTAAAGGGTGATAATTCAATTCCAATAATCTCTGTATATCTTCCGGCTTGTAGAAGAGCTTGTTCTTGATACGGCTGAAAGGAAGTATTCCTTTGGCACGATACGCCTGAAGGGTCTTTTTGTTGATGCGAAGTACTTCGCATACCTCCTGATTGTCCAGCCAGTTTTTCAAGCCGAGGTCTTCAACCGGACGGCATACACGTGTCAACCGTTCCTCGAACTCGCAAAAGCGGACACGCAGTTCTTCAAAAGTCTGTCTGTCGATACATATAATCTCCATAATCCATACCCCGTTTTAGTTAGACATTCACTTGCCCCCTGTATCTTGCCGGCAATGACTTCCCTTTCTGATTGAGGAAGGCCTCCACTTCGGACGCCTTGTAGTAGGTTCTCCCGTCAATCATGTAATAGGTGACGAGTTTCTTCTGACGGTAACGAGCCAGCGTGCGTTTGGTGATGCCGAGCAGCTGGCACAGGTCGTAGTTGTCCAAGAGCGTGTCGCCGTCCAGACAATCCTTCAGCTTGTTCATTCGTTCCAATGCCCTGTCTATCCTATCGAACCGTTCCATGATCTGGAAGAACATCTTGTGGGCGGTCTCATTGTTTATCTGTAACATGACTAATCTGTTTTTTTGAGTGTAAATAATCATTTGCTTACACCTTGTCGCGCAACAGGTTATATCATATTATAGGGCTAACGGCGTGCCAATGACACCGATAGGTACCAAGAAGCACTGATACAATATTGTATATCAGCGAAATAAAAAATTGCGATGTAAAAAATGGAGATCTGGAGAATCTTGCATTTTGCAAGATTTCCTTGCGGGATGCAATGGACTATCGCGAGGATTTACGGTAAACAAGACGGCTGATGCCACTATGGGACATGACGGATCCGTGCAGTTGCCAACGGACGGCAGGCAACTGTTGGAGAACGGCAATCCCTTTCCCGTATGTCAGGGGAAGGACATAGACTACAATTTCGTCAATGAGGTGGTAGATGGAAAGCCTGTGCAGCAATTCGAGACTTTTCTTGTCTGAGATTTCCGCCGTATAGACACAGGAGGCATCCTTCCCGTCCTTTTCACAAATCAAATCCAGCATTGGATAGCCGACAGGCAACATGAAAGTTCCTCTATCGTGCCAGAACGGGAAACCACGCTTGTCCGTCTTCACCCATTTGAACAGTTCCTCGTCCTCATAGGGAAGAAAGCCGTCCAATGTCATTGCCGTTATGATTTGTACTATTGCCATACCTCCATCCTAATTATTATAAAGAAAAGCGTGAAACTCACGCATTATCAGGCAGAGGCTCTGGTAAGCCCATTGTAGAATCATGCATGAACTCACGCTATAAGGCATAGCATAAGCTACACGCAATAATCTCTACAATTTGAAATTTACCAGATTCCTACCTGAGATGTCTTGCGACTTATGTATATAATCAGCAGAGAGATTAAACTCCGCTGTTACTTTTATGTTCAGATTTACGCGAATCTATGACCCGCTCAATCTTTTGCAAAATTACGTATTTTCATCCATATAGAAAACAGCTTTAAGTTTTATTGTATCCCGTCATTTACATTGTCATTTACCGGTCATAAATATCCGTTCATTTCAACCCGTATTTCTTCATCTTCCTGTACAACGTGGCCGGATTAACATTCAACAGTCTTGCCGCCTGTTCACGGTGTCCGTTACAAGCGGTAAGGGCATTGATGATATTTCCCATTTCAGCCTTCTCGTCTTTCAGTGGGGATATAATCGGAGTGGAAACCGGTATCACATCGTCAGCCTGCTTGTTCATTTCCAAATCCGCAAGTTCCAGCAACGGTCCCTCGGCAAGCAGTACCGCTCTTTTTATCCTGTTCTGCAACTCCCTGACATTGCCCGGCCAGGGATAAGAACGCAGCCTGCACATACCCGCATCAGAAAAACCGGTAGTGTTCCGTCTCAATTCCTTTGAGAAGCGTTTACGGAAAAACTCGGCCAATGGCATGATGTCTTCCGGGCATTCTGCCAGGGATGGCTGCCGGATTTCAAATTCGCTCAAACGGTGGTAAAGATCCTCCCGGAACCGGCCTTCTGAAATCGCCTTTTCCATGTTCTCATTCGTTGCGGCCACAATGCGCACATCCGCGACACGCTCCTTGTTCCCGCCAATGGGAATATAGGAGTTATCCTGCAACACCCTGAGCAGCATGGCCTGTATCTCGAGAGACAGTGTACCGATTTCGTCCAGAAACAAAGTGCCGCCTTTCGCCATGTCGAAAAAGCCCTCCTTTGCCGTGTCTGCACCGGTGAAAGCCCCTTTCGCGTGCCCGAACAGCATGGAAGCCGCAAGTTCACGTGGCAGTACACCGCAGTTGACAGCCACGAAAGGCATTTCAAAACGGTCACTGCCCTCGTGGATGCTTTGTGCCACGGATTCCTTGCCTGTACCGTTGGTCCCGAGTATCAGTACGGACATGTCAGACGGGGCAACCAGTCTTGCGCACCGTTCCACTTCAAGCATCTTGGGGCACATGCGTTTAAGCAGTTCCTTTTTCTGCTCCCGTCTGGTCGCAATCGGGCGGAACAGTTCTTCTGCCAATTCCAACAGGTGTTCCCTGTGTACCGGTTTAGGCAGGTAGTCTTTCGCACCCAGCTTGATGGTGCGCACCACATCCGGCACCGAGACGTATTCCGTAGTGATAATGAACGGTATTTCCATCCGTTCATTTTTCAGCCATTTCAAAAGGGAAATGCCGTCTCCTTCGGGCAGCCTTACATCCGATAATATCAGGTCGAACCTGTTTTTGCGTATCAACGCCCTGGCGATTGGCTCGTTCATGGCGGTTACGGCATCATAACCGGCCTGCCCGAACCAGTCTTTCTGCATCTGCGACAAGCCTATATTATCCTCAACTATTAGTATTTTCCGTTTCATTTGTCTGTCTTTTTATCTCGTCCTCAACCTCCGTGATAAGGACAGAGGCGGTATCCATTACCTTTCGAATAAGACAGTTCAACTCGTTGTCACTTGAATCGTCTTTTTTCAATAAAGTGCGTAAGTCAAGCAGAATATCTTCAGTTTGCAACAATTCCCACATCGGTTGCATCCGGTGTGTAATCTCACGCAGTTTCTGCCTGTCACCGTTTTCCATGGCAGCATCAAGCTCTTTACGGTCTTTTTCCAATTGGAAAATGAAGGACCTCAGTGTTTTCGGTTTGTCACTGACCTCCGCGAGTATCCTGCTGAAATCCGCTTTATGTTTTTCCTCTTCCCGGTCTCTTTTTATCGTTGAAAGCAGGCTGAGCAGTTCCGATGAGGAGAACGGCTTGTAGATGCAGTCTGTAAAACCCGCTTGAAGAAAAGCCTCTTTCTCTCTGTCGCCCCGCGCGGTCATGGCTATGACCGGTATTTCACGGGAGTTGCCGACATTTGAGTTACGGAGCAGGTCCAGCAAGTCGAAACCGTTGGTTCCGGGCATCAGGATATCCGATAGCAGCAGGTCGTAATCCTTGTTCCGTATGGCTTTGACGATATCCTTGGCAGATGAGCATAAGGTACAGGTTATGCCGTTACGCTCCAGCATTTCCTTTATCACGTCAAGAAACATCGTGTCATCGTCGATTACCAGTACATTTTGGGGCAGATGTTCCGGATGCGGAAGTATCCTGTTCTCGCTCTCTACCGGCTCATCTGTCATGCTGAGGGGAAGCGTCACGCGGAATGTGGTGCCACTGCCGATTTCACTCGTCACGTCTATTTCTCCGCCAAGCAGACTGACTATTCCTTTCGTGATGGGCAATCCCAATCCGACACCATCCACGTTCGTCGCGGAAGTCAGGCGTTCAAACGGCCGGAAAATGCGGGAAAGCGTTTCCGGGTTCATGCCGATGCCGGAATCCTTCACCTCCAAAATCAATACGCCTTCACGGTAACAAGCACTCAGCGTGATGGTTCCTGATTCTGTAAACTTGACCGCATTGGTCAGCAGGTTGTCCATAATCTGTTCTATGCGGTCTGCATCGCCGTACAGATTGACATCGGTATCCTTGAAATCCGGCCTGAACAGGATTCCTTTGTTGGTGACCACGTGGGAAAACCCCGAAGCGATGCGTTCCAGCAGTTCGTTCAGGTTGAACGGTACATCATTGCGTGTTTCTTTCGCTTCGTTCAGGCGGTACACGTCCAACAGGTTGTTGAGCAGGTGTACCACGTGTTTGCAGACAATCCTGATGTTGTTCAGGTGGCTGTTCCTGCGTTTCTTCTCACGGGTATCCATAGCCAGTTCGGCACTGCCGCTGATGATGTTCAGCGGGGCACGGATGTCATGGGAGATGGTCAGGATAATGTTCTTGCGCATTTCCAGCAAAGCGGTATTCTGCTCTATCGTTTCTTCTAGCCGTTTCCGGTCCTTCTCCCTCGTCCGTATGTCCCGGTGGATGACCAGGTACGAGATGAAAAGCAGGAAGACGGCGGAGAGGATAAGGCAGGTGATGATGGACGTGGAACGGTCGTAGGAGATTTTGAGACGTTCTTCCCTGGCGTCAAGTGCGGACTGGAATTGTCCGTCCATCCTGGTGATCAGCGTGAGCAATTCCCGGTTGAGTTCCTTGTTGTGGCCTCGCAGGCTGTCCGCGTAGGAGCCTATGTTCCTTTGCCGTTCCTCCTGTATGGAGAGGAATTCCCGGTTCAGCGAGTGGAGGGTATCCGTATCGGGCGGTAAATGTACGGTTTCCTTCGCCCCGAACCACCCGGGAACGCCCTTTTTCTTACGGGTGACTGTGCGGGGACGGGTTGCCTGCCGCACGGCGGCTGGCAGACGTTTCAGCAAAAGATTATCGGTACTGTCCTGTTGCCGGGACAGCCGCATGATCTGGTATAGGTGAAACTCCTTGCTTGCCAGCAGGTCTCGGAGCGTGTCAATATGCCCCTGACGGACAAAATCCGCACTATGTATCGCCCACAGCAGGGAGTCCGTACGCAGGCGGAGTTTCCGGTATTCGGCCAGGTCCTCCTCCGTCCAAGAGATGGCTGTCTCGCCGTGAAAAGCGAGAACGGAAATCTGGTGGAGGATGGTATTTCCATCACGCCGTATCTGACGGATGGCTATGGCTTCAGTCTCGATAGCCTCTACCCGGTTACGTTCATGAAACAAAACGGCGACCATGCTTGTTATGATCGCCATTAAGATGATATATCCGAAAAGGATTTTATGTTGCAAAGGTATTTGCCTGCTATGTTTCATACTATTATCTATTATGGGAATCAATCCCATGTCCCAACTAACGAACTTCTGCCTACAGGTGAAAATCCCATATGCGAATCGTTTATAGTGCGTTGTTTATAAAATTCCTCGTAATATCCGTTTCCATGTTCTCTATCATGTCATTATACCCGCCATTGATTATATTCCACCTCTTTTTTGCCACTTTGCCCAATTCATAATCGTCATGTATATTGTCGATTATTCACTCATGTTTTCATCCTCATACATTTTATCTTTTAAGCTCTTGCGACAATTGGACATACAACACCATGGCCTTTATCTGGTCCAGATTCTCCTTGCAGAACCATGGAAAATCGATACATCTGAAATCGACATGGCTCTTCTCCAGCAGATTGAGAAAATGGATGTCATCTATCATCCCTTTTAAGGAAACGAACAGGAAAGGTATCTTTTTTCTTTGGCAAAAAAATAGCGCCTTCTGTAGTTCCGCATATGCGATGGCTTGTTCATCCTTGCTAGTGGAATCATTTCTCTTGTCAAAAAAAGACAACTGGACTTTTAATGAATTATGTTGTTGGAGGTATTCCGCCAGCTGTTGCTGTGCTTCAGGAGAGCTGGCATCTCCATACAGTATTATATCACTATATTGCTTCATATCGGGTATTTGTTCCGGTTGTACGCTCTTTTTCCAAAGGCACCCCTGCATATTCTTTCAATAGATGCTGCTTCGTGATCTTTCGGGGTTTCTCAACGGAATGGAATACATATCTGAATATAAACTGAATTCCCTTTTCCTGTACAGATTCTTGTTCCAAGAAAAAAGAGTTCAGACGTATCTTGTTTTCTTGAAGGATATGTTTGGAATATCTTCCTGATAGATATCTGTCGTGTATTCAAAGATGGTCTTTTTCATTAGAAATCAATGAACATATGGATTAGTCATAGCTATAATATGTTTCCCATTACATAAGAAAGCCAGAATGATGCCCAACTATTTATTCGTCGTTTCTTGAGACACATCGGTAATTCGTTTTTTTAATTCATCAACTTTTCTTTTACATTCCTCAAGTTCCCTATTAAATCCCTCCCGCCATTCGTCATGTATAAATTCATGATATTCATATTTAAGAGGAGACAAAATTAGAAATAGTAGAACCAAGCAAATAATCATTCCTAAGAAATAAATAATTCCATCATAATTACATGTAATCTCCGTATTTATTACTTGTTTTGTAGGCTCATCAGATAATTCTAATTCGATTGTCTTACCATGATGATTAATATTAGTAATTTGCCTTGCATTATTTCTATAAGAAATATGTTTCTCTATTAAAGGTCCTTTACAAATAGATGCAATAAAATTGAAAATAACCAAGCCAAGCAAAATAGCTAAAGCCCATCCTAGGGATCTCTTAAAAAAGTTATTCGAGTTCTTCATAAATTAAATATTTCATTTTTTTTGATTTTACTTGTATATACGCACATATTGAAGTGGTAATTATTATATTTTTAGCTACACAGGTTCAGTTATCGACTTTTCTTCAACAATCAACTGTATGAAGATTCCGATGAACATTGCAAAAAAAGTAAATTGAAGCAACATATCTCTAAATATAAGGATATTGAATTTGTCTTCTTTGAGAATCTCATGTCTGTCATTACCCGTAGGTACCAGCTCTTTAAGTACTTGCTGATATACATGATGATTGTCCAAACATCTGAGAAGTTCGCAACATGCAGAATTGTAGAAAGAAGAATCCTCCTGATATAATTGACAGCCTTGTGCTCTTATTTTATCGTACAAAACGCAAACAGAATCAACCCTGCTCTTGGTTGTGGAACCATCAAACAGTTTTTCTTGCATTTTTGCCATATCGGGGATATGACTGTTATGCACAAATTCGTTTAACAGAACAAGGGTGAACCCATAATCAATTTCAGCTATAGTCTTTCCTGTTTTATCCACCACATCAAGCATCGGATATCTATCCTTTTCTGTTTGTGTATGTAATGTATCTACACTTGCTATATTTTTCCACGTCCGGTCAATCACCGATACAATCGTATCATTATATTTATTCAGTGTCCCGTAAAATATATCATTGACAATCCGAGGTTGCCTGTTTTCCGGAATTTTAAAATCTGGAACTTTGGTAAAAACGTTGTTTATATAAAACTCATCGATATAGTCACTTCGCTCCAAATATTTTCCTCCAAAGAAGTTTATAACAAGTATCCCGACAATAAATGCATAGGAAAATGCGACTGAAATGAGTATCGTGGTCCTATATACTTTCTTGCAGAAAGATATATACGGATTGATTTTACCGATTTCATAGTTTACAAAAACGACCAGTATGACCAGCAAGGTACATGACACCCATTTCTGGTGTATGATATCAAAGAATCCTTTGAATATGTCTTCCCCAATGGCCAATGTGAACCAGGCGGCAACAATAGACGCGAACAAACGGGGCATAAGGATGTTAATACAACTGACAGATCTGATATGCCATCGTCTGTGATTTATAAAGCCTAACACCCATAGGAACAAGATACCTGATACGATAATCAACGAGGGGGTCACTTGATCCGAAAATATTTTTTTATCGAAAGACGGCAGGAGGAATATGGAACAGAGACTAAGTACAAATGACACGATAATAACATTCATCCATTTATACCATCGCCCGTACCATATTTTTAGAGTTCCGCTGAAACTGTATTTTTTAAGATACCAGTTGGATGCGGCCTTTGCCGATGTCGTTACAATTCCGGTTATTTCATCTTTTGTAGATTTATACTTGTTCGATAACACGTTGTGAGGGGGAACAATGATTTTGGAAACATACTCATTACAACATTCCATATAATCGTTTTCCACTCTACCGCACCCCCTGCATGTCACCTCGGATTTAGATATATAAACAGAATCCATCTCAGACTCGACATCGGAAAACCACTGCGAGTCGTTAAAACAACGGTCTGCCTTGGCATTGGTAATCGTTTCCACCCACCGTTGTTCCGCCTTGGCATAATATTCGGCGTAAAAAAGTTTTTTCTGGGGAATGTCCCACGGAGCCCTAAGAGTTCCTTTATATAATACCTGCTGATATCTTTGATAGTAATATTCCGCTTTATTGGCTATTGCATTGAATAAAAAGTTTTTATGCAGTTTGATATAAATGTCGTCATAAAGGGCGGTATTTTCGAACACATCGGAATGTTCCAGATCGTACAAAAAATCAAGGAATAATTTTCTTACAAAATGATGATTGAACGGTTCTTTTTTGTCAGTACCCTTTCCACATGATTGCTTTTCCCCTTTATTGAATATGTTCAACGACGAATAACATACCAATCCGGTTGGTTTTGACACGCTTTCTTGAATGACTTCATAAATGGGGTTATTCGAGAGATTTAAGGGAAAAACCGTATCGTATATTCGGTTTATCGCTTCCGTCAAATTATCCTTGACATCCAAATCTGAAGAAAGTGACAGGGATAATATGAGACTATCCTGATGAGCCACTTGGTTTTCCCCCAGTTCCTTGACATAGTGAAGGTAGAAGGAAACCCCCTCGGGTGTAAATTGGAGGTATATTGGATACTGAGGTGTATCATGTATCTCCTTACACCAGTTATTCCTGTTCAGATTCTGAACCTCATGATAATTGAATACAGCTATACCATGAGAGATATCAGAAGCGTCTAAATCCAACGCGAAGAAACGGCCGTAATTCATTACCTGTTTCTTAACTGTATGATATAATCTTCGATCTTGTCAGACAAAAAGCGGACTTTTCGGAACGGACAATTATTAACGGTCTGAACTTTCTGTTCCGCCTCTTTAAGCCGATCACGGACAAATACATATTCTTCCCACATTTCTGGCCATTGCCGGACTGTACCAAATGCGACAAGATAAATAAGTTGTTGCATGTGCTCCCAGAATGCGTTGCTATAACATTTTATGTCAGGGAACAAGGAATAAACCAATAGAGACCCCCGTTTATGTAACCAATCCAAATTAGAATCCTCATCATAGACATCATGTTTCATGATATCATATTTATTTCGGAGGTTCAGGAGGGTATTAAAATGTTTGGAAGCTTTATACTTTACTTTCTTGAAATCATCGTCAAATATGTTGTTTAAAAAATCGACAAGTGTATGTCCACTCATGCCTGATTCTTTTCCAAGACTCATTTCATTATACCGCTTTTCCATTAGGCGATATAAATAATATAAAAAAAGATACGGAGTATTTGTAGGACATGCACCACGGGCGATATGCCAATAAGGCGTATCACGTATTAATCCTTGTTCTTGTAACCGCTCGGAAATCGCTGGTACAAATGCAGAGATATGCATGAAATAGAATCTGTTTTGAGGGCCGATCCAATACGACTGTTCATTGAGACTGAGATTCCGCTCGATTTCTTTTAGCAGCTCGTAACTATATTCCCGTCTGGCTTCTTTAGGATGATCGCCTAACAAATAATCCAATAAAATTAAATCAAACTTTAAATATTTTATCAAAATTAAGGCGTCATGAATACTTTTTGCACAGACAATTGAAATTTTAAAATCATGAGAATTTTCGTTGATATAATTCCATCTCAAGGATATTGTATGATGAAGTGTTCTGTTATCTTTATTGACACGTGTGTTATAGTCATTAAATGCGGCAATATCTTTTAATTCTCTGGCTGAAGGGCAACACCACGCAATATCCAATTTTGAAGTCAACAATATATCTTCAATAATTATTCTTAACTTCCCTGTTTCAGCCAATTTATGCGCTTGAGTCATGTCGTCTACATCTCCCTTTCTATTTCTTTCAGTTTGATCATCCTCACTGAGGCAAATATTTGAACAATCATCAACTAATAATATACGCCACTTCTTGGTCGTATATTTGCATCTGCATATTTGTTCTGCATCCAATGTCCTTTTGAACTCTGACTCCGAATGAAATATAAAAGGGGCCACATACTGTCCATGAGTTTTCTTGATCAAAAAAGAATTAGAAAGTAATCGCTTATTTAATTCAACATATTCTCTAGTGATATTTAATCGATATAATCCCAATTTATAGTTCCTTATAATCTCTTGGATTTTTTGTTTTAAAGAAGCATTAAATTCTTTATAATGCCATTTATTATTTTTCTTGTCAAATTTATAAATAGGGATATAATAGTGCCAGATACTGCTATCTAAAAATTTTTTAAACCTAGGGACATAGTGTAATTGTTCATCTTCATCAAAAACATCAGTTTCTGTTATATGAACAATTGGTATATTTTTGTATTCTTTATAAATCTCATTCACGGCAAAAATGTCACCTTGTAGACTTCTTGTCGATCCAAATTTGACATCGGATTCCCGGTTTGTACTTATTATTTCTAATTGATCTTTTAGTCTTTTGAAAGAAATAACACTATGATATAGAAAAATTACCTGAAAATCACGACATACAGGAGCAGTATTTCTGTCGTATACTTGAATGTCGTATTTTGCTAATTTTTGAATTACATAATGTTGATGAGATACATCATGATCAACAGTTAAACGGCATTCAGAGTCTATGTTTAACTTGATATAATCATTTTCTTTCATAATTATCCCTAATTCTTCTTTTTAACTCCAATATTGTCATAAGATTCTCTTTAGAAAGGATATTTGTGTCTAAATCTTTTATGATTTTTCCCAAATCATCAGATTGTTCAAATAATTCTTTTACATAAAATTTGATAATATCTTTTTCCTTATCATTTATATTTTCTTCTTTTTCAATTTTATCAAAAATCCTATCAATATTCTTTGATAAAATGACAACATTTTTTTTAAAGTCAGTCATTTCAATCTTCCCACACAAGAATCTATATTCAATATAAGAGGGTATGTGATGAAACAGCTTGACCTGTATATTATCCAAGTATCGGAATGAATAATCATTGAATTGATAATTCGCATCACTAGAATATCTAGATCCATGAAGGAAACAATAGAAATTTAAATTATTACTATTTTTTACTTTTTCAATTTGGGCGCAAATCGCTTTGATGTGCTTTGAAATCTCGCCATCCAACTTTTCATTATCCTCAACAGCAAAACAAAAAGGGAATTTATCACTACAGTATATTTTGTTGTATGGTGTATCATTTTTATAATCTGAAAGAATGGTTTGAAGAATCTCATTAGTTGTTTTTTTTATATCGTCGTTATGAAATTCAGAAATATACTCGACGAAGAGTTTCTCCATTAATTCTTTATTATTCAATACTTTTGTAATTTTGGGAGGTCGGGGATAAATGATTCTTTCTTGTTCTAAGAACTTTCTGGTTTTTCCACCCCGTTTACTTTGAATAGAATCAATTATGTATGATACAGATAATACGTTTTGAATATCCACAGATAAACTATCAAGATTATCCTTCATTTTCTTTATGTCAACTATTTTCGTTTGTATATCTTGAGGATACAAATTCCAATATTTTTGAATGATATTTATCTTATCAGGAATAGGATAATCAAAAGTTTGCTGATCTCTACGGAAAATAGCAGTAGAATTTGGAAACTCATCTATTGCTGTAGTAATAAATATATAAATATTATTTTGTTCAGTTTCCATCATATTGGGTCAATTCTAAGAGTTCTACCAATATATATTTACAATCCATAAATGCGTTTTCAATTGAAGCATACTGTATAAATGGCATCAATTGTAAGGCGTTTGGGAGATATGGCTTGGAACGTCCGGAATGAATCGTGAATCCCGGATAAAAATACCGCTTTCTCTCATTTTTCTTCTCATCATAAATCAATTGTCTGTTTCTTGATTGGAGGAAAAGTTGATTATAAAACTCGTCTACCACATTATTTTCTTGAGTAGCATCACATTCATATTGTTCATATATCTTATCCAACAATCCTTGATGTATGGATACATTATTAAAAACATGTTTATATCTTTCATCGCAAATATTCACTTCAATATTTCCATGAGTATTCATCTCTATTGTCCCAACCAGTCTTATACAAGATTTTATCGTAGTATCATCCTGCAAAATGTAATCGTCATAACCATAAATACCAAAAGTATTATCCCTATGATAAATCACGTTAAACACGTAAATATTTTTAAACGCATTTATAACTGCCAGCGAGTCTCCGTTAACAGATTGATCTATTCTTAAATCTCGATCGTTAAGTTTTGTAACATGATAAAATAGTCTTTCATCGAAGATTGCCACCTGGCTTTGCATAGCATGCAAATGCCTATAATACCACTGGTCATCAGCAAGATTACTTCGCAATAAACGATCCGTAGAATTATTACCGGAAATTCCTTCTGCAAAAAGTGGTCGTGGATTATAACTGGATTTTTTATCGCGTTCTCTTAATAATAATTCTTTTATTAAGGAACAGAATTCCTTTTCAGACTCCAAATGTGTCTTGTAAATATAAGTATTTGAATACGAGAAATCATGAAGTTTTATCTCGTCATCAACTTGAATTACTTTATCACAAGCACTCACGGAATGTTTATCTATAATATAAATTTTTTCTTCTTGTAATACGAGTTTCTTGTATAAAGTCAATATAGAATGTTCTGAAGATAAAATCTCAAATTCCTTTTTATTAAGCTTTACTATACGTTGTGGTGCAAGCAGACATATTTGAGGATATACAGATGAATAGTCTTCTTCTTTTATTGCAATTACGTTGTACCCCCGGTTATAAGTATTTCGAAACTCATAAACATCTAAAAAAGAGATCTGATTATTGGAACTGAATGAATTAAGACTTTTATCCTGTAAGATTATTGCTGCATTTAAAGCTTTTGGTATACATATAATATATTGTAAATGCTTCTTTTCTGTCAGGCGAACTTTAATTATAGGAACTTCTGGTGGATTTCTTTCTTCATCCGTGATACGCCTGATCCACGATGCAGAAATACGCATTTCCTTTAGCCCTTTGTTATGATTATCCATTTGATTATATTCATTAAGATATGGAGATTCAAGAGCTTTCGCTAATTTATCGAATTTGTCGGGTAGGGTTGTTAGATTGTCAGTTATTGTCAGGATATATAAACCATTCATCTCTGAAACCACTGCAGATTGATGATTTTCACTCATTTCTGAGATTCCAGATAAGAAATATTTGTTTTTAATCAAAAAATCTTTCAATCCTGGATCTGTAAAATTATCAGACTGCGGGTCATAAATATCTAAACTGATAACAAGTTGCGGGGTCTCTAAATCTTCAAAATTACCGTGTTTTGCCGCATTTCTTATAATGTTTTCCAAAATTGAAAATATGGCTTGCCTACCAGAAATTCCTCCAGGAAGAGCAATATCATATTCTTTCATCTCATCTAAACTGGTACTTCCATGCCCATAGGATTCATTCTCACCGCTATCTCGGATTTTAATACCTTGCGCTAAGGTATATTCACGATCATTAATACCATCAAAGTCTCGAAATTTTATAATTATATCATTAATTCGTTTTTCTTGGTCTAGCATTTCAAGTTCCATTTGTCCATCGTATATGTCACTTGAAAGGTTGGTACAATTGAGATAAGACGGACGTTCCAATCCCTCTGATTTTGCAATATACGCAAGGAGAATGTTATCTGGACGACCACCCTTTCTCTTTGGATGGCGTAAAAATCGCAAATCAGGATTAAGTGCATCGTAAATGGAATCCTTGAAGTTCACGGGCATATAATACGGAATATATGAGGTTGCTACAGTCGCAATATAATCCTCTCTTTCTTGAATGTAAGATATAAAATGTCCTAAGCCAACTAAAAATGGCAATTCTACATTTTCTGAGAAGAAAGCATGATCACCGCGCAAATTCTTCAATTTCTTCAGTCTCTCCATTAATTCATCAAGGTCATCAGACGTTGTCAGGTCTGCTAGAGCTCTTTGCTTTACAATATCCGATACAGTCCCCAACTTATTCTTCAGGTAGGCTAACACGTGACTTCCTAAATTGTGACTTACATTGCGAGCCATAATTGCGGCTTTTGCGGCCCTTGTGGTTTCTCGTTTACTATAAGCTATGATTGCATTTATTGTATGAATATTTGCCCACTCTCGGATTAAATGTAATTCTTTTAAATCAGAGATTCCTTGCTTCAGAAAGGCCGCTATTCCCCCGGCTGATATTTCCTTTTTGGTGTTTGATAGTTCTATATCGAATGCTGGAGGAACGCATGAGTAGTAATATTTATGAGGGGTACATATAGATGGATATGTTAGGAATAACAGCATTTTAAATAACTCACTGATTGTTCCGATAAAACCATAATTATTTATGCATTCAGTTGTAAGTAGTTCTACATTTTCAATGCACTTATGAAAAGCTGGATGATCTGTGATAATTCTTTCTGTGATTTGTTTCAGATAGTCTTGAAAATAAAAATAAGACTGTTTCGGCATTTGTGGAATATCAGTTATCTCTAATGGAGGAGCATAGTATTTTACGACGAATGTGTCTTCTATGCATTCAATTTCAATACGGCATTTCATTTGAGAACAGTTATCAACACTATGTCCCTCAACATAGAATGAATAACGTTTGGGACTTTTAGTGAATAACATTTCATTAAAGCTAATTCCACCAAGGCCAGCCGTATCCATTAAAGACAGTCCTTCAATCCACATGTTATGAACCGTCTCTTCACATGAAGATTCTATGTAGCAATCTGATTTTTCACGATTAAAAACAGCATTATTTAATGTATCCGAAAATCATATTCTATAAAATGATAAAACATTGTAGAGCAACGCAAAAAGTTCTCTTACTTCCTTTTTTTTACGTTCTTCTGGTGATTCATTCATTTTTGTAATATAATGTAATTCAATGTCCTATGTATTTCTCTTTTTATTCTCAATAAAATCAAAGACACCCGATTCAATAACCTGAGAGAATCGTTGTTTCACAGCAGACAATTCTACCGCATAAGTAGCATACTTTGTTATCTCTGATTGTAAATAATCCTGTTTCTCATACAAGCTATCTTGGCGGGTAAAATCACTAAAAAGTAGGATTCCATTTTCACTTAGATGGCTTAAAAAGAAATCGATGTAATATGTCCATGCTTCTACTGGCAAATGATGAAATACCCCCCAACAAAGAATTCCTTGGTATGTATCTTCTATTTGATACAAATCATCTATAAAATTGATATTGTCGTTTTTTAATGTATTCCGACAATAATTCATCGCGATATCAGAGATATCGTATAAATCAATATGAACAAACTTATTATTGCTTAAATACTTAGCCAAGCGCCCTGTTCCGCATCCAAAATCTAAGAGTTTAAAAGGAGTGTCTAAATATCGTATAAACATATCTAAAATTGTACTTGGCATTTTAGTGTGTACCCATGGCAAATCATTGATTTCTCCTTTATACACATTATTCCAAACTTCTCTTATTTTATCAAAGTTCATATTTCTTTATAGTCAAAGTCGGACGAACATCCCCATTTGTGTCAATCTGAAATAAGTATTCTTTATTAACATAAAGCTCTTTTAGTCCTTTTATGTTTTCTGAAGCTTTTTTTATGTCTGTCCTTAAATTGGCGTATGATGCATCAATACAAAATGGTATTGCATACGCAAGATAACTGGTAGAAGAAAAGTTAGTATGATATTTTTCTAACAGGAATTGGTTTCTCTTTGTGGTTTCTGCATTTTTGTTTATGTCATAATCTATATAATAGGTGTCTACAATCGCATCTCCAGCTGCTTTCATTACATCAGAATTGGTCAATCCTAAATTGCAAATAATCTCACCTTTAAAATCATACGCCCTAATTGATTTTAGAACCTTTCCCATTGATGAGGAAACCTATCAAAATTATCCTTTCTGGTTTTTCTTTGATAACGGACTGAATATCATTTTTATAATCATCTTTTGATTCATCGTATTTTTTTAGAATGATGTCTCTCTGATTTCGACAAATCGTTTCCTCAAAAGGAATCCCATATTCTGTATTTGGATACAATAATGCTAGCTTTCCGGTATATTGTTTCAAATACTTGACAATAGCTTCACTTTCCTCTACTGAAGAATTACCAATTTTAAACATCTCCCAATTTTCATCTTTTGTTATCCCAGGGTGAGATGCAATACAAAACAATAACTTATTATCACGGATAGCATTTGGTTTTAAAGCCAGTGAATATGCGCTTCCCGCAGTCACGAAAATGTCCACACCTGAAACTTTTAATTTATTATAAGCCGTGATAACATTTCTTTGTTCGCTTGCAACATCTTCTACGATTAATTCATATTTCACTGAATCTGCATTTAATTCATTAATGGCGAGTTCCAGACCGCCTTTGATAGATGTTCCCAAACCAGACAAGGAACCGGTCATGGGCAAAACAGCTCCGACCTTAATAATTTTCACCTCATGTTTGGATTGACAAGAATTGAATCCAATCAAACATACTGCGCATAACACAATAATGGATAAAACTTTTTTCATGACTATTATTTTTTTAACATTAAGCATTCTATTTCGTTGATATTCGGATTTGTAATGGTATGTGCAATCCGCCCTTGCTCTAACAGTACACACCGGTCAGAAAATGTAATTGCTTATTGATGTTTTGTTCGATAAGCAATATACTGATATTCATTTTATCACGAACGCAGCCCAGTATCCTGTACATATCATCAACCGCCCCGGGAGAAAGTCCCGCACTCGGTTCGTCCAGTATCAACAATCGGGGTTTGACGGCCAGAGCCATTGCCAAGGCAAGTTGTTGGCGTTGTCCCCCGCTTAACTTATCCGCCATCTTTGAACCCAAATCATTTCCGGAATCCTGAAATAAGGGTATGATAGATTCAAGCAGAGTGATATAAGATTGATCGTTTTGTCTTCGGAATGCCAGTTGAAGGTTCTCCTGGACTGAAAGGCTTTTGAACACCTGCCCGCCCTGTAGCATAAAGGCCATACCAATACGCGCCAAATCATGCGTAGTAAACCCTACAACGGATCTGTCCTCAAAAAGAATATCCCCATCACGATATGGCAGCATGTTCATGACGGCTTTACCGAGAGTCGATTTTCCTGAACCGTTCAATCCGATTATACTGACAGTCTCCCCGCTGACAAGTTCCAGGCTGACATCCTGCAAGATATTGATTAAAGGGACATACCCTCCGGATAAATTCCTAATCTCTAGTATGTATTTCATAATCCTAAATAACTACTCCGGACTTCCTTGTCATCAAGTACCTCTTCGGTCGTGCCGACTTTTTCTATCTTCCCGTTATCCAGGTAAGCACAAAAGTCGGCAATATCCCGGACAAAGTGCATGTTGTGTTCTATCAGCAAGACTGTTAATCTATTTTCCTTCACTATCTTGCGGATAATACCTTTGATTGTCTCGATATAGACAGGATTGACCCCGGAAGTGGGTTCGTCCAATAACAGCAACTTGTTGTTCCCCATCAATAGGCGGGCTATGGCAATGAGCCGTTGTTCCCCATAAGATAATTCCGAGGCTTTTTTGTCAAGCATCGCCAAATATTTGTTATCCTTTCCAAATATCTGTTCCAGAATTTCAATTGCTTGCTCTTCCTTTTGCCGTTCTGTCCTCCGGTGTTGTCCTTGTCGGAAAAGAGCGGTCAGAGGATTCTCCCCGTCCCTGTTAACCGATGCTATTTTCATGTTCTCCATCAAACTCAGGTCGTCTATCAATTGCCTGCCTTGAAACAACCGGCCAATTCCAAGTCGGGAAATCTTGTGGGAAGCCATACCTTTCAGACTCAGGTTGTCAAACAATATTTCTCCTTTGAAATCATCCGTGAAACCTGATATAACATTGAACAACGTCGTTTTACCGGTTCCGTTTCCTCCGACAAGAGCCGTTACTGTCTCCCGTTTGACGTCAAGATTTACTCCGTTCAGCAAGTTAAATGTTTCCCCCCGTGAATCCGTAAAACTGAGTTGTATATTCTTAAGTTTCAGTATCATTATCTTACTATATTTTCTCCGGATATACCTTGCGGCCGGAAGTACATGACCAGCACCAGCGCCAATCCATAAATAATCTGACGCATATTGGCCGCCACCGTATCCGGCATCCCGACAAAACGCAGGATTTCCGGTAATAGGATTACAAATAAAGCCCCTGTGACCGGCCCTTTCACGTTACCCGTTCCACCTATAAACAAGGCACTGACAATAAAGATACTCTCGTCCAAAGTAAAACTCGTGGGATCGATATAACTTACATAGGAGGCGTATATCAACCCGGCAAGTCCTGTCAGTGATGCTGAAAGGAAAAAAGCCCATGATTTGATCCGGGCGGTATCCCGTCCCAATGCCTTGACGGACAACTCGTCATCCCGTATCGCTTTTAATATTCGACCGTAGGGGGAATATTTCAGCTTGCGGAATAAACAGATGACAACAAAAGAAATGATTGTAGTCACTGTAAAATAAGCCCATATATTGCCGGATATATCCCAGAATCCCAGCAGTTTTATTCCGGGAATGCCAGGAATGCCATAAGGACCACGGGTGACATCGGTCCAGTTATACAATACTGTGTACACGATCATCTGAAACCCTAGCGTGGCGAGAATGAAATAATCGCCCTTTAACCTGACAGATGCGAAAGATACCACGTAGCTGAACAGCCCCGTAAGGATCATGACAATAAGTATGACCCCGATAAAAGGCAAGTCGAACTGCATCAGAAAAAAAGCACTGATATATGCGCCTATACCATAAAAGGCAGCCTGGCACATGGTCAGAAGGTTGGCCATCCCTATCGGTAGGTTTGCGCTCAAAACCAGTAAGATATAGATATTGAGCATGATGATGACATGTAAAATGTATTCCATTATATTGTACGTTGTTTATAACCTGCAATCCCTTGAGGACGTAAGAAGAGGAATAAAAGCAGTACGATGAATGTTATCGCATTCTGCCAGTTTGAGGCAAAAAAATAAACTGCCAGGGATTGTAATATACCTAATAATAGTCCACCGGGAATACAAGCACTAAAATTACCTATGCCACCGATTATCATGGCAACCATCGCACTTACCAAAACATTCATGCCCATATGCGGATCAAGTCCGGTGTCATAAACGGTAAGGCAACTGGCTAAAGCGATGAACAGTCCGCTTAATAAAAACACGAATTGTCTCATGCGTTTTGTACGGTATCCCAAAATCCCGAATAAAACCTCATCGGAACTCAGGGCTTTGATTTCAATCCCGAGCCTTGTCCCTCGGATGAAAAAAACAAATACGGCAAGCGCAATGAATCCCACGACTGCCTGATATATTTGAGGAACCGTTACTGTTATCTCCCCAAAAGTAAAAGCGTCTTGAATGGCGTTGTCTATCACCCTTGTCTCGTTACCGAAACACAGGGAAATCATATTTACCAAGATGGTCATTACTCCTATCGATGCAATCATGACAACATTTAACGACGCTTTCTTGATTTTGAATGGATAATATACCGTCAGTTCCAACAAAAGACTGGAACACATGGTAAGGCAAACGGTTAAAATAAAAGCAAGACTGATAGGGAAGGACATTACGTTGGCAAAGGAATAAAATCCATATGCGGCAATGACGTACAATGCCGCTGCCGCGATATGGAATATCCTTGTCGTGTTGTAAACCAAAGAGAAACCTATCGCAAACAACGAATATAAAAGTCCCGTAACAAGGCCGTTTGTAATAAACTGCAAAATCATTCTATACGTTTTATATTAATAAGCGATATTCTCTGAATATGTGTTACCACGAATACCTTTTCTCTACGATATATTTTATCATTTTCATCCAAATCGGAGCGGGAAAGAAGCTAATGTTGATGCTAACATATCTCTTTTTTACGAACGTGTCAGAGAAAATACAAAAGCTACAACCGAACATTAAGGGTTTGCACTATACGCATACACGCTTTTCCGTCACCGTAAGGATTAACGGCTTTACTCATTTGATCATAAGCAGATGCGTCATCCAATAAAATCGATACCTCGGAGACAATCCTGTTATAATCAGTTCCGACAAGTTTTACCGTTCCTGCATCCAAGGCTTCCGGACGTTCGGTCGTGTCACGCATCACCAATACCGGTTTGCCTAATCCTGGAGCCTCTTCCTGGATTCCACCGCTATCCGTCAAAACGATATCCGACTTCTCCATCAGGTAAACAAACTCCAGATATTCCAAGGGCTCAATAAAGAACATATTACCAAGATTCGACAAATCATCCCCGAACACTTCATGAATCGGTTTACGAACATTAGGGTTCAGATGCATTGGATAAACAAAATCGGCATTCGGATATTTTGCGGTCAAGTCTTTGATCGCCGTGCACATGTTAATAAAACCATCCCCGAAATTCTCCCGGCGATGCCCGGTAATCAACACCAGTTTTTTCCCGTTGGAAAGCCTATCAATATCATAACCAGCGTCGGATAATTTTTTCTCCAGGCTCCTGCTCAATGATGCATCCCCCTTGATACGGTCTACAACGATGTGTAAGGCATCGATTACAGTATTACCCGTGACCGTAATTCGTTCATCGGGAATATTTTCCTGAAGCAGATTTTTCCGGCTCAGCGGAGTGGGGGCGAAATCATACGCAGCAATGCGCCCTGTTATTTGACGGTTCATTTCCTCGGGCCAGGGGCTGTATATATTATGTGTACGCAGACCGGCCTCTACGTGACCGACAGGAATCTGCTGATAAAACGCCGCTAATGCCGCTGCCGTAGAGGTTGTCGTGTCACCGTGAACTAACACCACATCGGGACGGGCTTCCATCAACACGTCACGCATACCTGTCAATACACGGCTTGTTACGTCGTACAAGTCTTGCCCTTGCTTCATGATGTTCAAATCATAGTCGGGCTCGATATCGAAAATATCCAACACTTGGTCGAGCATCTCCCTGTGCTGACCGGTTACGCAAACAATGGTTTCAAAGTCTGTGGGATTCTTCTGGAACTCCTTTACGAGAGGAGCCATCTTAATAGCTTCGGGGCGAGTCCCGAAAACCAACATTACTTTCTTCATTATCTATATTCGTTATTTCTATATCATTTATCACAGATCACATCATACATATTCATGGCAAGAATTTTGCGGTCGAAATCATCTGCCAGTTTCAAACACCCCTGTTTACATCTTTCATAAACTTCCGGGTCTTGCAGTTGTGTCAATTTCGCCTTGAAATCCTCGGCATCTTCCGGTTTGAAACAAAGCCCTGCGCCATACAATTCCACTATCTCTTGCGCTTCACCCTCCACACCCATCAGGATAGGAATTGCCATGGCCGCGTTCTCAAATATCTTGGAAGGAATAACTGTCGTGAAGAGTTCCGATTTACGAAGATTTATCAAACAGACATCCAGAATGGAGATATAACGTTTCACTTCTTGCTTGGGCACAGACTCCAGCATGGTGACATTCGTACAATTCTGTTCTTCAACCAGCTTCAACAAATTATCCCGTTCCGCACCGTTTCCCAAGAATAAAAAATGAAAATCATTCTTGCCGTCCATCTCTTTCGCTTGCCGGATTATGAAGTCAAGTTTATGTGCCATACCATGAGTTCCTATGTATCCGACAACCTTTTTCCCCTTAAGTCCTAATTCATCTATCAAGGTCTTGTCTTTAGGCATCGGGCTAAACAAAGCTTTGTTGACACCATTCTTTATCACCGCTATTTTCTCGGCAGGGATACCGCGGCTGATAAGTTTTTTTTTAAAAGAATCCGTTACTACTACAATTTTTTTTGCGGACCTGTAGCAACGAATCTCTTCCCATTCAAAGTAGCGTATAAAAGCATTGTCTTTCATCGCTCCAACCGTCTTAATACTTTCCGGCCACATGTCGCGGACTTCCATTATCCAAGGGATACGCTTCCAAAAGTGGAGAGTACGACCGGATAAGGCAGTAAAGAATTGAGGGGATGTAGCGACAATCAAATCCGCTTTCACGAGTAATCCGGCAAAGAATGAAGTGACCGAGTAGCTGATATAGTCGAGCGTACGTTTCAAGAAACCTTTATTGGCTACAATATACGACCATACACGGATTATCTTGATGCCGTCCATCCACTCTGTTTGGTATAACCTGTTCTTATAACCATCGTAGACCTTTCCTTTCGGGAAATTGGGAGCGCATGTAATTACCGTAACTTCCGCCCCGGCTTTTACCCACTCTCGGCAATGGTCGTATGTACGTGTAGCAGGAGCATTCACCTCGGGAGGAAAATTATCCGTTAGAAATAATATCTTCATTGTTGTTTCAAATTACTTTCAATCATGTATTCCATCTCTTTCGTAAAGAGTATCTTGATAGTCTTTATCGAATGGAAAAGGTTGTAGGCGGTAGATATTTTCTCATCCATTGTCTTTACCGATTGGGCATTGCGGATATGGATAATCCCCCTATTGGTTACAATCTTTTCATGGGTTACACTCTTTACTTCTATTTCGGGAGCAAGGTGGATATAACTTATCGCTTGGTTATTGCTTGACACATCATCTATGATAGTGAAGCTTTTCATATCCATCCGGAATGTCCGTGTATGTACTCCTTTCTTCCCGAATCCGTTGTGAGAGGCCTTTATTTGATTATCCGTGTCTTCCAGCATGGTAACTTTAGCACGATTACCCACCCGGAAACCTCCCCATACCTCACTGGAATCCTTGCCGTCAACAGTTACGGTGTTATGGGCCGCCGTACTTCGTTCATATTGCCTTCGTTCCGTCTTGTTGTAGGTAGAAATGCCTGCATCAACGATGAATGATTTGCCGTCTATTTTTAATTCATAGTTGAACGTGTCGGCATGGCTATGTCCAGGCTGATAAGTCGCGGCAATGTTTCCCACATCTACTATTGTCTCAAAACGTGTTGAACAAAGCTTCCGATAGCCGCATTCTTTCATTGGCACGGGTTTCCACTCCAACTCCAATCTCTTGGCGTATGCCCTCAGTTCGGAGACTATCGGTGCTATTCCGTATGCCGAGTCATTGAGTAAGGGAATCGTATCGTCTTTCCACACGATGCTCTCCAAATGCCCCAACATCCTCACCGCATATTGTCTCAAGGACTCACGCATTTCATCCTGACCGGTACACACTGCGACATTATAACAATCCAAAAGCCTGTCAAGAAGTATGCAGTGATACATGGGCGATTGTTCATAATGCGCACCGTCCGGCAAAACCTGTTCTTTCAACTCATCAAGCAGCAATCGGGATGCTTTGCCGTACAATTTCTTATCAGAGAAATAACTTGAAACGATAAACAAGGTGTAAGCATCTTCCAAAAGATGATTGCCAAGCAGATGATGCTCCAATTTCCGTTCAAGCAGTCGGCATTGGGCATAAAGAGAATTGTTCCATTTTAAGATTTGTTTGTCAGTTAATTCATTTCGATATATACTGATAAATTTTATCCAGTTGATACTTCGTAGCGCAATGGGGTATGGGTCAAGTCCAATACGATTTTGGGGCAGTTCCTTTATAAATCGGTCAATCCATTTGGTTCCCTCTTTTACTGACATGCCTTCCTGCAACAGCCAATCCATATAATTCAGATTGTATGCCCAAAGCATCCCATGACGGGTGTCGTTCCAGAAAGTGAAACCGGAGGAAAGATTGAGAAAAGTAAAAGTCTTGTCGTTATCGTAACAACGCCACTTCGCGATAAACGGCACTAATCGCAACGGGATAGACGATGGCACTTTTTGCGCTCTCAGTTTAGAATAAGTTATCCTGTATTTCAATTGATAGACGATTTGCTTGAGCCGCAAGTGAACTATCGTACGTAACAGCAATTTATATTTTGGCATACTACCAATTTTGCTTAAGAATTCTGTATTACAGATTAATCCACGAGTGTTGTTTGAGCGATTCTATAGCGGCAAAACAAGCCTGTGTCGTATTTATAATACTTTCCATCGGAATTAGCGGCTCACCACCGTTCCGCATACGTTCATTTAGGAGTGCAAACAATCTCTTCTGTCCCTTGTCCATGCTGCCTGTCAGTTTAGAGAAGCCCTTCACGCCAAAAGCAGTCAGTTTTCTCCAATTGTCTATCACGAATACTCGCTCTTCGCTATATACTTCTACTCGTTCTTTCGCATAACTCTTAGAGCCATTAGAAAAGTAGTTTATCACAGCATTTGAGCCGTTTGCATATCGCAGGAGAATAGAGCCGTTATCAGTATTCTCTTCCGGATTTTCACCTAAGGCATTCATGCAAACGCTTACAACCCGACTATCCGCCAAATAGGAACATAGGTCTATAAAATGGCATGCCTCACCAATAATTCTGCCACCACCAATCTCCATGTCATGCACCCACATTTCTTTGGGTATATAACCGGCATTCATCGTGGCAACGATGTTCTTTTGCTCCCGATCCGGACAATGCATGTAGTTTCTCAGCAAACGGAGAAAAACGACGGTTAAAACCGACAGTGAGCGTCGTACCGTCAGGCGCAGATTGATATGCGGCAACAATATCCTTTAGCTCTATCGGATTCAAACATAATGGTTTTTCAACAAACACGCTCTTTCCCGCTTTCAAAGTCTCTATAACCATTGGAGCATGAAGGTTATGTCTTGTCGTAATAATCACGCACCCGGTTTCATTATCATTCAATATCTCGTGATAATCGCTTGTGGCTGCTTCTGCCCCGGCCTTCTTTGCAAGAATTTTTGCTGTCAGTCCTTGATTCGAGGCGATGTATTTTATGGGGGCTTTGGCTTTCATCAGACATGGAACAATCATGCTTGAGGCATAGTTCCCGGCCCCGATTATGCCGAATTTCCGATTTGGTTGATTATTATCAAAGCGTGCGCTTTCGATTTTGATTACCCGCTCGATTTTGGTCTTGGCAGGATATTCCAAGATCGATGCTATACTACCCCGCTTTCGCATATCACCGTAAATATCATTATATCGCTCTAATGGAACTTGTTCCGTAATCAATTCTTTTACATTCAACCGCCCTGTCGCGATGCAATTTAATATAGTTTCAAAATTTCGTTTCTCTGTCCATCTTACGTATGCCAACGGATAATCATGTCCCTTGTTCTCATACTCTTCATCATATCGTCCCGCGCCATAACTGCAAGAAACTTGGAAAGAGAGTTCTTTTTTGTAGAAATCGTCACGGCGCATATCCAAACCGATAACGCCCACCAATACGATCCGTCCCCTTTTACGACTCATTACGCACGCTTCATGAATGATGTCGTTGCTCTTTGACGAAGCTGTTATCAATACGGCATCCGCACCAATCCCCGATGTCACCTCTTCTACATATTTGATAGGATCAATACCCCTTGTCGGATTTATGGCATCTACTCCGAACGATTTTGCTAACTGATTTTTTTGTTCATCGAACTCCACGCCGATAACATGGCAACCATTAGCTTTTAATAGTTGTGCAGAAACCAAGCCTATCAGTCCTAAACCTATAACAACCACTGTTTCTCCTAATTGTGGATTAACCAAGCGGATGCCCTGCAAGCCAATGGAGCCGATAACTGTAAAAGCGGCTTCTTCATCGCTTACTGTATCAGGAACTAAAGTGACAAGATTCTTGGGCACACAGACATACTCCGCATGATTGCCATTGGACGCAACTCGATCTCCCACACTAAATTCAGTAACCCCTCGTCCAACAGCAACGACTGTTCCGACATTACAATAACCGAGAGGAAGCGGTTGCCCAAGTTTATTGAACACAGCTTCGAGCGTAGGTTGTAATCCATCTGTTTTTATTTTGTCTAACACCTGTTTTACCTTGTCTGGTTGTTGACGGGCTTTATCTATAAGATTGGCTTTACCAAATTCAACCAACATTCGTTCCGTGCCTAATGACACTAAGGAACGAGTAGTTTTTATTAGTACATATCCGGATTTAACCTGCGGTACTGGTACTTCTTCCAGAATAGTATCGCCACTTTTCAAGTCTTGTATTATCTGTTTCATAAAACTGGAAATTAAATATCACTTTTTACTATCTTAAATTTTCCCGCTGATGTACGAGGAATCTCATCTACATACTTTATGAAGACCTCTGCCCCATTAAATAATTCAGGTAGACGTTTCTTGATTCTATTCTCGTCTATTTCTGAATAATTGCATCCACGAACAATTAATAAATTTATCTTATCAATACTTTGCTGATGGAATTGAGCCTCCATAATATTAGGATAATCGTGAAGAAATATACTTAAACTAGCTTCACACAATTCAACGCCATTTGGCAGTTTAACAACATTACTTGAACGGCCGTCTATTGATATAACTTTAGCTTTACCATTTGCCATCCATTCAACATTTGCCAAATCTCCTGTGTCGTACCTGACTAAAGCAAATGCGTTATTTGAAAATCCGGTACCGATAATTTTGCAGACATTCGGATTGTCTTTGTCTTTCGGAATAAATTCAATGAAGGCAAAATCATCATCAGTGACCCAATTGCCGTTTATATCCTGACTGATATTGGCGACCCCTTCATTAAGACCATAATGTTGTCGCAATTTCGCATTGGGAAATACCTTCTGGATTATATCAATTTGTGTAGGATATAGATTTTCAGCCCCGAAAGTTATATATTTAACTGATTTACAATATTGTACAGCGATACATTCGGTGTTGCTTTGGCTAGTCAGATGCGCTAATCTTGCAATATGGGACGGATAACCATGGAGCCATACTAGTTTTTTATTTGCAATCTCATTCAAATAATCCATAACAGTATCCTTATTCAAGTGATAACTACTGAACATTATTTGCTTTCCAGGTCGGTTTATACGCCAATATGGTTCGCCTTTTTGATGAAAACTGACGATGTTTTTACCGCCGAACCAACCACACCAAGTATCCATTGTAATGCCTAAATGCAGTCTGTAACGCCACCAAATGGCCCATTGCCGATTTTCCATATTGATGGTGTAGGGAAATATCAAGCCGCTTCCTGTGGTTCCGGATGTACGCATTTCAAACAGTCTCTCAGTACATTTCGTATTGATGAAATCAGACATATGTGCTTTTACATAATTCTTGTCAATAATGGGTAACCGGAAAAGCATGTCATAAATATTGTCCGGTGTAATATCAATGTTGTTCAAGTATTGTGCATAAGCAGGTAAATGCTTGATGTTGTTCAGAAATCGTACTAGTTCTTTCCTTTGATTATAGTAGCCTTGATTGTAGCGTAACAATTCGATATGAAAACTTTTGCCAAATCTTCGTCTTTGGATAAACCAACCTTTTATTGAACACATCAGATTCTGTACCCATACAGGTGATAAATTATATATTTCAGTTATCATAGCTTTTTATTTTTTGACACGACTAAAACTCTTAAAACCAACAGAAACCAATATGTCAATAACCCAGCCTCTCAATTTAATCCATTTTGATTTCATGAAAAATCCCAAGATGTTTTCCGTAGTGTAAAATATAGGGAGCAGTTTTCGTTGTACCCTGTTCTTCTTAAAGAAACATTCGTAATCCTTGGGGTTAAATCCAGAAAAAGATGCTTTATGCTTAAAATTTTCATTGGGACCAATTTCAGATGATGTTATAAATAATAATTTTGATTCCTTGCGGTTATATTCAAATAGATGCATAAAGAATTTTCCATTCTTTATTTCAAAAACAAGTTCTTCATTGGAACACTCCGGAAAAACCAACCGATTATTGCAATACGTGCCTTGTTTGAACAGGAAATTTCCGAGTCCATAGACAATAGGTTTCCCTTTATAAAACTCGATTGGCTGGACACGATGTGCATGACAACCAATTACGGCCTCTACACCTAAATCGATTAAGTCCATGGCAATTTGTCTGTCAAATGGTTGGGGATACAGTTCCAACTCATAATTCCAATGAAAAAAGCACAATGCTTTCTCATCTGCATTCAAGTGCAGTTTTACCGAATCAAGAATGTGTTTTCGTATGTAAGGATTGACTCCCTGTTTCTTCTTTGTGGAATAAATACAATTTATGCAATCCCATCCAAATGCGAATATTCTATATTTAACACCATCTGTATCATCTAATATTATTGATTTAGAAGAAAATACGATATTTTTTCCGGCTCCGACACATTCTATTCCCAAATCATGGATATTATTGATTGTGACAGAAGCCGGAGCAGCATCTTGAAGATGATTATTGGCCAAGTTGAATGATTTGAATGGAATGTCATTCAATAATTGCTTGACAGCGTCATATGAGTTGAAAACTTTCGGATTTTGTAAAAGGGATTCATAATTGCTATCCTCTTTCTTTACCAATGAACCCTCCAGGTTGCCGAACCAGATTTCCTGTTTGAATTTTTCTGGAAATTCTTTGAGTTCTATTGCCCTTTCATAAGGCAATGATATGTCTCCGCAAAATAACATAATTACCGACTTAATTGTCTTTTTTAACTAGAGAAATAATCTCTTCGATGCGATTAGGAATCAAAGCATCTTGTTTGATATCATCATACAATCCATTCAATGCATTCTCCATTATCTTTGAAATGCTGTTTTCATTTGATGGATCAAATGTCACGACATTGCCAATGCTTGCATACGAAAAATCCAGATCACTTGACAAAACTTTCAATCCGCAGTGATACGCCTCAATTAAAGGAATCCCCAACGTTTCCAATGTTGATGGAAAGATAAGGAACCGGGACATGCAATATAACTTAAACACCTCATTCCTGTCTATAAATCCGACATTGGATATTATTTTGTGATGATGTTTTTTATTGATTTCATCAATCCTGTCCAATAATCCGGAAAACTGTTCTTCTTTGGGTATTGTCAGTGCGATGGTAAAGAATCGTTTCTGAGCAAGTTTGTCGATACCATCTAATAATGTCTCGTGGTTTTTATGAGGATACGGATATGATACGTAACAGAAGTCGAACTTCTTTTCTGCAATTTGGATAACCGGTAAAGAATAGAAAGGCAGCAATAATGGCTGCAGATTATATACACGCTCCAACCTGTCAGCGATATCCTTGATTTGACATCCCCAACTGTCGCAATTTCCCTTAAATAAGAATATCCACAAATGGTAGAAATATATTTTCAAAAACACACGGATTTGCTTGTTTTTCAAGTAATAAAGCCTCTCGGAAAATAATTTGGCATAATGGAGATTGTGAAAATACACCAATGATTTCGTACATTTGACAAGCGGTGGAATCGAGCAAAAAAACAATACATTTTCCCTTCGCTTCATATACCGGAACAATGTGGCAAGTTGCGTTGTATGTTGCAAGTCAAAATAGGAATTGTATTTCTGTTGAATCTCTTTGTATATTATTTTGCTTTCAATCCAGACTTTTGCATTTTGATTAGTTTTATATAAATAATCCAACAAATCAAATAATAATACCTTGCCCCCGCCGAATTTTATCTGGCTTGCTTCTATTTCCATAACAATTATAATTATTGATTATTGCGACTTTTGCCAGACCTTTATGCCTTGGAGCACGGTCCGTCATTAAATGGATTGTCTTTATGTGCAGATAAACAGTCCATCAATATCAAAAGACGCTGTGCCGCAATAAGTGGCGACCATATTTCATTCATAGTGGATATGGCTTGCTTACGCATCACCGATCTTTCAATAGGATGGCGGAGTAACCATTCTACTTTTTCGCAGAGAGAATCCATGGCTTTTTTGTCACATTTACCGAATGTGTTCTTGGTTTTTGAAGATTGGAATATCATCCCGTTCTTGCCATCCTTTAATAAATACGGGACACTCCCGATTTTATCACTTGCTACTAAAACACAACCATTTGCCATACATTCGTTTGCAACTGCCCCCCAACCTTCGTTACGATCACTTGTAAACAGGAATATCTCATGCTTCTGCATATCTGACATTAGTTCTTCATTAGGACGGGATCCACAGAAGTGTACCACATCTGTCACACCGAGTTTTTTTGCCAATTGTTCTGCGGCCTGTTCATATTCACCGTTACCATACATATCAAGAATGAAATGATAGCCTTTATCTTTCAAACGTGCGGCCAATAAAACCGGCATCTCCGGATGTTTCCACTTCAAATATCTCGAACACCACATAATAGTTGTGATATTTAATGTGGAAACATCCATGGACGCTTCAAGTCCGTTTTTTACTTGGGTGAAATATCCCCACTTATAACATTTGTTGTCATAGGTGCCCAACATTTTCTGGTCTCTTGCTGCATATGCACTGCAGCACAGTTTGTATAGAGGTTTACGATGCCATCCTCTGACATGATAAGCCAGCAGCATTTTGAATATCGCAGGAGAAAACATATTGAGGACTCCGTGCTTTAACCACCTTTCACTCATATCAAATGACAGGAGTCCTGCCTTCATTCTTTCTTTTAGAAAAGGCAATGCTTGCACTCCTGAAAAAACACAACACTTTGCCGTACGTGCCAATTGCATTGCCTTTTCAAAATTTTCAGTACTTTTCCATACCTGGATCAGATATGGTCGTTTACTATAATCATAACTACCTCCTTTTCGATGCTCTATACCTAGATTTGCAAGTTCAATAAAACAATAACTATGTTCAGTCAATTCCCACAACGCATCAGCAATATTAGCTTGATGATTATTGAGTATTACAGAGAAAAATACGATCTTCATAAACTACGATTTGAATCAAATAGAGATTTATTGTGAACATCAAGATTTTGGAATGCAGAAGGTGAAATTAAAGAAATACTAAGCCACAAGTACAAAAACAAAAAAGATCCTGATGCAAATATATATCCTTCAGCCATCATGTGTACAGAATAAAACGAAAGGACAGATACGATGGTTATAAACACAGAATCCGGGGTATATTCTTGTCGTAACCCTTTTGCAATCGAAACAAAAAACACAGTTGAAAATGCAAGCATTCCCAACAATCCGACACTTGATAAAATAAAAAGCCATGAACTGCCGGGTTCAATACCGCCATTTGCATTTATTTTATCTTTAGCTTTTATAACTTCTTTGTTTATAGATGCAAATCCACTGCCTAACATCGGATTTTCCTTAAATTCAGCAATCCTGTCCCTCCATAGTGTTTCACGAGACTGGAATGAGCCTCCAGCTTTTAGGTTTGCTTCTTGCTTCATTCTCACATTTTCTGTATAAGGATACCAAACGGGGAACGATATACCAATAACAGCGACAGTAATTGTAATTATCTTGAATACGCGGCGTACGTTGTTTCTATAAACTAAAAACAACATTACGAATATCCCAGACAGTAAACTTAATATAGCCCCTCGAGAACCAGACAGGAGTGCTGAAAATGCAGAGAAAATCAATATGACAATCCAAATAATCTTATTCATCCTGTTGGTAGACTTATTGGTGAGTACTTTCTGCAGACAGATGATTACAGAGATACCAGCCATCGGACCTAACATCATTGAATGATTGAACAATCCCTTATACAGGTAGTTTGAATGGAAAAACATTTTAATGCCTGTAAACCATAAGGGAAATGAGAGACAGCTTAGGAAAATTATGGAAAAGGACAGATATTTGAAAAGGGAATATCTGTATCGTACCGCAAACAAAGAATTGTTCATCGGTCCTATTGCACACAGCATTAAGCAAAAACTAATAAGACGGAATTCTGGTTGAAATATTGGCGCAATATTATTTAGTTCAACTGAAAGAAAAGATACAAATACCATAATGAATGCTGGGAAATTCAAACAAAAACCTAGCAACATTGTAATAAGAGCTACTAATCCCCAAAAACCATAGTAAATACCATTGCTAATGGGAATATCAAATACCAATAGTCTGGTAAACGAAACTATAATGGATAAAACAATTAGAATCTTATATAACATTTCAAAGTGTTCTAATGGCCTTGGCTGGTATTCCGCCTATTAAGCTAAGAGATTTATAACTACCTTTAACAACAGAACCAGCCGCCACTATACATTTAGTGTCTATTGTGGTGCCTGGTAATATCGTAGAGCGTACGCAAAGCCAACATCCATTGGAAATTCTTATAGGCAAGAATATCCATTGCCTGCAATTTTGTCGCTACAAGGTGTTATCTCATGTGTCCCAGTCCCAATATAGCACATTGGTGCAATATCGACATCGCTACCAATCATAATATTTGCCGAGCAAACAATAAGACAATTATGGCCAATCCAAGTATTATCCCCAATCACAAGTTTGCAATTCCCTTTTATTCTTACAGAGGAGCAAATACGAACATTTTTCCCTATTTTTGCCCCTGCGAATCTCAATAATACCCGTTTTATCCCAAAGCATCTGGTGTCTGGAAACATTGGAAACAGTATGGAACATAAATAAAGAATTGAAGGTCTCATTATCTTTTCTTCTTTAAGAGGGAGTAACTTCGGATTCCTATTAAAAATAAATACATCGCCTGCCAAACCAAACCGACAACAGCTACCGACAGTGCACCTCCGTTATACCAGGCTAGACATATATACACAACCAAAAGAGTTGCCATATCTCTCAACAAACGTGTATAGAACAGATACCAATTTTGGTTTATCGATATTAATTCTTGGGTAAACACATTACTAAGACTATTTATAACAGCAGTAAATGCCATAATAGTCAACACAGGTGCTAATCCATTAAAACTATCTCCATAAAACGAAGCAATGAAAGACGCCAATATCAATACGATCAAAAATGGAATAATGGTTGATGTAAAATTTATCAACAACAATCGCTTGAGTACCGTTATTTTGCTTTTTCTATCAGAGTTGGCTGATAAATTCGATAATGCCACATTTCTTAACGATCCAGGAATAAATAGCATAACTGAAAACCACTGTACCGCAGCTGCATAAATGCCATATTCAGAATAACTGCAATATGTAACTAAAATAAAGGTATTGAGCCAACCTGCAATTGAGAATGTGCTTTCTTGCAAAGCAACAGGAAATGAGAATGACACAATATGATATATTGTTCCTTTATAATCGTTAGTCATAGATTCTTCTTCACTGGGTAATAGCCTTTGTATTGATCTGCGATTGATAATACAATTAAATAATAGATAAGCACACATTGCAGTAACAGCTCCCTCTAAATTATAAAAATAGGTTAATCCTACTGTTACAACAAATGAGAACACTCCACTCCATGTGGAATTTTTAGCTATAGTCTTAAATGCTCTCAAACCTGCGAGAACTCCTGTCTGGGTTGTATTTACGGCATTAAATACTATCGCAATTGTTGATAAGCGCAGAATGGTCGTTAAATGTGGGGCTTTAAGGATTACAGCTATGGGGTTGGCAAATATCAAAACGACTATTGCTAAAATCGTACTTGAAATCAGAGTAATAATGTTGCAGATTTTTTCTATATGTTTTGCAGATTGTTGATTTATATCAACTACCTCAGCAATGAATTTAGTCGCTGTTATTCCTAACCCAAAGGATGAGAACAAAGCAATAGAAATCAACGAAGATTTAATTAAACCAAACTCACCATATGACTCACTACCTAACAATCGAGCTACAAATATACCTGCAACAAATGGCAATCCTTTTCCTATCAGATTACCCAATAATGCCCAAAAAGAATCTTTTAACATACGATTCCTTTTAAGTCGAATTATTGTCTGATTAATTTTACTGTTTATATCAGTCATTAAAATTCCTTATAAACTTAGCTGGTACTCCACCTACCATTGTATAAGGCTCTACATTTTTTGTACAAACCGCACCAGGTGCTACATATGACATTTCACCTATTATTTTCCCGGGCAATATAATACATCCAGTAGAAACCACTGCACCTCGTTTAATAATAATGTTTGCGTAAGTGCCCTCACCTCTTATACATTCTCCAAGTGGTTCAAATTTATGCATTCCAGTAACTATAATTGCACGAGAGCCAACTTTACAATTATCTTCAAGTGTTATTTTGGAACCATCTGCACCAAAAATCAATGCCTCATGCCCGAGAAATACATTATTTCCTATCGTTAACTCGAAATTACCATAAAATCGAACAGATGAGTAAATACAAACATTCTTACCAATAGATGCTCCACACCATTTTAATATACTAATTTTCAGCAAGTTATACCTACTGGGGGGGTGATTTTCATCAACAGATGATATAAATACAATCGTTTTGAATTAAGCATATTTCCATTTATTTTTATGTTCCCAATCATTTGAACATCCCACAGAAATCCAATATCACCTTATCCTCACGCCACGGTAGTTCCTTGAATGGAGTATGAGCGGTAAGGAATACCACGATGTCTGCTTTTGAGTAGGCTTCTTTATAATCCGTCAGCTTGAACACGTTATGTTCTTTCACGTTCGGTTCCACCACCAGGATATTCGCATTGTTGCAGCTCTGCATTACTTTGGAAACAATGTTCTTGGCGGGACTTTCGCGTAAGTCGTCAATGTCCGGTTTAAAGGCTAATCCCATCATTGCGATACAAGGTTTTCGATTGTGTTCCAATTCAAAACGGAGCATCGCATTTTGCACTTTTTCAGCACAATAGAACGATTTATAATTGTTGACTTCACGTGCTGTAGCAATTATGCGGCTCTCGACCGGAAAATCGGCTGTAATGAAATAGGGATCGACGGCAATGCAATGACCTCCGACTCCGCAGCCAGGTTGCAGGATATTTACGCGCGGATGTTTGTTGGCAAGCCTGATAAGTTCCCAAACATTAATCCCGGCCTTGTCGCAAATCAATGAAAGTTCATTGGCAAAAGCTATCTGCACGTCACGGCTGCTGTTCTCCGTCAGTTTACACATCTCGGCGGTCTTGCAATTGGTCCGATGCAGCGTCCCTTGTACGAACTGCGAGTAGAACTCGATCGCTTTTGTCGTACTTTCTTCGTTCATACCGCCAATGACACGGTCGTTATGTACCAACTCATAAATCACATTGCCCGGAAGTACACGCTCGGGGCAATAGGCGATATAAATTTTACCTTCCAATTCAGGACGCTCAGCAAAAATCAAGTCACGCATCTTATCAGTCGTACCAACGGGCGATGTGCTTTCGATCACATACAAATCACCCTCTTTGAGATAAGGAAGTACTGCACGGGTTGCAGCCTCTACATACGAAATATCAGGCTCATGATTACCTTTGAACGGGGTGGGAACAACCATAAAGTAAGCGTCACTTGTCTCCGGTTTCGTGCTTGCATGCAATGTCCCGTTTTTTACAACTTCTTGCAGCATTTCTTCCATCCCCGGTTCAATGATGTGGAGTTTACCTTGATTGGTCAGTTCTACAACTTTGGGGTTAATGTCAACACCCGTTACCTGTACTCCGTGCTTTGCGGCGATAATGGCTGTAGGCAGTCCGATATAGCCCAAGCCCATAAAACATGCTTTCATAAAATTGATTTTAATTGAAATTCTTTTGATTGGTCATTCATACTTCTTGAACAGATCATCCAGCTTTTTCACAAGATTGTCTCTTTGGCTATCCGAAAGTTCCTTATCTTTTAACTGCTCTATAATAGAATGATAAAGAGCCTTTTCTCCGCTTGTCATCTTGTTGTTTATAATATTGTCGATGCGTTTCTTTTCGGCCTCATTCTTTTTCCTAAGAGCTTTACCTTCACGTATTATATGATTTGCCTCATCTCTCCTTACTGTCGATAAATCTCTACCCCTACTTAATAGATATACTGTAGCCCATCCTAGCACCTCTGTAGTAAATATGGTAGATAAAGCATTAGCAGTATTCCCAATTCCAGGAACCCATTTTATTAGGCATGTCGCTCCTCGCGTCCCTAAATAAAAGCCCGCAAAAACACCTAAAAAAGATAAGGCTCCTCCCCACGACAAAGGAGCTTGATAAAGTTTGGATAAAGCTATAATCATCGCAATGGTTAAAGCTGTCAATGTCGCCTCATCTCCAACTAAAGTTTGGGCTAACGAAGCCGCAGCTATAGCATGTGCAGTTGCAAAACTGTGTATTATCACATTCGCTAAAAAAGTTTTATTCATTGTATATTGTAATAAAGAATTATATCAATAAATTGTAGTGCATTTCAATCAGACCACGAATACATTAACAGAGCGTCTCTCGGAATCTTTTTATCTGTAATTGTTTTCACACTAGCTAACTGATGAATGTCACTGCCACAGAGATGATAAAATTTGTTTTTCATCAGCCATTCAGCTTTCTTTTTTGTTGTTTTTCCGTATGCACCGGTCAACGAAAAGAGATTGAGCTGGAATTTTACACCCATGTCTATTAACTGCCGATAGTCCGACTCACTCATATAGACATATCGTTCCGGATGGGCAAGAACCGGATAGTAGCCTTTGGCCTTGATGCGGAACAGGATGTTGCTCAATCCCATCGGTGGGCTGAAATAAGAGGTTTCCACCAGCAGATGGTCGCTGTTTTCACCCAAGGGTAACAGGTCGTTCTTTTCCAACCGTTCTCCGAAGAGGTTGTCAAGCATATTTTCCGCCGCAAGGTGCAGTTGTACGCCACCCGTGTAAGCAGCCTGCAATTCTGCAAAACGGTCGCGAAGATGGGCAGTCGTATTGGGAATGTCTTCCATGATGTGCGGCGTAAGCCACACGGCTTTCACGCCCAGCTCCTCATACAAACGTATAATTTCTAAAGCTTCGTCCATCGTTTGTACACCGTCATCCACGCCCGGAAGAATATGCGAATGATAGTCTGTAAAACCGATTAGCTTTATTATATTTTGTTTTTCCCTTTTTTTTAAAAACCACATATAATGACATAAAACTTTTTAATCATTCCCGATTCCACATAACATATATATGCGGAATCCGGGAATGAATTGATTGTCCCGGTGATAAACTTCACCACCAGTTCCGCTTGCCGAAATGATTTATCAACCCGGCTCCAACACAAGCTAAACCAATACAGATAGCCGCAGGAGGACAGATAAGTCCACCAGCCAGCACTCCGGCTTTTGTTGCGGCAACCACACCGATTCCTTTGGTAATCAATGCTGTTTTACCAAATGCACCCACAGTGACCATACCTGCACCGAATAAGGTCGCTTTGTCTTCTGTAAAATCTCTCTGTGCCATAGTTGTGATTTTTTAGTGAAACAATAGGGAAATCAAATTTATACTCTTGCTACACGATTAATTATTTGATAACCAACCATTTACCCCCCCCGTTTTTCATCGGAGCCGTAGTGGTAGCCATATCCGTAACCGTAGTGATAACCATACCGATAGCCGTAACGGTATCCGTAGCGGCCGCCGCTGCCCTCGGTTCCGTTCAGGATAAGGGACATGTTCTTGTATTTCTTCTCCTCGTAGATTTTCTCCAGTTCGGCGAGCATGCTCCGTTCAAGTAATCCTGCGCGAACCACGAAGATGGTGCGGTCGGCCAGCTTCTCGATAATCTGCGTGTCGGCCACCAATTCGATGGGCGGGCAGTCTATCAGCACATAGTCATATCGCTCCCTTACTGTATCTATCACCTGCTTCAACCGCTCGTCAAACAACAGTTCCGTCGGGTTGGGAGGAATCGTCCCCACGGGCAGTATATCCATAGATTCATGCTTAGAATCAGCGACGATGATCTCATTGAGATTATCTATCCTACCTCCAAGATAGTCACTCAATCCCTTGGCGGGAGAGTCGATATATGACGAAGCGGAACCGTGGCGCAGGTCGCCGTCGATTACCAGCACTTTCTTGCCTTTGATAGCGAAGCTCACGGCCATGTTCATCGTCAGGAACGATTTGCCGCTGCCCGGGTTGAACGAGGTTACGACGATGACATTCGACCTCTTGTCCTTGCCGGTCATGAACTCCAGATTGGTACGCAATACACGGAATGCCTCGTTGATGATGTCGCGGCTGCCCTCCTTGACTACGATAGCCTTGACCTCCTGCGGCTTCTTCCCGAACAGCCCTTTCTTCTTTCTCGCAAACAGCGGAATCTCACCAATGAACGGCACGGTCACGCTCTCCAGGTCTTTCCTTCCCCGTACACGGGTATTCATGTTCTCGCGCATGAAAATGATGACCACCGGGATGAGCAGTCCCAGAGCAAACGCGACCATAAAGATGTTTCTACGCACAGGTGATGTGGGCAACATGCTGCCGTGCGACGGGGTGACGATGCGGGTATTGTAGGCCGTGAACGCCTGCGATAGCTCGTTCTCCTCCCGTTTCTGTAACAGGAACAAGTAAAGGGCCTCCTTAACTTTCTGCTGGCGTTCCACCGAAAGCAGGTATTTGGCCTGTGTAGGGTTGGCCGCTATACGCGATGTTGTCTGTTGCTCCGTCTGCTGCAAACTTTTTATCTGTGCGTTCAATGTCACGATCTGATTGTCGATAGACTTGATTATCGCTCCCCGCATGGATGCCAGAGCCTGATCCATATCCACAACCAGAGGATTTTCCGTGCTACTGTTTGCAACCAGGCTGTTGCGCTGTAACAGTTGTTTGTTGTATTCGGCAATCTGCGATTCGATGTTGGCACTCTCTATACCGGAATTGGCCGGAAGCAGTTGGGTACGGTTGGCATCGTTGGCTAAATAGTTCCGGATGTACCGTGTCATGTAAAGCTGGTTGTTCAAGGCCAGAATCTGCGCGTTGGTCTGGCTGCTCTGTGCCATGTACATGCTCGATGCAGCCTGCACGTCGGGCAGCAGGTGTTCTGACTTGTAGGAGGAAATATCCTCGTCCACGTTCCCCAGCTCCCGTTCGATCACGCCCAGACGCTCGTTAATGAACATCGAGGTGCTGACGGCGATCTGGTTCTTGTCCTTCACCCAGTTCTCGTTATAAACGGAAATCAACATGCTCAACACATCCTCCGCCCGTTGGATAGAATAATCCTTGAATGACAGGTCAATAACCGATGCCTTTTCATTGTTCAGCGTAACAGACAGATTCTCCGAATAGTTATTTATCGCATCATATAGTTTGTTACGGAATACATGCAACAGACAAGTCTTTTCCTCATTGAAATTCAGAGTGGGTTCGACAATTATTTTTCCTAATGGTGTGGCGATTGTATCAAGTAATATACCTTTTATCTCATCGCTATCGAGTGTTTCATCGTTTCGCGTAAAATCGGAAAGGATTACCGTCCTGTCCGGTTTTACCTCCAAAATAAACTCTGCCGACTCATTCTCTGGAAAATCGTTCATTGAAACCGTGACGGGCAATGTCAACCCATACGCCACCTGCCTATGGAATTTACCCGATTGAAAGTAGCTCATGTCTAAATTCAGGCGTTTCACCACCTCGGCCATGACAGCGGGTGACTGGAAGGCGATCAGCTCGTTATTTACATTGGTACTGGACTGGAACAATCCCAATTCGGAGAAAGTCTCCATTGCGGATGATGAAACGGATTTGTTTTTGGAATCCTCTTTGATCAACACTGAGGCGGTACGTGTATATACAGCGGGGGTACGTAATATATAAACAGTAGCAACACCGATCGTTATCACTAACGACAAGACAAACCACTTCCACCTTGCAAGGCACAGGTACAACAGGTCTTGTATCCGCAGAAAATCATCCTGCTGCCCCGGTTTTGTATTCTTTTGATTTACGGTCATATCTGATTCTATATTTATTTCACGATCAACACGGTAATGGTAGTCAACAGCGAGGCCAGCGACATCCAGAAAGAAGCCGAACGGACGTTATTGCCGTTGACGGTCGCCTGCCGGGCTTTCATCGAGTTGGGTTCCACATACACGATGTCGTTCTGTTGCAGGTAGTAGACGGGAGAGGCGTATAGGTCATATCCAGAATTCAGGTTGACCTGATACAGAGTCTTTTTGCCGTTTTCCTCCCGCTGTACCAGTACGTTCTCCCGTTTCCCGTAGACGGTAAGATCCCCGGCCATGCTTAAAGCGTCCAGGAGCGTCAGCTTGTCCTTGTCAATATTGAAACGTCCGGGTTTGGCAACCTCACCCAACACGGAAACAGTCAGGTTCATAAACTCCACTGTTACCACCGGGTCTTTCACGAGGTTCTTTGAAGTCAACTCTTCTTTTATACACGAAGCTATCTCCCCGCGGGTCATTCCCGCTACATGTACATGTCCCAACACGGGAAAATCAATGTTACCATCTTTATTCACAGTATACCCTGACAATCCTTGATTGTTGGATGTTCCCGATGTCGTACCGATCTGCCGGGAAATGATCGGAAGATTAAACAAGTCGACCAGCAAAGGATCTTTACTGTTGACCAGTATGGATATCTTGTCTTCGGGACGTACCCGGATTTCCAGCGGATTCAGAACCTGCTCCGCAGTACCCGGTTTCAAATCCGTGAAATAGGCGACTTTCGGCGTGGCGCATGATCCTAACAAGATCGCCACTGTCAATAAGAATAAAATGTATCTGATTTTCATATTCATTGATTTTTATTTGTCGGTTGTCTGTCTCGACTGAACCTGTCCGATACGTCTTGTCAGCCGGATATTGGCGAGAGTCCATATAAGGAGATCAACCAGCACGATCCAGTTCACATTGAGATAAATGGAGAGAAGAATATTAAACAGTATGAATACAGTCGATACGGAGATGATGGTAATCATGGCATTACGCTGCTTCATTCCGACAGCGAGCAGCTTATGGTGGATATGGTTCTTGTCCGGCAGGAACGGGTTCTTCCCGTTGCGCACCCGATGCAGGTAAACCCGGACCACGTCGCAGCACGGAACCAGTAGCGGCGAGAAGGCCAGCACCATTGGATTTATATGCCCCGTATTATCGTCCGTCCCGCACATAATCAGTTTGAGACTAAGAAAACAGAGCATCATGCCGACGGTCAGGCTGCCCGTGTCGCCCATGAAGATTTTCCGACCGTGCTCGGCATTTCCGAAAACATTGTAATAGAAGAACGGCACCAACACGCCCAATGTGGCGAACGCCAGCATGGCATATATATACTGGTGAAGCATGAAGAAAGTCAGACCGTAAAACAGGCAGGCGATACAGCACAGCCCGGAAGCCAACCCGTCAATGCCGTCGATCAGGTTAATAGCATTGATGATGAAAACCACGATCAGAATGGTCAGGGGATATCCCAACCATAACGGAACTGCATGAATGCCCAGAATGCCATGCAGGTTGCCGATATATATACCGCCGGCGATAAGCATCACGCCGCACAGGATCTGGATGACGAACTTGGCACGGTAACGGATGCCGATCAGGTCATCAGCCATGCCTGCCAAATATAGTACCATGATGGAGCAGAAAACGAAAGTCAAGGGGTGCACGTTGTTTCCGATTTCGGACAATATCTCCGAATATCCCAGTGCCATATTGATTCCCAGTAACAAGGCTATGGTGAAAAAAATTACCGGTTTAAATGCGATACCACCCAACCGGGGCACTGCACAATGATGTATCTTACGTTCGTCGGGAATGTCAAACAACTTCTTGCGGAAAGCGATCAGCAGAATTTGCGGAATGACGATCCCTGCAAAAAAACGCAGAGCAGGAAAGCCATACAACAATTAACTATCCAGAAAATCATATGTTGGATTATTATATGAAGATGATAAATTCAGGATTCACCTCCACGGCGGCGGTCAGCAGGTTCGGGATTTCCACCATAAGGCGCTTGAACTTCGACCCACGCGCTGAAAGCAGCTTGCCGGAATAACCATCCATGGCTCCACCCACAATACGGACGGAGCGACCGTACATATCCGGTGTCAATTCATCAGGCTGATAGTATTTCGGATTCTCGGCGGCATTGACCGCATGGATAAACCGTTCCATGTCTCCATCCGCAACCGTCATCGGTTCACGCCAAGTCCTGCGCAACCAGCGGTACTGGAGGGTACGTATCTTTTCTACGATCGGGTCAAGGGTTATCCGTCTTTCATGTACGAAAAGCAAATCCGGCATAAACGGAACTTCCTCGCGGATACGCACTCCACCGTGTGTCACCAAGCGCCACTTCATCGGAACGAAGACTTCCATCTTCATTCCTTCGAGCAGCTTATAGGCAGGTTCTTTTGCGTTCGCCCTTTTCAGGTCGCGCATCACGTACCACCGTATGTTTTCCTCGTTCCCCAAAAGTGCCGTCATTTCGTTTTAGGGCAATTTTATCAATCCTGCAAGATTGTATATCAGTTTATTAATCAAGCAGTTATCAATGTTTAATATAAAAGTTCGGGGAACTCCCCCTGTTTCAATACATCTTGTTATCTTCATAAAAACAGATGTTTTCTACCATTTCGGATCCCTCTCTCCGGTACTTTTCTTCAAAAGAGAAGTATCATACGCAAGAATTGAATATAAACGGCTGACAGACAGATAAAATAAAAATTAAGAACAACCGATTCTGCTTAACAACCGTCGGATAAACATTATCGGAATAGGGATAGCAGAAAAAATATCCATCGTTTTTATGCCGTTATTTTCAATAATTTGCGTACCTTTGCATTCAATAATACTTCTCTTTTGAAGAAAGATAGAGGCTCACACAATGTTTCCGCATCTGCCTTTCACCTCCTGCATATCATAATCCAGACCGTTAGTCCGCACGTTTCGACAGATTTATCCGTATCTGCGACCTTTTGTTCTGCTGTTTTCAGAACCCGGAATATGATACCTTTCTTTTAGAGAGAAGTATAGTGGATTTGAAAGTGCAGTCTATTAATCAATTAACACAATCAACATGCAGAATTTGCATAACATTCCGATTGATACGTCAAACATCTGACATAAAAACTTTGCATCGTAATGCAATAAATCCCTAAAAAATAAGGAGTATATACCAATTTTTTGTAATTTTGCATCTGTAAATACTTCTCTCTAAAAGAAAAACAGCAATTAGGCACAATATACCTGTTCAGGTTCTTTCCGCAGAAAGAATAAAAAACAGACACTATACCCTCCGGCACGGAGCGTGCGTAATGATGTCTATGGCATCAAAGGCTGCCGATGAGCTTAGTGATTTACAGCGATTTCAGGATAAGGCTGTTGGCCTTGTCTACAACCGATGCGTCCAGCGAGGCCAGATAGATGCGCGTGGTGTTTTCCGAGTCATGCCCCATCGCCTCGCTAATGGTCGGGAGCGGGATGTTCTTGCTCCGGGCGATGGAAGCCCATGCATGCCGGGCTACGTAGGTCGTCAGCGGTATGCCCAATCCCAAACGTTCGCCCAACTTTTTCAGCTTGTCATTGACAAGGTGGGCGGCATTCTTATACTGCCTGCGGGCATCCATCTTCATATCCTTGATAATCGGCAGCAGATAGGACGTGCCGGAGGTATCATATTTATCGACAATTTCCTGCATCGGTTTCTCCCATTTGATGAAAAGCTGTTGCCCGGTCTTCTGGCGACGGTAGGAAAGTACCCCGTTCTGCAGGTCCTTCTTTTTCAGATAAGCCATGTCAACGAACGACATGCCCCGGGTGTAGAAGGAGAACAGGAACAGGTCTCTGGCGTAGTCCATCGCCGGTGTCTGCGTCAGATCCGCTTCCCGTATCCGGCGGATGACTTTCAGCGGGACAGCACGCTTGACCGTCTTGTCCACTCCCGTATAGACATGCTTGAAAGGGTTACGCTGTCCCGTCAGTCCCTCCTCCACTGCCCGGTTGTATATGGCACGGAGATTACGCATATAATAAGAAGTGGAATTCGGGCATACGTTGTTCTCTTTCAGATAGGTCTCATACTGGACCATCCGGTTGGAATCCATTTCTTCGAACAGGAGGTCACGCTCCCCGTGGAAGCGCACGAAACTGTTCAGCGCGGTCGTGTAAGTCTCTGCCGTGCATATCTTGCCGATCTGTTTCAGTTCCCCGATGAGTTTTCGCGCATAAGTGATGAATCCTCCGTATTCCGTCGGTGAGGCGTAAAGTTCCAACACCTTGTCGGCGGTATAGGGCATGTTCCCGTGTTCGAGCCACGCGATGAGCTCCTTGAAACGGGCAAGGCCATTGTCCAAAGCGGCTTTCACGGATAGCAGATAATACCTGCGCCCCTCCTCAATACCGGAGGGCAGGATAACCTTGGAACGCTCCGTGTCCCATTCCGAGGGGTATAACTTGTAACCGGAACGGATTTGTCTTGCCAGACGGTCGTGAATCACCTGATAGTAGAGTGCGCCTTCCTTTGTCTTGACAGAAGATGCGCGGAATTTAACTTTTACTGTTGCCATATTTAATAGTTTATTGATAATGCTCTCTTATTAAAGAATATGGCAAACAAATATGAGAAAGGTGAGTTTGAGGAATATTTTCACGTCAACCCGAAATTTTCCCGTACCGGTCCGGATATGCTTCGGACAGAAAAACAGGCGGCAGGGATTGCCGGAAAAACGGATCGTTTATACCGTCATCGGATTTACACGCATCGTGTGCAGATTCAGGTATAACCCGTGATGTTCCAGCATCCCATGGCGGAACATCTTCCACAGCAGGCCGCAGCCGAGCTGCGCCAGCGTGGAGTTGATGAACAGGTCCTGCTTCTCCAATGCTTCCGCTAATGAGCAGCTCGGACCGGAATCCTCCTCTTTCACTCTTGCGTATTTTACCAGCCGCGTAATGACTTTCAGCGAGCCGACCGTTTCATATAATGCGGAAGCCGGTTGTCTTATCCTCTTCGGTATTGTTCCTATGACGACCTGACCTGTCGTTTGCGTGTTCCCGAAATCCATCCAGTACAACGGGGTCGTGTAATCGCGGTAGGCCGGAGCGGGAACAGCTTTCAGTACGTTCCACAAGTCGAGCCGTGACTTGATGTTGTCGGTACAGGTAATCGTGATATTCGCCATGTCATCCCTGCGGACATTTTTCAGTATGGTCGGAAAGATGCCGGATACCGCTTTCCAGTCGTTCCCGAAGAAATTATTGACACGGGTAATGAGGCATTTCGCCTTGTTCAGGCCTATGTCGGAATCACTGAAGAGTTGGCGTCCGATGTTGGTCCCGGACACGATGTCTGGATCGTAAAGTGTCACGAACAGTCCCGGATGCCCAAGCGCACGGAGTGTGACGTCGAGCCGGGCCAGGCATGTCAGCACCTGCGAACCGGTTCCGCCCGCGCCGATAAGATTCACTGTTACCGGGTGCTGCGGGTCAATCAGGTAGTTGTCGATATAATGCACTCTTCATTTCAGTATGTCCTTTAGTTTCAAGTTGTTCAACGGTATCAGTTCTTCAAGGTCGAAAGGTCTGTCCTTTGCCGCTTTCGTGACCAGAACGAGATTTGATTTGGTCGGGTTGCCATGCGCCCCCAGATGGGAGAACTCCGTCAGCCAGAACTTCCTCTCCCAATATTCGAGCAGTTTCGCGTAGGTCAGGTCTTTCGGCTTCTCTATTCTGGCGGAACCCAGACAGACGCTTGCCTGCGTCACGTTGAAGAACGGGGCGGCATAAAGTTCCGTCTTTTCCGTCGGTTCCCTGTCTTTGCAGGCATAGACATTCAGGTGGCTTTCTCCGGCCTCGTAGATGATTCCCGGCAGATGATACTCCGCGTTCTCTATCTTGAGGGCTTCCTTGAAGAACATCATACGTTTCCGGGGAGAGTTGTACCAGATGTATTTCTCGTTTCCCTTGCGCGGGTCGCACCACAACAGGTTGGACGGTATCCTTCCATACGGTGTGGCGCTGTGCCTTTCGGAATAGCCCCGTACCAGCTCGTTCATGAACTCCGCCGTCACCGGACGGCCTTCGCCCATTATACCGCTTTCGTCTATATCCCTGACCTCGATGAAATAACTGTTGTCATATACATAATGACTGTTATCTTCCCGGGCATAGGCAATCAGCGCCGCCCGCGGATGGAGCAGCGTCCTGAGTTTTTTTGTAAGTTCGTTCGTTTCCAGCATGTTTTAACAGATTATATTGATGAACTTATCCGCCCATTTGAAGAACCGCTCCGGATAGTCATCCATCCGGAACAGTTCTCCGGTATCGGGCGAGAGGTCGCAGGTCGTTACCGGCGTGATGTCATAGGTCTCCCTGCTGTTTGAATTGTAATAGTCAACGAGATATTCAGACACTATATCGTTGATGTCATAGACGACCCTTATCTGCTGTTGCAGGTACATCGGATGGAAATCCGGATTCTCGGAGTAGTAGGCGTCATACCCGTACCCCATGATGCCCCGTTCCGGTGTCAGGAAGGGCAGACCGCTCCTCATGGCGTCGAGCAGCTGCCTTTCAAACCCGTTTTGGGGAGTGTACGAGCCGATTGCCCCCGGCAGGTCCTTGTAATAGGACTTTGCAGCCACCCGCCTGAGCAGCCTGCCTATTTTCCCCTCCTGATAGGAACGCACAAGTTTCACCCGGCTTTTCCATTCCTGCGGGTCATCGCCTCCGTCCTCCGAGAGCAGCTCGAATATGAACTCCGCGTCATCGTCATCCAGAATGGTGCTGATACCGTTGGCCGTCATCAGCTTGTGGATAAAGGTAATGGCGATCCTCCTTAAAACGGGACTGAGTGATTCCAGGAACCTCACAGGGAAATAGTACAGCGTCAGACTTCCCCACCGGTGGTACTTCCACAAACGGAAGAAGAGCCTGCCTCTTTCCTGCTCGATATTGACATTCAGCTCATCCCCCACAAGCGCGTCCATCTCGTCGTACAGCCTGGCTATGCCCTCCCCGATACTGTTTCCCGGCGTGTGCGCCGCTTCCTTTTGCAGCAACAGGGCATACTTGAAAAAGGAATCACGCAGGAACTCATAGTTTTCCCGCGTGATTACATTGATGCTGCCGCATTGAAGTCCGTCGTATGTCTCCACGACAAGGCTTTTCAGGGCAACCGGTGCAAGCGCCGTGCTCAAAAAAGAATTACGGCCCCGCTTGGAGCCGCAATCCGTTCTTTCCTGTCCACCCCGTATCGGGTTTCCCTCCGTGTCTGCCCGATGATGAGCCTTGCCAGCTGTTCCTGCCGGTGTTCGTCCAATGGTACACATGGTTTCTTGTTTTTCTTTTTCCTGTTCTTCCTCATATATCCTATCCTTTGGTCCCGATGGTGGTCTTGAACTCGTACACGGCCTTGTCATCCTTGAGTACCGGACCGTGTACCGTCGCGGTTGTCAGTTCAGGATAAAAGTTGGAGTAATAATTCATGACCATTTCCGGGCTGTCCGACGGGTTCGGATCGTCGAGCGTGACCATTCCGCTGCCTTTCTTAAATGTGAATGAACGTGTCATTCCTGTGATTTCGAGTGCCATAGTCTTAAACTGTTTGATAGGGTGAATACTTGGGTTCCAACATGGATTGGGGAAAATCGGGATATTCCTCGTAATCCTTGGGATTGTAATTGATTTCTTCGTCTGCGGGGTATTGCATCCGGTAGTCTTCAGGCGTGAATTCCGGTTCCTGCCAGTGCGTGACTTCCTGACCGCCATAGTTTTGTGGTTGTACGGAAGGCTGCTGTGCGTATTGCGGTTGTGGTGGGGTCTGGTGTTGAACCGGTCTGTGCGGCGGTTGCTGAGGTGGCCACATCGAAGGCTGTTGCGGTTGTCCGGCCATGTGTCCCGGGGACTGAGGCTGTGGCGGATAGGGCGGTTGCTGTACGGGAGCTGTCATAGGCTGTGGCTGTGGTTGCTGTTGTGCCGTTGCCGCCATAGGTTGTGGTTGTGGCTGCGACTGGGCTTGCGGTGCCGGTTCATCCATCAGCTCGAACAGGCTCCCCTTGTTCATCGCCTTTTTCTGCTGCTCCATCATTTCGTCAATCTTCTTCTGGTCCTGCGGCTTGGCATAAGGACGTGCCTGTCCGAGCGCGGTGACGGCCTCCTTGTGGTTCCCTGCGGCAATCAGCTCGCCGGCTTTCTTGAAATACTTCTCGTACTTCTCCCACTTTTCCCTTTCCTCCTTTGTTTCCTTGCTCTTCTGCTCCTTGGCGGATTTGCTTTCAGCGGCGGCTTTCTCCGCCTGCGCCTCGAACTGCGCCATGTTGGTGATCAGCCCCGTGGCTTTCTGCACCGGCCGGGCGACGGCTTGCAGGAATCCGGCATCCAGTTCCTGGGGGAGCCCCTTGAGGGTCAGCGGGATGATGTGGTTCTGGGCTTCGTCTTTCAGCCCGTTTGACTTCGGCAGTACGGATACAGCCAGTTGTCCGTTCGCTTTGCGGATGACCAGCGTAAGGTCCACGCCCTCGGCCATCATCTGGTTGATTGCTGTAAAAAACATAATTGTATGAATTAAAGTGTGAATAACCGTATTCTTTCTATCTGTTGAAGAACTCCGCCAGCAGCCTGTTCCGGTCGGGATGGCTGCATATCTCCAGTACCGGGTCCAGCAGCGTGGAGATGTGTACGGGTCCGCTTCTTTCCCGTGGGGGGAATTTGACGGTCGGTTCCGGGACAGGATACTTCCTTCTTGCCGGTATCGGCACTGGTATCTGTACCGGTGCCATCGGCGGTCTTGAGATGATTGCTTGATTCATGACTCTATAATTTTAATTGTGAATACCCGGGCTTTGGCAGCCCGTTGAACTACAAGGGCTTTACGGCAAACGCTTCCGGAAAGGCAAGGCTTTCGGGAAAAATACCGCAAGCCCTCCGGGCGAGGATGATTTTTCCGCGAAACCCGGAGGGCCCGGCCTTGCCGTCCGAAAAGAGGCGTTTGCCAACTTTGCCCGGTAGTTCTCCGGTCTGTCAATGGCTGTATATGCCTCCCTTTCCTTTCCGAACGTGTTTTCATTATCCCTATTTCCATAAGGCATGGAACACAAAAAGAGCCGTCCGTGAGGACAGCCCTGTCCTGCAAGGTATTGCAGCGGTTTATATGCCGTATTTGTTCCATCTTCCTATATTTTATGCCGGTGGAATCAGAATACCAGGTAGCTGAGGATACAAAAAAGTATCGCCGCTGCCACCAGGAAGCAGGCTACCTTATAGAGAAACCTGAAGAATCCCCTGAAACAGACGATGGCGACTGCCGTCCACACGGGCGATACGCCTCTTGAATACAGATAACCGAACACGATGAAGGCCGCGATGGCCAATACTGTCATCCTTGTCCATTTGCCTGTTGTCAGTTTTTCGATATATTCCCTCGTTTTCATGACCGTATATTGTTAATGGGTGAAACATGTCATTTCCAATTTCGGGGGCCGGAGAGCGGACCGCCTCCACAGGCAAGGTTTTCGGGGAAAATACCGGAGCGGGGCGAGGATGATTTTCCCCGAAACCTGCAAGGCCCGACCTTGCAGGTGGAAACGGGCGGTTCCGCTACCTTTGCCCGCAGAATTGGAATGGCGGGATTCATTTGCCTTTTGCACCTTTGGGCTTGGAAAAAGAAAGTTTCAGGTTAAAACTTTCGTCAAAGGTGAGTGCCGCATCGAAAGAACACCCTTTCTTACCCTTGAAACCCTTGATAAGCCGGGTGGAGCCGGATGAGAAAAGCTGTTCAAGATGCCGGTCGGTCAGTTCCTTGTTCAGGAAACGGCGGAACACCAGCAGCCCGCATCCTTCACGGTCGCATTTCGCGACCTTGGACTTCACCACCACGTTGCCGGCCTTGCACTTGGGGCAGGTAAAGGCGTGTGATGACGGTTCCGGGAATTTGAGGCGCAATATCTCGCCGGTTACTTTTCCGGTGTATTCCCTAATGGAGAGCATGAAGCTGTCCGGATCGAGGGTACGCCCCTCTATCCGTGCCAGTGCCCTTTCCCATGTGCCGGTCAGCTCCGCGTCGGCCACCATCATGTCCTTCACCGATTCGTAGAGGTACAGCCCCTTTTCCGTCGGCAGGATACTCTTGCCGGAACGCTCGACATAGTCACGTTTGAACAGGGTCGTGATGATGGCGGCACGGGTGGCGGGTGTGCCGATACCCGAATCCTTGACAGTCTCACGTGCCTCTCCGTCCGTGATGTCCTTTCCGCAGTTCTCCATGGCGGCAAGCAGCGTGGCTTCCGTGTAAAGCGGCCTGGGCAGGGTCTTTTTCTGCGATAGTCCGCGACCCGAGAGCGGAACCAGCCCGCCTTCGGCAAACAAGGCCGTTCCTCCGCCATCTTCCGACTCGTCCTTTTCCCGGTCCTCCTTCCGGGCGAATACCGCCCGCCAGCCCGGGTTGACGATGAAGGCGGAGCGGGAGTGGAAACCCATGCCCCCGCACACGCACTCCATGAGCAGCCGCTCCTTCTCGCAGCGGGGGGAGAAGGCTTCCAGCATCCTGCCGGCTATCAGGGTGTAGACGGCGGATTCCGCCTCGGACAACTCTTCGGGAACGACACCCGTGGTAATCAGGGCATGGTGATCGGTCACTTTCGTGGTATCCACGCTCCGGGTGTTCAGAGCGGAAAAGTCGAAAGTGCGTCCGTACTCCCTGAACAGAGGCATGGCAATGATTTTTTCCAGCAAGGCGGGTATATTCGCCATGACATCTTCGGGTATGTACCGGCTGCCCGTTCTCGGGTACGAGACCAGTTTCTTCTCGTACAGGGACTGGGCGATGGAAAGTGTCTTGTCCGCCGTAAGGTCGTGGTGGATGTTGCAGTCCTTCTGAAGGGAGGTCAGGTCATACAGAAGCGGGGCCTGCTGGAAAACCGTACCACGCTCCACTTTGGTGATTGTCACCGCCGAGCCGGGAATGATGCGTCCGTATGCCGTTTCCGCCGCTTCCTTGTCCCCGAAGTGCTCCGGATGGATGAACAGCCGGTGCGCCTCTCCCTGCTTCAGCGTGATATGCAGCTGCCAATACGGGACGGAAACGAAGTTACGGTTCTCCTTGAAGCGTGCGCATATCATGGCGAGGGTCGGGGTCTGCACCCGTCCGATGGAGTTGTTCGCTGAACCGGAGGCTGTCGCCAACGCGCGGCTGGCGTTCATGCCCACCAGCCAGTCCGCCTTCGCCCTGCTGTCTGCGGCCGCATAGAGGCTGTCGTATTCATGTCCTTCCCTGAGGTCCGCCATCCCCTTTCGGATGGCCTCGTCGGTAAGCGAGGAGATCCACAGGCGTTTGAAAGGCTTGGTACAGCCCAGGTGGGAATATATCCACCGGAAGATGAGTTCCCCCTCACGCCCGGCATCGGTCGCCACGATGATGCTGTCGCACTTGGAGAATACTTCATCAATGATTTTGAGCTGTTTGCCGGCGGCGATGTCCGTCACCATTCCCCTGTCCGTACGTATCTGCCGTTCCACAAGACGGAACGGCTCAGGAAGCATCGGAAGGTCTTCGGCGGTGGTTCTCGTGTAACCGTATGTTCCCGGCAATGCCAGTGATACTAAATGTCCCAGTGCCCATGTCACCATGTAGCCGTTTCCTGTTATGTAGCCGTCCTTTTTCTCTGTAGCCCCGACCACACGGGCTATCTCCTGACCGACACTCGGTTTTTCTGCTATGATTGCTATCATGATTCGGATAAGAATTAAGCCGTTTCCCGCTTGCCGGCGTGCGGAGGGACGGGAAACGGCGGTTATACATTCGGTTTACATATTATAGAGGAGGAGTTACTGTCCAACAGGCTTGATGCCGAGGATTTCGAGCAGCGGCTCGCCGTCCTTGCGTACCAGCTGGAGTGTGGCGTCCATCACCACGTCCACGCCGAGCAGCACCAGGCTGAGCGATACCACGTTCGTTTTCTCACCGCTGAGCAGCGTATCGAGTTCCCCGGCCATTTCCAGCTCGTCCTTCAGGATGCCGATGGCGGCCAGCTCGTCCCAGTTCACGTCTTCCGCCTTGAAAGGCGTGTTGTTTTCCTTGTTCATTTCCATGTTCTGATTTTTTTGGATTCAACATTCGTTTTGCTTTGACCCTCAGGCTATGCCCGCGCCTCTGGATTGGCGGTTTTCCTCTCCCTGTCTTTGTGTGGCGGACACCACGTTGCGCTGCGAGGCGTCGCGTCTGCGGTCGGGGTTCTCGTTGTAGAAGTCCAGCCGTCCCTGGTTGAAGTTCGCCTTGACGTACTGCGAGATGGTCTTGCCGTCATACCCCTTGATGCCCTCGACCAGTACCGCCTTGCCGCTTTGGAGGTCGGCACGCTGCTTGCGGGTAAGCTCCACGTCCCATACCTTGGACGGTATCTTGAACTCCTCGCGCTGGTCGAAGCCGTCCGGGGTGCGCGAGTAGCTCAGACGGCCCGTTTCGAGGTCCGCCTTGATGAACGAGGAGAATTCCTCGCCCCTGCGGTTCACCATGCCGTTGAGGAAGACGGGCCTCCCTTCACGCAGCTCTTTCTGCTCCTCGGGAGTGATTTTCACGCCGTTGATCTCGTTCGGAATGTAGATTTCCCGTGCGCCTTCAGGGGAGTCGGGGTTGTAGCGGGTGTAGGACGGGCGGCCTGTCGCCTCGTCGAGCTTCACGTAGGAGGAGAACAGTTCCCCGTCCTTGCGCTTCATGCCCTCCACGAAGATGGCCTTGCCCCCGTTCAGGTCGTCGATCTGCTTCTTGGTCAGTTCCACGCCTCCCAGGTACTGCCGGTTGAAGAGCTTGTCGTTCTCGAAGATGAACTCCACGCCCCTGCGCTCGGCATTGACCTGGATGTGGGCGTCGAACGGGTTGCCCGATCTGGCTGTCATTCCTTCTATGAATATTTTCTTTCCTTCACGTAGGTCGTTCTGTTCCTGTTCGGTCAGTTTCACCCCGCTGATTTCACGTGGTATGAAGACATTCTCGGCTTTCATCGCCACCACCTCGTTGGTCAGCTTGTCGATGCTGACGAAAGAGGGGACATACTCGCCGTTACGGTTCTTCAGTTCCACGACACGCCCCATGTTGCCCGTCTCAAGCAGGTTCTTCTTGTCCTCGTCGGAGAAGATGTGCCCGAAGTAGGGACGGTCGAGGTCGGGTTTCTGCCGGATACCGTGGATGCCCAGCACGATGTCCCCGGAGCGGGACTGCTGGAACGAGAGCCTCGCGTCGGTGCGTAGTACGGCGGAGCCGAAGTTCATGCTGATGGGCACGACCTGGTTGGTCTTGTAGCCCTTGAGCATCTGGTCGAGCAGTCCCCGCTCCTGAAGTTCCTCACGGGAGAGCCCGAAATTCTTCAGCTGTTCCCAGTTGATCATGGACTCGTTGTAGCGGTACTGGGGCTGTTGCTGCGTGCCTCCGCCTTGGGCGGCCTGCTGCTGTGTTTCATTTTCTTTTGCCATTTCTTCTTGATTTTGATGGTTGATACTTTGGTTTTCCTTGTCGCGGGGACAATCTCGTACTGCTTGAGGAATTCTTCCACCGCGTCTGTCTTTTTTCCGGCGGCGAGGTCTTCGATGGCCTGCCGCACTTTCGGGTCGTCCAGCGCTTTCTCCTTGACGGAGAGGATGCCGAAGCGTGTCGGGTCCTTGAGCTGGCTCCAGAAGTTCTTCAGGAAATTCTCGAACATGCTGGCGTAGCGGTCGATTTTGAGGAAGGAATTGCGGTGCTTCCTGTCCGCCGGCACTGTTTCGTGCCTGCCGTCCTTGTCGAGTTTGCTGACTGCCTGGAGGAGCAGCTCCATCTTGTCGAGGATAAGGATGATGTCACTCATCTGCTCGTTCTCGGTGGCCTGCGGTTTGAGGGGCTCGTCCCTCACGTTTTTCTTTGCCATAACTTTGATTTTTTAACGTTGATAACTGTTGTTGTCTCTGCAAATATATAGGTGAAAAATTGATAAATTATTATGTTTCAATACATTATACTATACATTTCATCGGATGTCATCCTGTTTCACCGCATGAGGAAAAGCGTGAGGCAGAAAAACGGGAAAGTCAAAGGAAAAAGTATGGCAAAAGCACTGTATCCAATAGGAGGAAGAGAGTGGGAACACACGAAAGGTAAGCCCCAAACAAGAAAAAAGTAGACCGGAAAGAGGGAACGGTAGAAAACGGCTGGAACGGCACGAAACCGACAAGGAGAAAACTGTATTATGCAGAGTTGGGAGCGAGCTGTCTTTAGTCCCCGCTTCCTTGTGCCGCTCTATAAGACAGGAAGAAGATTTTGTATGGGAGATGTTAACAGCGTAATCCATTGGGATATCAAGTATCGGCAAAATACCGCCGTCTGATTGTTTTTTATCTTGTCCTATGCGTCGTAGGTCGCTTCGCTTGCTAAGTCCCGGTCGTCTCCACAACTCGGACGGCGATACCGGAACGTTTTTTCGGGTGAAAAATTACCGCAGGGAATTTTTTGCGCGAAAACCACAGGCCCGAACGTGGAAGGTATCGTCCCTCCGAGTTATCTTCTTGAAGGGACTTGTCAGGCGAAGCGTGCTTATGATGGATTTTTATAGAGGAATATGGAATAAGACACCTTGATGATAAAAGTGCGCTAAAAAAGTGCAGAAGTAATCAGATTTTGATTACCTTTGCACCAAAAACGCTCACTATGACAATAAGAGAATGGATTAGAGATAGGGAAATTGGTGGCTTTCCAACTTTTTCGGTTGATGATGTAAGGCAAACATTTCCTGATTATTCGGAGCAAGTCATCAAGAATGAATTATTCCGATTATCAACACAAGGCATCTTATGTCCTGTGTATAAAGGCTTTTATGTCATAATTCCTCCTCAGTATGCAGCAAAAAGGATGGTTCCTCCAATATATTACATTGATCAATTGATGTCGTATCTGAATAAACCATATTATATCAGTTTATTGAATGCCGCAGAAATTTTGGGTGCAGCTCATCAACGGCCACAGAAGTTTTCTGTAATGACGATATTCCCAAAGTCTTCCGTCTCTTCATCAAAGAATAATTCGCTTGTTTGGGGATATCGCAAGGAGATTCCATCTGATTTTTTGTTGTTCAAGAATTCTGAGACAGGAGTGATATACTATTCAAATGCTGAATTGACAGCCATTGATATTGTACACTATGAACAATATATCGGTGGCCTCTCAAGGGCAGCGACCATTTTGGATGAATTAGCAGAAAAACTTGATTTTCGTAGAGCTTCCGATAACTTATTTAACTATACATCAATCGCTACTATCCAACGATTGGGATATATATTGGATGATATTTTAGAACAGAAAGAGATTGCAGAAGTGTTACATTCTGAATTATTGACATATGTCAAGCGTTTTAGATATATTCCTCTTAGTACACACAAAACTGATGAGAACGCAAAAAAGAATACTCGTTGGAAAGTTAATATAAATTCGATAATAGAAACAGACGAAATATGATAAACAGAACAGCCATTACCCAATGGAATAAGATTGTTCCTTGGAATGATAATGCACAAGTAGAACAAGACCTTATTATCTCTCGTGCATTAGTCGCTATTTTCAGTGATAAATTCCTTGCTTCACAGCTTGCGTTCAGAGGAGGAACAGCACTTCATAAATTATATCTGTCGCCACAGCCTAGATATAGTGAAGATATTGATTTAGTACAAATCACACCGGGACCGATAAAACCAATCATGTTCAAGCTAGGTGAAGTCTTAAGTTTTTTGCCTGATAGGGTTACAAAACAAAAGCGATATAACAACACGATGTTATTTCGTATGGAGTCGGAAATTCCCCCGACAATCCCCTTACGTTTGAAAATAGAGATAAATTGTTTTGAACATTTCAATGAATTGGGATTGGTTAAAGTTCCATTTGAGGTGGAGAATAGCTGGTTTTCAGGAAAATGTGAGATAACCACATATCGTTTGAATGAATTGTTGGGAACAAAATTAAGAGCATTGTATCAAAGAAAAAAAGGCCGCGACCTTTTTGATTTGTATGTTGCACTGTCGGAAGCAGTTGTGGATATTAATGAAATTTTACGTTGCTACAACCGTTATATGTCGTTTGTTGTGCAACAACCACCTACTTACAAACAGTTCATTAACAATATGGAAGAAAAAATGTTAGATCCTGATTTTCTAGGTGACACTCAAAATCTTATCCGTCCGGATAGAGAATTTAATCCACGATTGGGTTATGAACTTGTTTTGGAAAAATTGATAGAACGAATGCGGAAATAAAATATAATATTATCAGATAGGACAAAATAATAGGTTATATGAACGTGGATCATTTAGATTGCCTTTTCCAAGAGTACGGATATGATGTAAAAGAAAGAACCACATCATATAGGGTATATTTGCTGAATCAAGGTATGTACCATGGAGCAGAAATCCAAATAATGGACGATGATATTGATGCTACTCCGATACTTGATCGTTACTCTAAATTGGGATATCATGCAAAACAACAAAGGTTCAAATCGATTGAACAAGCAGAAAGTTATTTATTTAAGGGGTTCTTTAATACACAAACTACTGCAAATGACATAAATAGAAGATATGCAGAATTTGCTGCTAATCAAGTAAAACATTATTGTAATTGTGGTATTAAGTACCAATATATCAGTATGCCATATTCTATATATAGTGAAGGTGCGGAAGATACTGTTAGTGGAACTTCAGATATCATTTCTGCAATTAAAGAAGCAATCAATAGAAAGGGGGCACATCTTGTAGTGGTAGAAGCTGCTGCTGGATTTGGTAAGACCTGTACAGCATACGAAGTATATAAATCATTTTTAGATAATAGTGAATATCAAGCCCATTTTTACAGAATTGTCAAGAAATAGGGATGCAAAGCAGTTTAAATATATTCTTTGGTCTGAAATTGACAAAGAGAAAGATACGACTGCTAAACAAGAATTAGTTGTTTACAATATAAAAAAAGGAAAAATCCCTCTTATTATTGATGGGTTTGACGAATTACTATCCAAAAACATAGACAATGGAAAGGTTGGACAATTGAATGAATTTGAGCAAGTTGAAACAATGCTTTCTACCATAGGAGATTTGTTGACAGATGAAGCTAAGATTATTCTTACCTCTAGAAAAACTGCAATATTTGCAGGTGCTGAATTTGGAGATTGGGTTGATTCTTACAATGGAAACTTTGATGTTATCAGATTTCAATTAGAGAAACCCAATATTAAGCAATGGCTTTCAACAGAACGTTATGAGGAAATCATTGGCAAGAATGTTCCTTTGGATAATATTTCAAATCCTGTTCTACTAACTTATTTACGAAATATAAGCAAGGAGGATTTTAGTGATTTATTGGTTTATCCAGAAACGATTACGGATAAATATTTTGAATATCTACTGAATCGGGAAAAAGAAAGGCAAAATCTTATTATTCGTTGGGAAGACCAAATGCAGATATTTGAAAATTTAGCCAAATCTTTTGTTGATTTTGATATAACTGGTGAAAATAGAAGTTTCGTCAAAGAACTGATTATAGAATATAACAAGTCTCGTCTTTTGTATTATAAAGAGTTGACACCGACAAAACAAACTTTGGATGAACTTGCTGACACACTTACAAATCATGCCCTATTAGATAGAACAGGGAATAAAGATTTTATAACTTTTGTCAATGAATTTATTTTTGGGTATTTGCTCGGAAAATCAATTCAGAAAGAACCTGTCACATTTTTGCAAAAACTTAACCCTATACCTGAGCATCTAATCGAACTGGCAATTTACGCATACAAATATTCTTCCAATGATGATAAATTAAAATTATGGGATAAGTTTTCCGTTATAAAAGATAAAATGTCTTTGTATTTGATTGTTACCACAGATTGCATTCTTTTAAAGAAAGTAACAGGTAATTATAAATATGCAGGATTGAATTCTTTCCATTTTGAAGATATTAATATCCTTAGTGAAGAATGTAAGTTTGTAGAAACTTCGTTTGTCGATTCTGTTTTTGAGAGATGCACTTTTGATGTAAACGCATTTTATAATGTTACATTTACAGGATGCAAATTTATTGATTGCACAGTGAATAGTGATTTATCTTCTGGTTCTAACAATATTCATTGTTATGGATGCGATGACTATAACACAGGCTTTATATCTTCTTTGGTAAAAGTTACGACATCTTCTGTTTTGGAGAAACAAGAAGATATAGATCTAGAGATTGAAATACTTAGCAAGTATTTTAAAGTTGATGGAAAATCTCCCAAAATGAGGTATATCTCTACCCTTAGAAAAGAATTTGGAGAAAAGAATTTGGATGTCGTTTTTGCAACTTTTGAATTATTAAAGAAAAAAGGAATGATTCTGATTGACGGGAATAATTCGCACATTTCAAAATCAGGTATTGCTTATTATCATAAGAACATACAAGTATGAGTGCAGGAAATAAAGTTTTAAGGGATATAGTTACAGATTTGGAGGCTGTTTTGAACAAATGTGGCGTAATGTACCATGTGTTTTATCGTACTAAGTCAGAAATGTCTATTAAAAATAAACTTGGGAAAAAATCTGAAGAATATCGTAAAGCCAACAAGAAGATGCAAGATTTATTGGCTCTCCGTATTACTTTGTATTTTACAGATGATGTAGAACTTGTTCACAACTACCTAAAAAGTCAGTCCAATTTTGACAGTGAATCTGTTGATGAAGCCGAAGTTGATAAATTCTGTCCCAAAAGACTAAATTTAGTTATGCGTGTTCCAAATAATCTTCAGCAAGATATGAAAGCGGCAATAAAAGAAACTGGTTATGAAGATTTAATTGATAACACTTATGAAGTTCAAATCAGAACTATTTTATCGGAAGGTTGGCACGAAGTTGAACATGATTTACGTTATAAATGCAAAGAAGAGTGGGATGAATTTAAAGAGGAATCCAGACTTCTGAACGGAATTTATGCTACCTTGGAAAGTAGTGAATGGTCAATGCTTACATTATTTGACAGACTTTCATATTCTCAGTATAAAAATAAAGTTTGGAATAGTATGTTACGCAATAAGATGAGGGTTCGTTTTGCTGATAAAGGTTTGTCAGAAGAACTTTGTGAATATTTGTCAAACAATAATAATACTGCAAAATTATTGTATCGTGCAAATAGAACCAAAATATTGAAATTAGTAATGGAAAAAGGCTTTGCATACCCTCTCACTTATGATACTGTGTTACATCTTATCAATCATATTATTGTAAAAGATAAAATGTTAGCGAATTTTGAAGATAAAGTTTTGAAACAAGATATGGATATAATGTTTGGTGAATTATAGCGGAAGTTGATATTAGCACCATTTTTACTCACTCAAATAAGCAAAGATGGTGCTTTTTATGGTCTCTTACTTTTTTACATATGTATGCTCCAGCCATGGAATGGTCTTCCGAGCATTACGGCAAGAGATTCATCTGGTCTGCCATGATACAGCAGCCCTCCGACAATGCCCCTGTTTCCGTCCGCAGCCACTTGCGCAAATCCGAATGAATACGGCGAGCAGTCGTAGTACAGTTCAATTTCATACACTCCTTGGGAATTGGTTTCCCATTGCTTGAGGCAGTCAATACAATTCTGAAATGTTGTGTCGCCGATACTTTTGGCGTACTCCACTACCTTGTCGTAATGTTCCTGACAATCGATTTTCATAATAATGAATATTTAATGTTTATAATAGTTCTTCATAAGCCCCGAAGTCGGTACACCCGGCTATGGCAAAGTCTTCCATGCCTTTATCTACCAATGCTTTCAAATCATTCAAGCCGTTGCAGCAATAGAATATCCCACCGTCCTTACCGGCATCTTTAGTAGAATTATAAGGGAAACTTCTGTCTTGCATGAGCCCGTTCCAATACATGCAGATTACCGTATCCGATGGATTTCAGTTCTGCCAGCAGGTTCCTATATTCTTTTTCCGTTGCGGGCAGTGTCCCGGAGATGATTCCCTTGTAATCGGCTGCGCCATGCTGTCCCGCGTGCATGTAGGATGTGATTGTATTTTCGGATTCGTTCCACGGTATATATGGAAAGAGGGCGATTATCCCGCCCTCCTTGAACCGCCTGAACACCACCTTAATTGGTGTTTCCATATCAGTCTGTTGTCTATCCGTATATAATCTTATCCATTTCCCTGTCGGTCAACGTGCATAGCCCTTCGTTGGTGCAATAGTAACAAATATTCTCGTCCTGTTCGACAGCTTCACCCAAAAGGTTGCGCATGTCATCTTCCAGTTCATGTCCCAACTCCTCCACCGATATCGTATAGGTTTCCATCCCGGTCGTAATTTTACGCGACGGGTATGCCTTACCCTTGTAGAAAATCGTACCGATCTCTATGTCCTCGCCACGCCCGGCTATCCTGTCAAGGTATTCCTTGATAATATCCCCATGGCACGGGTGCGGTTTGCAGAAGCATCCCAAAGTCTTTCCCTGCAACTCATGGACTCTGCGCCTGTATTCCGCATCGTTCGCCAGCCGCCTGTAAAAATATTCGCGGAATCCGGCCAGTGTCCCGCCCCGGTCCATGTCCTGCTTCAGCCTGAACGGATTGCCGAAATACCCGTCCTGCCCTTTACCGGCACGACCTATATACACATCGTATGCTTCCTTGCGGATGTTCACCACCCTTGTATGTTTCCTGTTATCTGCCATAATACATCGTTTGACTTTTTAGTTATGATTCCGTTATGAAAGTGACCTTGTAGGTCTTGCACGCTTTCCCAAAAGCAGGATTGGTGTCAAATTCCTTGTATGACTCCCAATCCACCGACATGGTGTAGCCGTCCGGGAAGTTTTCGGCGATGAACCGGGTTATCATTTCCTTGTCTTCATCAGACAGGAACAGTTCCTCGTCGATACCGTACTCCAATGAAAAATCGCCCATTCGGGAATGTTGTCCCAAACGAGCGTCTTGCTGTTATTTCCATTCATAATCCTGTTGTTTATTGCTGTGATACCATAAGTTCTTTGATAATATCGTCAAGCTCTGTTTCCCACTTGTCCGTTCCGTCAATCAGCGAGGGATAGGTAAGCTGTTTCCACTGCCGGTAATCGAAGAGTTTCATCCGCAGCGGATAGTAGTCGAACAGTTTCCGGTTGCCGGAGAATATTCTCAGGTGGTTGATACCCACTTCCATCAGTTTTAGTCCGTAACGGTCAATTCTCTCCTTGAACCGTCCCATCGGTGTGAAGTTGCTTCTGCCCATATCTTTCGTTTTTGAGTTAGACATCTGCGGCTCGTCGAGCCGGTATTTTATTTCTTGCCTGCCCCGCCGTTCCGTGCCGGATTGCGCAAGGCTTTCGGGAAAAATACCGCAAGCGCAGCGAGGATGATTTTTCCACGAAACCCGAAGGGCCCGGCCTTGCTCAATCCATAAGGCACGGGACGAACTTTGCAGGCTGAAATAAAACAGCGGTATCCTATTCCTCCTTCTTCTCGTCGTCGTGCGGAATTAGGTGTTTTAAATCCGGATCATTCTTTATTCTAATTATTTCATTTTCAATTATTTGCAGCACGTCCGCCTTGATACGTGAATAGTTGCGGTCTATCTGCTGCTGCATGATATCGTTGCCGTCCGCATCCTTGAACCCGTTGATGACAGGTATCTTCCTGTATGCTTTGGTTTCTGCCGCCACCTTCTCATTATCGACGATGATACGGGCATGGAAAATCTTCTGCTCGATTTCCTCACCGAAGTTGTCTGCCACGCTGCCCACGAATGTGCCTTGCGAGAGATTGGCTATCTTGGATGCCGGTATCAGCGAGTCCAGTTGCGTGTTGATAGAAGTGGAGGTATCCTGCCGGTTGATTGATATGGATTGCCGCTGTTGGAGTATCTTTCCGAAACGCTCCGAAAGGTTCTTTGCCGTTTCTCCGACCACCTGTCCTGAGAAAATGTTACCGACTGTATTTTGGATCACCTTCGCCTCTTTTTCACCGTAGTCACGGGTCAGCTGTGAAAAGTCCTGGAAGCCGAGACAGACCGCCACCTTGTTGCTTCGTGCGGTGGCTATCAGGTTGTCGATGCCGCGGAAATAGATGGTCGGAAGCTCGTCAATGATGATGGAACTCTTGAGCTGCCCCTTCTTGTTCACTAATTTCACGATACGTGAATTGTACAGTCCCAATGCGGCCGAATAGATGTTCTGCCTGTCCGGATTATTTCCCACACAAAGGATTTTAGGATGTTCCGGGTTGTTAAGGTCAAGCGTAAAATCATCGCCCGTCATCACCCAGTAAAGCTGTGGTGAAATCATCCTCGAAAGCGGGATTTTGGCGCTCGCTATCTGGCCCTGCAATTGGTCTTGGGCTCCGGATTGCCATGCGTCCATAAAGGGGGAAAGGTAGTTTTCCAATGAGGGATAAGAGGTGAGAATCGTGAAAATGTCGGCATACGGTTTGTTAAGAAATTCTATCGCGTGGGGGAAGGTGCAGTACTTGCCGTCCTTGTAAATCCGCAGATACCAGATAATTGCGGCGAGCAGGATAATCGGTGACTCAACAAAGAAATCACCCTGTTTCTGTATCCAGGTCTTGTTCAAGTTGAGCATTATCGTGTAGGCGGATTCGTAGGCATCACTGATGTCCACCATGAATTTGGGGTTGATGGGATTGCACCGTTATTCGGAGAGGTCATCGAATTTGTAGTCATAGATATATACATCGCGAAGGATTTCTCGATCTGCTGTTTTATGTAGTTGTTTACCACTGCGTAGGACTTCCCGCTACCCGGTGTTCCAAGCACGATGGACGCACGAAAAACGTTTACAACGTTGATCCATCCGTCCCATTCCTTGCCCTGATACACGAACTTGGTCGGCAGGTTGACGGAATACTCGTTCTCCATCAAGCGTGTTTCCTGCATGAAACTCTCGTTGGCGGTGTTGAACACGTCCTCCATAAGGTTGTGTTTCAGCATACGGCTTATCCATACGCCTGACATCAAAAGAAGGATGTACCCGGCGGTCAGCGTTACCGTGTAAATGGCGGCATCAGCTGTCGGACTGAACGGCAGGTCGAGTATCCACCAGTTCATGAAGAACAATACAAGCCCCGAAAGGAAGGCGGTATATATCTTCCGCCAGGTCATCCTCCGGTTCTTCACGCCCTTCGTGCCTAAACATGACAGGGCAAGGAATATGATGGCGAACACTTTTGTCACCAGCAGGTTGCTGAAAAGCCCTGCCGTTCTTTGGAAATTCAGGAGTATCCTGTCGACCACTCCGATATTGATACCCGCATCCACGAACGCCCGGTAACAGAACCAATAGACGTGGATGACAACAAACACGATGGATATGGCACGCATGAACTCCATGACCTTTGCCAATCCTCTCAAATCATCTTCCTGTTGCATAACTATATAATTTTAATGGTGAATGAATATTGTTTTCAGGAGATACCCCGTGAACGGCGTTTCTTTTTCTTCTTGCGTTGCAGCCTTCGGGCAAGAGCCTCTTCCTGCGGGTCGGGACCGTTTGCTTCAAAGTTGAAGATCCCGAAAGCCTGTCCGATGGCATCTTCCATGCCGGCAGAGAAACTGCTTTGCCCGCTGATATCCGGTGTGGGAGCATCCAGGTCTGGGATATTGCCCGGTTCGTTGAACAGGCGTTCAAAGGCATTTGCCGAGAGCTCCTTGCCGAGCCGCGAGCCGTTATAGACCTCCCGGTTCCTGTGGTCGATGAAAGTTGCGCCGTAAATGCGTCCTTCATCATTTTCACGGAATACCACGTCTATTCCCTGCCTGTTGAGCAGACGGATGAAATCCTCCCGGTTGCCCCGGCAGCCGTGCATGGCGAGTGCCACCCCGTTCCGTATCTTGGGTTGCCATTTCTTGTTCTTGTATTCACGGGTATTGTAACCAATACGCTTTTCCAGTCCTTCATAACCGAAGCGTTTTCCGATAAGGGAGGACTTGATGGGCGTACATACCGGTTTGCCTGTATTGTCTGTCATGGTATAGACAATGCCGTTGTAAGGTGTCCCTTCAAATTCGCCCCTAACCTGTTTCGCCTCGATGTTGAAGCAGGACAGCAACGCGCTGTACTCTCCGAATGACTGGAAACGGTAAGTGGAGAACACGCTTTTAAGGATGTTGGAAACCTGTTGCTTTACATCGCCATTCTGATAGTCCGCTTTCTTCAGATATGGTTCCAGCAGTTCCCTGCGTTTGTCCTCCACCTGTTTCATACCGAATTTTCTTTCCAGTTCCCGACAGGCCTTCATCGAGCGGTTCCATTCGTAGGCATCGTCAATCTTTTCCCCTTTCTCGTTCACGCAGGTGGAAACGATATGGATATGCCTGCGGCCGATGTCCTCGTGAATATATACAATGTAAGGCTGGTCGCCGTAGCCCATGCGTTGCATATACTCCCTTGCCAAATCCGCAAATTGGGAATCGGTGAGACGGTCATCCACCGAAGGATTGAGCGATATGTGTAGCACCGGCTTCTCCGTGTTCCTGTTGGCAAGCAGGTAATTTTCGAATGCCCAGAGCGTGTTCCTCATGACCTGTTCCGGATTGCCCGTGACATCGGCAATCATGCGGTTTCCCGAAATGATGCGTGCCGTTGACTCGTTCACTTTCTGCTGGTTGTAGATGACAGCCCCGTAGAGCGACGCGCCCCTGTTGATTTTTGCCACCATGTCATTCCTCCTCCCTCTGTTTTTTGATAAGGTAGGTTTCTTCAAACTCACGGGTTAGCATGATGATCCGCTTGCTCAGCACCACCAGATCTATGGTCACCTTTTCCAGATTGCGAAGCAGGGCGTATGCCCGTTTCTCCCCGAAATTGGTCTTGATTGCCTTTACCGCCTGGTTGTAGTTGTTGCCTACGGCCTGGAACTGATGGTAGAAATTGGTAAGACGGACGTAGTAGTCCATTGCTGCCTTGTCGATTCTGACCACCTTGATTTCCTTGTTCAGAAGTACCGATTTAATAAACCTCGCACGGTAAGCCATACCCGATTTCTGGAATGAGAGTTCAAATTGCGCGTTCTCCCGTGAATTGAATTTGATACCGTAGCGGTACACGGCAGGGTCGGATTTTGATTTCCGCCCTACACCTTTTCTTGCTTTTCTGTTCTTGTTTTCTTCCATACGCATTGAGTTTTTTCAGTTTCTGATCTTCCGTCATGGATTTCCGACTTTGGAGGAAATCCCTCCCGAGCCTTCAGGCGAGTGGCAAGTTGTTTTGGGTTGCCCGAAATATTTCGGGCTGCCGAAAACACAACTTGCTATTACCGCTTGGTAATGAATTTTCCTTCGTCAAATTGTGTTTTGACCTTCAGCCTCATTCTTCGGCTTCGGAAAGCCCTCGCAGCCGTATCCGTTCCGTTGTCGGTGCAAAGTTATGGCAGTTTATTCTGTTGTAAAATAGCAAGTTATATGTAACATGATGACATATGGTGACACAGGTCGTCACCTCCCTTGAAACATGGTGGAAGTATGGGAAAATACCATTTTATTTGCAGCGTGAACGGTAAAACAAACCAATAGTCAAGTAACTGTCCGTTGTATTGCCGGTTAGCGAAAGCACTTGTTGTAACAGGCGGGTAATGATTGGATGCTTGCTTTGTTAAGGCAGAGAACTATCGGTTGGTCGGTTTGCCGGTTGGTGAGCACAAAGCAACCGTATCACTAACAAACCATGTCACAAAGCAAACAACAGACAAGTAAAACAATAGTATAATAAACCATTAAAAAAGTTCAGTTATGAAGAAGAATCCGTTATTCGTTGCGGTCAGCAATCAAAAGGGTGGGGTCGGCAAAAGTACCATGTTGATAACGCTTGCCAGTCTCCTGAATTATTCGATGGGCAAGAATGTGGCCATCGTTGATTGTGACTCCACCCAGCGTAGCCTGTTCAATCTGAGGGAACGGGACATGGAGATGGTGGAGATAAACAAGAAGTACATGGTGTTGCTGGAGGAACAGAGACTCAGGGGATGTAGGATTTATCCTATCAGGCAGGCAAAACCGGAGAATGCACGCCAGGTGGCCGGAGAGTTGGCGGCAAAAGCAGATTTTGATATCGTTTTCATAGATCTGCCGGGATCTATGGACATATCCGGCGTTTTGCAGACCATTTTCAATGTGGATTATGTATTGACCCCCATTGCCGCTGACAATTTTGTCATGGACAGCAGTTTTGTCTTTGCCAAAAGCGTCATGAAGTGTGCGGAAAACCGGAATAACATTCCCTTAAAAGACGTGTTCCTGTTCTGGACCAAGGTCAAGAAAAGAAGCAACACCGAGGTGCTTGACAACTATATGGCACTGATGAAGAAACAGGGGTTGAAAATTCTGGATTCAATGATTCCCGATCTCTGCCGCTATGACAAGGAACTGTCATCCCGGACACGCACCTATTTCCGCTGTTCGCTCCTTCCACCGCCGGCAGGACAGCTTAAAGGCAGCGGATTGCAGGAACTGGCAAACGAACTGATTGTAAAATTTAACCTGTAATTGAGATATGGCAAAGAAAATTGTAAAAGTGAATGAAGAAAAAATCAGGGGGTATATGGTCGGTGACATTCCTGATGCCATCGAGAACGAGGATATCATAGTGGTTGAGGTTCCGGAAGAGGGAAACAATGAAAGGCAGGATACGGAAAAGAAACTGCCCGGAAAAATTCCAAATCTTGCAATATGCCTAAAAGTGACAGTAACTTTCGTCAAAAGTATCTGGTGAATACCCCCATGCCCGGACGTATCCAGGTGTACCTGAACCGCAAGCTGTACGACGAGATAAAGAATTATCTCAATGTGATAGCTCCCGAAGTAAGTATTGCGAGCTATATCAGTAACATCATAGCCGAGCATATAGAACTCAACATCGAGGAAATCACCCGAATGTATAAAGACCGTTTTTCACCCCCTAAAATTCAATAGTCATGGAAACAACATTAATTTATTTTTCAGTAAAAGCCGTGTCGGCAACTTATATATTATATAAGGTATGGATGTTTATATTCAGTCCGAAAGTTTATAAATTCTGGAACAATCAGCTTCGTTATATGCGCATTGCACGTATCCGGTTATGGAAATCACGCAAAAAACGGATGGCGGAAAAAGCAAGGAAAGCCCGGTATAGGGCAAGACTGGACAAGGCTGAAGCATGGATCGCACAAGCGGAGAACGATATCCTTAAAGTCGGGCATGAAAAGAATACCGAAACGCAGCCGAATCCCCTGAACGAGTACAATGAAGTAATCGGCAAGACGAAGATAGTCTATCTTGAAGACCCGGAAGTGGCGAGAAAAACTCCCACACGTTCTGAGCCTATGAAAAAGGAACCCATAGAGGAGGATGAGGATATAAATCCGGATGACGTGATTGATGACTTTACTCCCAAAAAAGGACTGACAGAATCGGAAAAACGGGAACTTATGTCAAATGACGGGTGCGTTCCTGACCCGGATTTTTCAAGGGCATTGACTTTTGAGGAACTGGACAATGTCGCTGATGTGCTTATTTCGGGGACGGATGACAGAAAGAAAATCCGAAATGCTGCCGAAACCTTGTACCAACTTCAGGATACAGACCTGTTCAGGTTCTTTTCAACCGAATTGAGTACTCAAAGCCAATTGGAAAAACTGCTCAAGGAAAATATGCCAAATGGAAAAGAGACATCAAAACAGTCTTTGGAACAGATTGGAATTGATTGGAATAAATACATGTAAATATGGAATCGAATGAGAAAAACAAAAAACAACAAGCAATGCCGAAGTCAGAAGCAGAATCTTTTGGCATAAAAAGAAATCCTGCAATTCGTGCCCCACGCATCTATCTGTCTGAAGAAGAAATCATCAGAATTATGCGAAAAGAAGCCGCTATCAAAAAGAAGATAGGAAATCTTATTGATAGTATGCTTTGTGATGACTCACAAATTTCAGCAATGGATAATATAAAATAAGACAGAAGCATTCGATATAGATGAATTCGTTTAATTGTTTCTTTTTGCTGTCATAGTTTCAGAAGGCATGTCGATGTGATATCGGTGTGCTTTCTCTATATCAGATTCCTTTTCCGGTTCTGAGGTGTAGACAATGTATAAAACGTGTAAAATGAACAGAAGCGAAGTGTGAAAGCCGGCTTTCACACTTCGCTTTTCCATTCCAATACAGACAGCCGCTATTTCATCCTTTCATAAAGATTGAGACCGGTTTGCTGCTTTCAAACGCCTTGCTCACCGTGTAGTATGTTTCCCCTTTCGGCTAAAGATTCCCAATAGGCTATGACTGTATCCGCTTTACGCACCATGTATTCATTCCTGCGAAAGTAGCCGCGGAAACGGGGCTGCCTTTGCCGGAAGGAATGAAATTCCACTTTCTTCTTATCCCTGTTTTTCTGTTTAACATTGATGGAAAAGCCCTTTTTGAACAGCTCAAAATCTTCTTCCGATGTAACGTGATGTTATACGGTGTCACATGTCGTACAGTTTGTAAATCAATAAATTAAGTGCTATATATTCGCAGTCGAAATGATTTTTTTGTCTCACTAATTAAAAGTTTCGACACATGAAAAAAAGATTCTTTTTGGCAGCCATGACGCTGCTGGTTTCAATGGGGGCATCCGCCCAGGGCAACGGTATCGGTGGAATTACGGAAGCTACCAATATGGTCACTTCGTATTTCGATCCCGGCACCAAGCTGATTTACGCCATCGGTGCCGTTATCGGCCTTATCGGAGGCGTGAAAGTCTATTCCAAGTTCTCGTCAGGAGACCCGGACACCTCAAAGACCGCCGCCAGCTGGTTCGGTGCGTGTATCTTCCTGATTGTCGCCGCCACCATCTTACGCTCATTCTTCCTGTAATATGGCGGAATTCAATGTCAACAAGGGGATTGGGCGCAGCCCGGAGTTCAAGGGACTCAAGAGCCAGTACCTGTTCATCTTTGCGGGAGGATTGCTCGCGTTGTTCGTAATCTTCGTCGTCATGTACATGGCAGGTATCGACCAGTGGGTCTGCATCGGTTTCGGGGTCGTTTCCGCATCGGTGCTGGTCTGGGTCACTTTCAGGATGAACTCGAAATACGGTGAATGGGGCCTTATGAAACTCCATGCGCTGCGCAGCCATCCCCGCTACATCATCAGCCGGAGAAAGTTCCTCCGGTTGTTTTCTCCAACCATTAAAAACAGAAAGGCATGAAAAACGTAATGAAAACAGCCACGCTGGAAAGCAAGTTCCCGTTATTGGCCGTGGAGAACGGCTGCATCATCAGCAAGGATGCGGACATCACCGTGGCATACCGGGTGGAACTGCCGGAACTCTTCACGCTGACACGAGCCGAGTACGAGTCCATGCACTCCACCTGGGCGAAGGCGGTCAAGGTATTGCCGAACTACAGCATCGTGCATAAGCAGGACTTCTTCATCGAAGAGGGGTACAAGCCGGATATCTGCAAGGAAGACCTGAGTTTTCTGAGCCGCAGTTTCGAACGTCATTTCAACGAGCGGCCATATTTGCAGCATACCTGTTACCTTTTCCTGACGAAGACCACGAAAGAGCACAGCCGGACAACCAGCAGTTTCAACGCGCTTACACGGGGATTCATCATCCCCAAGGAGATGCAGGACAAGGAAACCGTCACCCGTTTCTTGGAGTGCTGTGGGCAGTTCGAGCGCATCGTGAACGACAGCGGCCTGATCCGTATCATCCGCCTTGCGGATGAGGAAATCGTCGGAACCGGGAATTCAGCCGGCATCATAGAGAAATATTTTTCCATGTCTCAGGAAGACGCCACCTGCTTGCAGGACCTGTCTCTCGGTGCGGGGGAAATGAAGGTCGGGGACAATTACCTTTGCCTTCATACGCTTTCCGATCCGGAAGACCTGCCGTCGAACGTGTCAACCGATTGCCGGTATGAAAGGCTCTCAACAGACCGGAGCGACTGCCGCCTGTCCTTTGCCGCACCGATAGGCATCCTGCTTACCTGCAACCATGTGGTGAACCAGTATCTCTTCATTGATGATTCGGCTGAAATTCTCAGGAAATTCGAGCAGACCGCACGGAACATGCACTCGCTTTCCCGTTACAGCCGTTCCAACCAGATCAACCGCGAATGGATTGAGGAGTATCTGAACGAGGCGCACAGCAAGGGGCTGGTTTCCATCCGTGCGCACTGCAATGTCATGGCATGGAGCGATGACCGGGAAAAGCTGAAGCGCATCAAGAACGATGTGGGCAGCCAACTGGCGTTGATGGAAGCCAAACCGCGCCACAACACGGTGGATGTGCCGACCCTGTTCTGGGCGGCGATACCCGGCAATGCCGGAGATTTCCCGTCCGAGGAGAGTTTCCACACCTTTATCGAGCAGGCCCTGTGCCTGTTCATCGGGGAAACCTCCTACAAGGACTCGCTCTCTCCGTTTGGCATCCGCATGGTGGACCGCCTGACCGGAAAACCCGTCCATCTGGATATTTCCGACCTGCCGATGAAGAACGGCACAATCACCAACCGGAACAAATTCATCCTCGGCCCTTCGGGCAGCGGGAAATCTTTTTTCACCAACCACATGGTACGCCAGTATTACGAGCAGGGTGCGCATGTGCTGTTAGTGGATACCGGAAACTCCTATCAGGGACTGTGCAGCCTTATCCATGCCAGGACACACGGCGAGGACGGGATTTATTTCACTTATGAAGAGACCCGATAGCTTTCAATCCTTTTTACGTGGAAGACGGGATTTTCGATATCGAGAAGAAAGAATCCGTCAAGACGCTTATCCTTACCCTGTGGAAGCGTGACGACGAGCCGCCGACACGTGCCGAGGAAGTGGCGCTATCCAATGCGGTCAATCTCTTTCTGGAGAAAATCCGCAGGGACAGCAGCATAAAACCCTCCTTCAATACCTTCTATGAATTTATCCGTGACGAGTATCAGGATATCCTGAAAGAGAAGCGAACCCGTGAGAAGGATTTTGATGTATGGGGATTCCTGAATGTGCTGGAACCCTATTACCGTGGCGGTGAATATGACTTCCTGCTCAACTCCGACAAGCAGTTGGACTTGCTGAACAGACGCTTCATCGTTTTTGAGCTGGACAACATTCGCGATAACAAAGTGCTGCTTCCGATTGTCACCATCATCATCATGGAGACTTTTATCACCAAGATGCGCAAGTTGAAAGGTATCCGGAAAATAATCCTTATCGAAGAGTGCTGGAAGGCATTGGCATCCGCCAATATGAGCAATTACATCCGCTATCTTTTCAAGACCGTCAGAAAATTTTTCGGCGAGGCCGTGGTCGTGACCCAGGAAGTGGAGGACATCATTTCTTCTCCGATTGTCAAGGGGACTATCATCAACAACAGCGACTGTAAGATTCTGCTTGACCAGCGTAAGTATATGAACAAGTTCGACGAGATTCAGACGCTGCTCGGCCTGACCGACAAGGAGCGGGCACAGATACTTTCCATCAATATGGCGAACAATCCGTCCAGAAAGTACAAGGAAGTCTGGATTGGTCTGGGCGGTACGCAGTCGGCGGTCTATGCCACGGAAGTCTCACTTGAGGAGTACATATGCTACACTACTGAAGAAACCGAGAAACTTGAACTTATGCGGCTTACGGAAAGAATCGGTGGCAACATCGAACTTGCCATCAAGCAGTTGGCAGAAAGCAAGCGAAACAAGTGATAGGGATTGAAATCATATGGAAACCGAAAAACAATCATGAATTATGGGAATGGAAGAATGGATAAAAGAACAGCAGCGCCGCTATCTGGACGAGCCACGCCTCAAGGAGTTGACGGAAGTGATGAAACAGATAAGAAAGTTCGTCCGGGAAAAGGAGTACCGGAAGCTGACGGAACTGGTCAGGCGGTACAGGAAGTCCGAGGATGTGATTACCCAAGTTGCCTGCCTGTTGTCAAACTCGCACCTGTTCCCGACACCGGAAAAAACGGTGGAAACGGACAGGTCAGAATTGATGACGGCATTGAAAAACACGTATTTCATGGAGAAGAACGGTTGCCGGCTTGCGGATGTCAATCCCGAAAAAGCCGATTCCGTCCACGGAATGCTCGCCATGCACACGTTCATGCGGGATGCTTACTCGAAGGTATATCCTGAAAGCAAGCAGGAACGGCCGTCACCGGAAGAAGTACGGTCATCTGTACGGATTCTGGATTTCCATCGGAAAGAGAGTGACGTGTGGGAACTCTGCAACCTGGCTGTGTATCTTATGCCGCCCTCACGGTATGTGGCACTCAGGTACGGGCTTGCGGATGATTATGACAGGCTTGACAGACTGCACCGTTCCGGACCGGAACCGGCATATGACGAGGGGGTGGCATTGGAAAGCCGCCTGTGCAGGAATGCGGAAAAGGCAGCGGAAAGCATCGGGGATGTCCGTCTGCCGGATTTCTACCTGGAAAAGCTGAATGGGGAACTGGAGAATTTGGGACGGATTGCGGCCTCGCCGGATGCGGTCCACGACATCCTGCATATCAGTCCTGACTTTCTCACCAAGTACGGCATAGACAAGAACGCTTCCGCGACGGAACGCTCGTGCCAGGCGGAGAAAGCCTACCGGGAGCTGGACGCCCGTTTCGTCAGAATGACCGGACGCAGGCCGTATGCAGACGAATTCTTCGCCTCCATCAGACGCAAGAGGGAGAATTCCGGAATAGAGAACCGGCCGAGACAGGCGCAACGGACCATCCTCCGGAACCCGCCGTCCAAAGGACGGAAAATGGGAATCTGACTTTTAACAGAATTATTCACAATTAAAAACAGGAACATCATGAAAAAGAAAATTCTTATGCTGTGCATGGGCTGTTTCCTTGTCAGCCTCACAGCGAAAGCCCAATGGGTAGTGAGCGACCCGGGCAATCTGGCGCAGGGAATCATCAATGCCGCCAAGAACATCGTTCACACGTCCTCCACTGCCACCAATATGGCGAATAGTTTTCAGGAAACCGTGAAAATCTACCGGCAGGGCAAGGAGTATTACGACGGGCTTCGCAAGGTCAAGAACCTTGTCCGGGATGCCCGCAAGGTTCAGCAGACCATCCTGATGGTGGGCGATATCACGGACATCTATGTCACCAGCTTCGAGCGTATGCTCAGCGACCCGTATTTTACGCCGGAAGAACTGAGCGCGATTGCTTTGGGGTACACCAAACTGCTGGAAGAAAGTGCCCATCTGCTGAACGATTTGAAGACGGTGGTCAACGAGAACGGGCTTTCCATGAACGACAAGGAAAGGATGGATATCATCGACCGCTGCTACAACGACATGTTGCAAAACCGCAGTCTGGTACAGTATTACACCAACAAGAACATCGGGGTGTCCTACCTGCGCGCCAAGAAACGGAACGACCTGGACCGCGTGATGGCACTCTACGGCTCACCGAACGAACGTTATTGGTAATTATTCCTAATCCGCTTTCATTATGTTATTGTTGGCTATAGATTTTGACAACCTGCATCAGATTTTACAGAATCTGTATGTGGAAATGATGCCGCTCTGCTCAAAGATGACCGGTGTGGCAAGAGGCCTTGCCGGTTTGGGAGCGCTTTTCTATGTGGCGTATCGTGTATGGCAGGCTCTGGTCCGTGCCGAGCCTGTGGATGTCTTTCCGCTTTTGCGTCCGTTCGCCTTGGGGCTTTGTATCATGTTCTTTCCGACACTCGTTCTGGGTACGCTGAACAGCATCCTCTCGCCCGTCGTGAAAGGGACCCATACCATATTGGAGTCGCAGACCTTTGACATGAATGAGTACAGGGCGCAGAAGGACAAGCTGGAGACTGAGGCGATGAAACGGAATCCCGAGACAGCCTATCTGGTCGACAAGGAGACTTTTGACAACAGGCTGGACGAGCTGGGCGCGTTTGACGCTATAGAAGCCTGCGGAATGTATGTGGACCGTGCCATGTACAACATGAAAAGGGCCGTGCAGAATTTCTTCCGCGAACTGCTGGAACTCCTGTTCAATGCGGCGGCGCTGGTCATCGACACGCTGAGGACATTCTTCCTGATCGTGCTTTCGATACTCGGTCCCGTTTCCTTTGCCATCTCCTGCTGGGACGGTTTCCAGGCTTCTCTCAGCCAGTGGTTCGTCCGCTACATCAGTATCTACCTGTGGCTTCCCGTAAGCGACCTGTTCAGCAGCGTGCTGGCGAGAATCCAGGTATTGATGCTGCAGAGGGACATCGAACAGCTTTCCGACCCGGATTTCATCCCCGACAGCTCAAACGGGGTTTACATCACTTTCCTCATTATCGGCATCATCGGGTATTTCACCATCCCGACCGTATCGAACTGGATTGTGCAGGCCGGAGGCGGTGCGGGCAATTATGGAAAGAACGTGAACCAGGCGGCATCCAAGACAGGCTCCGTGGTGGCCGGGACTGCCGGAGCGGCGGTGGGAAACATTGCCGGCAGGCTTATCAAGTAATAACAGTATAAAACATTTACAGAATGGAATTCAAATCATTGAAAAATATCGAGAGCAGCTTCCGACACCTGCGTCTGTTCGGAATCGTCTATCTGTGTGTATGCACCCTGCTTGTGGGATTTTCCGTATGGAAGGCTTACAGTTTCGCGGAAGCGCAACGGGAGAAGATTTATGTGCTGGATGAAGGCAAGTCACTGATGCTGGCCCTTTCACAAGACCTGGAGCAGAACCGCCCGGTAGAGGCAAGGGAGCATGTCAGACGGTTCCACGAACTGTTCTTTACGCTCTCGCCTGACAAGAATGCGATTGAAGGCAATATCCGGAGGGCCATGTTCCTCAGTGACCGTTCCGCCTATGCCCATTATGTGGATCTGGCAGAGCAGGGATATTACAACCGGATAATTTCGGGTAACGTGAACCAGCGTGTAGGGATTGACAGCGTCAAGTGCGATTTCCATACCTATCCGTATGAGGTCGTGACCTACGCGAAACTCTCCATTATCAGGGAGAAGAGCGTGACCGAGCGCAGCCTCGTCACGCGTGGCAGGCTGCTGAACTCCACCCGCAGCGACAATAATCCGCACGGCTTCATCCTCGAAGCCTTCCGTGTGGTGGAGAACAGGGATATAAGAGTGTATGACCGTTAAAATTCAGAATGTATGAAAAAGATGTTTGTAAAAATCAAGGAATCCGTGGAAGAAAAGCTGCGGAAGCTGTGTTCCGGGCTTAGCCCGGAAAAGAGAGTGCCGGCAATTGTCGTGCTGGCTGCCCTGTTTGCCATCGGAAATTTCTATATGATTTTCCGTGCCATCCATGACATCGGACGGGAGGATGTACGGCCGGAAATCATAGAGATACCCCCGATAGAAATTCCGGATGTCGTTCCTGCCGATACACTCCCGGATAAAAGGGTGCAGGAAATGGAAGAGTTTTTTAACCGATTCAATCAGAAAGAAAATGAGTAATGACGTCAATAAATTGAAACAGAGGCTGGAAATCAGGAAATACCTGGTTTTTGCCGGGATGTTCCTCCTGTTCCTCGGAGCGATGTGGCTCATTTTCGCACCGTCCGAAGAGGAAAAAAAAAAGGAAAGAGGAAAAAAAAATGCGGGATTCAACACCGAGCTTCCCGATCCGAGGGGAGCGGGCATAGAAGGGGACAAGATTGCCGCCTATGAGCGGGCTGACATGAAACGCAAACAGACGGAAAAACTGCGTACGCTGGAGGATTTCTCCGAGATGGCAGATGGGAACTCCGGGACTGTCGTGGAATTGTCACCGGATGCGGATGCCAAGGATGGCAGTTCACGTGAAGGTGACAGAAGGAATGAAGTCTGTTCTTCATCCGTCTCCGCCTACAATGACATCAACAGGACGCTCGGCAACTTTTACGAGTCACCGCAGGAAGATCCGGAGAAGGAGGCGTTGAAAGCCGAGGTGGAACAACTCAAGCAGGCGGTCGCCGCACAGAACGCGCAGCCGGGTTACGAGGAGCAGGTAGCTCTCCTGGAAAAATCCTATGAGCTTGCGGCCAGGTATATGCCGGGCAATGGCAGTGTGAATACGGACAGCCGTTCCGATAATGAAAGTCCCGGGCGGAACGGAAAGGCGAAAGCCGTTCCCGTGGGGCTGGTTTCCACACCGGTGGTATCATCGTTGCCGCAGCCTGTCAGTGATTCTATACAGCTTACAGGAATGGCACAACCGGAAAGATTCCACACGCCAATCGGTCATAAAGAAGAGAGAAATGTGAGGAATACCATCCGGGCCTGCATCCACGGGGACCAGACCGTCATCAGCGGTCAGGGAGTGAGGATGAGACTGCTGGAGCCAATGCGTGTAGGGAAGCATATCCTGCCCAAAAACTCCCTGCTTACCGGAGAAGGGCGCATACAGGGTGAAAGGCTTCACGTCAATATCCTTCAGGTGGAATATGGCGGTACCATCATCCCCGTGGAACTTGCCGTGTATGACAATGACGGACAGGGCGGCATCTTCATTCCGGGGTCAATGGAGGCTAACGCCGTCAGGGAGGTTGCCGCCAATCTGGGGCAGAATCTCGGCACGAGCATCTCCATCACCAACCAGTCGGCAGGTGACCAGCTGCTTTCCGAACTCGGAAAGGGTGCCATACAAGGGGGTGTCTCGCAGTACATATCCCGGAAGATGCGTGAAGAGAAGGTGCATCTCAAGTCTGGCTATACCCTGATGCTTTATCAGGACAACAATCAATAACAATCCATTAAAATTCAATCGACATGAAAAAGTTTTTTGTAATGCTTGCCCTTGCATGGGGCACCATGGGCACCTTTGCCCAGACTGAAACCGACAGTGCAGCGGTGGTAAACAAAGGAATCACACCGGTCAAGGAAGTATATCCCCAAAAAGAGGAAGACGGGGACCTCTATCACGGACTGACCCGAAAACTCACCTTTGACCGGATGATACCGCCGTACGGTCTGGAAGTGACTTATGACAAGACCACGCATATCATCTTCCCGTCTTCGGTGCGTTATGTGGATCTCGGATCTCCGAACCTCATTGCAGGCAAGGCGGACGGTGCGGAGAATGTCATCCGTGTAAAGACCACCGTGAAGGACTTCCGTGAGGAGACCAACATGTCCGTGATTACCGAAAGCGGAAGTTTCTACACCTTCAATGTGAAGTATGCGGAAGAGCCGTTGTTGCTGAACATCGAGATGAAGGATTTCATCCATGACGGAAGCGAAGTGAACCGTCCCAACAACGCCCTTGACATTTACCTGAAGGAACTCGGCAGCGAGTCTCCGAAACTGGTATATCTCATTTCGAAGTCCGTCCACAAGGACAACAAACGGCACATCAAGCATATCGGGAGCAAGGCGTTCGGCATCCAGTACCTGCTGCGCGGTCTTTACACCCATAACGGGCTGCTGTACTTTCATACACAAATCAGGAACCGGTCCAACGTACCTTATGAAGTGGATTTTGTGACATTCAAGATTGTGGACAAGAAGGTGATGAAACGTACCGCCATCCAGGAACAGGTGATATTCCCACTGCGTGCTTACGACTATGTAACGTCCGTCGCGGGGAAAAAGGACGGGCGCACCGTTTTCGTCTTCGACAAATTCACCATCCCCTCGGACAAGGTGCTGATGGTGGAGATGCACGAGAAAGGCGGTGGCAGACACCAGACCTTCACCGTGGAAAGTGAGGACATCGTGAGAGCCGGGGTTATCAACGAACTTAAAGTGAAGTAGCCATGAAGAAGTATCTGTTCCTTTTTGTTACAGTCGTGTCGCTTGCCCTGTTTTCAGGGCGGGCGCACGCCCAGCGGTACCTGCCCGGGATGAAGGGCGTGGAATTGCGCGGAGGATTTGCGAACGGCTCAAAGTCCCCCTTGAATTATTATACCGGATTTGCCGTTTCCGGATACACCCCAAAAGCCAACCGCTGGGTCATAGGCGCCGAGTATCTGATGAAGAATTATGGGTATCGGGATGCGAGCGTACCCCGTGCGCAGTTCACGGCAGAAGGCGGCTATTATCTGAAATTCCTGTCTGATCCGACAAAGACGGTCTTCCTCTCGGTCGGCGGTTCCGCACTGGCCGGCTATGAAACTGTGAACTGGGGCGAGAGGATACTGTATGACGGTTCGAGGCTGCTCGCCAAGGATGCGTTTGTCTATGGCGGCGCGATAACCCTGGAACTTGAGGCATACGTGACAGACCGCATCGTCCTTCTTGCCGCTATCCGGGAACGTGTATTGTGGGGAAGCTCGCTGGACCTGTTCACGACACAATTCGGTCTGGGTGTCAAATTCATAATCCATTAGAACCGTATCGCTTATGACTATAGAAGAGATAAGAGACATTCCAATCGCCGTTTTTCTGGCACGGATGGGATATGAACCGGCAAGAAGACGGGGGGATGAATATTGGTATCTGGCCCCGTACCGGGAGGAGCGCACCGCCTCGTTCCAGTTGAATGTCCGTAAGGATATATGGCATGACTTCGGTACCGGACAGGGAGGCGACATATTCACCCTTGCGGGGGAGTTTATCGGCAGCGGGGATTTCAAGGCGCAGGCCAGGTTCATCACAGGGATATGGGGTGGTCTTGCTCCCGAACACAAGACCGTTTCCCGTTCCGGGGAAAATGACAGGGAGGATTCCCATAGGCAGGAAAGTTTCACGAAGGTACAGTCCGGACCGCTGCACAACAGCGTCCTGCTCCGTTATCTGGCGGAACGTGGCATTAGCGGTGATGTGGCTATGCCGAACTGCAAGGAGATCAGGTATACCTTGCACGGGAAGCGGTATTTCGCCATCGGTTTCAGGAATGTCAGCGGTGGGTACGAGGTGCGCAACCGCTTTTTTAAGGCCAGTCTCTCTCCGAAAGACATTTCGCTGATGGACAACGGTTCGGATACTTGCAATCTCTTCGAGGGATTTATCGACTGCCTCTCGTGGATGCAACTCGAATTGGGATGTGGCGACGACTATCTCGTACTGAACTCGGTGGCATTGCTGGAACGCTCGTTCCCCGTTCTTGACAGATATGAGAGAGTCAACTGTTACCTGGACCGGGACGAAGCCGGACGGCGCACGCTGGAGGCGCTCCGCAAACGCTATGCGGATAAAATAGTGGACTGTTCCTCTTTGTACAAAGGATACAAGGATCTGAACGAATACCTGCAAAACAAGTTTCTGTAAAAATAGAATTAAGTATAACGTATTAAAATCTGATTGAATATGAATGCATTGAATAAAAAAAAGAGGATTGGTCGGAATGACGGCAATCCTGTTCCTGGGTCTGGCGGCTTGTCTGTTGTCCGCCTGCAATGATGAAGTGGATGTACAGCAGTCCTATCCGTTCAAGGTGGAGACCCTGCCTGTCCCCACACGTATTGTGAAAGGCGAGACGGTGGAAATACGGTGTGAACTCAAACGTGAGGGACGGTTTTCCGATGCCCGCTACACCATCCGATATTTCCAGCCGGACGGCAAGGGTACGCTCCGTATGGATGACGGGATGGTGCTGCTGCCCAATGACCGCTATCCCCTTGACAGGGAGGTGTTCAGGCTATACTACACTTCTGAAAGCGAGGACCAGCAGACGATAGACATCTATTTCGAGGACAATAGCGAACCGGCACAGCTTTGCCAATTGACTTTTGATTTCAACAACGAGACGGAGGACGAGGATTCCGTCGTGACTGCGGATAGCAAGGAATTGCCGGTCACAATTGTCGGACACTAAGCCGGTCCTGCCTATGATGAAGTTAAAAGCAATATGGTTTGCGGTGCTTTCCATCACGGTCTTTTTTCCGGGTATGCCGTCGAGGGCGGAGAATCCGATAAAGGCAAGTCCGGACAGGTTCAGTATTGCGGTCGAGTGTGTCAAGCGATTCGAGGGTTGGCATGGAGAGAAAAAGCATTGGCCTTATGTCGGGTGGGGGCACAAAGTTCTTCCCGGGGAGAGGTTTACCAACAGTATTACAAAAGCACAAGGTGATTCCATTCTGAGGAAAGACCTCCGTAAGCTGTGCCGCATGTTCAGTTATCTGGGACGTGATTCTTTATTGGCAGCAGTCCTTTCATATAATGTGGGACCCTACAGATTAAAAGGATATGGGAAAAGACCGAAGAGCCGGCTGTTGAAGAAACTGGAGTCGGGTGACCGTAATATTTACAAGGAATATGTCTCTTTCAGGTGCTATAAAGGGAAAGTGGTTCCGAGCATTGAACGGAGAAGGAAAGTGGAATACATGCTGTTTTTTGAAGAGTAAATGAAAAAGGGAGAACCTTTCAGTTGTTTTCGACTGTCAGGTTCTCCCTTGTTTCTTTGGTTTGAGAAGCTTGCATGTCAGTTTACCTGAACGGCATCCTGTACTTCAGCTGCTTCCGGCAGACGGGAAAGCAGTAGTTCCGCCATTGCTCCGTTTTGTGGAATCAGTGCCGGGAAGTCCGTTTTTCCGGGCTTGTATATCTCTGTGGCTATATTATATGAGTAGTAAATCATTATGTGAAGTACCATCTTTGAAATTATTATAACACAATGATAATCAGATAATAAAAAAGGCATGTAGAAAAATTACTGTACATAACTATTTTGTATTTTAGCTCTATATTGGGATAACATCCCCCAATAAGAGCAGATATGAATAAAAATATTAAAATTCAAGGATGGAAGATTACTGAACAACTCTCCAGCTATCTGGAGAAACGAGGTTCCACATCCAAAACACTAAAATCGCATAATAAGAACTGGCAACGCCTATATGATTATGCGCAGAAAGAAGGTTTGAGCGTTGATTTTCAATCCATAAATTCTGTTAGAAAATTGATAAGTCAATACCTCCTATCTGTAACTCTATCAGCGACTGATCTACGGTCGGCTTTGAATTCGTTCAAAATATTGAAGGAATTCGTTCTTAATGGTAAACTTAAAGAACGATGTCAAACATTCGATTTCTCAGGACCGATTGGTGCAAAAATGCTGGATCTTATTTCTGAGAAAGAAACTCAACATGTAAGTCAAACTACGATTAGAATCTACAAAACCAATCTTTCAAGATTTTTAGATTATCTAAATTCTCAAAATGTCAGACATGTGTATGAACTTAAAAAAGAACATGTAATACAATATATAAATCAGTTAGACAGTGAATATAAAAGCATGCTCTATCAAAGTGTCTATTATACAAAAGTTTTTCTAAAATGGTTGTTCCGTAATAAATTAATGGAAACAGATATTACGATAAACATACCTTCACCCAAGTTTGTCCAACAGCCCAAACTACCTTCTGTATACTCAACAGAAGAAATAACAAAAGTTCTAAATACAATAGACAGAGGCAATCCAGTCGGCAAAAGGAATTATTTATGTTTACTGTTGGCTGCAAGATTGGCATTAAGAAGTTCCGATATACGTAATCTTAAATTTTCCAATATCTTTTGGGAAGAGAATATTATAAGACTTATACAAGTCAAAACAGGACATCCAGTTGAACTACCCTTGCTTCCGGAGATTGGAAATGCCATAATTGACTATTTAAAATATGGTCGTCCCGAGTCCGATTCTCCATTCATAATTCTAACTAGCATACCTCCTTATGAGCCTCTTAAGCCACTCAGAGTGTATCGGATAACAATGAAGGCTTTCAAACGAGCTGGAATTAGCATTCTAGACAGGAAACATGGGCCACATGCCTTGCGTCATTCGTTATCATCCAGAATGTTGGAAAGTTTAACTACAATGCCTGTAATCTCAGAGGTATTGGGACATACTAATAGCGGATCAACAATGTTCTATTTACGTATTGATACAATATCTTTAAAACTTTGCGCATTGGATGCTCCAGAATTAAGAAATTCATTTTATGAACAGTTTAAATGGTAACATCATGAGGAAAATAATATTTAATGGGGTCTATAAGGACCTACTGGAAGAGTTTGTACAGTTCAAACGCCAATGTGGGTTCAAGTATGTAACAGCCGAGAAAATGCTTGTACTATTTGACAAACTGACAATTGAACGTGGTGAAACGGAAACTTCACTCGGGATTGAGTTAGCTCGGGCATGGGCGGTAAAGAGACCTAATGAAACCGAAAGCTACCGCTATAAAAGAAGTGTTGTATTCAATCAGTTTGCTTTGTACTTAAGACAACAAGATAGACCTTGTTCAATATGTCATGTTCCTCCTTATAAAACATACTTTATCCCACATATTTACAGCTCGAAAGAACTAGAACAGATTTTCTCTGTATGTGATAATCAAGTATGTATGCCCATAAGAAGAGATTCTGTTATGTTTGTAATGCCTGCCTTGTTACGCTTTTTATTATGTACAGGACTGAGAATAGGAGAAGCCCTTGAACTTTTGGATACGGAGGTCAATTTGCAAAATAAAATGCTTATAATTAGAGACTCAAAGAATGGGAAAGAGCGTCTCGTTCCGTTTTCGGATTCTTTAGCAACTATTCTAACCCAATATCGTATACACCGGGTAAGGCTAAACCCCAGTCCCTCAACATCTCACTTCTTCCTTTCTGCACGGGGTCGAAGTCTTGAACCAGGCGATATATATGTCTGTTTTAAAAGGATATTACACAAAGCGGGAATACCATTCAAAGGGAATCATTATGGACCAAGAGTACATGATTTTAGGCATACATTTGCTGTCAGATCTTTAGTTCATATGCTGGAAAACGGAATGGATATTTACTGTTCATTACCGATTCTTTCAACTTATCTGGGACATCAATCCTTAGAAGCCACGAATAAATATGTCCGTCTTACCAAAGAAATGTATCCAGATCTTGTATATACTATTGATACAATATATACAGATGTTTTTCCTTCCATTGATGACAATAAAACAGAATAAAAAATAGTATGAAAACAACAAATTTTGCAAAATATTTATCCGAATTTCTGACAGTATACATGGTTAATGAACGTGGATTCAGTCATAATACAATAAAATCCTATCGTGATACTTTTGTTCAATTCATCTCGTACATATCAGAACATAAGAATATAAAAATTGACAGATTTGATTTTCCCATGATCACTCAAAATATGGTGATTGAATTTCTTGACTGGTTAGAAAAAGAAAGAAAATGCAGCATTCAGACAAGGAACAACAGGCTCGCTGCAATACATTCTTTCATAAAGTACGTACAATACCAGTACCCTGATAACCTATATGAATTTCAACGTATTCTGAGTATAAGAAATAAAAAGCATACAAAAGGAAAAATCAATTATTTGACTATTGAAGGAATATCGCTCCTTCTCTCCATGCCCAATAAACACAGTATAAATGGCCGACGAGACTTGGCTTTACTATCTTTAATGTATGATATTGGAGCCCGAGTGCAAGAGATGGCTGATCTGAAGGTTGAAGATGTTCATTTGGATAAACCGTTTTATATCAATGTATGTGGAAAAGGAAATAAAATTAGAACAGTTCCAATGACTGAAAGCCAGTTGAACGTTTTATCTGTATACATGAAAGAAAATCGGCTGACGGAGAAAACCTGGAGACCTTATCCCTTATTTATGAATAATCGAAAGGAGAAACTAACCAGAGGAGGAATTACATACATTCTTAAAAAATACGTAACAATGGCCAGAAAAGTTAATCCTGATATAATACCTGAAATTGTCAGTTGTCATTCTTTGCGACACTCTAAAGCTATGCATCTCTTACAAGCGGGTGTAAATCTTGTTTATATACGTGATATATTGGGACATGTTTCGATTCAAACGACGGAGGTCTATGCTCGTGCGGACTCCAAGCAAAAACGTGAAGCAATACAAAAAGCTTATAAAAATGTAGCTCCTGATGTTGAACCCTTATGGGAAAAAGATAAGGATCTTTTGCAGTGGCTAAAATCATTCTAAATATTATGTATAGTAATCTGTTTGTCTTAAAGAGTCAAGAAGTTAGTTATCAGCATATTTAATAAATGTACAAATAAATACTTCACATAATGATTTACTACTCATATAATGTCTTATGTACAGCTGTACATAATACATTGTATAATTCCCAAGCGGTAATCTGTCCTTTGCTCATGGCCAGTTTAAGCACCTCTTCCGTGAAGATGGAAATCTGTCCCTGGTTTAGCGGGTAAGTCTCAACGGAGGATGAAAGGTTCCTCTCCGAACTGTCGTGGGAGACGCGCAACGCGGTCAACAGACCTATATACATATAGATTTCCTCCATAGATATAACCCGGCGTTTCAGCCGTTGTATGCGTTCGATGTCCTCGTTCATGTTCACCTCGAAATTGGCAAGCCAGCCGTCCACGGTTTCGAACACCTCTTCCGTCGAGACTTTCTTCTTGCCGTAATTGCAGACACTTCGCTCGGGTGAAAGGATACACTGGTTATGACAGATTAGCACGCAGGGACCTATGGCTGCCTGTATGCCGTCCTGGTGGTAGGCGACGACCAATGTTGTGGTCAGTTCGTCCGTCTCCCGGTCCTTGATCCGGATGGTGGCGAAGATACGGCGCAGGATGTGCGCTTCCACGGCTTTTTCGCCATGTGTCTGTTCCACCTGCGGAAGGATGCTTACTCCCGGCTGCGTCTTGTTCCTGTTCTGGGCCGCGAAGATTTCCTCCACCTCATAGTCGAGATTGTATTTCTCGCAGATGTCCATCATGCGCCGGATGACCTGGTAATGGTAGATACCTTGCACCGGGTTGTTGTAGATGTCGTTTTCTTGTAGGTACGCTGAAGCGTCTCGAAGTTCATCACTTCAATTCCGTTTTTCTGGAAGTCAAACTGCTGTTGTCTTTCCATTACTGCCAATGTCGTTTCCATAATCTTGAATTTTATGAAGTTAATACTGTCGTTTGTCTTTTATCAGGTGTGTATCTGCCATCCGTGGAACGGTTGTAGTGTTACGGCAAAAGAGCGGTCCGGTATTCCGTGATAGAGCAGACCGCCCACGATGCCTGTCCTTCCGTCGGGATAACATTGGGTGAAGCCGAACGAGTACGGGGCATGGTCATAGTAGAGTGAGATTTCGCTGGGATGGTCAGGATTTTCTTCCCAGCTCTTCAACCGTTCCAGGCATTTCTGGAGTGAGGTGTCACCGATGGATTCGGCATAACGCTTTACATTCTCGAAATGTTCTTCATTCAGGATTTTCATGATTTTTGTATTTTATCTGTTAAACACATCCGGCTCCGGGAGCCGGTATTTTTATTTCTCGCCTGCCTGACTGTCCCGTGGCTGTACCCGCAAGGTTTGGCGAAAGAAAATACCGCAGCGAAGCGAGGATGATTTTCTTTCAGCCAACCCCGCAAGGGGCCTGACCTTGACAGGGTACACCGGACACGGGACTACCTTTGCTGGGTGGGAAATAAATATACGGTGGTGTGCTTTGCATGGGGCATGGCGATTATCTTCCTGATTTGTTCGCCATTGCCGGACAAAAGATGTATTTTTACAATCCTAATTTCAGGATCATGGAAGACTATATAAAGAAAGCGGCGGATGCTTTCCTTGTGGAGCGTCCGTATGGCATGCGTGTGGATTACAGCAAGAAAGGATTCGTGCTGTTTAACCGCAACCTGAACGTATTGGGCAATGCGGAGCATGCCCGTCTGGAAGAACTGCCTCTGGAGCGGTTCAATGTGGAGGAGATTCCGTTGGATGGTGAAATTGTGGAGGAACACGCGGGATTTACCGATGTATTCTTCTATACCGATCTGACCAGCCCCTATGCCGGATATGCGCTGAATTTGCAAAAGCTCAAGGCCTATAACCGGTTTATGTTTCCGTTGGCAATGGCGCTGAACCGTGAGTTGTGAGGCCGGAAGCCGGTAGCGGTAACAGCCGCATGGAGCACGCCGTTACCGCCACGGATTTAATTATTTGCCCTCTTTTTCTGTAATGAACGCCAGATAGGCGGACACGGCCTTATGGCATCCGGTAAAGTCCGGAGTCCGGTGACCTTTGATTTTCCGGTAACTGATGGTTCCTTCCTTATTTATGCCCATAACATGCCTGTAGAATGTCCCTTTGGTTCTGATATGGATGTCAAAACCGTCCCTTCCGGTGATTTCAAGGAACATTCCTCCCGTGATCCGTTCCCCGTCCAGGAATTTCTGTTTCTGTTCATCGAGCAGCCGCTGATGTTGCTCTTCCCGCGCTCTGCGCTCTTCCGCCTCTTTCTCCTCCTGCTCCCTGCGTTTCTGTTCCTGCCTCCTTTTGTATGCCTCACGGGCTTGCACCAGGGGGTGGTGTCAAGTCCGAGAGCCTCGAACACGCGGACGGAGATCAACCTGACGAAGGCTCCTCTTTCCGCACCCTGAAGCGTATCCGCAATCCAGTTCCTGCAATAGGTGGCGGCTTCCTCTCTGCAATCTTCTCCCTTGAGAAACCGGCGTGAATACTGCCCGCTGGAAAAATAAACGTTTTCAATCCGGCAGACCACATGGAAACAGTCATCGTCCTCATTCCCATATTCGTTCTTTCTAGACAGGGAGAGATATACATTCTCCGCGTACGGCTCCAGTTCCATATAAGGAGCCACGACGGTATTCCCGTCAGACCTGTACTTGAATACTTTTGCTTTCATACTATCGTTCAGTTTGTCGGTTGTTGCATATTTCATCTATAATCTCTTTCCCGCTTCTTTCACCCTTCAGGAAGGCAAGGAAGCGCCTCAAAAAGAGCCGGGCACAGTCAGTGCCCAGTTGGGAGCTTTCACCGTCTTTGGTTGCGCATACCGCAAAACGCCCCAGTCCGAAACTGTCCTGTTGCGGTATGATGTGGTAAGACAAGTCCTCGCTTGCGTTGATGTGCAACCCACGACGGAAAACATAGAAAGTTTTCGGGATTCTTCTGTCGGTATCGATTTCCATACGCTTGTAACCGTGGTGTTCCAATAACCGGACCAGTTCCCTGTTTGTCGGAATTGTATGTCCGATCCAGTCCGGCCAGCTTATATTTTCTATTATGTGTCCGTAATTGTCATATAATATGTTGAACTGTTCCTGGTATTCATCGTAAAATTCCCCGTTCCCGTTGCACATTTTCTCCAAAGCGATGCCGTTTTTACGGACAAGGGCAAGGTCGCCCAGTCCGCACGCGATTTCATTGAGCAGCGTGCGTTCCTCATCCCTGTCCTTTGCCGTTCCGTAAATTCTAAGCCGGGAATACCGGTGTAGCGCCGAACGGGACGGCATATCCAGTTTTTCCCATATCCCATCGTTTCCTATAGCCTGTCTGGTGTTTTCCGGAAGTCCGTACCACCACTTGTCCAAATTGTTTGTATCCATAATTTCTGAATCAGATTGTTTTTAAATTCTGTTTTGAGTACCATGCCTGATACGCGGCGGCATACTCCTGACGTTCCCGTTCCAGGGAATTTCTCATCTCAGGGGTGTATCCGAGCAGGCGGATGTATCCTCCGTTATAGCCGGTGAGTTCGCACCTTATTCCGGCTTCCTCCAGTTTGTCGATGCGTTTTTGGGCCATTTTTGCGCTTGAATATTCCTTCGGCCAAAAATAGACTTCGCCCCGTGAGCCGAAACAGTCTTCCCCCCAGAATTATTTCCCCGGCATACTTCCGGCTTTCGATGAAGCCGAAACGCGCTTGCCCAATGCCCGGCACATTGCCTCGTGTGCCGGACCTTCCGGATGCTTGAATATCTCCGGCTTGTCTTTGCTGCCGAGTTTGGGCGGTTCCACCTTGTACGGCTGTTTGTAACTTCCGATTCCGAGCGTCAGGTAAAAGTTGGTGTGAAAATAGTCCGTCATGGGGTCGCTGTCATCGAAATTGTACGACATGATGAAATCGCAGATATTCACCATTACATCCTTTGCCCTGTCCGTCAAGGATTTGTCTGAATGGATATGATGGTGGTTGACATCGCCTTGAACTTTTCCGGACTCTTTGGTGAACGCCTCGAAATCCGCTTTCATCAACCGGATATGGATGGAGTGGCAATTCTCCCGTCTGACAGAGAACTTGTATCCCGGATAGGTCTCCTTGAGCCATGCCCGTACCAGTTCCACGATTTCCGGTGCGTGCTGTCCCTTGTAATTGCGGCCTTTCCAGCGATATTCGTTATACACGTACTCGGTGTATTCCTTTGCCGTGGCTCCCGGATAGTCATATTCATATCCGGTTGAGGTCGAGGGAATATCCGGTTTTTCTTTCCAAGCCTCAAAAAGCCTTTCAAACTCGGTGTTCACCTGTTGCATGATGGCAGTGTCGCCACCCTTGTCCGGGTGGTGCTGCAATGCCAGACGGCGGTATTCCTTCTTCAGGTCCGCCAATGAATGTATGTTCTGAAAATAAGTCATAACCATAAGTTTTTTATGCCCCTGCGAGGCGGTTGATAAAATATTCCCGGTAGTCAAGGTCAAGACCGAGGTTGAGGCAGGCCGTTTCCATGTCATCTTCCCTCAGGTCGTCTGCATACTGCAATTCGCGCAGGTACCGGATTTCGGAGTCAAGGTACTCCCGTGCTTCCGTTTGACTGCAACCGCATGAGCTGCTGATCAGACTGATAATGTTTCCTTGCATACTGTTTGACTTTTTTGGTTACTGTTCCTGTTTCTGAAGCGTCGTCCGTCATATATCGAGACGGCCCGTTCCACCAGAATCCTGCGGTTGTCTTCCGAGAGTTCCAGGTAGAACCGTTCCGCCGCACCGAATGTGCCCTTGTCTGTCGCCACGCACCATTTTTCCCAGAAATGCGGGTACATGCCGCCATACACGACTTTGCATTCCTCCTCGCTCCAGGCGTTCCACATGTAGTAGAAGAAACTGGAGACGGTATTTTCCGCTTGATATTTCATGGTTCTTCTATTTGTGATTCTACATTGTTTGTTTCTCTCAGTTGATGCCACACAGCCTCATACATCTCATGAAGCCAGTCTATGTTCTTTGCGCCGAGTTCAAACGGGCTGTGACACTGCACCTCGTCACCGCTTTCTTTCTCTTCGGCAAGGACGGTCAGGCTGTCCGCCGTTACCCGGAGTCCTGTCACCCTGCATTCATATGGTTCTCCGTTCTTGCCAAACCATATCACCCAGACCGGATCATAATCCTCTTCCGGAAGACGAATTTCTTTCATGCAGTGAGCATGGAGCAACTGCCGTATCGCGTCAATGATATCCTTTCGCAATTTCTCGATCCTGTCTCCAAACAGTGACACGGGGGATTTTCCGCCTTTCCGGTTTATGGAGAGAATTTCCATGTCGGGATGGCAGCCGAAATCCCAGTCCGTCACTTCATCGTCATCCCGTGTTGTGTGGATATTGCCGCCCAATACCAGACCGCAGTCTTCCTCTACCATTCTTTGTGCTTCTTCGCGGTCCCCTGCCGCTACCGTGTAAGTACCCTCGAAGGCGTATCTTACCTTTACTTCATATTTTGCCATAATTCCTATAATTTGGTTGTTGATGTTACATGATTGATTGTTGTCCCGATTCCTCGAAGGATACCGGTGATATCCGGTACAGTTCGGGAAGGTTCAGTTTTACCATCGGGTATTCCATCCATCCGCTCCTGCGCCTGTAACCCGTATCTCCGGCAAGATTGTATCTTAT
>VOFJ01003332.1_pt1 | contig 173542 bp, 237 predicted proteins | sample 5384081 | NCBI WGS metagenome assembly VOFJ01 (sample SAMN12384729, study PRJNA508395) | human gut metagenome | isolation source: healthy gut I | host: Homo sapiens | reverse complement strand
TTCATTTCCCATTGGAATCCGAGCCATTGGATATCTTCCTTGATGGCTTCCACATATTCCATGTCTTCTTTGGTCGGGTTGGTGTCGTCGAAACGCAGGTTACATACTCCACCATAGCGTGCGGCTATCCCAAAATCCAGGCAAATGGCCTTTGGCATGACCGATGTGGAGATAACCGTTGGGCTCAGGCGGGGAAACGGGTTTGACCTTTCCTCCGTTTTTACCTTCCTTCAGGTCGTTCTCTACTGCCTGTTCGATGAAGTTCAGACTTCTCTTTTCTGTAGCTTCTGTAGCGTTCATTTCAGTCATAGTGATATTAATTTTACACTTTAAGGTGCAAAAATACGTATTCTTTTTGGGATATGCGTTATTTCACGGGAATATATCCTCCCTTTTTTATAATATTTTGCCCCGCAGGGAAAGTACATACTCGATGAAAGGGCTGACTTTCGCTTTGTCGGACACATTATAATAATAGTAGAGCGGACGCACTACAGGATATTGTCTTTTGGTTCCGTTTTCCATGGTGGGGAGTACATAGTGTTTTCCTTCGTCATACGAGACGGCTATCGGCTTGACACGGTCGGACAGATAGGCAAGACCTACATATCCGATGGCTCCCTTTGGTTTGGCTGACGGACTGGATGACGGCGCCGGTTGCCGGCATGGAGAGGCTGCCGCTCATATAGTTCTTGTTTTTTAGGACGCTTTCTTTAAAGAATTCGTATGTTCCCGAAGAGGTTTCGCGAGAATAGACAATGATTTTCATATCGGGGCCTCCCACTTGCTTCCAGTTTACAATTTTTCCGCGGAAGATACCTTCCAATTGTTGCCGGGTGAGGCGGCTGACAGGGTTGTCCGGGTGGACGATGATGGCAAGGGCATCGTAAGCGATAATTACTTCTTTTACTTCTTGTCCGGCAGCTTTCAACTTCATTTTTCACTGAACTTGATGGGGCGTGAAGCCATGGCGATATCGGTGGTATGGTCCATGAGGGCGGATATGCCGACTCCGGTCCCGCCACCGGTGATGGTTACCCGCTGCTCGGGGTGAGTGTTCATAAATATTTCTGCAGTCTCTTGTGAGACAGGTAATACGGTGTCGCTGCCTTTGATGCGTTGTGCGGCAGTGTGCAGGCTGCAAATTGATAAGACAAAGAAAAAAACAGGGCTTTTAACTGATTCATAAGTTATTATATTAATTCATGTGCAAAAGAAACGTTTTCCTGTGTCATTTGTTTTACTTGTGTATTACGATTCCGTTACAAGGTGAGGTGTTGCTTTTCAGGTGGAGGAGTAGACTTTTCTGTCCGGGTAACAACTTTGTAATATAATTGTAGCAAATACTTCAAGCTTCTTTCATATCACCTTAATATAAAGAGGCTTTTTTTGCATCGGTTATTAAAATAGAAGACTAAAACTGTATGAAACGAGTTTGGGAAAAGATTGTAGAAGGAATATTGACTTGCAGTGGCTTTATCACAAGTATTACGATAGTGCTGATTGTCATTTTTCTGTTTACGGAGGCATTCGGACTCTTTGGCAACAAGGTAACAGAAGAAGGGTATGTGCTGGCTGTCAACGGGAAGAATCCGGTCAGGGAACTGAGTGCGGTGCAAATTAAAGATGTGTTTGACGAAGAGATAACCAATTGGAGTGAAGTGGGAGGTCCCGATATCGGAATTAAGGTATTCCGGCTGGAAGATATTACTTCTTATTTTTCGGAAGAAGAGTTGGGGGCGGAATACGACAAGGCGGGAGAATGTATCGGTAAGGTAGTGGCAGACCATCCGGGTATCATTGCTTTTGTCCCGGCAAAGTTTATAGAGAAGGACTTTCCGGGTCGTTTGCTGAAAGATGAGCATATCTCTTTCTCGGAAGTGTTTGCCGGTAAAGAATGGTTCCCGACAGCAACTCCGGCCCCGCAATTCGGTTTTGTTCCTTTGGTCATGGGAACACTTTGGGTGAGCTTCTTTGCGATTCTTTTTGCATTGCCGTTCGGATTGTCTGTGGCTGTATATATGTCGGAAGTAGCAAGCAGCCGCACACGCGGATTTCTGAAACCGGTTATTGAATTGCTGAATGGTATACCGTCGGTGGTATACGGATTCTTCGGGCTGATAGTTATTGTACCTCTCATTCAAAAGGTGTTCGATTTGCCGGTGGGAGAGACCGGTTTGGCTGGAAGCATTGTGTTGGCTATTATGGCTTTGCCTACTATTATCACGGTCAGCGAGGATGCTATGCGTAATTGTCCGCGTGCCATGCGCGAGGCGAGTCTGGCTTTGGGAGCCACGCGTTGGCAGACTATCTATAAAGTGGTGATTCCGTTTTCCATTTCCGGAATCACTTCGGGCGTTGTCCTGGGCATCGGACGTGCCATTGGTGAGACGATGGCTGTGCTGATGGTGACCGGCAATGCGGCTGTGATACCGACAACGATTCTGGAACCGCTACGCACGATTCCTGCGACGATTGCTGCCGAATTGGGAGAAGCTCCTGCCGGTGGTGCACATTATGAGGCCTTGTTTCTGCTGGGGGTGGTGCTGTTTCTGATTACCATGATTATCAATTTTAGTGTAGAGTATATATCATCCAAAACCGGAGCGGGTTTCGGAAGAAAGTCATAATACGATAGAATATGGAAGAAAATATATTTAATGCCCGACAAGGGGTACGCAAGAGACGTTCACAGTGGATTGCGTTCGGAGTGTTCAAACTGCTTAGTTACAGTATTGTACTGATTTTGTTTTTGCATCTTGGGCTTTATTATATATAAAGGTATAGGAGTTATCAACTGGAAGTTTCTCACTTCGCCTCCCAGCGACGGAATGACGGGAGGAGGCATTTGGCCGGCTATCGTGGGTACTTTTTATTTGATGATAGGCAGTGCATTGTTTGCTTTTCCTGTGGGCGTGATGAGCGGTATTTATATGAACGAATATGCTCCGAAAGGTAAATTGGTCCGCTTCATACGGGTGATGACGAATAATTTGAGCGGCATCCCATCTATCGTTTTCGGTTTGTTTGGTATGGCGCTGTTTGTGAAGTACCTGGGTTTTGGCGATAGTATTCTGGCGGGTTCACTCACATTGGGTTTGCTTTGTGTGCCGTTGGTTATCCGTACTACCGAGGAGGCTTTGAAAGCTATTCCGGATAGTTACCGCGAAGGCAGCCTGGCGTTGGGAGCGACCAAATTGCAAACTATCCGCTACGTGATTCTTCCGATGGGGATGCCTAATATTATCACGGGGCTTATTCTTGCAATGGGAAGGGTATCGGGAGAAACCGCACCCATTCTGTTTACTTGTGCCGCTTACTTCCTGCCGCAGTTGCCGCATAGCATATTGGACCAATGCATGGCCCTTCCTTATCATCTTTATGTCATATCGACCAGTGGAACCGATATGGAGTCACAATTGCCCATTGCTTACGGAACTGCTTTAGTGCTTATCCTTATTGTTCTGGTGGTCAATTTGCTGGCGAACGGACTTCGCAGGTATTTCTCGAATAAATTAAAAACGAATTAATCTATAATATATGAATAAGATAGATGCGCAACATGTGAATTTCTTTTATGGAGATTTCCAGGCATTGAAAGATATCAGTATGGCGATTGAAGAAAAAGCGGTAGTGGCTTTTATCGGTCCGTCGGGCTGCGGAAAGTCTACCTTTCTCCGTCTCTTTAATCGTATGAACGATTTGATTCCCGGTGCACGCCTTGAGGGGAAGATACAGATAGATGGCGTGAATATCTATGATAAATCTGTGCAGGTGGACGAACTTCGCAAGAATGTGGGAATGGTGTTTCAGCGTCCCAATCCTTTTCCGAAAAGTATTTTTGAGAACGTTGCCTATGGGTTGCGGGTAAATGGAGTGAAGGATAATGAATTTATCCGTCACCGGGTAGAGGAAACATTAAAAGGAGCTGCCTTGTGGGATGAAGTGAAGAACAAGTTGAAAGAGTCCGCTTTTGCCCTTTCGGGCGGACAGCAACAGCGTTTGTGCATAGCGCGTGCCATGGCTGTGTCGCCTTCCGTCTTGCTCATGGATGAACCTGCATCGGCGCTCGATCCCATTTCTACCGCTAAGGTGGAAGAACTGATTCACGAACTGAAGAAGGAATATACCATTGTTATTGTAACCCATAATATGCAGCAGGCAGCACGGGTCAGTGACAAAACCGCTTTCTTCTACATGGGTTCGATGGTGGAATATGACGATACGAAGAAGATTTTTACAAACCCCAGCAAAGAAGCCACTCAAAATTACATTACGGGACGTTTCGGATGATGGGGGTACCGTCAGAAAAAAAGAATACAAAAAGAAAGATGATATTATGGTGAAATTTATAGAATCAGAGCTTACCTCACTGAAAAAAGAGGTGAACGAAATGTGGACACTGGTGTATAACCAGTTAGACAGGGCCGGGGAATCGGTATTGACATTCAACCGTGACCTAGCGCAACAGGTGATTGTTCGCGAGAAACGGGTTAATGCTTTCGAACTGAAGATAGACAGCGATGTGGAAGATACCATTGCTGCTTCTTTATAATCCGGTGGCGATAGACCTGCGTTTTGTGCTGGCCATGTTCAAGATAAACAGTGATTTGGAGCGTTTGGGAGATTTTGCCGAAGGCATTGCCCGTTTTGTGGTGAGAAGCGATGAAACAGCACTTGATGGAGAATTACTCCGTGAACTGCGGATAGAGGAGATGCAAAGACAAGTACTCGGTATGCTCGAAATGACCAAGAACGCGTTGAATGAAGAAGATTTGGATTTGGCATTGGCTGTCTTAGGCAAGGACAATTTGTTGGATCAGATTAATGCGGATGCTCCGGGGGTGCTGACTAAATATTTGGGAAAGCATCCCGATTGTTTTTTGACTTGTCTGGAACTGGGGACTGTGATTCGCAAGCTCGAAAGGGCAGGAGACCATATAACGAATATTGCCGAAGAGATAGTTTTTTTCATTGATGCCAAAGTATTAAAGCATAGCAGAAAAGTGGATGAGCACTTTATAGGGAAGGAATAAAAACGATAAAATGTTTTCATTCTCCCAAAAAAATCTTATCTTTGTCTATGTAATGAGGCAGATAAAGAGCATTTTCGGTTTGTAAATAGCCAAAAAAGACAGAAAAGTCTAAAAACATGTTGTATGGCATAGTTTTTTATTTGGCTGGTTTAAAAAAGGCTCCATATTTGCATCGTTATCCTGAAAACAATCTTTTTACCTTAAAAAAAAACTAATACCTATTGAAAACTTAAAAAGGGGGCTTTGTGAAAAGACCCCTTTTTATTATTGTCTTTGCTCAAGTGAATAATCTGTTATATTTCACTTAAATATTGGTCAAAACGTAAGATTTCTTTTTTTATTAGATTATATTAGCAACTTCTTTTTAAGTTAATGATTAAATTTGCATTCTCGTATATATATAAGATACCGGTAGAAAAGATATGGAGAATAAATATATAAAGTCGTTTTTATTGTTTTGGGTATTGATGATTAGTACAATTGCTGCGTCTGCCCAAAAAATACAAGGCGTTGTAACTGACTCGTTAACGAATGAACCAATCCCCTATGCTTCTGTGTATTATGAGGGAAAAGGAGTAGGCGGAATAACGGATGCTGACGGACATTATAGTGTGGAAACGCGTCAGGGATGGAATAAACTGACATTTTCATCGGTGGGTTATGTAACAAGGTGGTGAATATTATTCCCGGAGTAACCAAAACGATGAATGTGAAATTGCGTTCGGATGATATCGAGTTGCAGGAAGTAATCGTGAAGCCTAAACGGGAAAAATATTCCCGTAAGAATAATCCGGCGGTGGAGATGATGAAGAAAGTCATTGCCCATAAGCGAAATAACAAGCTGGATGAAAATGATTACTATCAGTACAATAAGTATCAGAAGATCACGATGTCACTGAATGATGTGACTCCCGAGATGCTGGAAAAAGGCATGTATAAAAAGATGCCTTTCCTGAAAGACCAGATCGAACTTTGCGAGGAAACGGGTAAGTTTATTCTTCCTGTTTTCTGTGGACGAAACGGCCTCACAGAAAATTTATCGTAAGCATCCGAAGAGTGAGAAGAATATCATTAAAGGTATGAATTCATCGGGGGTGAACGAATTGTTTGCTACAGGGGATATGCTGAGTACGGTATTGAAAGACGTATTCACGGATGTGAATATATATGATGATGATATCCGCTTGCTGCAATACCCGTTTATCAGTCCTATATCTTCCAGCGATGCCATTTCTTTCTACAAATATTATATTATGGATACGACGTATGTGGATAAGGATCGTTGCTTCCACTTGACGTTTGTTCCCAATAATTCACAGGATTTCGGTTTTACAGGACACTTGTATGTATTGGCCGACTCCAGTTACACTGTAAAGAAGTGTACCATGAATCTGCCTAAAAAATCGGGTGTGAACTTTGTCGATAACATGGATATCATTCAGGAGTTTGAGCAACTGCCGAACGGTGAATGGGTGCTGAAAACAGACGACATGATTGTGGAGCTGACCCCTGATGAAAATTATGCAGGGGTTTCAAATCCGGAGAATGACACGTTATTCGGATTATGCATTTGATGAATTGCCGCAACAGTTGTTTAAGAGAAAGGGAGCGGAAATAAAAGAGGCGGATGCCATGATGAGGGGAGAGGATTTCTGGAATCAGTATCGGCAGGTGCCGCTGACAGAGACGGAAAGCTTGATGGATGTACTGGTCAAGAGGTTGGAGCAGATGCCCGGCTTTAAATATGTGATATTTGTGCTGAAAGCATTTGTTGAGAATTTTGTGGAAACCGGAACGAAAGATCATCCGAGCAAGGTGGATATAGGTCCGGTGAATACCATGATTTCAAATAACTATATAGACGGGCTTCGCCTGCGTATGAGTGCGCAGACCACGGCCAACCTGAATCCGCATCTGTTCTTCAAGGGATATTACGCTTACGGGTTCAAGGACCATCGTTCCAAGTATATGGGTGAGGTGGAATACTCTTTCAACAAGAAGGAATACCTGCCGCGCGAGTTCCCGAAGAACTCCATCACTCTGACTTACCGATATGATGTGATGTCTCCCACGGATAAGTTTCTGAAGACAGATAAGGATAATGTGTTTGTGTCATTCAAGACTACTACAGTAGACCAAATGTCATACGTGCGCAATGTTGCATTGAAGTATGAGAATGAAACTCAATACGGACTGAAAACCACTGTTGAGGTGAAGCATAGTAAAGATGAACCTACCGGTGGCTTGGCATACATTACCAATGATGACAAGAAAACATTGATACCGGACATTCAAACGATGGAGGCTTCGCTGGCTTTCAGATATGCACCGGGAGAAACTTATATCAATACCAAGCAGCGCCGCTTGCCGGTGTCTTTTGATGCCCCGGTGTTCACGCTGTCGCATACGACCGGTTTTAAAGGTGTGTTTGGAGGTGAATATAATTACAACCTGACTGAAGTAGGTATATATAAGCGTTTTTGGTTTTCTTCATGGGGCAAGATTGGGTATATGTTCCTGAAGGGAGGGGCGCAGTGGAATAAAGTGCCGTTCCCATTGCTGATTATGCCGGCAGCCAACTTGTCATATATTCTCCAGCGTGAGACTTTCAATTTGGTCAATAACATGGAATTTTTGAACGACCGTTATGCTTCGTTTGATATTTCCTGGGATTTGAATGGAAAGATATTCAATCGAATTCCATTGCTGAAGAAGTTAAAATGGCGTGAGGCTATCGGTTTCAAAATGCTGTACGGTCATTTGACGGACAAGAATAATCCGTTGAAGAATCCGGGTGACAGTGAACTGTTCCTGTTTCCCACGCGCGACGGGCATCCTACCAGTTTTGTGATGGATTCTAAAACGCCTTATATGGAATGTTCGGTAGGTATTCATAATATCTTCAAGATACTACATATCGACTACGTACGCCGTCTTAATTATCTGGATAATCCGGGTGCTAATAAATGGGGTATCCGATTGATGGTGATGATGACTTTCTAATCAAACTGTTGTTTCGGCTATTTGGAAAAACCATTTCTGTTATATTCTTGAGGTGCTCCTGTTATTTGAACAAAATGCAGGGGCACTTTTTTATGTCAGTGAGCCGATTAAAGGTATTATTTTATTAACTTTGCAACATCAGTATAACTAGATACAACTATGGCACAACCGTTAGCAGAACGTCTGCGTCCGAAGACGCTGGATGATTATATAGGACAGAAGCACCTGGTAGGACAGGGGGCAATTCTGAGGAAGATGATTGATGCAGGACGCATTTCCTCTTTCATACTTTGGGGGCCTCCGGGGGGGTAGGAAAGACCACATTGGCACAAATTATCGCCAATAAGCTGGAAACTCCTTTCTATACGCTGAGTGCCGTCACTTCGGGGGTGAAGGATGTGCGTGATGTGATAGAGAAAGCAAAAAGCAACCGTTTCTTTTCGCAGGCCGGTCCCATTTTATTTATAGATGAAATTCACCGTTTCAGCAAATCACAGCAGGATTCGTTGCTGGGGGCTGTAGAGACCGGAGTGGTGACTTTGATTGGAGCTACTACAGAGAATCCTTCTTTCGAAGTGATTCGCCCGTTACTGTCCCGTTGTCAATTATATGTATTAAAGTCATTGGAAAAAGATGATTTGCTGGAACTCTTGCATATCGCCATCACCAAGGATGTTATTTTGAAGGAGAAGCATATCGAGTTGCAGGAAACGGACGCGATGCTTCGCTTTTCGGGTGGAGATGCCCGTAAACTCCTGAATATATTGGAACTGGTGGTTGAGGCCGATACCGATGATGGAGCGATAGTGATAACTGATGAAAAAGTGACGGAACGCTTGCAGCAGAATCCGCTGGCATACGATAAGGATGGTGAAATGCATTATGATATTATATCCGCTTTCATTAAGTCTATCCGGGGCAGTGACCCCGACGGTGCGCTTTATTGGTTGGCGAGGATGGTGGAAGGCGGGGAAGATCCGGCTTTCATAGCCCGGAGGTTGGTGATATCGGCGGCAGAAGATATCGGACTCGCCAATCCGAATGCATTGTTGTTGGCAAATACGGCTTTTGATGCGGTGATGAAGATAGGTTGGCCCGAAGGACGTATTCCCTTGGCAGAGGCAACTGTGTATCTGGCTACCAGTCCGAAGAGTAATTCTGCATACGAAGGAATCAACAGTGCATTGGAGTTGGTACGCTCTACGGGAAACCTGCCTGTGCCATTGCATCTGCGCAATGCTCCTACCAAGCTGATGAAGCAGTTGGGATATGGTAAGGATTATAAATATGCACACGCTTATCAGGGAAACTTTGTGAACCAGCAGTTTTTGCCTGATGAGATAAAAAACAGCCGCATCTGGCATCCGCAGAACAATGCGCAGGAAGTAAAACTGAAAGAACGGATGCAAGGGCTTTGGGGAGACAAGTTTAAAGAATAATCATAATAAAAGGGTATGAAAATAGTAGTTTTGGACGGTTACGGGTTAAATCCCGGTGATTTGTCATGGAATGGGCTGGAAGCATTGGGTGAGCTGACGGTTTATGACCGTACAGCTCCTGATGAGTTGATGGAACGCTCTTCCGGAGCGGAAGTACTTATAACCAATAAGACGGTGATTACTGCGGAGAATATGGCGGCATTGCCTGCATTGAAATATATCGGTGTCTTGGCTACCGGATATAATATAGTGGATGTAGCGGCTGCCAAGGAACGCGGTATTATTGTGACGAATATCCCTGCCTACAGTACCGCTTCTGTGGCACAGATGGTGTTTGCACATCTTCTTAACATTACTCAGCGTGTGGGACATTATGCCCATGCCAATCGGCAGGGACGTTGGGCGGACAATTCCGATTTCTGCTATTGGGATACCGAATTGACGGAATTGGATGGAAAGAAAATCGGCATTGTAGGGTTGGGAAATACAGGAAAAAGCAACTGCACGCATTGCTTCTGCTTTCGGGATGAAGGTGTGTGCGTATACTTCGAAAGTACAGTCTCAATTGCCTGAAGGAATACAAAAAATGGAATTGGATGAGTTGTTCCGTGAATGTGATGTGGTGAGTCTGCATTGCCCGTTGACTGTAGAAACAAAAGAATTGGTCAATGCGGCTCGTCTTGCCATGATGAAACCTACAGCTATATTGATTAACACCGGGCGCGGTCCGTTGGTGAATGAAAGAGACTTGGCTGATGCACTGAATAAGGGGATGATTGCTGCCGCCGGTCTGGATGTTTTATGTTCCGAACCACCTGAGTACGACAACCCGCTGCTGACGGCCAAGAACTGCTTTGTTACTCCTCATATCGCCTGGGCAACCAAAGAAGCCCGTATACGTTTGATGGACATTGCGGTGGAGAATCTGAAAGGATATATGAACCATGAAATAGTAAATAATGTAGCGAAATGAAAGAAGATAGAGTAGCAAAAGCAATAGCTTTATTTAAAGAAGGATATAACTGTTCCCAATCTGTTGTTGCCGCCTTTGCCGATGAGTATGTGCTTTACGCGTGAGCAGGCGTTGCGGATGGCTGCTTCATTCGGAGGCGGTATAGGACGTATGCGTGAAACGTGTGGGGCGGCTTGTGGCATGTTCCTGCTTGCCGGACTCGAAACCGGGGCTACGGAAGGCAGTGATCGTGAGGGAAAGGCTGCCAATTATGCGTTGGTGCAGGAATTGGCGGAAGAATTCAAGCGCAGAAACGGTGCATTGAGATGTGCCGACTTGTTGGGATTAAGCAAAAAAGAACCGGTTATTTCTACCCCGGAAGCCCGCACGGAACAGTATTATGCCAAGCGTCCGTGTGTAAAGATGGTGGAAGAAGCTGCTAAAATTTGGAGTGAATATCTCGAAATGCATAAAAAATAACTGAGAAAATCGCTTTTTCTTATAGAAAATAAAACTTTTCTGATGCAAACGTGTTGAATAACATAATTTTGTGTATCTTTGCAACCGATAAGAAACACAAACATTCGTCAATGCTGAAAGCGGATGCGGATTAACGTTTAACTAAAAGCAAATTGAAAATGTTGAAAGAAAAAGCAGGTGCTTTGCCGGACAAATCTGGGAAGCATTGAATGGAACTGAAGGTTTGACACAAAAACAAATCAAAAAGGCTGCGAAATTGAAGGCTGATAAGGATTTTTATCTTGGTTTGGGTTGGTTGTTAAGAGAAGACAAAGTAGAAACTTCTGAAGTGGAAGGCGAAATCTTTGTAAAATTGGTGTAAAAAGAAAATTTTAGAAACTCATAAAAAAATGCGTTGGCACATCGTTTTGTATGTTGTCAACGCATTTTTTTGTATATTTGCGCGAAATTTAAACGACGAAGATGAAGAATATCCGTAACTTTTGTATTATTGCACATATCGACCATGGAAAATCAACCTTGGCCGATCGTCTGTTGGAGTTCACCAATACCATTCAGGTGACTGAAGGACAGATGTTGGACGATATGGATTTGGAGAAAGAACGAGGCATTACTATTAAGAGCCATGCCATTCAGATGGAATATACCTATAAGGGAGAAAAATATATCCTTAACCTGATTGATACTCCGGGACACGTAGACTTTTCATACGAAGTATCCCGTTCGATAGCCGCCTGTGAAGGGGCGCTGCTCATTGTGGACGCTTCGCAGGGAGTGCAGGCGCAGACTATCTCGAATCTGTACATGGCGTTGGAGCATGACCTGGAAATCATTCCCGTGCTGAACAAATGTGATATGGCGAGTGCCATGCCCGATGAGGTGGAAGATGAAATCATCGACCTGCTGGGCTGCAAACGTGAGGATATTATCCGTGCCTCCGGCAAGACCGGCATGGGAGTGGAAGATATTCTGGCGGCTGTGATCGAACGTGTGCCGCATCCGGTGGGCGATGACCAGGCTCCGCTTCAAGCTTTGATTTTTGATTCTGTATTCAATTCGTTCCGTGGTATCATTGCTTATTTTAAGATAGAGAATGGAGTGATACGCAAGGGAGATAAAGTGAAGTTCTTCAATACGGGTAAGGAGTATGATGCCGATGAAATCGGAGTCTTGAAAATGGATATGATGCCTCGTAATGAGTTGCGTACCGGTGATGTGGGATATATTATTTCAGGTATCAAGACATCACGGGAAGTGAAGGTGGGAGATACTATCACTCATATTGCCCGTCCTTGCGAGAAGGCAATTGCCGGATTTGAAGAGGTGAAGCCGATGGTGTTTGCCGGAGTTTATCCCATTGAAGCGGAAGATTATGAAAATCTTCGTGCTTCGCTTGAGAAGCTCCAGTTGAATGATGCTTCATTGACGTTCCAGCCCGAGTCTTCATTGGCTTTGGGCTTTGGGTTCCGTTGCGGTTTTTGGGACTGCTGCACATGGAAATTGTACAGGAGCGTTTGGATCGTGAGTTCGATATGAATGTGATTACTACTGTTCCGAATGTATCGTATATGGTATATGACAAGCAGGGGGCATGCCAATGAGGTGCATAACCCCGGAGGTATGCCGGACCCGACTCTGATTGACCATATCGAGGAACCTTATATTGATGCTACCGTGATTACTGCAACCGATTATATCGGTCCTATTATGACTTTGTGTCTGGGCAAGCGCGGAGAATTGGTGCGTCAGAATTATGTATCGGGAAACCGTGTGGAAATACATTACAGAATGCCGTTGGGCGAGATCGTAATCGACTTTTATGATAAGTTGAAGAGTATTTCAAAGGGGTACGCTTCATTTGATTATCATCAGTCAGGTTTCCGTCCTTCCAAACTGGTAAAACTGGATATTCTGTTGAATGGTGAGTCGGTGGATGCTCTTTCTACATTGACACATGTCGACAATGCATACGATTTGGGCAAGCGGATGTGTGAGAAAGCTGAAGGAGTTGATTCCACGTCAACAGTTTGATATTGCTATTCAGGCGGCTATCGGCGCAAAAATTATCTCACGTGAAACGATAAAGGCTGTCCGTAAAGATGTAACGGCAAAATGTTACGGTGAGGTGACGTGAGTCGTAAACGTAAATTGCTTGAAAAGCAAAAAGAGGGGTAAAAAGACGTATGAAGCAGATTGGTAATGTTGAAGTGCCGCAGAAAGCGTTCCTTGCAGTATTGAAGTTGGATTAAAAATCTAAAATACCCGGAATGATTGTCGCTGTCAGCAGAACTTTCAAGGCAATCATTCCATTATTATATAATCTTTAAATAAATATAAATGAGAAAAGTTCTGTCTTTTTTTTCGGCCTTTCTGATGATGGGTCTTTTGTTGTCCCAAATCTTACCGGGGGCGGTAGGTGAAGGGTATACTACCATAAAGAGTGTGTCTGATGTATTGCTTTACATCTGCCTGAGTTTTATTATGATTAATGTCGGACGTGAGTTTGTCATGGATAAAACAAGGTGGAAGAGTTATGCTGAGGATTATTTTATTGCAATGGCTACGGCAGCGATGCCATGGATTTTGATAGCCGTTTATTATGTATTTGTCTTGCTACCGCCCGAATATTGGCATAGCTGGGAAGCATGGAAAGAAAATCTTCTGTTAAGCCGTTTTGCGGCGCCCACCTCTGCAGGTATCTTGTTTACCATGTTGGCGGCTCTCGGATTAAAATCAAGTTGGATTTATAAAAAGATTCAGGTGTTGGCTATCTTTGACGACCTGGATACCATCTTGCTGATGATTCCGTTGCAAATAATGATGGTGGGGGCTGCGCTGGCAATTGATTATCATTGTTTTAGTAGTGTTTGTTCTGCTCTCTATCGGCTGGAAACAGTTAGGGAAATACAATTGGCGGCAAGACTGGAAAGCGATTTTCTTTTACTCGGTGGCAGTTTTTGCAGTTACACAGTTGGTGTATATGGTGAGCAAATATTTTTATGGAGACGAAGGAAGTATCCATATTGAAGTGTTATTGCCGGCTTTCGTTCTGGGTATGGTTATGAAACATAAGGAGATAGATACTCCTTTGGAGCATAAGGTATCTACCGGTGTTTCTTTCTTTCTTGTTTATGTTCCTGGTGGGTATGAGTATGCCTCTCTTTGTCGGAGTGGATTTTTCGGAGACGCATAGCGGTACTCATTCCATTACCGGATCGCAAGAAATGATGTCTTGGGGAATGATTATTTATCATGTGGTAATCGTGTCTTTGTTATCGAATGTCGGGAAGCTGTTTCCTGTGTTATTCTATAGAGACCGTAAGTTGAGCGAGCGTCTTGCTTTATCTATCGGTATGTTTACTCGTGGAGAAGTAGGAGCGGGAATCATCTTTATTGCATTGGGATATAATTTAGGAGGCCCTGCACTGGTAATTTCTGTGTTAACTCTTGTGCTAAATTTAATTTTAACCAGTATATTTGTACTGTGGGTGAAAAACTTGGCGTTACGAAGCTATAACGGCTGACATATACTTCGTAAGAAGAGTATTTTATACAAACAATAAAGCGTTCCTTTCTGTTATTGACTTCAAAGATAACAGGAAGGTTCGTGTTTTTATAAGAATTTATCACGAATCTAATATTATAACAGGAAAGACATGGAAAAACTCAAAATCGGAAACATGAATGTTTCGTTTCTAAGTGCTACGCGGTATCACATTAATGGGGGAATTCTATTGATGGTTATCGTTCTTCTGGCGATGATTATAGCTAATTCTCCCTGGGGAGACGCTTATGCAGCTTTTTGGAATAAAGAAGTACATCTTCAGATAGGGGAATTTAATTTGTTCAGTCATAATGGGAATCACATGACCTTGATGAATTTTATCAATGATGCTTTGATGACTATTTTCTTCTTTAGTGTGGGACTGGAAATTAAGCGTGAAACATTGGTGGGTGAGTTGTCCAGTTTTCGACAGGCTTTGTTGCCGATAGTGGCGGCTTGCGGGGGGATGATTGTTCCGGTTATTATCTATTATTGTATGACGTCGGGTACGGATGCCGAGAGTGGTCTGGCTATTCCGATGGCAACGGATATTGCTTTCTCCCTGGGGGTACTAAGCTTATTCGGCAACCGTGTACCTATCAGTCTGAAAATATTTCTGACGGCTTTTGCTGTGGTGGATGATATTGGTGGTATTCTGGTAATCGCTTTATTTTATTCCTCCCATCTGGATGTGAATTTCTTGTTGTATTCTTTTGGAGTGCTTTTTTTGCTTTGTGCCGGTAATCATTTGCATATACACAATCGTTGGTTTTATCTTTTACTGGGACTGGTGATGTGGTATCTGTTTTTACAAAGTGGTATTCATGCCACTATTGCAGGGGTGATAGTAGCGTTTACGATTCCGGCTACACCACATTATAAGATAGGTAAGTATATTAACCGTATTAAGGAGAACATAGAAATATTTCCGAGTACAGACAAAGAAGGTATAATTTTGAGCAAATTGCAGATTAATGTGTTGAAAAGTATCGAATCGGCTTCCGATAGAGTGATTTCTCCTTTACAGTCATTGGAAGATAGTCTGCATGGATTAGTGAATTATGTGATTATTCCTTTGTTTGCTTTTTTTGCTAATGCTGGTGTGGTGCTGACAGCCGGTCACGGAGGCATTGAAGTGGGAACACCTACATGGGCGGTCATGGTGGGATTGGTAGTCGGAAAATTTGTAGGTATTTACTTTTTTACATGGCTTATTGTCAAAAGTGGGTTGGCTGGCATGGCCGGGGGGATGAACTGGGTGAACCTGGCAGGTATCTGCTTGTTGGGAGGTATCGGTTTTACCGTTTCCCTGTTTATAGCTAATTTATCATTCGAAGCTTCTCCGGTTCTTTTAAGTCAGGTAAAATTGGGTGTTTTGAGCGGTACGGTGATAGCCGGGATGTTGGGCTATATTGTTTTACATTTTACACTACCGAAAAGAATATTGTCTTAAAATGGAAGAATACTAAAACAACTCAATTACAGGCAGGGCAGTACGACAGTAAAACGGCTGCCCTTGTTTATTTCGGAAGTAACCTCGATACGTCCCTGCATTTTTTCAACAATCACTTTACAGATAGACAGGCCAAGTCCTACTCCTTGTGCAAACTCATTATGTTTATAGAATCGGTCGAATATGATTTGCAGTTCTTCTTTTGGAATACCGGCTCCGGTATCTTCTACAAAAATATGCACTTCATGACTGGCTGGTTGATGCTGGTATCCTAATTTGATATGTCCGTTCTTTGTAAACTTTTTGGCATTGTTCAGGAAATTAGTGATGACCTGTGTCATACGCATATTGTCTATGTGTACAAATACATCTCCTTCGGGAAACTCCTTGATAAATTTTAAGGGGTGATGAAATAGTCAGTTGATGGGTGTTGTAAATACTGTTGAGCAAAGAACGGACGCTCTCTTCCCGGTAATTGAATGACATATTGCCGGATTCAATGCGTGATAGTTCCAGCACATCATTAACCAGTTTGAGCAATAAATCGGTATTATCATTGATGATGGAGATAAATTCCTGTTTCTCTTCTTCCGAAAGGTCTTTTTCCGTAGTCAGCAGGTTGGAAAACCCGGTGATGGCATTGAGAGGAGTGCGTATCTCATGACTCATATTATCCAGAAAAGATTGTTTTTAATTCTGCCCGCTCTGCAACCTTGCGGGCTTGAATCAGCTCTTCTTCTTCCTTGTCTTTTACCTCTTGGATATTTTGCAGCAGACCGGTGATGATATGAATATTGTCATTGTGACAAATCTGTTTGTAACGAAACTCCCACCATTGATATTCACCTGTAAACTTACAGCGGTATTGTGCTGTCCGTTTGGGATGGTCTGAAAGGTTGGCCACCTGATGCAGAAATCTCTCTCGTTCGTCTGGATGAATGAATTTTACCATATCATCGATGTTCATTTGCGGAGAGTCATAATGAATCAGTTCGTAAAACTGTGGATCGAAAATGGCTTTTTTCTCCATCAAACCGCCATGCATACGTATTTCCGCTTTCCATGGCAAGGATCAGTAGCTCATGCTCATATTTTAAGTTGCGCAAAGCATCCTGTTTCCGTTTTTTCTCCCGTCCATATATATAAATGAGGTAGCTTACAAATAACAATAGAAGGATGCCGACAACGATTTTGATGGTCAGGATAAGAGTGGAATATTTTTTTGCTGAAAGGTTTGTACATGATTATATACTCTTCGGGAATCCTTTCTTCGGGTATTTTATATTTCTCCAAAGTAACCCAATTGACGACATACTGTTTGGCGCATTGCTGTAATTGCTGACCGGGCATTTTCTTGTCCAGTCTTTCTTTTATTCCTGCCGCCATATCTTTTATTTGAATTTCGATAGGTGTAAAATAGCCTCCGAGCATATAGTCATTTGTTCCGAATCCTTCATTTATGGTCTCAAACCCGGGATTGTCAAACAAACTGCCGATGCGTAAAGTGGTGAAATCACGTTTGGTATATAGAAACAAGGAATAATCGAAAACTCCGCTGGCCATCCACAATAACCGGCGTGCGGGAACAGAGTCGCTGACCAGTTTGGCAATCATGGTTGTATCCGAGATAAGAGAGTTCGGTTGGTTTTTCCGAATCAAAAGGAGAGAATTTTTTATTCTCTAGTGAATCCGGGGATATATTTAATATCCGTTCATTCACCCTGTCGCGTATGTTGATATTGTGTCCTGTGCATTGTTTGTCCAGGTCTTTCCATATAATTTTATCCAGAAAAGTACCTCCTTTAATAACGTGGATACATACTTTTCCCATAATCCGTTCAATCATCTGGCAAGTCTTGAGGTAATCGGGTCTGTCGATGTATCCGGTTACATTGGGATATTGTTGCAGTAGTTCTGTATTGGGGTAGTTCACTCCGCTGAAAACGACAGGTATTTCTCTGACTTTCGGATGATTGCATGACATCAGGGAATAAGTGGCCTGGTCGTCAAGGACTGCTATTAAATCGGCTCCCCATATATTCGAATCGTCGATGAACCCGGAAATGCGACGTTCTTCATCTGTGCTGCCGTATTTTTTCGCAGTTGAGATAATAACTTTTAAGTTTCACATTGTAGCCCGTTTTTCTTCAGTTCATCGGCAAAGAGTCTGTTAATTCGCTCGGCGTTGTTATAACCTCTCTGGTAAGAATGGATAAGTGCTATTTTATGTTGGGATGAACAAGGGGAATGAGTACACCCGGCAAGGCATACCAATAGCAGCATCACAATAAATCCATGACCTAACACTTTCATATCATTAAAGAGTAATTTTAAAGATAATTACTCTGCAAATATAGGAATGTTTTCTTTGAATAGGAAGAATGAAAGGAAAGAAATATAGGCGGGAAAAGAAAAAGAGAGTGTTCAAAGTCAATTTTTATTTTGATGCACTCTCTTTTCCAAGATAAAAGTATGGGAGACAGCTTATTTTGTTTCTCCGGTTGTTGGGGCATCTGTCGGGGCAGCTTGTTCTTCCCAGTGGAAAGGTTCGAACTGTGTGTTCTTATCTACCCATGACGGTTTGCGCGATGCATAGATAATGAACGGAGCAGAGACAACCACGATGCAGCCGATAATCAAAACGGCAAACCATACGGTGTTGCTGCCGATTGATATTTGACTGGGCGGAATGAAGCTGAGCACGAATGCCAGTAGTGAACCACAGAAACCCAGACCGCCGATGAGCCACATCAAACCGTTGCCTTTGCTGCCGATACGGAACGGGCGCGGAGCCTTTTTCATGTTATAGCGCAAATAAATGGCACCGCTAAACATTAACAGGTACATGATGAGATACAATAACACGGTGAGCTGTGACAGGATTTGGTAGAAACTCTGTACGGAAGGCATCACAACGAACAGCAGGCTGAGCAATGTCACGGCCAAACCTTGGATTAACAAGATATTCTTCTGCACACCGTTGTTGTTGGTTTTTTGGAAGAAGGGAGGCAGATAACCTGCTTTACCCACTGCGAAGATACCTTTGGACGGACCTGCCACCCAGGTCAACACGCCTGCCAGCACACCGAATGCCAAAGCCACGGCGATGATAGGCGACAACCACGAAGCATGGACATACTTGAAGTAATTATCAAAACCTACCAGCAGGCTCTGAGTCAGGTTGATATCCTTTTCGGGGATAATGATACCCAATGCGAAAGTACCCAGTACGAAGATGGCAACTGTGATGGCTGCACCGATAAATACAGCCTTCGGATAATTCTTGGCAGGATTCTCCATATCCTTCACATGGATACCGCCCATTTCCATACCGGCATAGAAAAGGAAGATACTGGAAGCAAGTACCAGGTTGTCGAAATTGCTGAAGTCGGGGAAGAAGTTACCGTCAAAGTTCATTTGACTTTGTCCGCCCGATGCCAGATAGATAACTGCCAGCACCATCAATAGGCCTGCCGGGATGATGGTGCCTACCATACCGCCGACTTTGGCAACTTTTCCTACCCAGCCCATCCCTTTCAGTGAAATGAAAGTGGCAAGCCAGTAAATGATAAGCACCACAGCCAATGAGTAATAGCGGTTGGAGGCCAGTGACATATCGTGAGCGTCGTTTGTGCCGATAAATGCCAATGCCACCGCTCCGAAAGTTAATACCGTAGGATACCAGATTGTACTTTCCACCCATTGAAGGAATATAGCCAGAAAACCCCACTTCTTTCCGTAGGCTTCACCCACCCATCGGAACACACCGCCTTGCTTGTCCTGGAACATGGCCGCCAGTTCCGCCGCTACCAACGAGGTAGGTATCAGGAAGACGATGGCCGCGAATAAGATAATAAAATGCCGAACTCAGTCCGTATTCGGCTTCGGCAGGTAGCCCGCGCAGGGATACTACCGCAGTCACGTTCATAATAGCGAGGGTAAATACCCCTAGCTTGACTGATTTACTAATGTTTGCCATAAAGTTTAGGTTTTAAAAAATGTATGTTTTTTGTTTACGGAGTTTATAACAACTCCCTGAAATGATGTTTATCCGTTTAGGTTTATTAACCCCGGTTGTGCCGAATAAACAAAGTACAGTTTTAAGGTGTTTTAGGGGAAACAATAATAAATAGGTATAGTTTATGAAAACAGCATTTTCTTCTTTTATCTATTCCCGAAAAGGAATTTATGGGATTCTGCATGTCTTAATCCTCTGTCTGTCTCTTTTTCTTAATCATAAGTATTTCGATGGATACTTTCCATAATATTCCTTTTATTAATCAGGGGAGTTATCTCAGAATACAATTTTGGATATGTATGTTTTTCCTTTTTTGATTTTCTGCTTGAATTCTTTCTGGCACCCGATAAATGGAGATATTTGAGCAGTCACTTTGTTTTTTTGCTGGTTTCTATTCCATATCTGAATATCATCGATTATTATCACATCACTTTTTTCTCTCCGGAGGTAAGTTATTTTCTTCGTTTTATACCTCTTCTAAGAGGAGGGTATGCGCTGGCCATCGTGGTGGGCTGGCTGTCGGGAAGCAAAGCTTCGGGTTTGTTCACTTCCTATATCACTATGTTGATGGCGACAGTTTATTTTGCCAGTCTGATATTTTTTGTGCTGGAACATAAGGTGAACCCTATGGTGACGGATTATTGGAGTGCATTATGGTGGGCATTTATGGATGTGACCACCGTGGGGAGCAATATTTATGCCGTCACTCCGACCGGCAAGATACTGTCGGTGGTGCTGGCCGCCCTGGGAATGATGATGTTCCCTATCTTCACGGTATACGTCACCAGTCTGGTGCAGCAGGCCAACAAGCGGAAACAAGAGTATTATGAAAAGCAAAATGCGAATGCCGATACTTCCCGGCACAATGTTTCTGCAGATAAATAGCTTTTTAGGACACTTAAAAATATTTATTTTCGCATTCCTGCTAAAAAGTTTTATCTTCGTAGCCAATAACAATTGCTAACCTAAATAAACAACAAGATGAAATTATTGGCTCTGTGTGCCACGGGGCTTAGTTTAATGCTGAGTTTTACCTCGTGCACCAACAACAAACATTTGATAAGTGATGCTGCCGAACGGAATGCCGTTCAGCAAGACTTTGAAACCCGACGTTCAAAGTTGTCGCACGGAGACCTGTTTCAGGTGTTCGAACAACCGATGAGTGACGAACAGCGGGAAGCTCTGACCTTCCTATATGCTTATATGCCATTGGGGGATATTACGGACTATTCCGGTGAGTATTATCTGGAAAATATTGATTATTCATTGAAAGCCCGTGAGGAAATGCCGTGGGGCAAGACAATTCCGGAGCGTGAGTTCCGTCATTTCGTTCTGCCTGTGCGGGTGAATAACGAGAATTTGGATGACAGCCGTAAGGTGTTCTATGAAGAGCTGAAGGATCGGGTAAAGGGACTTTCATTACACGATGCTGTGTTGGAAGTAAATCACTGGTGTCATGAAAAGGTGATTTATACGCCTTCCGATGCCCGTACCAGTTCTCCGCTGGCTTCTGTAAAGACAGCTTACGGCCGTTGCGGTGAGGAATCTACCTTCACGGTAGCTGCGCTTCGTTCGGTAGGCATTCCTGCCCGTCAGGTTTATACGCCCCGTTGGGCACATACTGATGACAATCATGCTTGGGTGGAAGCGTGGGTAGATGGAAAATGGCATTTCTTTGGTGCGTGTGAACCTGAACCGGTTCTGGATTTAGGTTGGTTTAACGCTCCGGCTTCACGTGGAATGTTGATGCATACGAAAGTCTTCGGACGATACAACGGTCCGGAAGAAGTAATGTATGAAACTCCCAATTATACAGAGATCAATGTAATTGATAATTATGCCCCGACAGCTAAAGCTGAGGTAACCGTGGTGGATGCCGAAGGTAATCCGGTGACTGACGCAAAGGTGGAATTTAAAGTATACAATTATGCTGAATTTTATACTGTGGCCCGTAAACAGACAGATACTCGGGGAAAAACATTCCTTACTGCCGGTAAAGGCGATATGTTGGTATGGGCTTCTAAGGATGGTAAGTTCGGATATTCCAAACTTTCATTTGGGAAGGATAATAATCTGACAGTGAAGCTGGATAAAACAGCAGGAGATAATTACATGGTGGAAGTGGATATTGTTCCTCCTGCCGAAGGTGTCAATATGCCTGAAGTTACTCCCGAACAGCGTGCCGGAAATAATCGCCGGATGGCACAGGAAGATTCCATTCGCAATGCGTATGTAGCTACGTTTATGAGTGATGAATCGGCTCGTAACTTTGCGAAGGAGTATAAATTGGATGAAGAAGCCGTGGCTAAGATTTTGGTTGCGTCACGCGGTAATCATCTGGTGATCCGTGATTTCCTTGCCCGCTTGCGTTCCGATAAATCAAAAAAGGGGGGAATAGACCTTCTGCAGAGAATTTCCTCTAAAGACTTGCGCGATGTCAGTCTTGAAGTATTGGTAGACCACATGCAGTCTCGCCTTTGCGAAAATGCAGAGTATTTCCGCCGTTTTGTCCGTAATCCGCGTGTAAGCAATGAAATGCTGACACCGTATAAGTCTTTCTTCGGTAAGGTTGTTTCAAAACAAGATATGGAAGCGTTCCGTGCCGATCCGATGAAGCTGGCTTCCTGGGTGGCCGATAGCATTCAGGTGGACAACAACTGCAATTTGGGCGGTGCACCGATCTCACCTGCCGGAGTATGGCGTGCTCGTGTGGCAGATGCGCATAGCCGTGATATATTCTTTGTATCCATGGCGCGAAGCATGGGGATTCCGGCACGTATTGACGAGGTGACGGGTAAGGTGCAATTGATTATAGGTGATGAGAGACCGGTTGATGTAGACTTTGAGGCTGTTTCTCCGTCAGCTGCACAGACAGGTAAATTGATTGCAAAATATACTCCAATCAAATCATTGGAAGATCCCAAATATTATTCTCACTTCACTATTTCAAAGGTGACTCCCGAAGGGACTTTGCAGTTACTGAATTATGACGAAGGTGATATCGATATGGGAGGTGGTGCCACCTGGAGCAATTTGCTGAAGAATGGAACGGCACTTGATGAAGGAAATTATATGTTGGTGACAGGGACTCGTCTGGCAAATGGCGGTGTGCTTTCTGATATTACTTTCTTTACCATCAAGCCGGGAGAAACGACTACGGTGGACTTGGTGATGCGTGAAAGTAAGGATGATATTCAGGTAATCGGTAATTTCAATTCCGAGTCTCTTTATAAGCCGATTGATAGTGATGAGTTGAAATCCATCCTTTCTACCACCGGGCGTGGTTATTATATTGTGGCTGTATTGGGAGCCGGTCAGGAACCTACAAATCATGCATTGCGTGATATTGCAGCATTGAGCAAAGATTTTGAGCAGTGGGGAAGAAGTATTGTATTATTATTCCCCAATGAAGAGCAGTTCAAGAAGTTCCGGCCTGAAGAATTTCCGGGATTGCCCTCTACTATTACATATGGTATAGATGCGGACGGGGCTATCCAAAAACAGATAGCTGAAGGCATGAAGCTGCCTAACAAGACTATTTTGCCTATGTTTATTATTGGGGATACCTTTAATCGTGTAGTATTTGTCTCACAAGGTTATGCATACCATCGGCTTAGGCGAGCAACTGATGAAAGTAATCCATAAGCTTTTAAACTTTTGTAGGCAGATATAAAAGAAATGAGGCTGTTCCGTTTTTTCGGGATAGCCTCATTCTTTTTATTATTGATTGTCTTTCGGATTATTTATCATCTTCCAAATCATCATCTTCATCATCCCACTCATCATCTCTTTTAACCCTCTTCAACTTTTTTGGATTCTTTGGTTTTCTTTTTCCAAAGCCTTATCATTTTCGTCTTTCAAGGCTAGTTCGGCTAAGGCGGCTTTAACGATATCCGGGTCGGTTACATCCTTTTTTTATATTCTTCGATTTTCACAGTGCCACCCATTGATACTTTGGGGTTGCGGTATAGCATATCGCTTTCACAGGTGGTGCGTCCAGAGAAATGAAACTCGCAGGCACCGGTTTCCTCGGCAATTTTACGAATATTTTTAGGATTTACTCCACATCCCGGCATGATGATAATGCGTTCGTCGGCCAGTTCTACCAATTCTTTAAGGAGGGGAATACCTTTTTCGGCAGTGGCTTCCTGACCTGAAGTAAGGATGCGGTGGCAACCGAGTTCAATAATTTGTTCTAATGCTTCTTGCGGATTACGGCACATATCAAAAGCGCGATGGAAAGTGACACTCATGTCGCCTACGGCATTCATCAATTTTTCCATAGCTTCCACGTCTACTTTGCCATCAGCTGTCAGGCAACCGAATACTACTCCATCTGCTCCTAATTGGCGTGCTACTTTAATATCATGCAACATGATTTCTTGTTCCAATGGAGAATATAGAAAATCTCCGCCACGGGGACGGATAATAATGTGCAATTTGGTCTGTTGTAAGAGTTGGCGTGCCATGCGTATTTCGCCAAACGACGGAGTGGTACCTCCTTCGGGAATACCTGCGCATAACTCCACACGATAAGCTCCGCCCTGTTGTGCTTTTACTGCACTTTCAACAGAATTGGCGCAGATTTCAATTTTTGATTTGTTGCTCATAAAGGTTATTTAATAATTAATTCTATCACGTAATCTATATCGTCGGGTACTTTGGGTAACTTCAACAATATACCGTCTTTGTCCTGTTTGAAGGAAAGAGAAGCCTTATCGGTGAATTGCATTGCTTTTTTTTTTTTGCCTTCAGAGGTATGTAAAGCGTATTATCCTTTAAATCTAATACATGGATAAACAAACGGTCGCCTTTACGGGTTGATACACCCCATGGATGGGGGAGCTACATCTCCACCACGTGTTCCATAAATAGTTTCTCCGTATTGGTCCATCCATTCGCCCACTTTTTTCAGGCGGTCTACAGCTGTGGCGGGAAGTTCTCCATTGGGTTGCGGACCGATATTCATTAACAGGTTTGCGTTCTTTCCGGCTGCTTTAACCAAATAGTGTATTAACGCTTTGGGCGACTTATAATTTTGGTCTTCAATTTTATATCCCCACATTCCATTCATGGTTTCACAGGTTTCCAAAGGAAGTGAGCTGACGCTCTGTCCTGAAAGTCCTGCTTTATTCTCACCGGGCAGATCGCGTTCAAACATCTGGAAGTCTTCACCGGCATACGGAGTGCGGTGATGGTTGTTACCTACCAGGCAGGCGGGCTGTAGTTTGTGGATTAATGCGTATTGTTCTTCCAGTTGCCAATCGAAATCTTTGGGCTGATCCCAAACTCCATCGAACCAGATGGCACCTACCGGTCCGTAATTGGTTAGTAGTTCGGTCAACTGGTTGTTCATGAATTTATAATAACTTTTCCAGTCTCCGTGTCCTTTGGGACGTCCTGTCCCGCGTCCGGTGCTTCCTCCTTCAGGATAATCATCGCGACGCCAGTCTAAGTGTGAATAATAGAAATGGAGTTTAATGCCTTGTTTGTGGCATTCGTCTGCCAATTCTTTCAGCACATCCCGTTTGAACGGAGTGGCGTCTACAATATCAAAATCTGATTCTTTGGTATCGAACATCGAGAAACTGTCGTGGTGGCGGCTGGTAATACAGATATATTTGGCACCTGAGGCTTTGATGGCCGATACCCATTCAGCGGCATTGAAACGTGAAGGATAAAAACCCGATGCTAATTTGGCATATTCATCGCGGTGGATATTGTGGGTGGTCATATACCATTCGCCTTGTGCGGTCATGCTGTAGATACCCCAATGAAGGAAGATTCCAAATTTGTTATCTTGAAATTCCTGACGTGCTTTCATGTTCTCGGGGGTTGGTGTGTAACTTTGCTCGGGAGCTTGTGCAAAGGTGGTATTGCTTGTAAGTAGCAATAGTGCGGCGCCTAGACTGATTTTCTGTATAAACTTGTTTTTCATAATATAAATAATTATCTTTCTTTGCAAAGATAGATATAATGTCAGAATGCTAAAAATGTTTTGAGGAAAATATTTTAAAAGGAAAAGCCGGTCATCTCCTGAACGGGTAGGAAAAAAGACCGGCTTTTTGATTGAGAAAAGGCAGATTTAACTGATACTGATACGATGTCCGTTAAAGATATTCATACCTAGTTTGTTCATGATATATTTAATGGCAAGTTGTGCCTTTACAGAGTTTCCCGCCTCATCCAAAGGAGGTGCGAAAGCTGCGATACCCATAATTCCGGGCATCACTCCCAGTACTCCGCCACCTACACCTGTTTTAGCGGGAACACCGGAGGTATAAAGCCAGTCGCCTGTGTGCTGGTAGAAACCTACGGTAGCTATCAGAGAAGTTATTTTTTCGAGCAAGTTCTTTATCGAATACCTGTTTCTTGGTGTCAGGATTGAGGCCGTCATTGGCGATTGTAGCTGCGCAGACTGACAATTGGTCGGCTGTGATGCCCATGGAACACTGGCGGGTGTAGAGGTCGAGCGACATATCGGGGTCATCGTAGATACGGTTATAATTTTTCAATAACCAGGCGATGGAACGATTGTTGAAGTTAGTGGCCGATTCCGATTTATAAAGTTCGTCAATCAATGGGGGAGCACTGCCACAGAGTTCAGTCATATTGTCGACAATAGCTTTCCATTTGGCGTCACTGTTGCCAATGGGTTGCACCATGCTATCTGCACTGATGGCTCCTGCATTTACCAATGGAGTAGAGGGATGGTCATTCTCCAGCAAGATAGCCATGATGGAGTTAAACGGCAGTCCTGTTGCATCTGCACCAATCATTTCGAGTACTTTCTGTGCGCCATATTGACGAAGAATCAGTATAGCTGTCAATACTTTAGACACAGATTCAATGCCGAATTGGTATTGATAGTCACCCAATTGAATTTTTTCGCCATTCATCAGGCAAATACTGATACCGAATAGTTTCGGATTGATATTTGCCAGATAAGGGATGTAGTCGGCGTTCTTACCGTCTGTATTGTCCTTGTACAGATTGTAAGCCTCCTGGGCAACATCCTTTATTTGCTGGATAGTTATAGTTCTTTCCATAAATTAATTCGATTGAAGGGAGTGTGTCAAAACTAAACCGGGCTATCCAATTGTCAGCTGTAGGGGCAGGGTTTGCCTGCCCGAAGACACAAAGCAAACTGTTTTCGGGCGAGCGAATCTCGCCCCTACAAGCTAAAACGACAGCATTATCCACGTTTTGACACAACTCCATTATTGTTATCTATGCTTATTTTTTAGCAGCGTTGCTATGTGCATTATGGGTAAACACAGTACCTTTTACAGCGATATTCTTGTCTTGGGCGATGCGGGTAGGAGTGGGATATTCCAGTTTCTCGAACTCGCTGATGGCATTCTTGATGTCGTTCAACAACATATCCGCCATGTCACGGCTGAATCCCTGACGTACTACAACACGCATAACTACGTAATTCTGGATATTTTCCGGTAAGGTGTAGGCAGGAACCATCCAGCCGCTTTGCTGCAATTTAGCCTGCAAATCGTACAGAGTCCATTTGGCGTTCTTTGCATATTCGGGTTTCATGTACCAGATGAACAAAGGATTCACTACGTCATCGCTGTAATTTACGAACGGAGCCATCTTGGCTATTTCGCTGTGGATGTACTTGGTGATTTCCATGGAATTGTATTGGATGGCTTTGTATCCTTGGAATCCCAGACGGATAAATTGGTAGTACTGTCCCAGAATCTGTGCGGCGGGACGGCTGAAGTTCAAACCAACCTGTGTGATGTTCGCACCCAGATAATTTACACTGAACGACATGGCATCCGGAAGGTATTTCTTGTCTTTCCATACTACCCATCCCAGTCCCGGATAAACCAGTCCGAACTTGTGGCCGGAAGTGCTGATAGAGAGAACCCATTTCAAGCGGAAGTCCCACTTTGTGTCGGGATGAGGAACGGCAGGATGAAACCGCCGGTTGCAGCATCTACATGGATAGGAATATCATAGCCGGTCTTGGCGTTGTAGGCATCCAGTGCTTTGTCCAGTGCTTCTACATCATCGTTCAAACCTGTCCATGTCACACCTTGGATGGGGACGATGCAGATGGTGTTCTCGTCACACATCTTCAGTGCTTCTTCGGGGTCCAGAGTGGTTTTGTCCAAGGTGAGAGGTACTTGGCGCATTTCAATCTGCCACAGTTGGGCGAACTTTTCCCAAACAACCTGAAAACCGCTTGAAATGACAAAGTTAGGCTTGTCAGTCGGTTTCCCCTGAGCTTTACGTCTGTCTTTCCAGCGTAACCAGGCGGCTACTCCTCCCAGCATACAAGCCTCGCTGGAGCCGATAGCCAGTGCTCCGGTTTTCCATTTTGCCTGTTCGGGCGAATTCCACAAATTAGCCATGATATTGATACATTTGGCATTCATCACTGCAATACGAGGATATTCTGTTTCATCAATGTAGTTGATGCTGATGGCTTCGTTCATCAGTTTGGTGGCATAGTCGTCCATGTAGGTGGTAACGAAAGTGGCCAGGTTAAGGCGTGGCTGGGTCTGAGCGAATGTTTCGTCTTTTACCATTTGATAAGCAATCTGTGGGGTGGTAGGTTCCATAGGGATGGTATCTACCGGGGCAGGCTGTAGCATTTCGTTTGAACCAAACACGGCTGTCTTTGCGTCACCGTCTCTCAAATCACAATTACATTCTTTCATTTTACTTAAAGTTTAGATTAGTAATACAATAATGAAAACATGGGAGTTTCCCGCGTTTTTCTCCCTCAACAGGAGGTTTGTAGAAAAGTTTCTTGATTTTATGTTTTTTAATTTATGGTAACTTGCAGGGAGTTTATTATTGAACCAATTCTTTTACACTTTGTTTCTATCACAATCTAAACCGATTTCATTATGAAAATACAAACAGGGCAGGGGACCATTCCCCTCATTACGTTAGTAGGTATATTTTCCATTTCGGCATTAAATGCATTGCCGGGACTGGCGGTTTCTCCCATTTTGGGAGATTTGAATAAAATATTTCCGTCTGCTACAGATTTGGAAATCCAGATGCTGTCTTCGTTGCCGTCACTTCTTATTATCCCTTTTATTTTGTTATCGGGTAAGTTGACCGAAAAGGTGAACAATCTGCTGTTGTTGCAAGTAGGATTGACTATTTTCGGAGTAAGCGGCATACTCTATCTGTTGTCCGGTAAAATGTGGCAACTGATAGCTATCAGTGCCATGCTGGGGATTGGCTCGGGATTGATTGTTCCTTTGTCCACCGGGTTGATATCCAGATATTTTGTCGGTGGTTATCGTACCAGACAATTTGGTTATAGTTCTGCTATTACCAATATTACATTAGTACTTGCCACTACGCTGACAGGATATCTGGCAGAAGTGAACTGGCATTTGCCGTTTTTGGTTTATCTGTTTCCGTTTATATCCATTTTTCTTACATGTTATTTAAAGAAAGATTTGTCCGGCTATCATCCCAAAGATGACGTACCTGCCTCTACTGTAAAAGAGATGGGCAAGCGAGGTATCGATGTGAAGGCGCTGGTTAAACTTATGGCATTTTACGGACTGGCTACTTATCTGGTGATAATTATCAGTTTCAACCTTCCTTTTTGATGGAAGAATATGGATTGTCTAGTGGGCGGGCGGGCATCCTGATTTCGTTATTCTTTCTTGCTATCATGGCGCCGGGCTTTGTATTGAACAAGATTGTGCAGATGCTGGGACGGCGTATCTATATGATTTGCTTGTTGCTGATAGCTTGCGGTATGGGAATTATTTTGGTAAGTCGTTCTGAGATACTTATTGCTTTGGGGTGTATTTTGAACGGATTGGCTTATGGTATTATTCAGCCATTGATTTATGATAAAACTTCTGATGTGGCTGTACCCCATAAGGTGACATTGGCACTTGCCTTTGTGATGGCGATGAATTATGTGGCTATTCTTCTTTGTCCGTTTATTGTGAATATAGCCCAGAATCTGTTTCATTCCCATTCGTATACCTTTGCTTTCTGGTTGAACCTGATGATTGCGTTAATGGCAATGTTTATTGTGATGAAACAGGAAAAATTGGAATTCTGAGTATTTATGAGTCGTTTTAATATAAATCGGGGGAGCAGTTGTTTCCCCTTTCCTTGTTATTTCATTTTGCTGTAATGGAACGTAGTTAGTTATAAGGAATGAAAAGTTTATTCTTAAAGAGAGGAGTGCTTAATGTCAGGCAAGAGAAGATATAACAGAAAAGATGGCAGTATGAAGTATTGTAGTTTCTGCGTGTGAATTTATTAGAGGTGCTTTGAACCAAAGGGTTGCTTATATGGTTATACCCATGTAAAAAACTTATTATGAACAAACAAGTTGAAGCAAACCTTAGCATGATAGTCTCCAAAGCATTGGGAGGCTTTAATATGAATGCGTTGAAATATCTTTTGCCTTTATGGATTGCTCCGGTCACAGGAGTAACATTCCGCCTGGTATTTGGGGCGGCAGCATTTTGGCTTATCGATATTTTCTGTAAACCGGAAGATTCTACCACCCGTCAGAGATGGCAGCTCTTTTTGTTAGGAGCATTAGGAATGTACGGATAATTTTACGTTGTATGGATATATGTTTTTTTTACCTTTTAGGTATCAGTATGACTACACCGGTATCCAGTTCTATATTTGTCAGTCTGGAACCCATTTGGGTATTTGTTATCACTGTCTTATTCTACAAAGAGAAAGTAACATGGATGAAACTTCTTGGTATCGGTTTGGGATTTGGAGGAGCTATTCTTTGTATTGCTACACAGCCCGGTGACGATTTGGCATCCAATGCCATGGCGGGAAACCTGATATGCTTGGTCAGTTCGATAGTTTATGCTATATATTTAGTTGTCAGCAATCGCTTGCTTAAAGGAGTGGGAGATATGACCTTGTTGAAATATACATTTTTGGGAGCAGCGGTAATGTCGCTTATTGTCAATTCAATCTATGGATTTGAAGCACCTATAATGAGCATGTCGCTTTTTTCCACCCCGATGTTGGTATTGCTGTTTGTACTCATATTTCCGACAACTATCAGCTATTTGCTTCTTCCCATCGGATTGAAATACCTGAAAACCCGACATTAGTGGCTATTTATGGATATCTGATATTGATAGTAGCAACCGTTACTTCATTTTTGTTGGGGCAAGACCGTTTTTCATGGACGCAACTGGGAGCGATTGTTATGATTTGCATCAGTGTTTATCTGGTGGAGGTGGCAGAAAGTAAGAGTAAGGTCTAGAGAGAAAAAGGCATATCAAGAGTGCTTGGGGACTTTTGATATACCTTTTTGCTTATTATTTCGATATCTTCCGATAAAAAAAACGATTTTTATAACGAAAATATCATTTTATCCTTCATAGATTGCAATTAAAGTATTACTTTTGCCACAGTTTTGTAATGTAGAGTTTGCAAAAATGACCGATATAATCAAACATCGTGGTATTGTGGAAAACATAAAAGGTTTTCATATTCGAGTGAGAATCGTACAAACTTCTGCCTGTTCGGCTTGTAGTGTGAAAGGGCACTGCAATGCATCCGAGAGCAAAGAAAAGCTGGTTGATGTTTTCGACACGAAAGCTTCTTCTTACCGAGTGGGTGAGGAGGTAATGCTTTATGGAACGACTTCTATGGGGATGCAGGCCGTATTTTTGGCTTTTGGCATCCCTTTCTTGATATTGTTGGCTGCTTTATTCATTACGATGCATCTTACCGGTGGTGATGAACTGAAGTCGGCCATTATTTCTTTATTGGCTTTAGCTCCATATTATTTTATTATACATGTATGTAGAGGATAAGTTGAGCAAGAAGTTTTCATTTACGCTTGAACCAATAAAAAATAATTAATAAATAACTAACTAAAATTTATGGATTTAATTCTGGTTGCAGTAATTTCGTTGGGAGCGATTGGCTTGATTGCCGCGGTAATCTTGTATGCCGCTTCCAAGAAGTTTGCTGTGTATGAAGATCCGCGGATTGCCAAGTTAGCGAAGTGCTTCCTCAGGCAAATTGCGGTGGATGTGGTTATCCCGGTTGCTCTGGTTTTGCCGGTGCCTGCGTGAAGGCTGCCGATGCCGGTTCGCTGGAGGGTAAGTTATGTCCGGTTGGCGGTGCTCCCGTTATGGAGAAAGTTGCTGCCATTTTAGGATTGGAAGCCGTTGCTGCTGAACCGAAAGTTGCGGTGGTGAGATGTAACGGTAGTTGTGAAAACCGCCCTCGTACTGCTCTGTACGATGGAGCTAAGTCATGTGCCATCGCTCATGCCACTTCGGGGGGTGAGACCGGTTGTACATTTGGTTGCTTGGGATGTGGCGATTGTGTGGAAGTGTGTCAGTTTGATGCTATTCACATGAATCCTGAAACCGGCCTTCCGGAAGTGGACGAAGAAAAATGTACAGCTTGTGGGGCTTGCAGCAAAGCTTGTCCGCGTAAGATCATTGAAATTCGTCCGAAAGGCAAGAACAACCGTCGTGTAGTGGTGATGTGTGTGAACAAGGACAAGGAGCCGTGGCTAACAAAGCTTGTAAGGCAAGCTGTATCGGTTGTGGCAAGTGTGTGAAAGTCTGTCCGTTTGAGGCGATTACACTGGAGAACAATCTGGCATACATTGATCCGGCCAAGTGCAAGTCTTGCCGCAAGTGTGAACAGGAATGTCCGAAGGGGGCTATCCAGGCTATCAATTTCCCGCCGCGTAAACCGAAGGTGGAAGCTCCGGCAGGTGAGGCTGCTACAAAACCTGCTGTAAAAGTAGAGGCTTCAAAGGTGGAAACTCCGAAAGCGGAAGCGGTGAAAGCTGAGGCTCCGAAAGCGGAAGCATAATCAAAATTCAAAGTAAGTAAAAATTAAAAAGATATAACAGTGAAGACATTTAGAATTGGTGGAGTACATCCGGCAGAAAATAAATTGTCAGCAGGCAAAGCTATCGAGACACTTGCGCTTCCTAAGCAGGCGGTATTTCCTTTGTCGCAGCATATCGGTGCTCCTGCTACTGCCATCGTGAAGAAAGGCGATGTGGTAAAGGTGGGTACGAAGATTGCTGAGGCGGGTGGCTTTGTTTCAGCAGCCATCTTCTCGTCTGTATCCGGTAAAGTGAATAAGGTAGATGCCGTGATTGATGCTAGCGGTTACCGTAAGCCGGCTATCTTTATCGATGTAGACGGTGATGAATGGGAAGAATCAATAGATCGCAGTTCTACATTGGTGAAAGAGTGTACGTCTCACGCCCGAGCAAATTGTTGCTAAAGTAAAAGATGCCGGTGTGGTAGGTATGGGTGGTGCTTGTTTCCCTACTCATGTGAAGCTCTCTCCTCCTCCGGGCTGCAAGGCGGAATGTGTAATTATCAATGCTGTAGAATGTGAGCCTTACCTTACTGCCGATCATCGTTTGATGCTGGAAAAGGCAGACGAGGTGCTGGTGGGTGTCAGTATTCTGATGAAAGCTGCAAAAGTGACCAAGGGATATATCGGTATTGAAAATAATAAACCGGATGCTATTAAGCTGATGACTGAAAAGGCTGCTCAATATCCCGGTATAGAGGTAGTTCCTTTGCAGGTGAAATATCCGCAAGGTGGTGAGAAACAGTTGATAGATGCTGTGATCGGTCGCCAGGTTCCTGCTCCTCCTGCTATTCCTATCAATGTAGGTGCGGTAGTTCAGAATGTAGGTACTGCATTTGCCGTTTATGAAGCTGTTCAGAAGAACAAACCTTTGTTTGAACGTATCGTGACTGTTACGGGTAAGTCTGTCAAGAACCCCTCCAACTTCCTCACCCGTATGGGTACCCCGATGAGCCAGCTGATTGATGCGGCTGGTGGTTTGCCCGAAGATACGGGAAAAGTGATTGGTGGCGGTCCGATGATGGGTAAAGCACTGGTTAATACGGAAGTTCCTATTTGTAAAGGTAGTTCGGGTGTGCTGATTATGAATGATAAGGAAGCTGCCCGTGCGGAAGCTCAGCCCTGTATCCGCTGTGCCAAGTGCGTCAGTGTGTGTCCTATGGGATTGGAGCCTTTCTTGTTGGCGACACTTTCAGCTCATAAGGACTGGGAGAGAGTAGAAAAAGAAGATGTAATGTCGTGCATCGAGTGCGGTTCGTGTCAGTTTACATGTCCGTCTCATCGTTATTTGCTGGACTATATCCGTTTGGGTAAGGGCACAGTAGGTGGTATCATCCGTGCACGTAATGCTAAAAAATAATTCGACAAAATAGTATGGCTAATAAATTAATAGTATCATTATCGCCTCACGTCCATAGCGGTGACAGCATACAGAAGAATATGTACGGTGTACTCATTGCGTTGATACCTGCGTTGCTGGTGTCATTCTATATGTTCGGGCTGGGCGCCGTGGTGGTGACCTTGACTTCGGTTGCTGCCTGTGTATTCTTCGAATGGGCGATTACCAAGTTTATTTTGAAGAGAGAACGCTCTACCATCTGTGATGGTTCGGCTATTATAACCGGTGTGTTGCTGGCATTCAATCTGCCTTCCAACTTGCCGCTTTGGATTATTATTATCGGTGCGTTGGTGGCAATCGGTGTGGGCAAGATGACTTTCGGCGGATTGGGTTGTAATCCTTTCAATCCCGCGCTGGTAGGTCGTATCTTCCTGCTGATTTCTTTTCCTGTGCAGATGACTTCATGGCCGTTGGTTCAACAATGGGGAAGTTATACCGATGCTGAAACCGGTGCTACTCCGCTGGCATTGATGAAAATGGCTGTAAAGGGTGATGCAAATGCTTTAGGTCAGTTGCCCGATACCATGAGCCTGTTCTTGGGTAACAATCCGGGTTCTTTGGGTGAGGTCAGCGCTTTAGCGCTTATTGTTGCTCGGTTTGGGCTATATGTTGTGGAAAAAGATTATTTCCTGGCATATTCCTGTATCTATTCTGGTGACAGTATTTGTATTTGCCGGGCTGATGCATTTGGTTGATCCGGTTGCTTACGCATCTCCGTTGGCTCACTTGTTTACAGGTGGTTTGATGTTGGGAGCTATTTTCATGGCAACCGACTATGTTACTTCGCCTATGACTCATAAAGGTATGATTATTTACGGTGTGGCTATCGGTTTCCTGACGGTGGTTATCCGTTTGTTCGGTGCATATCCCGAAGGTATGTCTTTCGCTATATTCATTATGAACGCATTCACTCCGTTAATCAATACTTATTGCAAACCTAAAAGATTCGGGGAGGTCGTGAAGAAATGAAAAAACTAGAATCATCTTTGAAAAACATGGTTATCGTGCTGACAGGCGTAACCGTGGTAGCCGGAGCATTGCTGGGTTATGTGAATGAGTTGACAAAGGAACCCATTGCACAGGCTAATGCCAAGGCTTTGAGTGATGCCATTGCTATCGTAGTTCCGGGATTCGATAACAATCCTGCCGAAGCTCCTGAAACCATAGAATTGGAAGGCGTTACTTATAAAATATATAAAGCAACCAAAGGCGGAGAATTTATTGGTGCAGCCGTAGAGTCTTCTGCAAATGGTTTTGGTGGTGCGTTGAATGTATTGGTAGGTTTCGATAAAGACGGTAATATTATTGACTATTCTTTGTTGAGCCATGCAGAAACTCCGGGACTGGGCTCAAAAGCAGCCGATTGGTTTAAGAAAGGCGGCAAAGGCGATATTACCGGCATGAATCCGGGACAGAAAGCCTTGACAGTGAGCAAGGATGGCGGACAGGTGGATGCCATTACTGCTTCTACTATTACTTCGCGTGCATTCTTGCAGGCAGTGAATAATGCATACGCTGCTTACAGCGGTCAGCAGGTAGACGGAGCCAGTGGAGCTACTCAGCAAGTATCGGCAACAGTGGAAAAGGATACAACAGCTTGTAGCGGAACTCTGTAAGGAAGGACAGACTTGTGATGCAAAATGTGATTCATGCAAGGTTGCTTGTGGTGAAAAATGCGATTCTGTCAACTGCAAGAAAGCCAACTGTGCCAACGTTGATTGCAAGAAAGCTGAATGTCCTAACAAAGATTGTAAAAACAAAAAATAAGGAAGGAGCAGACTATGAATAATTTTAAAGTATTGATGAACGGGATTGTCAAAAAAAAGAGAATCCTACGTTTGTACTCCTTTTGGGTATGTGTCCTACATTGGGAACCACTTCTTCGGCCATCAATGGTATGGGTATGGGATTGGCAACCATGTTTGTGTTGATTTGTTCGAATGTAGTAATTTCGTCTATCAAGAATCTGATTCCTGATATGGTGCGTATTCCTGCTTTTATTGTGGTTATTGCGTCATTTGTAACCTTGTTGCAGATGATTATGCAGGCATACGTGCCGGCACTGTATGCTACATTGGGATTGTTTATTCCGCTGATTGTAGTAAACTGTATCTTGCTGGGACGTGCCGAAGCATTTGCCGCAAAGAACGGTCCTGTTCCTTCATTCTTCGACGGATTGGGTATGGGACTAGGATTTACTCTTGCATTGACTATCCTTGGTGGTGTACGTGAGTTCCTCGGTACAGGTAAGCTGTTTGATATTACTATTATGCCTGAGCAATACGGAATGTTGATTTTCGTTCTCGCACCGGGAGCCTTCATTGCATTGGGATACCTTATTGCGATTGTGAATAAACTGAAGAAAGCATAACCCGTAAAAAGTAAGAATATGGAATATATATTGATATTTATCACCGCTATATTTGTGAACAACATTGTGTTGTCACAATTCTTGGGTATCTGCCCGTTCCTCGGTGTATCCAAGAAAGTTGAGACAGCTACGGGTATGGGAGCGGCTGTTGCATTCGTGCTTACCATCGCTACCATTGTTACCTATCTTATCCAGAAATTCGTGCTCGATGCTTTCGGGTTGGAATATTTGCAGACCATTGCATTTATCCTTGTCATTGCAGCATTGGTACAGATGGTGGAAATCATATTGAAGAAGGTGTCTCCCGCCCTTTATCAGGCATTAGGAGTCTTTCTTCCGCTGATAACTACTAACTGTTGTATTCTGGGTGTGGCTATATTGGTAATCCAAAAAGACTTTGATTTGTTGACGGGGGTAGTTTACGCCTTTTCGACAGCTCTTGGTTTTGCCTTGGCTATGGTGTTGTTTGCCGGTATCCGTGAACAACTGAGCCTGGTAAATATTCCGAAAGGAATGCAGGGAATGGCTATTGCACTGGTTACTGCCGGTCTGCTGGCTATGGCATTTATGGGATTCTCCGGTGTTGACAAAGGTTTGGGTGTTTTGTTTGGAATAGAATAAATTCACTTCATCGTTAAAATAAACCGATTCAGAAGTCCGGAGCACAGCTTCGGACTTTTTTATTAGAAAGAAATCCATTGTTCTTGTCCATAAATTCAATTATTATGCTTATTTTTGCAATAGAATTAATAGAGAGACCAAATGGCTATGACATTGATTGTACTTGCGGCCACTATGGGGAATAAGTATGGCGGATTAAAACAGCTGGAAGGGATTGGTCCTAATGGCGAAACGATATTAGATTTTTCCATATATGATGCCGTAAGAGTCGGATTTGATAAAATAGTATTTGTCATAAGTAGACATTTTGAACAAGAATTCAAGAAACTGGTTCAGGCAAATATGAGCACGTGGTGGATGTGGAGTATGTTTATCAGGATGTAGAAACCATTCCCGAAGAAAAACGTAATCCGAAGCGAACAGCACTTTATGGTTCGGTAAGAGCTGTATTGATGGGAGAAGAGTTAATAGACTCCCATTCGGTGTGATAAATGCCGTGAACTTTTACCAAAGAGAAAGTTTTGAATTGTTATATAATAATCTGGTGATGTTGGGAGAAGCTGACTACCATAGTTTCAATATTTGCTACAGGCTGAGAAATGTATTGGCGGAAAGCGGAGGGGTTACCCGTGGTATTTGTGAAGTGGATGAAAAGGGATATCTGTTGTCCGTTACAGACCGTGTAGGAGTAGAACGGATAAGTGGAAATCCGATGTATCCTAATGAATTACATAAATGGGTAGCTTTGGATGACAACAGCTTGGTTTCAATGAATATGTGGGGCTTTACTCAGGCCGGATATTTTAATGAAATGCAGAAGGCATTTGATAAAGAGTTTATTGATGAAAACGGAATGGATATGAAAGCCCATTATTCTATACCGGCTTTTATGAATGAGCGTATTGGAGGGAGTCAGGGTGAAAGTGATTGAGACACCTGCCAGATGGATGGGGTTGGTATCGCATGATGACAAGATACAAGTTCTGCTTCGTATCAATGATATGATACGTAAAAGGGATCTATCCGTCGAAGTTGTTTTGAACCTATTAAAAACGACAGAATATTAAGTATTATGAAAAAAGAATTTTAGTAACAGGAGGAACCGGCTACATCGGTTCTCATACCGTAGTAGAGCTGCAACATAGCGGTTACGACGTAGTGATTGTGGACAATCTGTCCAACTCAAGCGCCGATGTGGTAGATAATATAGAAAAAGTAACAGGTATCCGTCCGGCATTTGAGAAGTTGGACTGTCTGGATTATGAAGGTATGGACAAACTGTTTACTAAATATGCCGGTATTGAAGGTATTATTCATTTTGCAGCCAGCAAAGCAGTAGGTGAATCTTGCCAAAAACCGTTGTTGTATTATCGTAACAATCTGGTTTCGTTAATCAACTTGTTGGAGTTGATGCCTAAGCATAATGTAAAAGGTATTATCTTCTCTTCATCATGTACGGTATACGGTCAGCCGGATACATTGCCTGTAACTGGAAGCTGCTCCTATCAAGAAGGCAGAATCACCATACGGCAATACAAAGCAAATTAATGAAGAAATTATCCGCGATACTGTAGCATCAGGTTCTCCTGTTCACGCTATCATGTTGCGTTACTTTAACCCTATTGGTGCACATCCGTCTGCATTGATTGGTGAGTTGCCTAATGGCGTACCTCAAAAACTTGTTGCCGTATGTCACTCAAACTGCAATGGGTATCCGTGAGCAATTGAGCGTATTTGGTGATGACTATGACACTCCTGACGGCTCTTGTATCCGTGACTACATCTATGTAGTAGATTTGGCTAAGGCTCACGTGATTGCTATGGATCGTATCTTGAACGATAAGCAGAAAGAAAGTGTGGAAGTTTCAATATCGGTACAGGTCGCGGCTTGTCTGTATTGGAACTGCTGAATAAGTTTGAAGCTGCTACAGGCGTGAAGGTGAACTATAAGATTGTAGGCCGTCGTCAGGGAGATATTGTTAAGGTATGGGCTGACCCGACTTTCGCTAACGAAGAGTTAGGATGGCAGGCAAAGGCTACTATCGAAGAGACACTGAAATCTGCATGGAATTGGCAGGTTAAGTTAAGAGAAAGAGGAATTCAATAAGAATTAAGATATTTTTAGAAAGACCGATGAACAAAGGACGCTAGTGTGGCGTTTTATAGTGCAAATAACCTGAAACCCCTCTTGGATATGTGAATACCTGATTGGCGGTAAGTTATGTTACTCAAAACATAGAGCAGGCTAAAAAATTGCATAGTAGTTTTGTCGTGTTTTATTTTGTGTTTGTGTTGTGGCTGTTCTTCGACGTGAGTCGGGGGACAGTTTTTTTATGCTTGTGTGTTGCATTCTAAGTTTGATGACATAAAAAACTCTTCAAACAGCATACACCGGCTGTTTGAAGAGTTTTCTGAACAGGTTAGAAGAATGGTTAATCCTTACTCCAACTCACGCTGTCTGCAGAAACACTGGCAGAACTTATCTTCTACGTTCTCTATAGGTTCTTTGAATATACCATATACGCACGAACCGGAACCACTCATGGAGGCGTATACGGCTCCCAAATCATATAATTCATCTTTGATGGCAGCTATTTCGGGGAATTTCAAGAATACACTGTCTTCAAAATCATTTTGCATGTTGTCTTTCCATGTATCTACCGGCTGCTTGATTACTTCTTTTAAGGAAACGGCAGGACGTTGTGGCTTTATGGCAGCGAAAGCATCACGGGTAGAAACAAAAATATCCGGTTTGACCAATACAATGTGATATCCTTTCAAAGACAAATCGACCGGTTCGAAGATATTCCCTATGCCGGTTGCAAATACCGGTTTGTTTTGAATGAAAAATGCACAGTCGGCACCGAGGCGTGCCGCGTATTCTTCCATTTTCGCATGGTTGATGTTCAGAGCAAACTTTTCATTTAATAATTTAATCATGTATGCTGCATCTGACGATCCGCCTCCCAATCCTGCTCCTGCAGGAATATGTTTGTACATATGAATTTCGATGGCCGCCATTTGTGGAAAATCTTCTTTCAGTAACTTATAAGCCTTAACTACTAAATTATCTTCCGGTTCGCCGTCCAAAGCACTTCCGCTTACATGGAGATTGTACTCTTTGTCACTGTTTGTGGAGCGTGTGACTTCCAACGCATCTTGAAGATTGATAGGATAAAAAATTGTTTCTAGGTTGTGATAACCATCCGGGCGTTTTTCTATAATATTCAGACCCAGATTGATTTTAGCATTCGGAAATGTTATCATATTCTTTTATTTAGATTAATTTCTAGTGTGTCTTTATTACGGCTCCTGAGCAACGTGACACGGCTCAAATATAAGGTAAACTTTTCATTTAACCATATAAAAAACCATTTTGTGTATGGATTGTTCATGTTTTTATAGAAAAAGTCTTCGTATTTCTTTTATTATTTTTGCTCCCGGCTGGATGTTCAACTCGTCAAAAAGTTCTATCTTTGCCCTACTTTAAACGAAAGGAAATGGCAGAAGTAAGAAAAACGACACGTACTCCTAAAACTGTAAAGGCAAAGCCTGTTGATGAATATGGGCATTTGCAGCCACAGGCACCTGAATTGGAAGAGGCAGTATTAGGAGCATTAATGATAGAAAAAGACGCATATTCACTGGTGAGTGAAATTCTTCGTCCCGAGTCTTTTTTTACGAGCATCGTCATCAGTTGATATATCAGGCTATTACGGCGTTGGCACTACGCCAGCAGCCGGTGGATATTCTGACCATTGCCGAGCAGTTGCGCAGCACCGGTGATTTGGATGAAGTGGGAGGTCCTTTTTATATCACTCAGTTGAGTGGGAAGGTAGCATCGTCTGCCCATATTGAATATCATGCTCGAATTATAGCCCAAAAGTTCTTGGCACGCGAACTGATTTCTTTTACCAGTAATATTCAGACGAAAGCCTTCGATGAGACACAGGATGTGGATGATTTGATGCAAGAAGCTGAAGGGAAGCTGTTCGAGATTTCGCAGCAGAATATGAAGAAAGATTATACACAGATTAATCCGGTTATTCAGGAGGCGTATGAGATGCTTCCAGAAGGCGTCGGCTCGGACGGATGGTTTAAGTGGTTTGGAGAGTGGTTTCCATGCACTGGACAAGATGACTTCCGGCTGGCAGAATTCGGACCTTATTATTATTGCCGCTCGTCCCGCCATGGGTAAAACAGCATTCGTGCTTTCAATGGCTAAGAATATGGCAGTTAATGCAAAAATTCCGGTAGCATTGTTCTCGCTTGAAATGGCGAACGTGCAGTTGGTCAATCGTTTGATTGTCAATGTGTGCGAAATACCGGGCGAGAAAATTAAGAGTGGGCAGTTGGCTCCATACGAATGGGGGCAGTTGGACTATAAGATTAAGGAATTGTATGACGCTCCGTTGTATGTCGATGATACCCCTTCTCTTTCGGTTTTCGAATTGAGAACGAAGGCAAGGCGCTTGGTACGTGAACATGGAGTAAAAATAATTATCATTGACTACTTGCAGTTGATGAATGCGAGCGGTATGTCGTTTGGCAGCCGTCAGGAAGAGGTTAGTACTATTTCACGTTCGTTGAAAGGCTTGGCAAAGGAGCTGAACATTCCGATTATTGCCCTGAGTCAGTTGAATCGTGGTGTGGAGAGCCGTGAAGGTATTGACGGAAAGCGTCCGCAGTTGAGTGACTTGCGTGAATCCGGGGCCATCGAGCAGGATGCCGATATGGTGTGCTTTATCCATCGCCCCGAATATTATAAGATATTTCAGGATGAAAAAGGAAACGACCTGCATGGTATGGCTGAAATCATTATTGCCAAGCATCGTAACGGTGCTGTGGGCGATGTGTTGTTGCGTTTCCGCGGTGAGTTCGCCCGTTTCCAGAATCCGGATGATGAAATGATTATACCGTTGCCGGGAGAAGAACCGGGAATTATCCGTTCCAAAATGAATGGCGGTGGAAGCAGTGTACCGCCTCCGCCTTCTGATGCTGCACCTGCCGATAATAATCCGTTCGGAGCACCCATTCCCGAAGGACCTTTACCGTTTTAATCCTTATCCTGTCATTCTTCACTTTGTTCAGAATGACGAGGTTGATGAAAAATTAAACGGGTTCTCATAACAGGATAAAAGAAAATAATTACTAAATTTGCAAGTCATTTTGAAATACATAAAATATATCATATATGAATATCTCTTATAATTGGCTGAAAGAATACGTCAACTTCGATTTGACCCCTGATGAAGTGGCAGCAGCGCTGACTTCTATCGGTCTGGAAACAGGAGGCGTAGAAGAAGTCCAAACAATTAAAGGCGGTCTGGAAGGTATCGTTATCGGTGAAGTGCTGACTTGCGATCCTCATCCCAACTCTGACCACATGCATGTAACTACGGTTAACTTGGGACAGGGAGAACCTGTACAGATAGTATGCGGTGCACCGAATGTAGCTGCCGGACAAAAAGTTGTGGTTGCCACTTTGGGCACAAAGCTATATGACGGTGAAGAATGCTTTTACCATAAAAAATCAAAACTTCGCGGTATTGAGTCAATCGGCATGATTTGTGCCGAAGATGAGATTGGTATCGGAACCGGTCATGACGGTATCATTGTTCTGCCGGACGATGCTGTGCCCGGAACTCCTGCCAAAGATTATTATAACATCAAGAGCGACTATGTACTTGAAGTGGATATTACTCCGAACCGGGCGGATGCTTGCTCTCACTATGGCGTGGCACGTGACTTGTATGCCTATTTGATTCAAAACGGCAGACAGGCTACGTTAACCCGTCCTTCGGTAGAAGGCTTTCAAGGTAGACAATCACGATATGGATATCACTGTAGAAGTAGAAAATACCGAAGCATGTCCCCGTTATGCCGGAGTTTCCATCAAAGGTGTTACCGTGAAAGAGAGTCCCGACTGGCTGCAAAACAAGCTGCGTTTGATAGGTCTTCGTCCAATCAACAATATTGTGGATATCACTAACTACATTCTTCATGCTTACGGCCAACCGCTGCATTGCTTTGATGCCGATAAGATTAAGGGTGGAAAGATTGTTGTAAAGACTGTTGCCGAAGGTACTAAGTTTACCACTTTGGATGAAGTGGAACGTACTTTGTCCGATAGAGACTTGATGATATGTAATACTGAAGAGCCGATGTGTATTGCCGGTGTATTTGGTGGCTTGGATTCAGGTACTACGGAACAAACAGTGGATGTATTCCTCGAAAGTGCGTATTTCAATCCGACTTGGGTGCGTAAAACGGCGCGTCGTCATGGCTTGAGTACCGACTCTTCTTTCCGTTTCGAGCGTGGTATTGATCCCAACGGAACTATTTATGCCTTGAAAGAAGCTGCCTTGCTGGTAAAAGAACTGGCAGGCGGAACTATTGCTTCTGAAATTAAAGACAATTATCCTCATCCGGTTGCTGATTTCATGGTAGAATTAAACTATGAAAAAGCTCATTCTCTGATTGGGAAAGTAATTCCGGCAGAGACGATAAAGAGTATCGTTACCAGTCTTGAGATGAAGATTGTAAACGAGACTCCCGAAGGAGTGACTTTACAAGTTCCTGCTTACCGTGTAGACGTTCAGCGTGACTGTGACGTGGTAGAAGATATTCTCCGTATCTATGGATATAATAATGTGGAAATTCCCACAACATTAAAGTCAAGCCTGACCACGAAGGGGGAAGTAGATAAATCCCAACAGCTTCAGAACTTGATTTCCGAACAGTTGATAGGTTGCGGATTCAATGAAATTCTGAATAACTCACTGACTGCTGCCGGATATTATGAAGGTTTGGAAACCTACAAGCCCGAAAACCTTGTCAACTTAATGAATCCGTTAAGCAATGACCTGAATGTAATGCGTCAGACGCTGTTGTTCGGCGGCTTGGAAAGCATCCAGCACAATGCCAACCGTAAGAATGCCGATTTGAAGTTCTTTGAGTTCGGTAACTGCTATTTCTTTAATGCGGAAAAAGAAGAACCCTGAAAAGGTATTGGCTGCATACAAAGAAGAATATCATCTGGGATTGTGGGTGACAGGTAAGCGTGTGAGCAACTCATGGGCACATCCTGATGAAAACACCAGCGTTTATGAACTGAAAGCTTATGTGATGAATATCTTCACTCGTTTGGGCTTGAACTTCGGTAACGTGGTATTCGGTAATTTGAGTAATGATATCTATTCTGTAGCTGTCAGCGTACACACCCGTGGCGGCAAGTTATTGGCTACGTTTGGTGTCATCAGCAAGAAGATTCAGAAAGCATTCGATATCGACAACGAAGTGTATTATGCCGAAAATCAATTGGAATGAGCTGATGAAAGCCATCAAGACTTCGAAGGTCAACTTTAAGGAACTTTCCAAGTTCCCGGCTGTAAGACGTGACTTGGCATTGCTACTCGACAAGAATATCCAATTTGCCGAAATCGAAAAGATAGCTTACGAAACAGAAAAGAAGTTGCTGAAAGAAGTAGAACTGTTTGATGTATACGAAGGCAAGAATTTGGAGCCGGGTAAGAAGAGCTATGCTGTCAGCTTCTTGTTGCAGGATGAAAATGCAACACTGAACGACAAGCAAATCGACAAAATCATGTCTAAGCTGATTGCCAATCTGGAAAGCAAATTGAATGCGAAACTAAGATAATTGATAAAATAACCATTTATAAAAATATAATCCAATGGGAAGAGCATTTGAATATAGAAAAGCTACAAAGCTGAAAAAGATGGGGCCACATGGCCAAGACTTTTACAAGACTGGGTAAACAAATTGCTATTGCTGTAAAAGCAGGCGGACCGGAACCGGAAAACAACCCGACCTTGCGTGGTGTTATCGCTACTTGTAAGCGCGAAAACATGCCGAAGGATAACATCGAGCGTGCTATTAAAAATGCAATGGGTAAGGATACCAGCGATTACAAAGGAATGACTTACGAAGGATACGGCCCTCACGGGGTAGCAGTATTCGTTGATACTTTGACCGATAATACCACTCGTACTGTAGCAGATGTCCGTTCTGTATTCAACAAATTTGGCGGCAACATGGGAACTACCGGTTCATTGGCTTTCTTGTTCGATCATAAATGTGTCTTTACTTTTAAGCGTAAAGAAGGTCTTGATATGGAAGAACTGATTCTTGATTTGATAGATTACAATGTAGAAGATGAATTCGATATCGATGAAGAAGAAGGAACAATCACTATTTACGGTGACCCGAAGAGCTATGCCGCTATTCAGAAACACTTGGAAGAATGCGGTTTTGAGGAAGTCGGTGGTGACTTTACTTATATTCCTAACGACCTGAAGGATGTAACTCCCGAACAGCGCGAAACAATTGATAAGATGGTAGAGCGTTTGGAAGAATTTGATGATGTCCAGACGGTTTATACAAACATGAAACCTGCTGAGGAAGAGTAAAAATGAAGATTACTTATAAAACGCAAGGTACTTGCAGCAGCCACATTGAGGTAGAAGTGGAAGACGATGTGGTTCAACAGGTATTCTTTTTGGGGCGGATGCAATGGAAATCTTCAAGGCATCAGCCGTTTGTTAAAGGGAATGAAAGTTGAAGATGTAATATCGAAGCTGGAAGGAGTGAAGTGCGGAAATCGTTCCACTTCCTGTCCCGACCAATTATGCAAGGCATTGCGTGAGATGAAATAAAAGAAAGATGAAATAAAAGAAGAAAGAGGTTACTCGTAAGGGAGTGACCTCTTTTTTCTTTTTTCGGATAAACGCCTTTATCCTTAAGTGTACTGACTTTCACAAGCAAATACTAACTATTAATCTTAAATCTATTACTATGAAAAACACAAATATATAACACGGCATTCATTCATTTAGTTCACTCTCCCACAGAAATAAATTCGTTAAAATTAAATAAAGACATATCTTCGGGCAGACTAAGCATTTTCTTCCTTCAGACTAAGCGGTTTCATATATAGTGGATTATTACGTCCCATTACAGTAGGACGTATGTCCCATTATGGCAGGACGTACGTTCCATTGCAGTGGGACGTACATCCCATTGCTGCAGGACGTAATAATCTGTCGTTCAAAAAACCTTAGTCTGCTATATGAAATGGCTTAATCTTCCCTTTGTATACGGTAGGTCTGTTTATATATAAAAAACGTGCTCCCTGACCGTTCGCTTACGATGGGAGCACTTACAACACAAAAACTAAACTAGACTTAACTAAACTATTCTATTAAGAAGTTTCACAACTTCCGTTGTCTATGCTGCAAATATAGAAAGTATTAGTTCTTTTTTGCAAAAAAAGGATATCGACAAAATATTCAACTTTTATCATTCAAATATCACATTTTTCAAACAGAATGACTATTCAAATATATCTGTAACTCCTGTTTATAACTATCGGAAATCGGAATATACTCTTTACCGAAAACAATCCGCCCCCGATCAAGCACCTTTATTTTACTCTTTTGCACTATGAATGAGCGATGTACACGTACAAAATGCTTTGACGGAAGCTTTTCTTCCATAGCCTTCATGCTGATAAGTGACAAGATGGCTTTGGGTTCGTTTTCTATATGTATTTTTATGTAATCTTTCAGTCCTTCGATGTATAGAATCTTGTCAAGGGCTATCTGTACTAGTTTGTAATCGCTTTTAACATAAATATATTCGTTATTAACTTCTTCTTCCGGTCTGTTTCCGGCTTTTTGTTTCAGTTCGAACCATTGCATCGCTTTGTTCACCGATTGTAGGAAATCGGCATAACTGATTGGTTTCAGCAGGTAGTCCAGCGCATTGACCTTGTAGCTGTCTAATGCGTATTGGCCGAAAGCGGTAGTGAAGATGATGCGTGTTTCGGGGTTCACCATGTGTGAAAACTCTAATCCGTTCAGTTCCGGCATTTGTATGTCGAGAAAAAGTATATGAATTTCTTCGTGTGCGGGTATCTCATTCATTGCCTGCACTGCACTGGAGTATTTGCCTGCCAACCGTAGGAAAGCGGTTTTTTCCACATAGCTTTGCAACAATTCCAGAGCCAAAGGTTCGTCATCTACTATGGCGCAATTCAGTATCATAAGTTTTTGGTTTGAATGGTTAATATAGAAGAATAAACCTGACCGTTTGCACTGATGCCTTTTTCCCATTCATAATGTTTGGGATAAATCAGTTCCAATCGTTTGCTTACCTGTTCCAGTCCGATGCCGCTGCCGCTTTTGTCCTGTCCGGTTTTGGGGTAGTTGCTGTTCTGTATTTCGCAGCGTACCGTGCCATCTGTATTCCCGGTGATGGCGATGCTGATAAAGCTGTGAGCTGTAGGACTGATGCCGTGTTTAAAGGCATTTTCTATCAAAGAAATAAAGAGTAAGGGGGCAATGAGTAACGAACTGCCCGGATCGGTTTCCAGATGCAGGCTTATTTCTACTTGCTGAGGCAGCCGGATGCGCATCAGTGCCACGTAATTACGGATAAAGTCAAGCTCTTTCTCCAATGGAACAAAGGTTTGCTGATTGTCGTAAAGTACGTGTCGGAGCAATTTGCTCAGTTCTTGAACCGCTTCTTGCGCCTTGTCACAGTTGAATGCTATCAGTGCATAGATATTATTCAGTGTGTTGAGCAGGAAATGGGGGTTCAATTGGTTCTTGAGATTCTTCAATTCCGCTTCCGTCTTTTGCCGTTCGGCTTCCAGAAGCATTTCTTGCGCTTGTCTCCATCGCAGGCTGGTGCGGATGGCAGCTCCCAGTCCGGCAACGAATATCATCAGCACGATGTCGCGTATGTAGAATATCCAGCGTGGAGGCATCCGCCGGGTAAATTCCTCGGGTGGAGGAGTGCTGAAGGCTTCCAGCAGCAAGTGAAGCATCAATGAGGAGAAAAAATATGAGGATGGCATTGGCGATGATGTATTTTCGCATCTCGTCATTGAAGAGATAGCGTGGTACCAGCCATAAGTAGTTGATATAGAATATCAGAAAATAGCAGAGGGGACGCAACTGTGGCGTAAGAACTGATGCCAGTCCATGCTGTTTCCTCTGTCTGCAAAAACAAGTGGAAAGCCGAATATCAGCAACCAGCTGACGATATGGATGGCCGGCTCCAGCGGGCGACGTTGAGAGAATATTTGTTTCATAATAGGCAAAGATAAAAAAGTTCAGGGTTAAAATAGGATGCAGAAGGTATTAAATTTATCTTATCGTCAGCGATAAATTTTCGTTTCAAGTCTGTGGGCTACTTTTCCACAGTCATGAAACGAGAAGAATGGTGTGGCGCTAAATTGTTTTATTCATAACGTATGGCATCAATCGGGTCAAGATCTGCCGCTTTCTTGGCCGGATACCATCCGAAGAAAACTCCCGTAATGGTACAGACTGCGAAAGACAGCAGTACGCTCCAAGGTTGGATGAATACGGGCCAGTGGGCTATTGATTTAATCATGAAGCTGGCACCGCAACCGATAATCACGCCTATCACACCGCCGGTGATACTAATCAGAATGGCTTCGATGAGGAACTGTGAAAGGATATCGACACCGCGTGCTCCGACTGACATTCGCAAGCCGATTTCGCGTGTACGCTCGGTAACGGAAACATACATGATGTTCATGATTCCGATACCTCCTACCACGAGCGAGATGCCGGCAATGCAGGCGAGCAGTGTGGTCATCAGGTCGGTGGTGGTATTCAGCATGCTGCTCAGCTCCTGCTGGGTGCGAATGGTGAAATCGTCATCATCGGTGGCTTTCAGCTTATGCTCTCGCCGCAGGATAGAAGTGATTTCTTCCACCGCTTCTTCGGTCATGTCTTCGGTCAGGGCGGAGGCAAAGATACCGCCCAGATAGGTTTGTGCAAGCAATCGTTTCATTACGGTAGTGTATGGGGCGAGTACCACATCGTCTTGATCCTGTCCCATGGAGTTGTAACCTTTGGACTTCAATACGCCCACAACACGCATGGGTATTTGGTTGCAACGGATGACTTTTCCTATAGGGTCGGAGCCGTCGGGAAAAAGATTGTCGACAATGGTTTGCCGATGACGCAGACTTTGGCGGCGGTGCGGATATCGTTTTCGGAAAACATTTCGCCTTGTTCCACGGTGAGCTGACGTATGGTAAGATAATCCATACTTACACCACTCACCGAAGACGGGTAGTTGTTGGCCCCCGCAACAAGTTGTCCCGAAGAAGATACGTTGGGACTAATGCCGGAGAGGTAAGTGCACTCTTCGCTCAACTTTTCTCATAATTCTCCAGTTTCAGTGTCTGCATTGCCGAAGGGTCTTGGCGGACCCCTCCACGCATCTCTGCTCCCGGATGAATCATAATCATGTTCGACCCCATCTCCGAGATTTGTTGCTGGATGCTCTTTTTCGAGCCCTGGCCGATGGCAAGCATAGCAATGACTGATGCCACACCGATGATGATCCCCAGCATGGTGAGGAAGGCGCGGAGCTTGTTGTTGGCAAGAGCCCGGAGAGCTATTTTGAATAGGTTTGTTCCGTTCATAATTGGCTATTGTTTTAATTTGTTTCTTATTGCTGATGAAGGTCAGTCTTCATCGTTCTTAGGCAGGGCGGCCAGTGCTTCGGCGGCGGACAGGATGTGTGTGTTGACCGTGTCTTCTATCACATGACCGTCGCGCAGGCGGATATTACGGCTACTGTATTGTGCCAGTTCGGGATTATGGGTAACGAAGATAATCGTGCGTCCTTCGGCATGTAACTTCTGGAAGAGTACAAGAATCTCGAAAGAGGTGCGGGTATCAAGGTTACCGGTCGCTTCATCGGCAAGGATAACAGCCGGGTTGTTGACCAAAGCACGGGCGATGGCCACGCGTTGCATCTGTCCTCCCGACATTTGGTTGGACTTGTGTTCCAGGCGGTCACCCAATCCGACGGATATCAGGGCGTCAATGGCTCTTTTCCGTCTTTCGGTTGCCGAAACGGAAGAGTTATACATCAGTGGGAGTTCCACATTTTCCACTGCCGTAGTTTTAGGCAGCAGGTTATAATTTTGGAACACGAAACCGATTTTGCGGTTGCGCAGTATGGCACGCTGGGGTTTGCTCATGGTGCGGACGGATACGCCGTCCAGCAGGTATTCTCCGCTGGTAGGGGTATCAAGACATCCCAGTGTATTCAGCAGAGTGGACTTGCCGAACCAGAAGTACCCATGATAGTGACAAACTCTCCTTCGTAGATGGTGAAGGAAATGCCGCGCAAAGGCGTGCACGGTTTCTTCACCCACCCGGAAGTTTCGTTTGATATTTTGAAGTTCGATAATCTTTTTTCATCTGTCTTTTTTCTTTCAATATAGGTTTTGATGTGCAAGTTTATTTATTGTTTTTTTTCCTTATTGCTTCCCGGAGGACCTGGCATGAACGGACTTCTTTCTCCATTTTCACCGACTCCTTCCATTTGAGGGACATTGCTATTGACCACGGCTTCCGTGACGACAGGCATATTCTCGGTGATGCCGCTTAGAATCTCGGTCAATGTACCGTTTGATATACCGATTTTAACCGGATGTGCGGTAAAAGTATTGCCTTCCAGTGTCCACACTTTGTGTCCTCCTTGGCAGTCATTGATTTTATATCCTTTGGCAATGTCTTTATTCGGTGTGAACCGCAGTGCTTTGCCGGGCACAGTCAATACATTGTTTTTGTTTAATGTATAGATAGTGGCATTGGCCGTGAGACGGGGTTTCAGCTTCAAGTCGGGATTATCGGCAGTAATGACTACTTCATAAGTGACAACTGTAGTAGTGCCGGTAGTGGAACTGCTGCTACTGCTGTTGGTGCTTCCCAAACGTACTTGTCTTACATAACCTTCAAATACATCATCGGGATAGGCATCCACGGTGAATGTGACGCGGGCACTGTCTTCCACTCCGGCAATATCGGCTTCATCCACATCTGCCACTACCTGCATTTTGGTCAGGTCGGCGGCAATGGTGAAGAGAGTCGGAGTTTCGAAACCGGAGGCAACTGTCTGTCCTTCTTCTACATCGCGGCTGGTTACCACTCCGTCAATGGGAGAGGTGATGGTGGCATACGAAAGGTTGCGCTCGGCTTTGGCAAGGGCGGCTTTACTGGCATCGAAAGAGCTTTTTGCACGTTCGTAGTTATATACATATTGTTCGTAATCGGTATCACTGATGAGCTGCTTGTCGTGTAACTTCTTGTTGCGTTCGTACAGTTTCTTTTGATAGTCGTATTCAGCCTTGTTGCCATCGTAAGTAGCCCGGGCAGATTGAAGTTCGCTCTGGAGTGTGATTTTATCCATTTCTGCTATCAGTTCACCTTTGGTTACCACAGAATTATAATCAACGTAAATCTTGTCGATAATGCCTGATACCTGAGTACCGACTTCGACTTCCGTCACAGGTTCGATGGTTCCTGTAGCAGTGATTGAATTGCTGATATTGCTTTTTTTTACGTTTTCTGTTGCAAAGCTCACTGTGCTTTTTGCTTCAGAGCTTCCAAGCATCCAAAAACCGCCGACTGCAACCATGACGACTGCGGCACTGAGAAGGATCGTTTTCTTCTTTTTTTCCATACTGTATTACTATGTATAACGTTTATATTTTCGGTATTATAACTTTATTTCTTGTCCTGCATAGAAGTTCAGCAAAGTCCGATCCAAGATAGCCATATACTTGGCCTGGATACGTTGCTGCTGTGCACTGAGCAGGTTATTTTTCTCGGTAAGCAACTCTACGGTATTCTTCATGCCCAGATTGAACTGTTCGTTTACCATATCAAAGCTGATTCGGCTGCTTTTCAGTTTGCTCTCGGCTGCATCATATTGCTGTTGGGCGTTTGTGGCATCCAGCCAGAGGCTTTCTATATTTTTGTAAAGCTCCTTTTGCTTATTGATTAAGTCGAGCTGACTGCTGCTGTATTGCAGACGTGCTTTCTGAACAGCACTTTTTGTTTTGGCGGTTATCAAATATAGGAATACTGAGATTAATTCCTATCATGTTGTTCCAACCATACTTCATTTGTTTTCCCCAACCGTTTTCGCTGGCACTATTGGTGGTACTGCCTGCAGAGGCACTTAAACTGATGGTGGGATAGTAGCCTGCTTTGGCAACGGAAATATCCAACTTTGAGCTTTCGATATTGAGTTTGCTGCTTTGTATTTCGGGACGCGAAGCCAGTGCCTGCTGATATATATCCGTTTGGCCGGGTAAAGGTTGCAACACGTGTTCGTCTGTCAAAGTGGGGAGAACAAGATCCATTTCCTCGGTTCCCTCCAGTTCGAGCAGTTGTTTGAGTTGTAACTTATAATCCCGGAGCGAACTTTCCGGCTGTAACCAGTTGATATTGGTCATTACCAACCTGAGCTTCCAATTGTGCAAGGTCGGCCTTGGAGATGCTTCCTTCGTTGAAGAGTTCTACACCGCGTTCATAAGTGGCGCGACTCACTTGCAAGGTATTCTCATTAATCTTCACCGATTCATCGGCATACAGGATTTGGATAAACACTTGTGCGATTTGTTCTTGCAATGAATTTTCCGTTTGTGCTACGGTAAGTCCCGCTATTTCGCGGCTCATCTTTTTTTTGCTTGATTGTGTTTATGCGTTTGTTCCCATTCCACACCGTCCATTGAGCATTCAGTCCGTAGTTGCCGCTATAAGTCGTTTTGCTGTTGCTGCTGATAATTTCAGTGCCGTTTACAGTACTGCTGTTTTCCTGATACGGACGGTTTGTTACGTTGTGTCCGGTATTGAACGATAGACTGGGGAAGAGGGTTGCTTTCGCAGTCTTTACATCCACATCACTTTCTTCCAATGAAATTTTATCCTGTTGCAACTGGATATTCTTTTCCAAAGCGTATTCAATGCAGTCGTTCAGAGTCCATTTCTTTGCTTCCTGAGCGGTCAATGAAGAGGTCGCTAATAAGCTAATTACTAAATATACTACTCGTTGTTTCATCCTTTTTGCGGTTTAATTTGTTACTGCAAATGTAGGGGACATTGCTTTTATCGGCAATAAATATAGATTCCCCGCACATTTCTATGGACAAAAACTTGCTTTTTACCGATAAAGTGTTTTTCTTTGTAATTATTACAACTTTAAGATAAGTTTCTATGAGTAATACTTTGTTAGTTCGTATATGGACGTTCTATCGGGACGGTTTCCGTGAGATGACCCTTGGCCGAACGCTTTGGGCCATTATTCTTATTAAACTGTTTATTATGTTTTTTATTTTGAAACTCTTTTTTCTTTCCTTCTTTTTTAAAGGAGAAGACCCCTCAGGAGAAGCAGCAATATGTAGGGGAAGAATTGATTAAACGCGCAAATCCATAAATATTTTAATATCAAAACGGTATGTTTGAAAACATTGACACTTCGCTAATCGACTGGTCGCGGGCGCAATTTGCACTGACGGCCATGTATCACTGGCTTTTCGTACCTCTCACTTTGGGATTAGCTGTGATAATGGGGCTCATGGAGACCTTTTATGTAACAACAGGTAAGGAATTCTGGAAACGCACGGCAAAGTTCTGGATGAAGCTTTTCGGTATTAACTTCGCCGTAGGTGTTGCTACGGGATTGATTCTGGAGTTTGAGTTTGGTACGAACTGGAGTAATTATTCTTGGTTTGTAGGTGATATTTTCGGTGCCCCGCTGGCTATCGAAGGAATCCTGGCATTCTTTATGGAAGCCACTTTCATTGCCGTTATGTTCTTCGGCTGGAACAAAGTGAGCAAGCGTTTCCACCTGGCATCTACATGGCTGACAGGTATCGGTGCAACACTTTCTGCATGGTGGATTCTGGTTGCCAACGCTTGGATGCAATATCCGGTGGGCATGGCATTCAATCCTGAGACAGTGCGTAATGAGATGGTGGATTTTGCAGCGGTGGCATTCTCGCCGATGGCTGTGGCTAAGTTTTTCCATACCGTGCTGAGCGGTTGGGTACTTGGTGCAGTGTTTGTAGTGGGTGTCAGTTGCTGGTATCTGCTTCGCAAGCGCGAGATTGAATTTGCGAAAGCAAGCATCAAAGTGGCTGCCGTCTTTGGGTTGGCAGCTTCGCTGATAGTGGCATGGACAGGAGATATCTCCGGCGTTCAGGTGGCCAAAGTGCAGCCGATGAAAATGGCTGCGGCCGAAGGACTTCAAGAGGGTGGCAATGGGATGCCGTTTACGGTGGTAGGCGACATAAAGATTCCAAAAATGCTTTCTATTCTGGCCACTCATGACATAGACGGATATGTGCCGGGCATCAATAATTTACTGGAAGGCGGTTACCAAACTCCGGAGGGAACCATCGCTCTTTCTGCACAAGAGAAAATAGAGCGCGGTCAAAAGGCGATTGCTGCTTTGGATGCTTTCCGCAAAGCGCAGAAGGAGGGTAATAAAGAGGCTGCAAGTGTAGCACGCCGGACATTGGATGAGAATGTGGCTTATTTCGGATACGGATATATCAAAGATCCTGCTCATTTGGTTCCTCCTGTCGGATTGACATTCTGGTCGTTCCGCATCATGGTAGGGTTGGGAGGATATTTCATCTTATTCTTTATTGTGGTACTTGTCCTGTCTCGGAAAGACAAACTGAAAGATGCAGGGTGGTTACAGAAACTTGCACTTTGGACTATCCGTTGGGGTATATTGCCGGACAAGCCGGTTGGGTGGTAGCCGAAGTAGGTCGTCAGCCGTGGGCTATTCAGGATATGTTGCCGGTGGGAGCCGCTATTTCCAAGTTGCAGACGAGCTCCGTGCAGATAACTTTCTTTATTTTCCTGATATTGTTTACTATTATGCTGATTGCTGAAATCAATATTATGGTTAAGGCCATAAAGAAAGGACCGGAGGCAATAAAAGGTGAATAACTTTTTTTTATGCGGTAATTCCATTATTTATCATTTAAATAAAATTCTATGGACTATATATTTTTACAAAATTATTGGTGGTTCCTGGTATCGTTACTGGGTGCTTTGTTGGTGTTCCTGCTCTTTGTGCAGGGTGGCAACTCTTTGCTGTTCACGCTGGGACGCAATGACGAAGAGCGTACCATGCTGGTAAACTCCACAGGACGCAAGTGGGAGTTTACTTTTACTACGTTGGTTACTTTCGGAGGAGCTTTTTTCGCTTCATTTCCTTTTGTTTTATAGCACCAGCTTCGGTGGTGCATATTGGCTGTGGATGATTATCTTGTTCACTTTCGTGTTGCAGGCTGTTTCTTATGAATTTCAGTCTAAATTGGGTAATATTTTGGGCAAGCGTACCTATCAATGGTTCCTGGTAATCAACGGAGTTGTAGGGCCGTTATTGCTGGGAGGAGCAGTGGCTACATTCTTTACGGGCTCTAATTTCTTGGTGAATAAAGGAAACATGGGCAATGAACTGATGCCTGTCATCAGCAGTTGGGCCAACGGATGGCATGGGTTGGATGCACTGACTAATCCATGGAATCTTGTTTTGGGCTTTGCTGTTTTGTTCTTGGCACGTATATTGGGCAACTTGTATTTTATCAATAATATCCGTGATAAAGAATTGATTCCTCATTGCCGTCGCCAATTGATTACAGATACGATTCCTTTCCTGATTCTTTTTCCTGGCATTTGTGATACATACATTATTGAGTGATGGTTTTGCTGTCAGTCCCGATACGCAGGAAGTATATATGGAACCTTACAAGTATTTTATGAATTTCATTGATATGCCTGTCTTGTTGGTTTTATTCCTGATAGGAGTGGTCGGTGTATTGTTCGGCATCGGCAAATCTGTTTTCAGCAAGACATCTACCAACGGTATCTGGTTTGCGGGCATCGGTACTGTGCTGACGGTTTTGGCGCTGCTCCTTTGCGTGGGTTATAATAACACGGCATATTATCCCTCTACTGCTGACCTGCAAAGTTCATTAACACTGGCCAACAGTTGTTCCAGTGAGTTTACTTTGCGCGTCATGGCTTATGTATCTGTTTTGGTACCTTTTGTTTTGGCATACATTGTTTATGCTTGGCGTGCAATAGACCGAAAGCCTATTACAGCACAAGAATTGGAAAAAGACGGTCATACTTATTAATCAAGTTTTTAATGAAATTAAAATTGGTATCCCGGTTTTGCAAACAGCTGTAAACGGGATACCGATTTATGTTAAATAACATTGTTTTGCTGCATAAAATACAGATAAACTATTGCAGAATTCCCGAAAGTCCGTATATTTGCACTGTGTTTTTCATAGTATTAGATTTAAGGTTAACAGAGGTTGGAGCAAAGCGTTGCTCCTTTTTTTATGCCCATATACCTCGTTCTTCCCTTATTTGGACAAATTTATGAGATAAAAAACCGACAAAAGTTATAGTTGACGGTAGTGATACTATTCTATCTTTGTATAACAAAGCCTTTGTAGAGGTAATGGTATTGTTGAATTTAGATTACATGGATATTAAAAGGTAAGAACATGAAACACCTTCGACTGACTTTCTCTGCATTATTTGCCATGGCAGTAAGTATGCAGACTCTTGCGCAAAGAGAAAATATACTCATCAATCAGGATTGGAACTTCCGATTCTCCCATCAAGTGAATAAGAATTCAAGTCGCCGGGTAGATTTGCCTCATACTTGGAATGCACAAGATGCTTTGAGTGGCAAACCCGACTATAAACGAGGAATCGGTAATTATGACAAGAAACTATTTATCCGTTCCGAGTGGAAAGGCAAACGACTGTTTCTCCGTTTTGAAGGAGCAAACTGTGTAAGCAATGTTTTCATCAACGGCAAACAGATAGGAGAGCATCGGGGTGGCTATGGGGCATTTATTTTTGAAATCACCGATAAGGTGAATTATGGGAAAGATAATACCGTGCTGGTTCGTGTGAATAATGGTGAACAGCTTGATGTCATGCCTTTGGTAGGTGACTTTAATTTCTATGGGGGGATTTATAGGGATGTGCATTTACTTGTTACGGAAGATATTTGTATCTCTCCTTTGGATTATGCTTCTCCGGGAGTATATCTTTTTCAGCAGCATGTGGGTGAGAAACAAGCCGCTGTTTTGGCTCGTATTAACCTGTCGAACGGAACGGAACATCCCCGGCAGGCAACTCTTAGGCTCCAAGTAAAAGAAGGAGATAAAGTGGTTTATCAGGCGGATAAAAAGGTGACTGTTGCACCTCATACCAGCGTACAACCCGAAGAAATGAGTTTTACCTTGCTGAATCCTCGTTTATGGAATGGCAGGGAAGATCCTTTTATGTATCAGACAGTGATAACCCTGGTGAAGGATGGAAAAGAGATAGACAAAGTGGAACAGCCGTTGGGACTTCGTTATTATACGACAGAGATGCCGATCGGGGTTTCTTTCTTAATGGAAAACATTTGCCTTTGCATGGGGTGTGTCGTCATCAGGAGTGGGCGGAAGTGGGTAATGCTCTTTGTCCGGTGCATCACGAGGAAGATACTCGTATCATGCTTGATATGGGGGTGAATGCTGTTCGTCTGGCACATTATCCGCAAGCTACCTATATGTATGATTTAATGGATAAATATGGCATTGTCACTTGGGCTGAGATTCCATTTGTGGGGCCGGGAGGATACGCTGATAAAGGTTTTGTTGATCAGCCTTCTTTCCGCGAAAATGGTAAGGAGCAGTTGAAGGAGATGATCCGTCAACATTTTAATCATCCGAGTATATGTTTTTTTGGGGGTTATTTAATGAACTGAAAGAAAATGGAGATAATCCGTTGGAGTACATTAAAGAACTGAATGTGCTGGCACATCAGGAAGATCCTACACGTCCCACCACATCAGCCAAGTAACCAAGGCGGTGCCATTAATTTCATAACAGATAATATTGCGTGGAACAGATATGACGGTTGGTATGGAGCAACTCCGGCGACATTGGCTTCATGGCTGGACAAGACACATCAGGCACACCCTGAAATAAAGATTGCTATCAGTGAGTATGGGGCAGGAGCAAGTATCTATCATCAGCAGGATTCATTGGTACAAACTGTTCCCGGAAGTTGGTGGCATCCAGAGAATTGGCAAACAGAATATCATATTCAGAATTGGAAGATTATTAGTGAACGTCCATACGTTTGGGGCAGTTTTGTTTGGAATATGTTTGATTTCGGAGCAGCTCATCGTACAGAAGGGGATCGTCCGGGTATCAATGATAAAGGATTGGTGACGCACGACCGTAAAGTTAAAAAGGATGCATTTTATTTTTATAAAGCAAACTGGAATCCTGAACCGATGGTTTATATTGCCGGTCGCCGTAGCGTGAACCGCGTAAAACCAGTGACAGAGGTACAGATATTTTCTAATTGTGCAGAAGTAACTCTGAAGGTAAACGGACAAATAATAAAAAAAAAATGCAGCCGGATGGTGTAAAAGTGTGTATCTTTAAAGATATTCGGCTGAAAAAAGGGGAGAACAACATAGAAGTATCGGCGAAAAATGGTAAAAGGGTGATAACTGATGCTTGTTGCTGGATATTGTAACAAGAAAAACATGGAAGTGTATCAAAATTAAACCGGTCTATCCCATCGTCAGCTGTAGGGACAGGGTTTGCCTGCCCGAAGACGCAAAGTAAACTGTTTTCGGGCGAGCGAATCTCGCCCCTACGGATTAAACGACAGCATTATCCCTGTTTTGACCCCATGAATATATATTAAATAATTTCTATTCCATGCTTTTGGCATAACTCCAGTCCTATATCTTTTAACTTGAATTTCTGAATCTTTCCGCTGCCGGTCATTGGAAATTCATCAACAAAGAAGATATATTTGGGTATTTTGTATCGTGCAATTTTGCCTGTGCAGAATTCACGAACGTCCAAATTCATTCATTTCTATTCCTTTGTGCAGGATAATGAAGGCGCCTACTGCCTCACCGTATTTTTTAGAAGGAATACCGGCTACTTGTACATCTTTGATTCCTTCCATCTGATAGAGAAATTCCTCAATTTCACGTGGATATATATTCTCTCCACCACGGATAATCATGTCTTTGATACGCCCTGTGATTCGGTAATTTCCATCTTTATCTTTGACTCCCAAATCTCCCGAATGCAGGAAGCCGTTCCGGTCTATCACTTCGGCGGTTGCTTCGGGGTTCTTGTAATACCCCTTCATGGTGTTATACCCTTTGTTGCACATCTCGCCTTGTACGCCTATCGGACATTCTTCGCCGGTTTCGGGGTCGATTACCCGGACTTCTGTAAACTCAAAATCGCGTCCTACTGTGTTGCAACGCACATCGAATGGGTCGTCCAAACGAGTGGCTGTCATGCCGGGAGAAGCTTCTGTAAGCCCGTATACACTGGTCACTTTCATAAACATCTTTTCTTCCACTTTCTTCATCAGTTCCACCGGGCAGAGATCCGGCCATGATACCTGTGCGAAGGCTTGACAAATCAAACATATCAAACATCGGATGGTTCAGCTCGGCAATGAACATTGTCGGAACTCCCTAAAGGGCTGTACATCGTTCTTTATGAATAGACGCAAGTACCAATAACGGGTCAAAGCGTTCGACCATTACTTGTGTACATCCATGTGTCAGACAGTTCATGGTGGCAAGTACTACGCCGAAACAATGGAAAAGAGGGACACAAACACACAACTTTGTCATCGGAAGTGAATTTCATGTGCTCGCCCGTCAGGAAACCGTTGTTGCTGATGTTGTAATGTGTGAGCATGACTCCTTTGGGGAAACCGGTCGTGCCCGAAGTGTACTGCATGTTCACCGTGTCGTGGCAGTTCACCTGTTTCTTGGCTTCCAGTGAGTTCGTCATCCTCTACATTAGCTTCCCAATAGGAGGATTTCAGAAGTGTTATACATTCCTCTGTATTTTTCCTGACCGATGTAGATGACATTCTTCATGCAAGGAAAACGCTTGCTTTTCAGATACCCGCGTTGTGAACTTTTCAGTTCGGGCAGCATGGCATAAACCATGTTGACGTAGTCATCCGAGCCACGATCACCGTTGACGATACATAACGTATGCATATCTGAATTCTGACAAAGATATTCCAGCTCGGCTTGCTTGTAGTTGGTGTTTACGGTTACAGCTACAGCACCGATTTTGGCGCAAGCGTACAGAAAGGTCAGCCAGTCGGGTACATTGCCTGCCCAAATTCCTACATGAGTATTTCGTTTGACGCCGATGGCAAGCAATCCTTTTGCCATATTATCAACACGCTCATTGAATTGCCTCCAGGTAAAACGCAGGTTACGATCTGAATATACGATATATTCTTTATCGGGAGTGGCTTCGGCCCAATGTTCGAGCCAGTCTCCGAGGGTTCGGGTATATAATTCCATGTCAAAATCCGATTTAGATGGGTGTATAGATTACCGCCAATATCTTGGCTGCCTGTCCGCAAAGTCCGTGCACATGATGGGGGACAATAGAATCATAATAAATACTGTCTCCGGCTTTAATCAGATAGCATTTTTTGCCGTGACACACTTCAATGACACCTTCCATGACATAGATAAACTCTTCACCTTCGTGCGACGAAAGGGTAAACTCAACATTGTCATTCGAAGCTACATCAACAATGAAAGGTTCCATATGGCGGTCGGCTTTCGATTTTGACAGAGAATGGTAGCGCATGTGAGTGCGTAAGTCCATTGCATTATTTGAAAAGCTGATTGTATCTTCGGCACTCTCTTTTTCCGACAAACGACTGCTCCTTGTTCTTCCTGGTCGTCCAGAAAAGTGCCCAGACGTACCCCTAACGCGCGGGCTATCTTGATGAGGGGAGCCAATGAAGGAAGATCTACATTATTCTCTATTCGTTCTATTTGTTCTTCGGCAAGGCCTGAGACGTACGGCCAGTTCGGCTACACTGATTTCTTTTGTTTCACGTAGTGATTTAATCTTTTCGCCAACGATTCTTGTGCTATCCATATTTGTTAGTATTAGTAATGTTTGCAAAGTAATTTGTGCAAAAATACATAAATCTTTTATTTAAGACGGCTTTTCTCTTTTATCTTTGCACTTTAACTATTAAATTAATGAATTATGTTCTCAGGAATTGTAGAAGAATATGCAGAAGTAGTGCGTTTGGAAAAAGAACAAACTAACCTGCACCTTACATTGAAATGTTCGTTTGTAGACGAACTGAAGATAGATCAGAGTATTGCTCACAATGGTGTTTGTCTGACAGTGGTAAGCATTCAGGATGGTACATATACAGTAACTGCCATTGAAGAAACATTGGAGCGTTCCAACCTTGGATTGTTGAAGGTAGGGGATAAAGTGAACGTGGAGCGTAGTATGATGATGAACGGACGTTTGGACGGACACATCGTGCAGGGGCATGTAGATCAGACTGCGGAATGTATCAGCATCCAGGACGTGGATGGTAGCCGTTATTATACCTTTAAGTATAAGTTTGACAAGGAGATGGCAAAGCGTGGTTATATGACGGTTGATAAAGGTTCGGTTACCGTAAATGGTGTTAGTCTGACTGTGTGCAATCCGACAGATGATACTTTTCAGGTTGCCATCATTCCTTATACTTACGAACATACCAATTTCCATACTTTTAAAGTGGGAAGCATTGTGAATATAGAGTTCGATATCATCGGCAAATATTTAAGCCGCATGATGCAATTCAATAACTAAAGGTCTTTCAACAGTATCTTGCTGGTGCTTTGATAATATTCTTCGCGAGCTCGCATCAGTGCTTCCCACGGAGCACTGTATCGCTCACGGTCAATCTTGAATGCTTCTGAACCGGCTACATCCAGTCTGTTCAGGAGCATTGCCACATTCATCCGGTTTATATCCACAGATGGGAGATATGCAAAGGATTCATCGTCATCATCTACAGGAGTTTCATAAATCATGTGCATATCTTGCAGTTCATATAATATGTTTTTGGTTAGCCGGATGGGAATCTTATGTTCATCACTCAATGTGACGGCGGTATAAGGAGGTTCTTCCGTTTCGAAGCGTTTACAGATGAGCGACATGATAAGGATGCAAAGAAAGTCATGATACCGACGACTGATATGAGCTGTCTCTTTACTGAAACTGTAATTTTTTTCAAATTTTGGGCTACATAGCACAGTTCCGCACCATACAAACAGATGCTCCACGATATTTGTGTCCACAGCAAGAACATTGGGATGGCGGCAAAACTACCATAAATGGCATTGTAACGTGAAACCCATATCTGACTTCCGATATATAGATATTGGAATGCTTGGAACGCAGTACCGGCTATGATACCGGGTATGATAGCGTATTTGATTTTTACCTTTGTGTTCGGCATAAACACATACAGTCCTGTAAACATACCCCATGTGAGTATGAAAGGGATAAGTCTGACCATAAATTTCATTAGCGGTGCCAGCAATACGAAATCTTCCATGTTCTTCAGCATCGTTGTCATGAAGATGGATATACCGCTTGACAATACGATTAATAGCGGAAGAAGTAAAAGGATGGAAAAGTAATCTGTCATTTTACGGTAAAGAGTGCGTGGTTTCTTCACCTGCCAAATGTAATTGAAAGTACGTTCTATGTTATATGTCAGGCTGAGAATAGTCCAAAACAGCATGATTAAACCGATACCGATAAATATACCACTTTTGGCATGAATCAGATAAGAGTCAATCAATCCGAGAACTGTTTCTGCGGCCGCACTCTGTCCTTCCAGTCCGCTGCGATACTGAGTCTCCAATAAATTGGAGAAGCCAAAACCACGCGCAATGGCAAATAAGATGGCTAATATAGGAATACTGGAAAGCAGCGTGCTGTATGTCAGTGCCGAAGCTTTATTAATAATACGTCCTTGGGTAAACTCACGGATGGAGAGGGTTGCTATCTTTATTGCATTATAGAGTATTCCTCGGGATTTGCTAACCTCGTCTTCTGTCACCCGCCATATATCATCTTTGAGAAACGATTGCAGACCTTTCAGTTTTCCTTGTTCATGGTACTCATTTAGGCTCTTTATATAAAAAAAGCAGTCGGTCTGTAAGCCGGGTTCTGTTCCTTATCTAGCGGTAAGGCGTCTGTCATTTATCTACGCCTGTTGTCACCAACAGGCTCTAGCGGTCTACCCTCCGACGTGGGGCGAGCAACCCTCATAATGTCGGTTTACATGACCTTACAACTCCTAAGACGTACAGCCCGTCATGTCACCATGCGGCTGGTGGGCTCTTACCCCGCCTTCTCACCCTTACCTTATTCCCGAAAGAACAAGGCGGTTTTTTTCTTCTGCATTACTCTACCTTCGCAGATAGCTTTCTGTTAGGAAGTAGGATGCTCTGTGTTGCCCGGACTTTCCTCTTCTGCCTTGCGGCATCAGCGACAGACCGACCGACTGCTTTGAGAAGACAAAGATAATGCTTTTAGCTCGAAAAGCTGCAAAAGGATGAGAAAAAGTATCGAAATGAATGTGAAATGTTGAATTAATACCTCTGACAGGTCTGTTGTCAGCTATTGATAACGAATGCAAATTTGGCAGATATTGCGGTTAACCCCTGTTAAGTGCCTGTATGCCTCTGTTAAAAGAGGGAAAATTTATCTGACAATGCATACAACCGTACATATTTTGTCATTACTTTAGCGGTATAAAAGTTAAACTGAAAAATGAAATTAACAAACTAATAGATATTAAGTTATGAAACAAGCAACTAAAATGGTACTAGGGGCAACGGCGATTGTAGCTGTTAGCGCAGGTGTAGCGGGAGTAACGACTTATACTATGTTGAAGCCTGAACAGAATAAAAGTCTGGCTTTTAATGATGTGTTCCAGCAAAGTCAAAATACAAGATTGGCTGCTTTGGATGCGATTAATATGCAACCGGTCGATTTGACTCAGGCAGCGGAAAATTCAGTGCATGCAGTAGTTCATATAAAGTCAACTCAAGAATCTAAGACTCAGACGGTTACCGTTCGTGATCCGTTCTATGATTTCTTTGGTGATATTTTTGGAAATGGCAGAGGCGGCGGTCAGCAGCGTCAGGTGCAGACTCCGGAAAGAGTGGGATTCGGTTCCGGAGTGATCATCTCGAAAGATGGATATATTGTAACGAATAACCATGTAATCGATAATGCTGATGTGATCAGTGTCAAACTGAATGACGGACGTGAATACAAGGGACGTGTAATCGGCACAGATCCCAGCACGGATTTAGCGTTGGTTAAAATTGAAGCGGATGAACTTCCCACTATTCCCGTAGGCGATTCGGAGGCTTTGAAAGTGGGCGAGTGGGTATTGGCTGTAGGTAATCCGTTTAATATGACATCTACAGTAACCGCCGGTATTGTGAGTGCCAAGGCACGTTCTTTGGGCGTATATAATCAAGGTGTGGAGTCATTCATTCAAACAGATGCAGCTATCAATCAAGGTAATAGTGGTGGTGCATTGGTTAATGCAAGAGGTGAATTGGTTGGTATTAACTCAGTATTGTATTCACCGACAGGAGCTTATTCGGGATATGGATTTGCTATTCCTGCCAGCATTATGAAGAAGGTTGTGGCAGATTTAAAAGAATATGGAACCGTACAGCGTGCTATTTTAGGTATCAAAGGTACACCGATTAATGATGAACAGCAGTTGATGGATGAGGCGATGAAGAAACAAATAAAAGACTTGGGCGCAGTAGATGGTGTATGGGTTCGTGAAATTATTGAAGGCGGTTCTGCTGCAGGTAAATTGCAGGAAAATGACGTCATCATCGGAATAGATGACAAGAGAGTGAAGAACTTTGCAGAGCTGCAGGAGGGATTGGCTAAGCATCGTCCGGGTGACAAGGTTACGGTAAAAGTTTTACGTGACAAGAAGGAAAAGGATATTGAACTGACCTTAAAGAACGAACAAGGTACTACAAAAGTTGTTAAGAATGCAGGCATGGAAATATTGGGTGCTGCATTCCGCGAAGTTCCTCAAGAACTGAAGAAGCAACTCAATCTTGGTTCGGGTGTTGAAGTAACAGGAGTAACGGAAGGTAAGATGAAAGCTGCCGGTGTTCGCAAAGGGTTCATTATTCTGAAAGCCAACGGACAGGTGATTAGAACGGTTAATGATTTGGAAGATGTGTTGAAGGCCGCAACTTTGTCACCTGATCAGGTATTGTTCTTAAGCGGTATGTTCCCATCGGGTAAACGTGCCAATTATGCCGTGGACTTGACTCAGGAATGATTCAAAAAAGATAGAAATACATAAGGTAATAAGATTTTTTCAATAGGTGTGTGTTTGGTGGATGCACGGCTGTATTATACTAGTCGTGCATCCTGTTATATTTAAAAAGAAGTGTCCTTAATAAAAATAATTAGGACTATATGTTTTGGAATAATCCAATAATTTTAGGAACTAGCTCGATATAAGTCCTTTTTTGATTTATTAGCTAATATTTTTCAAACAAAAATGGATGTATTCCATTTAATGTTGTAAATTTGCATCCCAAATTTGTTTTATAGAGAATGAGACAATTAAAGATTACCAAAAGTATCACTAACCGAGAGAGCGCATCTCTGGATAAGTATTTACAGGAAATAGGCCGTGAAGACCTGATTACTGTAGAGGAAGAGGTAGAGCTCGCTCAGCGTATCCGTAAAGGCGACCGGGTAGCATTGGAAAAACTGACACGTGCCAACTTGCGTTTCGTCGTGTCTGTAGCCAAGCAGTATCAAAATCAGGGATTAAGTCTTCCTGACTTGATTAATGAAGGAACCTGGGATTGATTAAAGCAGCCGAGAAGTTCGATGAAACCCGAGGCTTCAAGTTTATCAGTTACGCCGTATGGTGGATTCGTCAGTCTATTCTCCAGGCATTGGCAGAACAGTCACGTATCGTCCGTTTGCCGTTGAACCAGGTAGGTTCGCTGAACAAGATCAGCAAAGCTTTCTCTAAGTTCGAACAGGAAAACGAGCGTCGTCCTTCTCCGGAAGAACTGGCCGATGAATTGGAAATACCTGTAGACAAGATCTCGGACACGTTGAAGGTTTCAGGACGCCACATTTCTGTAGACGCTCCTTTTGTGGAAGGAGAAGACAACAGTTTGTTGGATGTGCTTGTGAACGACGACTCGCCTATGGCAGACCGTTCCTTGGTTAATGAGTCACTTGCGAGGGAAATTGATAGAGCACTCTCTACGCTGACCGAAAGGGAGAAGGATATTATCCAGATGTTTTTCGGTATTAATACGCAGGAAATGACGTTGGAAGAAATCGGCGATAAATTCGGCCTCACTCGTGAGCGCGTACGCCAGATTAAAGAGAAAGCCATTAGAAGATTGAGACAAAATTCGCGTAGCAAGCTGCTCAAGGCCTATTTGGGATTAAGACCAAATTCGGTTTCCAAAACAAAAAGAAAAAAATGGCATGAGTTGAAAGTTTGCTCTTTCATCTTGTGCTTTTGTTCGTTTATAGAGGAATAATGTTAATTTATCTATTACCTTTTCATATTTAGCGGTAAATAACTACTTTTGTCCCTAATAAAATAATAAAAACAAATTATGAGATTCATCAAGATTTTCTGCTCTTTTTTATTTGTCGTGCTGATTTTATGTTCGGCATTTTCTTTAAAAGGAAATAAAACCAAAGCTGTATATATAGTAGGCGTGTCTGCTTCGTTTACAGATTCATTGATTTATTTTACAGATATCCAGTTGTTGGATAGTGTAAAACTGCATAATAATAAATTATTGCCGCAACGTTCTCATTATAGTTATCAACTAAAGAATTATTTGGAAGGTCAGGAAGGGCTGGTGAACCGCACTTGTTTTGTATATTTTGATACTAATAAATCGAAATTGGAAAAAACCGGGTTGCCAAACTGAAAGCGAAGTTTCAAAAAGGACAGAATGTATTGATTCGTCCGGTAGATCCGACCCTGTTTCGCTTTACAAAACCAGAAGAAGAATAACGCGTTAGTACGCATGGATTTGCACGTACTAACGTGTAGGCTTATACATACGTTCGTGTGAGCTCACACATATATATGTGTGAGCTCATGCGTTAGTACGTGGGGTGGCGGTGCCGGAACCATTTAGAAAACGAATTCCGCCAGTTTTTTCTTATTGCTTCCCGAGTAATAAATATATTTGATTTTACTTTCAAATTTTCGATACTCTTCCATCTCTACCGAGTTGTCAATAGCTTCTTGTAAGGCTTTCTTGTAAGTGGCATAATTGTTATTCATGAATTGAGGGTCATCCAGTTCCCCTGTCACGGTATAATAGTAACTCACAGTGTTGTCTTTTTCATTATAATGAGTACTATCAATGGTGATGGTTTCATTCAAGCGGATGGGGTAGGTTTGATTCAGCCTTTCAGCCGTCTCTTTAAATTTGCGGGCAGGTCCTTTGCCTGTACAGGCAGCCAATGTAGCTATGAGCAATGCGGATAGTAAGATTTCCTTTTTCATTATTATTGGGTATTTTAGAGCGAAAATAGAATATATATGTAAACAAAGCAAGTGTTTATTTGTTTTTTATTCGTATGTTTGTGCAAGCAAAAAAAGTAAAGCATGTCTAATTTTATAGATGAACTAAAACGGAAAGATCATAAACGCTATTTGGGTGGTCTTGATTTCTTTAAATATATTGGTCCCGGATTACTGGGTACTGTAGGTTTTATTGATCCGGGAAACTGGGCCTCGAATTTTGCGGCCGGTTCGGAGTTTGGTTACGCTCTGTTATGGGTTGTCACACTTTCTACGATAATGTTGATTGTCTTACAGCATAATGTCGCGCATTTGGGTATTGTTACCGGTTTGTGTCTGAGTGAAGCTGCTACACAATATTGTCCTAAATGGATAGCACGTCCGGTTTTGGGCAGTGCTGTTTTGGCGTCTATATCTACTTCACTGGCAGAGATTTTGGGAGGGGCTATTGCGTTACAGATGCTATTGGATATTCCTATTGTATGGGGTTCTATATACTGACAACTCTTTTTGTCATTATCATGCTGTTCTCCAATTCGTATAAGAAGATAGAACGAGCTATTATTGCATTTGTATCCGTCATCGGCTTATCTTTTTTTTTTATACGAACTCTTTTTGGTAGATATAGATTGGCCGATGGCAGTACGTGCATGGGTTGTGCCGAGTATTCCGCAGGGAAGTATGCTAATTATAATGAGTGTTCTCGGTGCAGTAGTAATGCCCCATAATTTTATTCTTGCATTCGGAGGTGATACAGAGCCATGAATATAACAAGCAGGATGAGGGCTCGATTCGTAAAGTTTTGAAATATGAGTTTTATGATACATTGTTTTCCATGATTGTGGGATGGGCGATAAATAGTGCGATGATATTGTTGGCTGCTGCCACTTTCTTTAAAAACAAATACGCAGGTGGAGGAGCTACAACAAGCAAAGTCGTTGCTTGATCCGTTATTGGGGAATAATGCCGGATTGATTTTTTGCACTGGCTTTACTGATGGCAGGTATTTCTTCTACCATAACCAGTGGCATGGCGGCAGGTTCTATCTTTGCCGGTATCTTTGGAGAATCATATCATATTAAGGATATTCACTCACGTATAGGGGTGCTCCTGTCGTTGGGAGTGGCTTTGGTGATTATTTTTTTTTCATTGATAATCCGTTTTATGGATTAATTATTTCTCAAATGATTTTAAGTATTCAGCTTCCATTCACAGTGTTTTTGCAGGTAGGGCTTACTTCTTCAAAAAGAGTGATGGGCAAGTATGCCAACTCCCGTTGGAGTAGTTTTGTGCTCTACACCATTGCTATTATCGTTTCAGTACTTAATATCATGTTATTGTTTGGTTTCTGACCTGCTCCCCTCTTTAACTGAGAGGGGAGGTGTACCTTTCTTTGTTCTCTGAAATAATCAGTAATTTGTCTCCTGCATGTAATTGCAGTGAATCATTGGGAATCATGAACTCGTTTCCTCTTTTTATCAGCATCACCAGCATACCTTTAGGCAGGTTCATATCCATTAGTCTGTTTCCTTTTGCCAGCATTTCTTCCGTCAGGATAATATCTCTTAAATCGGTATTGATTTCTTCAGGGATTTCTACCCCGAAATCATTGCCGGTCTTTTCGAGAGGAGTAGCCAAATGGAGTAATTTAGCCATCCATGAAATGGTTGTTCCCTGAATCACTAAAGATAAGATAGTGATAAAGAATACGATATTAAATATTTGATTGGAATCCGGTATATTGGCTACCACGGGATAAGTAGCAAATATGATAGGTACTGCTCCTCTCAAGCCTACCCATGAGACGAATATCCGTGAACTGAAATTCATTTTCTTTAAATGGCAGCAGACAGATCAGGACACTCAGCGGGCGTGCAAAAACAATCATGAATGATATACCAATGAGGAGGGCAGGAACAGCAATATTCAGCATTTCATGAGGATTAACTAAAAGTCCCAATGTCAGGAACATAATAATCTGGAATAACCATGTCATACCATTCATAAAGGTTGAAATCTCTTTCCGGTTCGTTATGCGGTTGTTGCCCACCATGATACCGGCAATGTAAACAGCCAGATAACCATTTCCTTTACATAAATCAGTGACTGTGAAAATAAAGAAAATAAAACTTAATAATAGAATAGGGTAGAGGGACTGGTTATTAAGGTTTATTTTGTTTAAGATGAGAATAGCTAACTTGCCCAATAAAAATCCCGAAGCTCCACCTACTATAAACTGAATGCAGAATGAGCCCAGAATATCCATAAATCCCATACCCGAAGAATTTATAAACTGGATTAAAACAATTGTCAGCATATATGCCATAGGGTCATTGCTACCACTTTCCAGTTCAAGCATAGGACGCAGATTATGCTTTAAATTCATGCTTTGCGAACGCAGAATATTGAAAACGGAGGCTGAATCTGTGGAAGACATAGTGGCTGCCAACAGCATGGCCGTAATAAGTGACATGGTGATGCTCACGTGTTTAAATCCCGAAATCCAATATATAAAAAAGACCGGTAAAGAGTGTAGTCAGTAATACCCCCCCACAGTGGAGAGCAGTATTCCCTGTGGCAGTACCGGGCGAATTTCTGCAAATTTGGTGTCCATGCCGCCTGAGAATAGAATAATGCTTAATGCCACCATGCCAATGAATTGCGCTTCACCGGCATTGTGGAACTGCAGTCCCAGTCCGTCACTGCCGAAAAACATTCCGACTAATAAAAACACCAGTAATGTAGGAACGCCGAAGCGATAGCCTGTTTTACTAACTACGATACTTACAAAAAGTAATACGGACCCAATTAATAGGATATTTTCTGCATTGAACAACATGTCTTGTTTTTTATATTATTAAATTATAACAATGAAATCATTTCTAAGGTTCATATTCAATTTTATGATTTTTAAGCAATGCAAAGTTAAGAATGTGGCGAATTATTCAGACCTTTACCACGTTAAATCAATCTAAATTAATATATGGATACAACAAAAAACATTGCAGCTTTATTTGATTTTGATGGTGTAGTGATGGATACAGAAACTCAATATAGCGTTTTCTGGGATGAGCTGGGACGTCGATACCATCCTGAAATAAAAGATTTTGGGTGTGTGATTAAAGGTCAGACCCTTACGCAGATTTATGATAAATATTTTGCAGGAATGGACAATATTCAGAAAAAAAAATCACGGCTGACTTGAACAATTTTGAGAAAGGTATGTTATATGAATATATACCCGGCGTAGAGAATTTTATGAAAGAATTACGTGTCAATGGAATAAAGATAGCTATAGTAACAAGTTCGAATGAGCAAAAAATGAGTAACGCTTATCGTGTACATCCTGAGTTGAAAGCAAATGTAGATTTTATTCTTACAGCTGAAATGTTTACCCATTCAAAACCCGACCCTGAATGTTTTTTATTAGGAGCCAAGGTCTGTGACACAGTTCCTGAAAACTGTATTGTGTTTGAAGATTCATTTCATGGACTGGAAGCAGGGAATCGTGCGAAGATGACGGTAGTAGGACTGGCAACCACCAACTCTGCAGAGGCAATACGTGATAAGGCGGATGTTGTTATTCAGGACTTTAAAGAGTTTGGTTTTGAAAAAAAATGAAAGAGATAATGAGGTAATGTCAACTAAAACATCTACCTTTGCAGCCGTTTTTTATAAATTAAAGTAAATATGGCAGGATATATTTCGGGCGATACACGCAAAGTAACTACCCACCGTTTGGTGGAAATGAAGCAGAGAGGCGAGAAAATTTCTATGTTGACTTCTTATGACTATACTACTGCACAGATTGTGGATGAAGCTGGTATTGATGTTATCTTAGTGGGTGACTCCGCTTCGAATGTCATGGCAGGAAATGTAACTACGGCTTCCAATAACACTCGATCAAATGATTTATCATGGAAAATCAGTGGTACGTGGAGTGAAACGTGCTTTAGTGGTGGTCGATATGCCTTTCGGTACTTATCAAACATCTGAGTATGAAGCTGTGACCAATGCTATTAAGATAATGAAAATAACTCATGCCGATGCATTAAAGCTGGAAGGCGGGGAAGAGATTATCGATGCAGTGAAGAAGATTATTTCGGCAGGTATTCCAATCATGGGACATTTGGGTCTCATGCCTCAATCCATTAATAAATACGGAACTTACACTGTGCGTGCAAAGGATGATGCAGAGGCGGAAAAGTTGGTTCGTGATGCTCATCTGTTGGAAGATGCCGGATGCTTTGGACTAGTGCTCGAAAAAATTCCGGCAGCATTGGCCGAAAGGGTGGCAAAAGAACTGACTATACCTGTGATTGGCATTGGTGCCGGTGGTAATGTTGATGGTCAGGTACTTGTCGTTGCTGATATGCTTGGAATGACTGATGGTTTCCGTCCGCGTTTCCTTCGTCGTTATGCAGACTTGCATACTGTGATGAAAGGTGCAATCGGACAATATGTAGAAGATGTGAAAAGCGGGGATTTTCCTAACGAGAACGAACAATATTAATAAAAGGTTCCGATATGTATGATGACTTCTTCTTTCCGTATGAAAGGGCGAAAATTATGGACAAGAGACATGGTAATCTTGTCTCTTTCAAACTTTTTTCTTTATATTTCGCTTTATATCATGTTGCCCGTACTTCCTTTGTGGATGGTGCAACATTGGTATTGCAGCTATGCGGAAGCAGGGGAGCCGTTGCCGTCTTCGGATTGACAATGTTTCTGCCCGGTCCTTGTAACAGCTATATAATAGACACCTTTAAACGAAAAAAGTGTATGTGTGATTACTTTGGCTTTATTAGCCGGAGTAAGTTTATTATATCCCTATGTTGCCACCGTCGGATTAGTGGCTTTGTTGCGTATGGTGCAAGGGAGCATTGTTTAGTGTGGTGACAATGACTACCGGAAGTACCTTGGTGATTGATGTTACAGCTTCACGCCGACGTACAGACGCTAACGTTGCTTTTACTTGGTTTGGAAGATTCGGCATGGCATTGGGGCTGGCGTTGGGGGTTTATATATATCCTTACTGGAGTTTTACTTGTGTGGTCTATGTGTGTGCGGCATTTGGAATAGGTGCATTGCTACTGATTCCACTGCTTCATATCCCTTTTCCGTGCTCCTTTATGTCCTCCTCTTTTTTCTTTAGACCGTTTTTATTGCCCCGTACACTTCTTCCCGGAATAAATATGTTGTTGGTCTCTTTTATATTCGAGTCATTATTGCACATATTTATAATGAAATGTTCTATATTTGTATTTTGATAGGCTTTGCCGTTTCACTACTTATTTCCAAATATGCGCTTTCACATACTTCGTGTCGTGCAGAGATGGAGTTCGGTCAAGCGGCTTTGGTTGCAGGAATATTGTTGATGGCATTTTCAAACAGTTTAATGAGTAGTTACATTGCGGCTCTTTTGTTGGGTATCGGCATTGGAATTACTGCATCTCGCTTTTTTGTGATAATGATAAGCCTGCCGTTACATTGTGAGAGAGGTACGGGGAATAATACTTATCAGTTGTTATGGGAAGTAGGCTTGTTGGGGGGCTTGTTTTTCGAGAATATATGGACAGGAAATTATCCCGACACGATATATTGGATATGTTTGGGCATCTGTGTGGTTTCATTAGTTCTTTATGAAACGGTGACACATAATTGGTATTATAAGAGAATGGAAGAAAAACAATTATAAAAATTAAGATATAAGATATGGCAGACGACAAAAAGATTATCTTTTCGATGGTGGGCGTAAGCAAAGCCTTCCAAGCGAACAAACAGGTATTGAAGGACATCTACCTATCCTTTTTTTACGGTGCTAAGATCGGTATCATCGGTTTGAACGGTTCAGGTAAGTCTACATTACTTAAGATTATAGCCGGTTTAGAGAAGAGCTATCAAGGTGAGGTAGTCTTTTCTCCGGGCTATTCAGTAGGTTATCTGGCGCAGGAACCGCATTTGGATAATGATAAGACAGTAAAAGAAGTTGTAATGGAAGGCGTACAGAATGTAGTTGATACGCTTGCCGAATACGAAGAAATAAACAATAAGTTCGGGCTTCCCGAATACTACGAAGACCCGGAGAAAATGGATGCACTTTTTGCTCGTCAAGCAGAATTGCAAGATATTATCGATTCGACGGATGCATGGAACTTAGACAGTAAACTGGAACGTGCGATGGACGCTTTGCGTTGTCCACCTGAAGACCAGCTGGTGAAGAATCTTTCGGGAGGTGAACGTCGTCGTGTGGCATTGTGCCGTTTATTGTTGCAAAAGCCGGATATTTTATTGTTGGATGAGCCGACTAACCATTTGGATGCCGAGAGTATCGATTGGCTGGAACAGCATTTGCAACAATACGAAGGAACTGTTATCTGTATTACTCACGACCGTTATTTCCTTGACCATGTGGCTGGGTGGATTCTTGAACTCGACCGTGGTGAAGGTATTCCTTGGAAGGGTAATTATTCCAGTTGGTTGGAGCAGAAGACCAAGCGTATGGAGATGGAAGAGAAGACGGCCAGCAAACGTCGTAAAACCTTGGAACGCGAGTTGGAATGGGTACGTATGGCACCGAAGGCTCGTCAAGCAAAAGGTAAAGCTCGTTTAAATTCGTATGATAAATTATTGAATGAAGATCAGAAAGAAAAAGAAGAAAAAAAAACTGGAGATCTTTATTCCGAATGGTCCTCGTTTGGGAAATAAAGTAATTGAAGCCAAAGGAGTTGCAAAGGCGTATGGTGATAAACTATTGTTTGACAATCTAAACTTTATGTTACCTCCTAATGGTATTGTGGGAGTGATTGGACCGAATGGTGCCGGTAAAACCACTTTGTTCCGTTTGATAATGGGACTGGAGACGGTAGATAAAGGTACTTTTGAAGTGGGTGAAACAGTGAAGCTGGCTTATGTGGATCAGCAACATAAAGATATTGACGCTAATAAAACAGTGTATCAGGTAATCAGTGGAGGTAATGAACTTATCCGAATGGGAGGGCGTGATATTAATGCACGTGCGTATCTGAGCCGTTTCAATTTTTCGGGAGCCGATCAGGAGAAACTTTGTGGAATGCTTTCGGGTGGTGAGCGCAACCGCCTGCATCTGGCTATGGCACTGAAGGAAGAAGGCAACGTGCTGCTGCTGGACGAGCCTACCAATGATATTGACGTGAACACGCTGCGCGCATTGGAAGAAGGTCTGGACGATTTTGCGGGCTGTGCGGTGGTGATCAGCCACGACCGTTGGTTCCTGGATCGTATCTGCACTCATATCCTTGCCTTTGAAGGAAACAGTGAGGTATTCTTCTTTGAGGGCTCTTATTCTGAATATGAAGAAAATAAGATGAAGCGTTTAGGTAATGAAGAGCCTAAGCGGGTTCGTTATCGCAAATTGATGGAAGATTGATTGATAATTTGATGTTTTATGTTATATCCCCCTTAAGAGATTCTATCCCTTAAGGGGGATTTTTATTAATAAAGGTTCGGTGGAAGATAGTAAACTGTGCGAATGGAAGTTTTGTTTTTGGACTTGGATTACTATGCATTAAAAGGGAAAATATTGTAGAATTTAGGAAATGTAATATAATCTTAATAATCTTCGGAAAAATACCTGTCGCTTCTTTAATTATTGCAATATTAATGCAATTAATATGAATATAATTCCTATCTTTGTTGTCTATTTAGTGTTTCTAACTAACTATTAACTATTAATCAAAAACAAAATTATGAGAAATCATCTAAAGCATTTCCTCCTGTTGGCAGTCTTGACAATCTGTTTCACTGCTACGGCTGTTGCGCAAGGAACAGTAAAAGGTAAAGTAGTAGATGCCGAGAACAATGAGCCATTGATTGGCGCAACTGTTACGGTAGGCGGTACTAGTTTAGGTACTGTTACAGACTATGAAGGTAATTTCACATTGAAAGTTACTTCAGCTAAAGCAACAATTGAAATTAAGTATTTAGGTTACTTGGATAAGTCTATTAAACTGACTCAGCAAGGTGAAGTAAATTGGGGAGTAGTCAAAATGAATTTGGATACTCATACATTGGGGATGTGGTAGTAACCTCATCTATTGCTGTAGCTCGTAAAACTCCGGTAGCAGTATCTACTGTGGCTCCGGAATTTATTGAGGAAAAACTTGGAACTATGGAATTTCCTGAAATTCTAAAATCAACTCCGGGAGTTTATGCTACTAAACAAGGTGGAGGTTATGGAGATTCGGATATTAATTTGCGTGGTTTTAAAACCGAAAATATTGCGGTAATGGTAAATGGCGTTCCTGTAAACGATATGGAATGGGGTGGTGTTTATTTTAGCAATTGGGCAGGTTTGAGCGATGTTACTCGTAGCACACAGGTACAGCGTGGATTGGGTGCTTCTAAAGTATCAGTTCCTTCTGTCGGTGGTTCCTTAAATATTGTAACTCGTTCTACAGATGCTCAGAAAGGCGGTTCTATTTCTTACGGTATGGGTAATGATGGCATGAATAGTATTTTGTTCTCTGTTTCTACCGGTTTGATGAAAGGAGGATGGGCTGTCAGTTTATTAGGCGGCAAGAAATGGGGTGACGGTTATATTCAGGGTACAGATTTTGAAGGTTATAATTATTTTCTTAATGTCTCTAAAAAGTTAAATGATGCTCATCAATTGTCTTTTTACTGCCTTTGGTGCTCCTCAAAGTCATTATCAACGTAGTAGTAGTTATGATGGCTTAACCATTCAAGGTTGGCAGGAAGTAAAGAAATATATGAAAGGTAAAAGTGCATACCGTTATAATCCGTCTTATGGTTTTGGAAAAAACGGTGAGCGTAAATCTTCCAACTATAATGAGTATCACAAACCTCAGATTTTCATTGAATCACCAATGGCAAATAGATGATAAATCTACTTTGAGTACTGTCGCTTATGTTTCTATTGGCCGTGGTAATGGTTATAACGGACAAGGAAATTCGGAATTTGGTTACTCTTATACAGACTGGCGTGGCGCTTCTTATGGTAAGTTGACAACAAAATTCCGTAATGCGGATGGTACATTTGCTTATGATAAGATTCAAGATTTGAATGAGCAAAGCGAAAACGGTTCTATGTTGGCCATGTCGAAATCTAAAAACTATCACAACTGGTATGGTTTGTTGTCGACTTTCACTACTAAATTGGGAGAAAATATTGATTTTTATGGAGGACTAGATTTCCGTTATTATAAAGGTATTCATACCAATGAATTGAGCGATCTTTATGGTGGTGAATATTATGTGGATTATGATTCACGTAAGAATGTGAAGGCTGTCAATAATGCAGCGGCTGCAGATCCTAATTGGAAATATGAAAAATTGACTGTCGGTGATGTGGTTTATCGTGATTATGACGGATATGTTATGCAGGAAGGAGTTTTTGCACAAGCAGAATATAATAAAGATAAGTTAAGTGCTTTCTTGGCAGGTTCTGTCTCCAATACCGGTTATTGGCGTTATGACCGTCTCTATTACGACAAACAGCATGCTGAATCAGAAACAGTAAACTTTATTGGATGGACAGCTAAAGGTGGTGCAAACTTTAATATTAGTGATCATCATAACGTCTTTGCTAACATTGGTTATATCAGTCGTGCTCCATTTTTCTCTTATGGTGCTTTCTTGTCGGCAGCTGTAAGTAATGCAACCAATCCTAATGCTGTGAATGAAAAAGTATTCTCTGCAGAATTAGGTTATGGATATCGTTCTTCTTGGTTGAATGTTAATCTGAATGCTTATTATACCCGTTGGATGGATAAGACTATGACAAAGGGTGGTGATATTTTGGATGAAAATAGTAATCCGGTAGACCGTTATAGCATTAATATGCAAGGTGTTGACGCACGTCATATGGGTGTAGAACTAGACTTTGTTGCAGAACCGACTCGTTGGTTGACTATTAACGGTATGCTTTCTGTTGGTGATTGGCAGTGGGATAGTAATGCTACCGGATATTATTACAATGGACAAGGACAACCTTTGGCAGATTTGAAAGGTACCATAGCTTCTGATATTTATGCTCCGGATCATGCTAAATCTGAAGTTCAGTTGAAGGGTGTAAAAAGTAGGTGACTCTGCACAGTTGACAGGTGCATTGGGTGCTACTGTGAAATTCCTTGATGGTTTTCGGGCTGGATTGGACTATAATTTCTATGCAAATAACTATGCAGACTTCGCCTTGAACGGAAGCAGTTTGGTTGTTGGTGGTGTGAAGACATTTAAAGATCCTTGGAAGATTCCTTCTGGAGGTCAGTTTGATTTTAATGCAAGCTATCGTTTCAAAATTGGTAGTTGCAAAGCCACCTTGTATGGTAACATTAATAACGTGTTCAACCAAGAATATATTGTAAATGCAACAGATGCCGATGGTACATGGCAGAACGCTTATGGTGTATTCTATGCTTTTGGACGTACATATTCATTGCGATTGAAGATTAATTTCTAATTCTAAAAGCGATAAAATGATGAAAAAAATATACATTATTATATAGTGCAGTTGTAGCCTTGGCTCTTGTGAGTTGTGACTATAATGAGGATAATTTTGATGGCTTTGAAGATTTTGGTAAGCCGACTGATATAAAGAAGGGGAATATAACATTTACAGATTGGGCTTCTTTGAAAGGTAATCCAAAAACTAATCAGTATTTTTCTGCTGCGGATGAAGCGCAGGATTATTTGCCGAATTGGTTGGCCGGACAGTATCCTTCTGCCGATGAAGGCTCCAGTTTTAAAATCACATTTGATTATAAAGAGGAAAAATCGGAGAAACATGATAAATACTATAATATCGTTTATTATAAATTGAAGGATGATGATTATAAGATTATTCATGGTCTAAGGGATATTATGGTGCATATCTTAATAAGTCTACAACTTCAAAGTTATATAAGGTTTTAAATGAGGTCTTTCCAGATGCCAAAGAGGGAAGTCATGTGTTTGCAGAATATAATTATAACGCTGACGCTATACCCCAAAAGATGGATGACCCTGTATTTTCATATGACTTCGAATCATTGGAAACAGGTGATGTGACTTCTATTAAAGATTGGTATATTAGTGCGACCGGAGGAGCTAAATGGTCGTTGAAAAGTTATAATGATAATCAGTATATCAGCTATTCTGCCAATGGAAAGGGAGCATGTGAAGCATGGCTGGTCACTCCTTCTGTTGAAATTGAAGATGAAAATAATAAATTTGCTTTTGAAGTTTGTGTGGGTTATTGGAATGCAGATTGTTTGTCAGTTCTTATTTCGACTGATTTTGACGGGAAAGATGTGTCAAAGGCTAAAGGACCGATATAACATCATCATTTGATATTCCTCAAGAACCATCGAAAGGATATGGTACATTGGCTTTGGCGGGGACTTTTAACTTGACAGATTATGTCGGAAAAAATGTTAATATAGCATTTAAATATGTAGGTAATGGGGATGATGAGAAATCAACTACTTACCAACTTGATAATATTATCATAGGAAATGATATTCCGGTTTTGGTTAAGTCCGAACCTCAATATGCTTTCTATGAAAAGTCAGCAAAGGGTTGGAATGTGGTAAATGATGAAGATGTATTTGTATTGACTCCCGATGATTATACAGCAATGGGTGAACCGGGTAAGAACTTTAATTTTAGCTCTAGCGTTTTGGCTGAGGACTATTTGCCTGCGTATTTGGCTAAGAAGGTGGCTTATCCTTTGAATGATGCTGAAAAGATTATTGTGTATAAGTACTATAGTGGTTCTGTTAAGGCTTATAGTGATTCGTATATTTATTCTACTGCAAATGCCCGTTGGGGAAAGAATACTTATATGACAACTAAAACTGAACAATATGTAAAAACGAGTGGTAAATGGAACTATGATCCTAGCGTTGTGGTCAATCTGCCGAATGGTAAAGATCAAGCTGATATATCTGTATATTATCAGGCTATAGTAGATTGGGTGTGGGAAAATATCGATCAGAAAGAACTTGGCATTTCTAAGAAAGGTGATGGATATACCACAACTTATGCTTCTCCTACAGGAAGTGAGTATTATTTTGGAGCTACTGCATATCAAAATAATATTGATTTACGTCCGGCTAAATTCCGTGAACAGTATGCTAAAGGTTATGAAGGAATGGATGATGCCAAGATTACAGAAACTGTAATGGCACGTTTGCCTAAAGCATTTATTCCGGCATTGGAAAAAAATCATGCTGATGCTGTTCCTGTAGAAGGTATTGATGTTACCTATACTGTAAACTTTGTAATTTATGATGGCAGCTCTAATGTTAATTGGACAGCTGTTTATAAAGTGGTTGGTAATGGTAAGTTTGAATATGTAGAAGATTCAATGAAAAAGGTTGAATGATAGAAAATTGAATTGATTAAATAGAGGGTGTATACTGAATGGTATACATCCTCTGTTTTTATTTAAAGAAAAGTTTATATGAATAGCTTGAATATTAGAAATATCATGTGGATTGCAGGATTACTCTTTGTAGGGGCTTGCAGTGGTGGAAAAGATCCTTTGGAATTAGATTCCGATTCCGTAGTAAAAACTTATATCTTTCCCGATGATTTTACGAATGATTTGGTAGGAAAGGAAGTAACGCTAAAAAATGCAATGTTTGTCTCTTCTACCTATAAAGGGTCGGCAACAGGCAATATCACTCTTTCTTCTCAAGTCTTACGTACTCCAACTGATAAAGTAATGCCGGGTACTTCGGATTATAAAAAAGCTTTGGAAGAGAATATGAGAAATAAGTTGGTGCTGATTCCGGGTGAGATTGTATTGACAGATGAGGATCATACATTGCGCGTGGGAACTAGGATGGAGAATTTAAAAGGGAAAAAGGTATCTGTTTCGGGAGATAACTATGCTTTGACTATCACTGATCGACCGGTAATTAAAGAGAATAGACGTCCCCAAGTTCCTGAGGTGGGAAAATATAATATGAAAGTAGCCAGTATGAATCTTGAATATTATATGGCAAGCCCTTCTATGTGGGGACATAGTAATGGAGCCAAGGATGAGGCTGCTTTTCAGAGGCAACGGAAGAAAGTTTTGGCAGCGATGAAAGAAATAGATGCTGACGTGTATGCTATTTGTGAAATCGAAGAAGGAGATTATTCGGTCAATGAATTGGTACAGGCACTGAATGAGGAATATGGTGTGACCGGTAAATATAAAGGCATAGACAGTGGAGATAAGAAAATAACAAGTTATACAAAGAATGCTTTTATTTATGATACAGAAAGAGTTTCTCCTTATATGGATTTTAAAACTTATGAAGGCACATATCTGGTTCTTCGTCATGTGGCACAATGCTTTGAGTTGAAAGAAAATGGCAGCAGAGTAATTTTGACTATGAACCATTTTAAATCAAAATCGGGCAATAATGCTACCGGAGGTGATAAAGATCAGCAGGATGGCCAGTCTCAGTTCAATTCGCGAAGGGTGCAAGAGGCTAAGGATTGCCTGCTTACGTACGAAAATCTGAAAAAATATTATGGTGATACTGACGTGTTGGTATTAGGAGACCTGAACAGTTATTCTAATGAGGATCCGGTACGTATATTTACGGAGGCTGGCTATACTAATGAATTGCAAAAGTATACTCCTGACAGTTGGAGTTATGTTTATCAGGGTGAGGTAGGTTACTTGGATCATTCTCTTAGCTCTTCCACATTGACCGGGCAGGTGACCGGGGCGGCACCTTGGGACATAAATGCTAGTGAACCGGCCTATTTTGAGTATCAATATACTTCCTTTTTCCAGCCCAATCCTTATCGTTATTCAGACCATAATCCTATTATTACGGGACTAAAATTAACAGATTAAATAGATTGTTTTTAGAGTCTTAGAAAATTAGCATAAAGAAATTCTAAAAAGCTTTTGTATAGTATTACATGAATGACTATGTGTTTTTTGGGGAGAAGATGAAATTATGTCGGTGAGAGGAATCCCGTCCGTCAGGAAAGTTGGTACGATTTCCTTTCACACATAACGGCTATCGAAACCTCCTATTCATGGGAGTTCTGTGTGAAAGCTATCTTTCTTGTAGTTTGAACTGAGCCATAAATGGACTTGTATATAAAAAAACTCCCCCGATTTTTCGGAGGAGTTAACTCTTTTGAAGTAAAGGTGTGAATTATGCTTCAGCAGGAGCTTCAGTAGCTTCAGCAGCAGGTGCTTCTTCAGCAGGAGCGGCTTCTGCTTCAGCTTTGGCAGCGGCTTCAGCAGCTTTCTTCTCAGCTACTTTCTTGGCAATTTCTTCATTTACTTTCTTTTCAGCTTCCAAACGAGCTTTAGCTTCAGCTTTCTTAGCTTCCGTTTTGCTTAGCCTTCAAAGTAGCCAGACCTGACTGTTTGTTGTTTTTCCAAGCTTCGAATTTAGCTTCAGCTTCTGCTTCTGTGAATGCGCCTTTGGCAACACCGCCCAGCAAGTGCTTTTTCATGTAAACACCTTCTTTTGACAGATGTTACGTACTGTGTCAGTAGGTTGTGCACCACACATTACCCAATGAAGTGCGCGCTCAAAATTCAAATCTACTGTGGCAGGATTGGTATTAGGGTTGTAAGTACCGATTTTTTCAGTAAATTTACCATCACGTGGAGCTCTTACGTCTGCGATAACGATTGAGTAAAACGCATAGCTTTTGCGTCCGTTTCTTTGCAATCTGATTTTAGTTGCCATTTTCTAAATAATGTTTTTATAATTAATGATTTGAATTAATGCTAATAACCCGTATTAGCGGGTGCAAAGATAAATCTTTTCTTTTTGAATGACAAAGCTTTAAGTGGCGTTATTCAAAAAAATAAGAAAAAAAAAACTCTTGTATCGGTATAAAGTATTAAATTTAATTTTATATTTGCCACTATAATTTATGATAAATGACTAACTAAAAAACTAAGATTATGATTTCGCAGAAATTACAAGATGCTATTAATGCGCAGATTGTGGCTGAGATGTGGTCAGCTAACCTTTATCTTTCTATGTCTTATTTTTTTTGCAGCAAAAAGGATATGAGGGTTTTGCTGCATGGATGAAAGCTCAATCTCGTGAAGAAAATGATCATGCCGATATGTTGGCTCAGTACGTCTTTAAACGTGGTGGTGTGGCAAAAGTGGGTGCTATTGATACTATTCCCCAAGAGTGGGAATCACCATTGGCTGTCTTTGAACATGTTTATAAGCATGAATGTCATGTTTCTGAGTTGATTGACAAGTTGGTAGATGTTGCTGCTGATGAAAAAGACAAAGCTTCTCAGGACTTCTTGTGGGGATTTGTTCGTGAGCAAGTAGAAGAAGAAGCCACAGTACAAGGGATTGTTGATAAAATCAAATTGGGTGGTGAAGCCGGTTTGTTCTATTTAGATGCACAGTTGGGAGCAAGAAAATAAGAGATAAACATTTGTTTTTAAAGGACTGAAAATAGGGTGTGTCAAAGCGTAGAATGACAGATCAAGTTGATGATACTGTCAATTTTCGACACACCCTGTTTTTTTATTGTATTTCTTCTTTGAGCCATTGTTCCAGTTCTTCGGTCCACTGGCGTTTGTATGGGAAACTGTCATGAAACCCCCAGCCGTGTCCACCGATGGGATAGGTGTGAAGTGAGGCGGGAATCTTGTTCTTAATTAGTTCCATATAATAGTTTATACTGTTAGCTACCGGCACGGCTTCATCATTGCTACTGTGTATAATGAAAGCGGGGGGAGTATCTGCTTTTACTTGCAGTTCGTTGGAGTAGAGTGCTTCTGATTCTTTGGAAGGATTTTTTGCCCAATAGATTGTCATGCGAACCTTTATGGGTAAGGGTCGGATTCATACTGACTACGGGGGTAGAGAAGAATTTGAAAATCAGGGCGTGTTTCGGCTGTATAGTGTGTGGCTGCAGTGCTTGCCAGATGTCCGCCGGCAGATACTCCCATGATTCCCAGTTTGGTAAAGTTCCATTCTTTGGCATGCTCGCGCATCAGGCGAATTGCTTGGTGAGCGTCACTTAAAGGAATATCGCTGTGTCCATTGGGCATGCGATATTTTAATACTGCATAAGTAATACCTTGTGTATTGAACCATTGTGCCATGTCATGTCCTTCATGATCCATTGCCAGGCGAGTGTATCCGCCACCGGGACACATGATGATTGCCAGACCGTTTGGTTGGGTAGCCGGATAAATAGTGAGGGTAGGGACTGTGACATTTGAGATACGGTTCTTTTCTGGTTCTTGCTCGTCGGTAGTGATACCGTTTGTATTAGGAGCACCGTTGGGCCATAATTTTAATTCTGTCGATTGTTGTGCGGACAAAACAGTAGAGACTGCAAGCAAGCTCATCATGAACAGTCGCTTCATTGTATTTAAGTTTTTCATATTTGTTAGTTTTGAAGGCAATTAGTTAATGAGGGTATGCCAAAGTGACATGGCATACCCTCATACATGGGCCTAAGTATATATATACCTGCTGTTTTATTTCTTGATATGCATACTTGCCTTTACCAGCCAGATAATCAGTAGTATGTAAGCACCTAATGAAGCCACTTCGCTCCACGGATTGTTCAACCATTCCTCGTTGACCAGATTGATGCCGCCAAAACGCATTGCTGCGCTGACTACTCCCATCAATGCACCGCCTGCAATGAAGCCCGATGCCAACAATGTACCTTTCTCGCCTCGTTCCGTGTTGACGGCTTCGTCTTTGCTGCGGGAAGTCACATACCAGTTGACGGCTCCACCCACCAGCAACGGCAAGTTAAGCTCTAAAGGAATAAACATGCCGAGCGCGAAAGCTAATGCGGGAACTTTGAAGTAAGTGAGCACAAGTGCCAATACAGCACAGCACCGACACCATAGAGCAACCAAGGTGCGCCTACTCCGTTCATCAGCGGGTCGATGACAGCTGCCATAGCATTAGCTTGAGGAGCCGCTAAAGCACCGCTTGAAAAACCGTAAGTCTTATTCAGAATCATAATTACCCCACCTACGGTAGCAGCAGAAACCAGAGTTCCGAGGAACTTCCATGTTTCTTGTTTGGCAGGCGTACTTCCCAGCCAATAGCCGATTTTCAGGTCGGTAATAAACCCGCCTGCCATAGAAAGTGCGGTACAAACAACCCCTCCCATTACTAAGGCGGCTACCATACCGGTCGCACCTTTCAGACCGACCGCTACCATTACAACAGATGCCAGAATCAAAGTCATCAGTGTCATTCCCGATACAGGGTTGGTTCCGACATAGCGATGGCATTGGCAGCAACGGTAGTAAACAGGAAAGCAATACCTGCAACCAATAAAATGGCGACAATGCTATGCAATACGTTTCCGTGCATCACATCGAAAAAGAAAAAGACGGAAATCAGCAGGATGGTAAAGATAGAGCCGAAAGCGATAATCTTCATTGAAAGATCCTTTTGTGTGCGGATAACATTGGTCTCTACTTTCTTGCCTCCCATTTCTTTGGATGCTAATCCCACTGCACTTTTTGATGATACCCCATGAGCGCACGATACCGATCACACCGGCCATGGCGATACCACCGATACCGATACTTTTGGCATATTCCTTGAATATAAGTTCGGGAGACATTTCGCTGACGGTTTGTGTCAAAGCCGGATTCCAAGCGTTCAGTACTTGGTCTCCGAACAATATCGACATTCCCGGGACGATAACCAGCCATACAACCAATGAACCGGCACAGATGATGGCTGCATATTTTAGACCGACAATATAGCCCAAACCGAGAACGGCTGCACCTGTATTGATTTTAAGCACTATTTTTGCCTTGTCTGCCATCATTTCACCCCAGCCGCAAACGCGGGTTGTGAAATTCTCGTTCCACCAGCCAAAGGTAGCTACAATGAAGTCATAAAGCCCACCAATCAGCCCGGCAAATAAAAGTGGTTTTGCCTGACTGCCGCCTTTTTCACCCGAGATAAGTACTTGAGTACTGGCTGTTGCTTCGGGAAAAGGGTATTCGCCGTGTTTGTCATTTACAAAATATTTGCGGAAAGGAATCAGAAATAAAATACCTAAAATACCTCCTAGTAATGAGCTGACAAACATTTGGAAGAAGTTGACAGTCATCTCTGGATATTTATCTTGTAAGATATAAAGGGCAGGAAGGGTAAAGATGGCACCGGCTACGATAACTCCTGAGCAGGCACCGATAGATTGGATAATTACATTTTCACCCAGTGCATTTTTTCGTTTGGCTGCACCTGACACACCGACGGCAATAATGGCAATAGGTATGGCTGCTTCAAATACCTGACCTACTTTTAACCCCAGATAAGCAGCTGCTGCTGAGAATAATATAGCCATTAAAATACCCCAGGTGACAGACCATGCATTCACTTCCGGGTACTGTCTGTCGGGTGACATGATGGGGTGATATTTTTCCCCCGGTTTCAATGGACGGAACGCGTTATCGGGCAATCCAACCGGCTTTTCTTGTTCTTGTTTCATGTTTCTCTATTTTATTATTTTTTGAAATTTATCACAATAAATGCCCAAAAATAATGAAAAATTAGAGAAACATGCCTATAATCTCATTAGAATATCTGAAATTTCAGTCCAAATGATAACCGAAGGTAATCTAAGGGAGTAAGATAACTATTGGTAAATGCACTCACTAAATAAAAGTCGCATGAGCTGATTTCATAAAAAGCAGTAATGCTTTTCGAGAATTTGCGATACTTCTCGGGTACATCAAAACGGATGCGCTGTCCTAAGAATATATGGGTACGGATACGATTGGAAAAACCATAATATCCATGTGGATAGCGGTCAGGTTCTTCCGTCCAAAAGTCATCGCTGAATACGGTATTAAAATAAAGTCCGCAGGTCAACGGTTCTAATGAAAAGTCCTTTCCCAAGTAGACACTCCAAGGAATAAAATTCTGTTTTAATGTCATTGTCATTTTGAAATGACGAGAAGAATAGCGAGGGATAAAACCTAATAAAAGGTCGGTTTCCCATTGTCCGCGTTTTCCATAATCCCATCCGATACCCCATGAAAGTAATCCCATACCTCCGGCATATTGTATCTTTGTGTGTGTGGGAATCAAGGCTTCCCACGCACTGCGATAGCGGTGGACACGTTTATCGTATTTACGATAATGCTTTGGGAACTTCCGTGAAGATACCCTCTTCCTCTTCTATTGTTGCTTGACTTTTTGTGGAATAAGGATACTGTCTTGGATTAATGTTCTATATAATAATGTATCTTTTTTGTGCACGTGTCCTGTGGGGACAGACATATATTGTTAGGAATAATAGGACAATCTTAAAATTCAACTGCTTCATAATCATATTCATGAGTTCCCTCTTTAATAGTAAATACCAAATATGTTCGTTTTCCGATGTTAGGACATTGATAGTAGAGAATTCCGTCTCCGAATAAATCGTCCACTGTCAGTTGATGTTCGTGTCCATAAAGGCAAAAAACTGTACATTGGGGAACTGCTTTTACATATTCCTGAAATACTCTGGCTACGTTGTTGTTGAAGATAAACTCGTACGGTTTTACATGCATCAGGAAAACAGTTTTCTCAATACCTTCGGGAAGGTTGGTCAATTCATCTTCCATGAATCCAAAATCGGGTACAGGTTGTGAATAGTCATATTCCATTGCATTGGTATTGAGGCAGATGAAACGAACATTTCCGGCTGTAAAGGCAAAGTTGGGATTGCCGTAGATTGCTTTATAGACATCTTCTCCCGTGCCGAGACAATCGTGGTTTCCCAAAACACAGACAAAAGGCATTTGGAATCCTTTCATAATATCACGCATCCAAAGAAATTCTTTTGTAGCACCGAAGTCTGATTGGTCTCCACCATGAAGAACAAAGTCGATATCTCCGCGTTCATTGATTTTCTCTACCACTTTTTCTGTCTCGTCATACCATCGCTGCGTGTCGCTAATCATAGCAAAACGAAAAGTTTTCTTGCCTTTCATAGCTTCTTCTATACGCTCACAGTTTTTTGCGTTTATACCTCGTTCGCCTGTAATATGTGCATCATAAGGGTGAGATTCAAGCATTTCGCATGAAGTAAAGCACACTATTAAGAGAAGTAATAATAAGTTTCCTTTTCTCATTTTTTTGATTTTGTTGCAAAGTACGTCATTTTTAGGGAATAAAGAGTGTCTTATTATTTAGGAAAAATTTCCTTTTTTTTTATATTATAAGGTGCACCGATAAAAAAAGAACTCCCTAAATAACTTTTGAGAGCTGTTTAGGGAGTTCTTTTGAAAGGGAAGTCTCTTATTGTTTTGCATCTTTGGGAAGCATATCACCTTCTATATAAAGACGTGTCATTTCATTTTTCCCATTACTGCGGATAGTGATGGATTTCTTAAAGTGTCCCGGAAATTTGCCGGCACCATTGTAAATGACTGTGATTTGTCCACTCTCTCCCGGTTTAATAGGTTCCTTGGGATACTGAGGAACAGTACATCCACATGATGCAATTGCCTGATGGATAACCAATGGACCATCTCCTGTATTTTTAAATTTGAATGTACATGTTACTTTCGGACTTGATTCAGAGAATGTACCGAAATTATGTGATGTGTTTTCAAAAGTAATTTCTGCCTCTCCACTTTGTATTGCTGCATAAGAAACTAAACTGATAACCAACAATAGAGTTGAAACTAAAAATCTTCTTCATAATTTTTTCCATTATTAAAATAATCGCTGCTAATTTAGTGATTTCTATATAAAAAGGTAGAAAAAAAGTTAGTGAAATAAATGTTTAATTAACACCTTTAAAAATAGGGGATGAAGATTATTGCTCCCACAAGCGCCGCTGTAACGGCACATATCAAAAACGGCTCCGGCAGCTATATCTTTTACATCTCCGGCTATGGGATGATAATCGGGAGATACCAGATTAACCAATCGTTCGATGGCTGTATTAAAAGCTTCGGCGGCTAATACCAGTCCGAAACACAGAAGTACCGCAACCCATTCCATTCGACTGATACCAATGATAAATCCGGTTATGGTTACGATTATAATGGCTATGCAATGAATCCAAGCGTTATGTTCTTTACGCAGGAAACTGCCTATGCCTGTAAAGGCATAGGCAAAAACTTTTTATTCTTTTCTGTAATTCGTCCATTGTTTTAGATTCGTTATACAAACACGTTTGTCAGCCTCGATTGACTTGTTTGACTCCTTTTACAGTCTTTATTTTCTTTACCAATAATTCCAATTTGGAGGTATCATCCACCATTACTGTCATCATGCCCGAAAATAATCCGTCGTGTGAGTTGATGCTGATAGAACGTAAAGTGATGCTGTTCTCTTTATTAATAATGGAGGTAATATTGGTTACAATACCTATGTCGTCGTGGCCGACGATGCGCAGGGTTATCGGATATTGTTTGCCCTGACTCTTGCCTGCCCATCGCGCTTTTACTATACGATAAGCAAAACGTGCTCTCATCTCTTTGGCATTGGGGCAGTCGGTACGGTGAATTTTAATGCCTCCGTTGATAGTAACGAAACCAAAAACATCATCTCCGTAAATCGGATTACAACATTTGGCTAGTTTAAAATCCAGTCCTTTTAGGTTTTGGTCTATCACCAATACGTCATCTTTGAACGTTTTGTCATCGGCAGGAGTTTGAATACTATATGTTTCGGCACTGCGATAGGTGATATCTTGCTGTGCTTCCGTTTCTTTCTTTTTCATCTCCACATACTTATCCAGTATATTATTGGCGTCCAACTTTTCGTCGGCAATATCCTGATAGAATTCTGTAACTGTTTTATAACCCAGTTTCTTGATGAGGCGCATCATGGTTGCTTCATCATATTCCAGTTTGCGGTTTTTGAACTTGCGCTCAATGGTTTCTTTGGCAAACTGTACTTGCCGGGCCTCGATTTCCTTTAATGCCTGACGTATTTTGGTACGTGCCTTAGAGGTGGTCACAATATTCAACCAGTCTCGTTTGGGAGTCTGAGTATTGGATGTCATGATTTCCACTTGATCTCCACTATTCAGAATTTGTCGTAGCTGTGCATTTTTGCCGTTTACTTTGGCACCAATGCATTTGCATCCCAACTTGCTATGGATGGTAAAGGCAAAGTCGAGCACGGTAGCTCCCTTTTCGAGTTTATATAAGTCACCTTTCGGAGTAAAGACAAATACTTCATCTTCATAGAGTTCCAGCTTGAATTGGTCCATCACGTCCAAGTCACTGTCTGCGTTTTCCAATGTTTCACGGATCGTTGTCAGCCATTCGTCCAATCCGGTTTCGCCTTTCACTCCTTTGTAACGCCAATGGGCGGCAAGTCCTCTTTCGGCAATATCGTCCATGCGTTCGGTCCGTATCTGTACTTCTACCCATTTTCCTTCAGGTCCCATAACAGTGGTATGCAAGGATTCGTATCCGTTACTTTTGGGAACAGAAAGCCAGTCACGCAACCGTTTAGGGTTGGGCATATACATATCGGTTACGATAGAATACACTTGCCAGCATTCTTGTTTTTCTTTTTCGACGGGAGAGTCGATGATGATTCGGATGGCAAACAAGTCATACACTCCTTCGAAGGGACATTTCTGTTTCTTCATTTTCTGATAGATGGAATGGATGGACTTGGTACGTCCTTTCATGTGAAACTTTAGTCCGGCTTGTTCCAGTTTCTTCTGAATCGGCTCGATAAAGGCGGCGATATATTTGTCTCGTGATGCTTTTGTGGCATTCAGCTTATCTTTTATATGATAATAAACATCATGTTCTGTGTATTTCAGCGACAAGTCTTCCAATTCGGACTTTAATTTGTATAACCCCAACTTGTGTGCAAGTGGCGCATAAAGGTAGGCCGCTTCATTGGAAACCTGCTGGCGGGCTTCCTCGTTCTCCGAGTCCTTGATTTGGCGCATCAGGTTGACGCGATCGGCAATCATAATCAGGATAACGCGCATGTCTTCGGCAAAAGAAAGAAGCAAATTGCGGAAATTCTCTGATTCGATAGTTGGACTCTTGGCATATAACTCATTGATTTTAACCAGTCCGCGAATGATTCCTGCCACATCTTCTCCATATTCTGCCTGTACGGATGCCAAACTGCACAAATGGTTTTTTACCGATTCATGTAACATGATTCCCAAGATAGAAGCTCGCTTCATTCCGATTTCTTCTGCAACAATGACAGCGGTTTGCATATCTTTGATGATGGGGTTCATTCCAAAGTTATTTCGTGGCATACTACCTTCGGCAACTGCCTTGATAAGATGCGTTTTGAGCTTGCGACAGTCGTTTTTTTGTAAGGTGTCTCCCGATAGATGGAGTAACCGTTTGTAAAGAGTGAACAGTTGTTCACGCTCTTTGGCTGTGAAAAACGTTTTTCTTCCATAACACGTGAAATCTTTTCTTTCGGGGTAAAGGTAGTTTTTTTCTTTCTTTTTTTGGATGGCTTTACGGCATTTTTTTGTATTTTTGGGCATTAATGAATAATTAAAATAGATAACGGGTAATTAAACCATTTAAATTCATATACTTATGTTAACACCGGAAGATAAAGATTTATTAGCGAAAAAAGGTATTTCAGAGCAACAGATAATTGAACAATTGGCTTGCTTTGAAAAGGCTTCCCTTTCTTGAAGCTGGATGCGGCCGCTTCTGTTGAAAGGGGAATCATGGCTCCCGCCGAAATTGAAATGAAAGATTATTTGGAAGCATGGGATACATATAAACAGGGTGAAAAAACAATTGTGAAGTTTGTACCGGCATCCGGGGCAGCCAGTCGCATGTTTAAGAATTTGTTTGAATTCCTGGGTGCGGATTATGAGGCTCCCAAAACAGATTTTGAAAAGAAATTTTTCGACCATATTCATAGCTTCGCATTCTACAATGACTTGAATGCGGCTTGTTTGGACAATACCGGCAAGAATATTGATGCATTGATTGCTGAAAAGAATTATAAGCCGGTGGTAGCAAACTTGTTGGAAGCTGTCGGACTGAACTATGGTGCTTTGCCGAAAGGTTTGTTGAAATTTCATCGTTATGCCGATGGTGTACGCACTCCATTGGAAGAGCATTTGGTGGAAGGAGCTCTGTATGCAGCCGGAAAGACCGGAAAAGTAAACGTGCATTTCACGGTTTCTACCGAGCATCGTGAACTGTTTAAACGGTTGGTGGATGAAAAGGTAGCAACTTATGCTCAAAAATACGGGGTGGAATTTAACGTTTCGTTCTCGGAGCAGAAACCGAGTACCGATACAATAGCAGCTGATATGGAGAACAAGCCGTTCCGTGATAACGGTAAGTTGCTGTTCCGTCCCGGTGGTCACGGTGCTTTGATTGAAAACTTGAACGACTTGGATGCGGATATTGTATTTATTAAGAATATTGATAATGTGGTGCCCGACCGCTTGAAGGACGAAACCGTTGCTTACAAGAAAATTGATTGCCGGGGTATTGGTGACTCTTCAAAAGCAAGCGTTTGAATATTTGGAATTGTTGGATGGCGGCAAATATAATCATGAACAATTGGAAGAAATCATTCGTTTCGTTCAGCAGAAGTTATGCTGTCGCAATAATGAGATTAAAGATTTGGAAGATGCGGAGCTGGTTATCTATTTGCGTAAGAAACTGAATAGACCAATGCGTGTTTGCGGTATGGTGAAGAATGTGGGAGAACCCGGTGGAGGTCCGTTCCTTGCATATAACCCCGACGGAACAGTATCTTTGCAGATTTTGGAAAGTTCTCAGATTGATATGAATGATGCTGAAAAAGAAAGCCATGTTTGAAAAGGGTACTCACTTTAATCCGGTGGATTTGGTGTGTGCGGTACGCGATTATAAAGGCCGTAAATTTGATTTGGTGAATTATGTAGATAAGGCAACCGGATTCATTTCGTATAAGTCGAAAAATGGCAAGGACTTGAAAGCATTGGAGCTTCCGGGACTTTGGAATGGTGCAATGAGTGATTGGAGTACTGTCTTTGTAGAGGTTCCTTTGGGTACTTTTAATCCGGTGAAGACGGTGAATGATTTGTTGAGAGAACAACATCAATAAACTGTTGATGATTCGGAGTAAGTTTCCGGTATAATGATGCCTGGTAGGTAAGGGAGCGTGTCAAAACTAAACCAACCTGCCAAATCGTTAACTGTAGGGGCAGGGTTTGCCTGTCCGAATACACAGAGCAGACTGTTTTCGGGCGAGCAAATCTCGCCCCTATTGGCAAATGATAGCATTATCAACATTCTGGCACACTCCCTATTTGGAATGGATAATATTAATCAACCTGATACAGCTATATGAGAAGAAATAATCTACTGACTTTGTTATTGCGTCTCTTGCATTGGTTACCTCTTTTATTATGCCGGCTAATGCGGCTAAGCATAAGGAGTTGCCTGCCTTGGGAGACACTCAAATTCAAATCTTTGATAAAACGAACATCTGTTTCCGTCCGGATTCATTTGCCAATTACACTCCGGCAAGTGCAGATGGCGTTATCCGTTTGGTGAATGGGCGTATTATTCTTAAAAAGATATCTTTGCCTGATTATAAGCGGAATGTACGTGTGAAACTTCGTCTTACTTTGGCTTCCAATGGCGATCGTTGGGATAAGTCCGGTTCTTGTTTTGCATTGCCCAAAGAGTCGTTTGTCAACTTGATGAGCATTGCGCAAGGAAAGGCAGCTTTTCCGCCGGTAGACAGTCTGAAATATGAAAAAATGATTGGTATTGTTCCGGGTCAGGATTATGTGCCTACGTTAGAGCTGATGCGCTTTATGACTCCGTTTGGAGTAGGCTTTTATAGTAAAAAAGACAATGAGATAGGAGCCAAACGCAAGCCGGTTTATATTTCCGAATGGGCGGAGAATGTGGTTTGGGAACAAGACATTACCGACCTTTATCCTGCTTTGGAGAAGGAAGCCTATATCGGTATCTTTATTGATACATGGACAGCCGAAGGATATGTTGTCGGTCTGGATATCGAGGTAAAAGAGAGTAAGATAAGTTGCGATGCGTTACCCAAGCGCCATGTACAGCCTTTGATAAACACTGTTTATTATATCGGTCAGACTTATCCCGATATATTTGCCCGTAAAGATGTGGCAATGGATTTTGAACTGCCTCGTCATGCAAAGAATGTCCGTTTGAAATATATTGTAACCGGTCATGGCGGTCATAGCGGTGGAGATGAATTTGTGAAGAAACGCAATATTGTTTCGGTAGATGGCAAGAATGTGCTCGATTTTATTCCATGGCGGGATGATTGTGCCTCTTTCCGTCGTTTCAATCCGGGGACAGGAGTGTGGCTGATTAAGCGGCTTTCCTCTTATATAGGTAAGAATGGTTATGAAGAAAAAGAAATAGAAGAACCGTTGGGCTCATCGGATTTATCGCGCTCCAACTGGTGCCCGGGTTCGGATGTAGTACCGGAAGAAGTGATGCTTGGCGATTTGAAAGCCGGCAAACATACTTTTAAGATTAGTATTCCCGAAGCTCAGGAAGTAGATGGGGATAAACTGAACCATTGGCTGATTTCGGCTTATTTGGTTTGGGATGAATAATTTTGCATTTATATAAAGGTAAATCATTATGAATTATTATCAGTATCAAACCGTATTGGGACTTCTCACCATTTGTGAGGAGAACGATGCTGTTATTGCCATCAATGTGGGACGTTATTCCGAGAATAAAGGTGAGAAACGTGAGTCGGAATTGATTCGGAGGACGTATAAGCAATTCGTTGAATACCTGGATGGCAAACGTAAAGTTTTTGATTTACCTTTGTTGCTTAAGGGGACTGATTTTCAAAAGCAGGTGTGGCAGGCTCTCCGTGATATTCCTTATGGAGAGACACGCAGCTATAAACAGATTGCTGTAGCCATTGGCAACCCTAAAGCTGTGCGCGCCGTAGGTATGGCCAATAACAGAAATCCATTATTGATAGTGGTTCCCCCTGTCATCGTGTGATAGGTACGGACGGAAAAATGGTAGGATATGCGGCCGGAGTAGACAAAAAAGGAATTTTTATTAAGGTTGGAAGGAAGTTTGTTATAATCTGAATAAATCGTTATGATGAATGAATATTGTATCAACGGGTTAACCATAAAAGAGAATTTGTTGCGATTAGCGGGAGAAGGTAATAAAAAGTTTACCGAGTCCCTCCATCCGGGCATTGAAAATGTATTGGGTGTCCGTGTCCCGGCCCTTCGGCAATTGGCGGCTCAAATAGCCAAGGATGATTGGCAGGCTTATCTGCAATCGGCCGATACTTTTTATATGGAAGAACGCATGCTTCAAGGCATGGTGATTGGATGCCTGAAAATAAAAAGATGTGGAAGAATATCTTTCATTGGTTTCTGGATTCGTACCCCTTATCAATAGCTGGTCTGTATGTGATACCTTTGACTTTGCGGGTAAGCAACGGTTTGTTGACAGGAATAAGGAGCGTGTATGGCAGTTTCTGGAAGGATGGATGCAGTCGGATAAAGAATATGAGATTCGTTTCGGGGTCGTTATGGCGATGGCGCATTACATTGATGCGGACTATATACAGAACGTATTGCAATGGATGAATCGTATCGACCACGAAGGGTATTATGTGAAGATGGCAGTGGCTTGGGCACTTTCTGTCTGTTATGTGAAATTTCCAAAAGAAACGATGCTGTTGCTGAAAGAAAATCGTTTGGATGACTTCACTTACAACAAAGCGCTCCAAAAAATAACCGAATCTTTTCGGGTAAGTCCGGAAGATAAAGATATCATCCGTGATATGAAGCGTAAAGTAGTGAAATGAGGGACTCAGATAGTGAGTCCCATTATATAATCATTCATATAATATCCGTTGCCGATAGCAAAATCTCCTTCGTCTACTTTCTTCATCCCCATGTATTCGTAAAATCGGAGCGCTTTATTATTACGGTTTACATTCAGGTGCATTTCGCACGGTGTGGGATGAATCTCCTTAATTGCTTTTACAGCCTGCTCGAACAATAACTTTCCCAAATGTTTGCCTTGAAAAGAAGGGAGTACATAAATCTTCTGCAGATGGAATAAATCTTCTCCTTCGGGTTGAATGGAAACGTAGCCGGCAGGTATGTCTCCTTTAAAGGCAATATAGTAAATATGACCTTCTTCTTCCATCTGTTTATGTAGGTTTGTAATGGAATACATCCATTCCATCATGTAGTCAAGTTGGTCGGGGGAAAGAATGTCTGCGTAGGTAGCAGGAAATACTTCCTGCGCCATTTTGTGAATCAATGGAATATCTTCTGTAGTTGCTTTCCGTATCGTAAACATACTCTTTGTACTTTTATAAGGTTTAACGAGGAGCAAATATAAGTCTTTCCTTCCTAATCTTGTTTCTTCCTTTTCCTTTTCTTTGATTTTTCAGTTAAAATACGCAAAATAAAAAAGTACTATGTAATACAAGGTACTTATATAATACATATATTTGTGTCAAACAAAGTATTATAGATTATGAATGTAGACAATGTACGATCTCAGATGCGCAAAGGAATGCTGGAATACTGCATTTTATTGTTGTTGCACAAAGAGCCGTCATATGCTTCGGATATCATTCAAAAATTGAAAGAAGCCCGGCTCATTGTAGTAGAAGGGACGCTTTATCCGCTGCTTACCCGGCTGAAAAACGATGACCTGCTCTCATACGAATGGGTAGAATCCACTCAGGGACCACCTCGTAAATATTATCGGCTTACGCCACAAGGAGAAACTTTCTCAGCGGATTGAAAATGCATGGGATGAGCTTTCGGATACAGTGAATCATTTAAAAAACAATTAAAAACAGGATACACAATGAAAAAAGACTTTAACCATAAATTTAGGTGGTACCGTTTATCATATAGATGAAGATGCATATAAATTGCTGGATACTTATTTAAGTAACTTGCGGATACATTTTTGCCGCGAAGAAGGAGCGGAAGAAATAGTGCATGATATGGAATTGCGTATCTCTGAACTGTTTACTGACCGTTTAAGAGATGGGAAACAGGTGATTACGATAGAAGATGTAGAGGAAATCATTGCTCAGATGGGTAAGCCCGAAGACTTGGGTGATGAGGCTGACGGTGGAGGGGAAACATCGAAGGATGGAAGCACTTATTCGCAGACAGCAAAAGGACCTCGCCGGTTGTTCCGTGATTCGGACAATAAAGTATTGGGAGGTGTGGCATCCGGTTTGGCTGCTTACTTTGGTTGGGACCCCACATGGGTACGAATAATCTTCTTGATATTGGGAATCTCTCTGAAAGGTTTTGTCATAGCATATATTATTGCCTGGATTGTCATTCCTTTGGCTCGAACCGTACCTGAAAAATTGGCAATGCGTGGAGCGAAAATCAATGTAGAGAATATAGGAAGGACGGTTACAGATAACTTTGAGAAAGTAAATGAATACGTTCATTCGGGCAAGCCTCACAGTGCGTTGCAGCGGATAGGTGAGGGAATTGTCGGTGTGGCAGGTGCATTAATCAAATTTATATTGATTGTTTTGGCTATCTGCTGCGCTCCTATAGTCTTTGTGATATTTGTGGTATGCTTCGCCATGTTAATGGTGGCAACCGGATTGATTGCTGCTACACCGGCTGTTCTTTACGAAGTGTTGCCGGCAGTGGATTGGAATGCTGCCGGAGCATCTCCTACAGTTACTATCGGCTTGGCTGTTTCCGGCATATTGGTTATTGGTATTCCTATCATCGGATTGATACATATCCTGATGCGTCATTTCGGTGGTTGGCAACCCATGTCTACTGTTACCCGGATTATCTTTATCGTGCTGTGGTTTATAGCTTTGTCTGCCGGCTTCGGTTTTTTCTTTCAAATACACCATTTATTGGCTGTTTGATATATCAGTAGTTTAAAAATACATTATCTTTGCAAGCGGAAGGGGGGTGTGTCAAAACGTGGATAATGCTGTCGTTTGATTCGTAGGGACGATGTCCGTTCGCCCGAAAACAGTTTGCTTTGTGTCTTCGGGCAGGCAAATCCTGCCCCTGCAGCTGACGATTGGACAGGCGGTTGGGTTCTGACACACTCCTCTCTGCTTGCTGTTTACGGGAAATTCAAAATAAAGAGATAGATAGTTATGACAAAGAAGATTTTATTGCTGGGCTCCGGCGAACTGGGAAAAGAATTCGTCATTGCAGCGAAACGTAAAGGACAGTATGTAGTAGCTTGTGATTCGTATGCAGGGGCACCTGCGATGCAAGTAGCAGACGAGTTTGAAGTATTCAGTATGCTGGACGGTGATGCATTGGATGCAGTTGTGGCTAAGCATAAGCCTGATATTATTGTTCCTGAAATCGAGGCTATTCGTACTGAAAGGCTTTATCATTTGGAGAAGGAAGGCATTCAGGTAGTACCTAGCGCGAAAGCTGTGAATTATACCATGAATCGTAAGGCCATTCGTGATTTGGCAGCTAAGGAATTAGGATTAAAGACAGCCAAGTATTTCTATGCCAAGTCTTTGGAAGAATTGCAGGAGGCCGCAAAAGAGATTGGTTTTCCTTGTGTGGTGAAACCTTTGATGTCTTCATCCGGCAAAGGACAGTCATTGGTGAAGAGTGCGGAAGAGCTGGAACAGGCATGGCACTATGGTTGTGAAGGTAGTCGTGGTGACATTAAGGAGCTGATTATCGAAGAATTTATTAAGTTTGACAGTGAAATCACTTTGTTGACTGTAACGCAGAAGAATGGCCCTACATTATTTTGTCCTCCTATCGGTCATGTACAAAAGGGCGGTGATTATCGCGAAAGCTTCCAACCCGCTCATATTGCTCCTGAGCATCTGAAAGAAGCACAGCGCATGGCTGCTAAAGTTACTGAAGCATTGACCGGTGCCGGAATATGGGGAGTTGAATTCTTTTTGAGTCATGACAATGGTGTATATTTCTCTGAATTATCTCCACGTCCGCATGATACCGGTATGGTGACATTGGCAGGAACTCAAAATTTGAATGAATTTGAACTTCATTTACGCGCTGTATTGGGTTTGCCTATTCCTGAAATTACTCAGGAACGTATAGGTGCCAGTGCTGTTATTTTGTCACCGATTGCCGGCAAAGAGCAGCCGCGTTATCGTGGCGAAGAGGAAGTATGCAAGGAAACCAATACTTATTTGCGTATTTTCGGTAAACCTTATACAAAGGTTAACCGCCGCATGGGAGTTGTGGTATGCTATGCTCCGAATGGAAGTGACTTGGATGCACTTCGTGACAAGTGTAAAGCGATTGCTGCTAAAGTTGAAGTATATTAATTGATATCTTATTATATAGTGAAGAGTTGTTCCGGTTATGCCGGAGCAGCTCTTTTTTTTGTTTTTGGAAGCACTGGCAAGGAATATGTTAAATACCCAAAAATAACAAGTGACGGCACAACACCTTTCATCGGATGTTGTCTCCTCCGGTTTTCAAACTCTGCATACATTTTGAACTCCCTAAGTCGTTTCATTAGCCGGACTAAGCGTTTTCATCCTTTCGGTTATGCCTGTCTGTAAGGCGGATTACTACAGTCTACGGCAATGGACTATACAGTCTACGGTAACGGACTGTACAGTCCACCGTGGCAGACTGTACGGTCCACTGTCGGAGACTGTAATAATCTTCCGTTTAAAAGGACTAGGCTGACAGTAAGAAACGGCTCAGTCTTCCCTCGTTTATGAGATGAGGCTGCTGTTCTCCGTATAAAATACCTAATAATGGGGATTGCAAGCTTTTGTTCTTTTCCGTAAATTTGCAGCCGTTAAGAGAAACAAATACAGATAACTATGTATAAGACAAATAATTATGTGCCAACAGATAAAATGAGTGACCTGATATGCGGTAATTATACTTTGTTGCAGGTGATGAGCCGTTTCGATCTCTCGTTAGGCTTTGGCGATCAGACTGTGCAGGAAGTATGCCGGGCAAACGGAGTGGATTGCAAGACATTTCTGGCTGTGGTGAATTTTATCACAGAAGAGAATAACCGTATGGCTGACGAAGTGCAAGATCTTTCTATTCATGCTTTGATGAACTACTTAAAGCAGGCACATCACTATTTTCTTGATTTTCAATTACCCACCATACGCCGCAAACTGATAGAGGCCATTGATTGTTCGGTGCAAAATGAAGTTGCTTTCCTTATATTGAAATTCTTTGATGCGTATGTGGCAGAGGTACGCAAACACATGGATTATGAAGATATGAATGTGTTTACTTATGTGGAGAATCTGGTTGCAGGCAATAGAGAGAGCGGTTTCCGTATCTCACAATTTGCACGTCGGCATGATCAGATAGACGCTAAATTGAAAGAATTAAAAAATATCATTATCAAGTATTATCCCGCCGGTGGGAATGATTATTTACTGAATGCAGTATTGTTTGACATTTTTAGCTGCGAGCAGGATTTGGCATCACATTGCCGTGTGGAGGATTATTTGTTTGTACCCGCCGTTCTTCGGTTAGAAAAGGAGGTAAAATGAAACGGACAGACCCTATACATGTGGCAGTGGCTGAGACTTCAGTCATTGTGCGTAGCGGACTGATATCAGTTTTGAAGCGATTGCCCGATATTCCGGTTCAGCCTGTGGAAATTACTTCGATGGAAGGGCTGCAAAATTGTATGCAAGGACATCGGCCCGAGGTGTTGATTGTGAATCCGGGGTTTGGAGGATGGTTCAATGTCGACGAATTTAAAGCTACATATCCTCAAACGGTTATTAAATGTGTGTCGTTGCTTTGTTCAATGACAGATAGTAATTTGCTAAAAGGATATGATGAAACAGTCGGATTATATGATGACATTGAAAAACCTTAAATAAGAAATTAGTTGATTTGATGCACATTGGGGCAGAAGATGACAATGAGAATGAACAAGAAACATTAAGTCAAAGAGAAAAAAGAAATAATTTGTTGTGTAGTGCGTGGCATGACCAATAAGGAGACAGCAGAGAAAAACTCTTTCTGTCTATTCATACGGTCATTACCCATCGTCGCAACATAGCGCGCAAGCTACAGATACATTCACCTGCCGGATTGACTATTTACGCTATCGTAAATAAACTGGTTGAACTAAGCGAGGTGAAGATGAACTTATGATGAATGATACCTATTAATAGGGAGTAAATGGTGGCAAAATACCTAAATGAAGCGATTGCGGGAGTTGGCCGGAACGTTTATCTTTGCATCATAAGTTAGTCATATAGAAATTACGTAAACCACAAAGTTAGTTATTAGTTGAAAAGTACTCCCTGCGAAGTGATTCGCGGGGAGTACTTTTTATGGGTTATTGATATTGGTGAACTGAATTTATAATAACTATCGAAAATGTTCTACTGGATAATTGTTTTTTTATACTTTTTGTGAAACAATTATAACCTCATTTATTAATGACTATTGCAACAAAGGAAATAAATCGAATGGAAAGGCTTGATTTTTTCAGAGATCTATGCTGTTTATTTTCCACGAATGTTGCGTTTTGCCTGTACTTATGTCATCGATAAGGAAGAGGCAGAAAATGTAGTACAGGATGTTTTTATCTACTTATGGGAGCATCGCTCTTTATTGGATGGTCTTCGTTGTCCTCAAGCTTTTCTTTTTACTTTGGTCAAACGGCGCAGCATTGATTTTTTTGCGTAAAAAAATATCAGTTGTTGAACAAAGAAGTAGTTTGGAAGAAGTAGAGAATCGTGAAATACAATACAAGCTTTATTCTTTGAGGCTTTTGATGAAACTAAATTCTCTGATGAGGATGTTGAACGCATTTTGCATGAAGCGATTAATCGTTTACCTGAACAATGTCGCCAGTATCTTTATTGAAAGTAAATTGAATAATAAGAAGTATCAGGATATAGCCGATGAAATGGGCTTGTCTTTGCAAACTGTTAAGAATCAGGTGATGATAGCTGTCAGGAAGTTGCGTGAAGACTTGAAAGATTATTTACCTCTATTGGTCTTTTTGTTGGGGTGAGTGCTTATCTTAAAAAATAAAATTAAAAAAAAAACTATTTTCTTTTTGGTACTTTTTGTAATGTCATCCGACTTACTAATGGAAAACAATAGAAAATGGAAGAATTACTTACTAAATATTTTACAGGAGAAATTACGGCTTATGAAAAGAAGCTTCTGTTCCAGGCAATGGATACGGATATGGCTTTGCGGGAAGAGTTTTATGCTCTGCAAAATGCAATAGCTATAACCGGCTGCTTGAAAGGGGAAGAAGATAGGAGCATAGGTGAAACTGGATATAAAAAAATTCAGTGGGCGATTGTTGAAGTACCGATTAGGGAAATGGATGTTGCATAGCTGCAAATATGCTGCATTGGTTTGTTTGGTAGCTGTTGGTGCTTATTTCCTAACTCGCTATCAGTTAATGGAAGAACTGGGGGAGCATTATACCGAAATTTCTGCTCCCAGCGGACAGCGTGTAAAAAGTAAACCCTCCCAGATGGAACAGTTGCATGGCTGAGCCCTTGTAGTACTTTACGTTATGCGGCTTCCTTTAATGATAAGAATAGAGATGTGGAATTGAAAGGAGCAACGTTTTTCGATGTGGCTCATAATGCTGACAAACCTTTTCGTATTTTAACGGGTACTTACCAAATAACTGTGCTTGGAACTCGTTTCAATGTAATGGCTTATCCCGAAAGTAAGCGTTTTGAGATTGATTTGGTGGAAGGTAGTGTGCAAGTAAATAATGCGAATGATCCCACTGATCAATTGATACTTTGCCCACATGAACAGGCTATACTTCGTAATAATCGTTTGTGGAGACAGGCTTCTGAGTTTGACAATGAAGAATACTTAAAAAATGGTATTGTTAGTTTCAAGAGCCGTCCGTTTGGGGAAATTCTGGATAATGTCGCTTTGTGGCAAGGAGTGAGATTTACTGTGGAGAAGGATGTAGATATCCAAAAGTCAGTGACCGGGAAGTTCAGGCAAAGCGATTCTTTGGAAAGCATTTTGCGTGTTTTGCAGTCGATTGCTGATTTTCGTTATAAAATCATAGATGAAAAAACATGTTACCATTTATCGTTAACCTTTAAAATATACTATTGCTTATGGAAAAATAAAAGGAAGAAAACCAAAAAAAGAGGAAGCAGTGCTGCAACACCGTTTCCTCTCAAGACAAGGTTACAAGAACCTTACTCTACGGGAAATAAATTAAAGTAATGAACCTTAATTGCAAAGGTATGAAAAAAAAAAACTTATTGCTACTAGCTAATGCATTAAAACAATGTAAAACCAATCAATTATTTCGTATTATGAAATTTGCTTTTTGTTTTTGTTCTTGCTGATTATTCAGGCACATGCGGGCACAATCAAGTCTCAGAATGCTCAAGTGACACTGAAAACGGGTCAGACGACGCTAAAGGAATTAATGGCGCAGGTAGAACAGCAAACTGAGTATTTATTTGTGTACAGTGATACGGAGGTAAATATTAATAAGAAAATTAATATTAAGCAAGGAAAACAGAAGGTGGCCGATTTATTAGAGATTCTGGCGAATAATGGTATCACATCTAGCTTTTCCGATAATTATATATCCTTACATAAGTCGGAAGTAGCTTCTGTAAAGTCTATTCAACAGTCGAATAAGACCATAAAGATAGCAGGTAAGGTTGTGGATTTACAGGGAGAACCGGTGATAGGTGCCAATGTATCTGTAAAAGGTAATGCTTCTATTGGGACGATTACGGATATGGAGGGTCATTTTGAACTGGCTGTGGTTCCCAATGCTACTTTATTAGTAAGTTATATTGGTTATAAAAACCAAGAGGTAAAGGTAAACGGAAAGACAGTCTTCAATGTAAAAATGACTGAAGATACGGAAATATTAAGTGAAGTAGTTGTGACTGCATTGGGTATTAAACGTGAAGAAAAAGGGCATTGGGATATGCGGTTCAGAAATTGGGTGGTGAGAAATTGGCTACAGTAAAGACTGTAGATGTAGCTACCTCTTTGACCGGTAAGATTGCCGGATTGAACGTACAGAATAGTACGGAGTTCAATGATGCGCCTTCTTTGTTGTTACGTGGTGAAACTCCGTTGTTGGTTATTGACGGTGTGCCTTATGGCAATATGACTCTTCGTGATATTCCTGCCGATGATATAGAATCTGTTGACGTTCTGAAAGGTGCTACGGCAGCGGCTCTTTATGGTGAACGTGGTGGTGTGGGGGTTGTAATGGTTACCACTAAAAAAAGTAAAGAAGAAGGGTTGCATGTCAGTGTAAACAGTAGTACGATGTTTCAGGCAGGTTATCTGAAATTACCGGATGTTCAATCAGGTTTATAGTTCCGGTGAAGGAGGACGATACAATCACAATGATTTTTTGTATGGGGTGATAAGTTGGATATCGGCCGTGAGGCGGAACAATGGAATCCGGTAACCCATCAGTTTGAAATGATGCCATTGCTATCGAAAGGAAAAAGATAACTTTAAAAACTTCCTCGAAACAAGTTTTGTGACTAATAACAATGTAAGTATCAGCCAGAAAGGTAAGTATGGAAGCGTAAGAGCCTCATTGTCTCATGTGTATAACAAAGGACAATATCCCAATACTAAATTGAATAAAATTACTTATTCAGTGTCGGGAGAAATGAAATGGAAGAACTTCTCTTTTGATGGAGGAGCCAGTTTTAATAAACGTTTCTATCCACAGGATTACGGAACGGGTTATGGAAAGGGAGGTTATCTATATAATCTATTAGTATGGACCGGACCTGACTATGACATTCGTGAATTTAAAGACTATTGGGTGAAAAAGGACGAGCAACAGAATTGGATGTATTCCGGCTGGTATGACAATCCGTATTTTGTGGCCAATGAAGTACTCCGTTCCAGTGACTATACCATTACGAATGGATATATGAATATGGGGTATGAATTTACTCCATGGCTGAAAGCCAGTCTTCGTTCCGGTATAGATATATACAGTAATCGTAAAACATGGCGTAATCCGAAGTCGGCTAACTCAGGTTGGGACAAGAACGGCTATTTTGAGATTGAACGTGATGGTGGTTTTAGTATGAATCATGATTTGATGTTGAGTGCAAATCAAAAAATTGGCGATTTTAATTTAGAAGGTATTGTGGGTGGAACTCTTTATTACTATCAGGATGATACTTTGCAGGGCAATACCGAAGGTGGATTGACTATTCCGGGGTATTATTCTTTAAAAGCTTCGGTGGATAAGGCAACTACATCCAGCTCTTATAAACGGAAACAAGTAAATAGTATTTATGGAAGACTTTCTGCTTCATGGAAAGGGGCATTTTACTTGGATGGTAACTGCACGTAATGACTGGTCGTCTACATTGCCATCCGAAACCCGTTCTTATTTTTTATCCATCTGTATCGGGAAGTGCTATTCTTTCCGAGCTGATTGATTTGCCCGAATGGATGTCTTTTTGGAAAGTGCGTGGCTCATGGACACAGACCAAGAAAGATGTAGATGTATATTCTATTAATAATGTATATGGTGTGTCTACCGATGCTTGGGATAATCTGCCTTCCGCATCTTATCCCACCTCTATCCGTGGAGCATTGATTCAGCCTACTGCTACTCGTTCATGGGAAATAGGTACGGCAGTCAATTTCTTTAATAATCGTTTGCGTGTGGACTTTGCTTATTACAATACATTAAAATACAATCTGACTCGTAGTGCGACGGTAAGCAATGCATCCGGTTTTGAAAGTACATTGATTAATTATGATGAAGAACAGGAACGCCGTGGTGTGGAACTTACTATTTCTGGAGATATCATTAAGACTCGTGACTTTGAGTGGAATGCAATTTTAAATTGGGCTCGTGACCGTTACTATTACTCAAGAGTAGATGATAAATATTCTACCCAAAAACCATGGGTGGCTGCCGGCGAACGTTGGGATTGGCTGGGACAATATGACTGGGAACGCGATCCGCAAGGAAATATTATTCATGAAAACGGACTACCAAAACAGAGTGAATATCAGTCTGTTGCTGGATATGAATTTCCTGATTGGGTATGGGGTATCACAAATACATTCCGATATAAGAACTTTACGTTAAACTTCACTATAGACGGTCGTGTTGGAGGTGTTGCTTTTAATAAGATGGAACAGGCTTTGTGGAATACAGGAGCTCATCCCGATAGCGATAACCAATGGCGTTACGATGAAGTGGTCAACGGAAAGACAAACTATATTGGTAAGGGTGTGAAAGTAGTTTCCGGTTCTGTGGAATATGATGTGGATGGAAATATCACTAATGATACACGTGTATTTGCTCCCCTAATGACGTTCCTGGGGTATCTTATGAGAACTATGTTCGCAATTATTATCCGAATGCTTATAGTGCAGTCAGCCAATGTATTCAGGACGAAACTTTCTTTAAATTGCGCGACTTGTCTATTACTTATGATATGCCAAAGAGTATTTGTGAAAAGTTGAAGATGAACAGTATGCAAGTGGGGTTGGTCGGTCAGAATTTATTGATTTGGACAAAAGATTTTAAGTTCTCTGACCCTGATTCGGCACAGGAAGATTTGAACTCACCGTCTATACGTTACGTTGGATTTAATGTTAAGTTGAATTTCTAAAAGCTATTATAACGATGAAAAAGATATATAATTACCTGATAGGAGCATTGGTTGCCACCGGTATGCTTTGCTCTTGCAATAATTTTGACGAACTGAACACCAATCCGGATTCACCTACTACGGTGACTCCTGAAATGTTGGCTACCAAGCTTATTCTTGGCACAACAAGTCCCTCTACTTCCAAGGCTTTTTTCAATAGCAATTTCTTGATGAAGCAATTGGCATGGGGAGAAGGAGCTGTCGATTACCAATATAATAAAAAATGGGGCGCTCCGGTTTTGGAGGGTATACAGGTTTGGTTAATGGAGTGAAGATGGTCGAACTTGCCGCCGATAATAATCCTAATGCATTTCAGGCATTGAATAAATTTGTGAAAGCATTTACTATTTTCTATATTTCAATGGAAATGGGAGATGTGCCTTATAGTGATGCTCTTCAGGGAGAGGTCGGTAATATCACGCCCAAATATGATTCTCAGAAAGACGTAATGCTTCAAGTGCTAGACGATTTGGAAGAAGCATATACTTTGTTTGGACAAGCTAAGAATTTTGATGGTGATCCGGTACTTGGCGGTGATGTCAGCAAATGGCAGAAAACGGTGGCTTCATTCGAGCTGAAAGTCCTGATGAACCTATCACGAGTAGCGGATGATGCAGATTTAAGAGTAAAAGAACGCTTTGCCGCAATTGTTTCAAATAAGAAATTGATGGAGTCGAATGAGGATAATTACCAATTGGTTTTCTCTGAAAAGAAAGGCCAGCGTTATCCTATGTATAAGGATGACTTTAACTATAATATGTATCCTATGCTGTCGACTATGATTGTGGATGTGATGAAGCAAAATCAAGATTATCGTTTATTTTATATTGCCGAACCGTCTGATGCTAAGGTAAAAGAGGGAATAGATGCAAGCAGTTGGGATGCCTATATAGGAGTAAATCCTTCCTTGCCTTTCCATGAGATTTCGGAAATGTATAGCTCCGATAACTTCTGTAATCTGAATCTTCGTTATAAAAATAATGCAGCCGGCGAGCCTTTTTATTACAGTGGGATATGCCGATCAATGCTTTATTTTGGCTGAAGCTGCCGTACGTGGATGGATTTCGGGTTCGGCAGATACCTATTATAAGAAAGGTATAGAAGCAAGTATGCGTTTTATAGCAGATCATACGCCTGAAAATTATGCTCACGGACGTGTGCTCACAGATGAAGTGATTGCAGAATTTTTGCAAAATCCTGCAATACAGTTGACAAACGGAGAGGCCGATGGACTTGAAATGATTCTTACCCAACGTTATCTTGCCTGGTTCCTTCACTCTCCTTGGAATAGTTATTATGAATATCGCCGCACCGGTTATCCCAAGCTTCCCATAAATCCGGAAACATCATTGAATGAGGTGAAAACCGAACTTCCTCAACGTTGGATGTATCCTGAAAGTGAGTCACAATATAATAAAGCCAATCTGCAGGAAGCTTTGGAGCGCCAATTCAATGGCTCTGATGACCGCAACAAGAAGATGTGGATACTTCAATAATAATATAAATATATGAAAAAAACACTCTATTCTGCTAGGCACATTATTATGCCTTTCTCAATTAATTTCGGCGCAAGTTTATCCCTTTGCGCCCGAAATTGAGTCATGAACGTTCCTTTTCCATGGTATTGATTCCCGATCCTCAGAGCTATGTGAAGTTTGATGCTAATCAACCTCTCTTTGAGTTGCAGACTGCATGGATTGCCAATAGCCTGAAGTCGCTGAACATCAAAGGGGTGCTTTGTACCGGTGACTTGGTGGAGCAAAATGAAATCCGTATACCCGACAGGGGTGAATGGGAATCAGACTAGTGAAGAGCAGTGGAAGGCAGCTTCACGTGCTTTTGAACGTTTGGACGGCAAGGTTCCTTATGTAATTTGTACAGGTAATCATGACTATGGTTATGAGAAAGCGGAAAACCGTTTGTGTCATTTCCCGGATTACTTTCCGGCGGAACGTAATGCTTGTTGGCGCGAGTCATTGGTGTCCGTAGGATGTAATTATCAGGGAATACCGACCTTGGAAAATGCTGCTTATGAATTTGAAACGGACACATGGGGAAAGTTGCTGGTCGTTTCACTGGAGTTCGCACCACGTGATGAAGCAATAGAGTGGGCCCGCCAACTGACTGGGAAGCCCAAATATAAAAATCATAAGGTGATTTTGCTTACCCATTCTTATATGTCACCGGAGGCGGTACGTCATGTCAAGGAAGATTATAAAGTTTCTCCGGCTAATTACGGACAAGCAATTTGGGACAAACTGGTCTATCCTTCTCAGAATATCTGTATGGTGATATGTGGTCACGAATGTGAGATTGTGGACTATGAGGGGCAAGTATCTTTCCGCACGGATAAAAACAAATTCGGAAAACAGGTTTCTCAGATGATGTTTAATGCTCAGACCGCCGACGGGCAATGGCATGGCAACGGAGGCGATTGCTGGCTGAGGCTGATGGAGTTCTTGCCTGACGGGAAAACGATTTCGGTGCGTACTTTTTCGCCCTTGTTTGCGCTGTCTCCCACTACCTTCGATAAGGCTTGGCGCACGGCTCCATACGACCAATTCAAGATAACTATTGAGTAAATTTAAAAATAAGAACCATGAAAAAACTATTTCTGACTTTATGCCTGTTGCTGGGGCTTGTATGTGCCGGCAATGCCCAAACATTGAAGTTCAATGCCAATGGGAAGTTCAAAATCGTGCAGTTTACAGATGTGCATTACATTTATAATGATCCTCGGTCTGATGTTTCTATCGAACGAATCAATGAAGTGCTTGATGCCGAGAAACCCGATTTGGTGATTTTTACGGGTGATGTGATTTATGGAAAGCCTGCCGAAGAGGGAATGCGCACTGTATTGAATTTGGTTTCCAAACGTGAAATTCCCTTTGCCGTTACTTTTGGTAATCATGACAATGAGCAAGGTTTGACTCGTGAAGAATTGTTTAAGATTATTCAAAGCATCCCTCACAACCTGACCACTACTACCGAAGGCATTTCGGGTGTTACCAATTTTATTCTCCCCTTGAAATCGTCGGACGGAAGCAAGGATGCTGAGATTCTTTATGTATTCGATTCACATTCTTATTCACAGATAAAGGGGATAGGCGGATATGACTACATAGACTTCGACCAAATTCAGTGGTATCGTGAAAACAGCCGGAAATATACAGAAGCCAACGGTGGAAACCCTGTTCCGTCATTGGCTTTCTTCCATATTGCTTTGCCCGAATACAATCAGGCTGCATCGGATGAAACTGCTGTGCTGTTTGGTATTCGTAAAGAAAGAGCTTGCGCACCCCGCCTCAATTCAGGTCTTTTTACGGCAATGAAAGAGATGGGTGATGTGGAAGGTATTTTTTGTGGGACACGACCATGATGATGACTATGCTGTGATGTGGCATGGTGTATTGTTGGCATACGGGCGTTATACGGGTGGTGATACCGTATATAACAATTTACCTAATGGTGCACGAGTCATTGAATTGACCGAAGGCGAAAAGGGCTTCCGTTCGTGGATTCGCTTGAAGGATAATCATATCGAACAGGAGGTAAAATTCCCGGAAAGCTTCTTGAAGCCTAGAAAATAATATGATCATGTGTGTAACTGTTTCATGATATTTACCCTTTCTTTGTAGAAAGATGGCAATCGGTAAAACAGGATGAATGAGCTCTTGGCTGGACTTGTTCATTCTGTTTTTTGGCTTTTATAAATAGAACTTCTATAAGGTGTAACACATTAGTATGCATGGCTTGATACGTATTAACGTGTTTCTCGATGCGGATAAACGTTTTACATGGCAGAGGATAGGGATAAAAAAATGGAATATAAAAAGAAAAACCGATTGCCTCCTTAACAATTTTCTTCTAAATTTGTTGTTCTTATAGGACACATATTAACTAATGACAATGAAAGTAGGTTTATTTATTCCTTGTTATATCAATGCGGTATATCCGCAGGTGGGGATAGCCTCGTACAAGCTGCTGAAAAGTTTGGGAGTGGATGTGGATTATCCTCTCAATCAGACTTGTTGCGGCCAGCCAATGGCAAATGCCGGTTTTGAGAGTGAATCTGTGGAAATGGCTCGTCATTTTGACAGAAAGTTTAAAGATTATGATTACATAGTAGGTCCGTCGGCCAGTTGTGTGGTCTTTGTGCGCGATAATTACGGGCGCTTGTTGAAGGCGGAAGAACATCATTGCGCCAGTGAAGAAAGGATATATGATTTGTGCGAGTTTATCCACGATGTCATAAAACCCACTTCACTGCAAAGCTAAGTTCCCACATAAAGTTTCTCTTCAAAACAGTTGTCACGGAGTGCGCTTAATGGGACTCTCTTCGCCTAGCGAACTCAATATTCCTTACTTTAATAAATTGCGTGACTTACTTTCTCTGGTAGAAGGCATAGAGATTATGGAGCCCGACCGTCCTGATGAGTGTTGTGGTTTCGGAGGAATGTTTTCCGTGGAGGAAACAGCTGTATCTGTTCAGATGGGGCATGATAAGGTGCATCGTCATATGGCAACAGGTGCCGAATATATTGTGGGGGCCGACAGTTCGTGCCTGATGCATCAGAATGGTATCATTGCCCGTGACAAACTTCCTATCAAGACATTGCACATTGTTGAAATCTTAGCGGCAGGATTATGAGTACGAAAACATTCAAAAGCAGCAGCCGGGTTTCTGGAAAATAAGAAGCAGGCTGCATGGTATGACGAAACCCTTTGGCTGGTAAGGGCTAAGCGTGACAAACAGAGCAAGGAGGTGCCTGAGTGGGAGGAATTGCGCGAAATGGCATGTGAAACCAAACTGTACAGCAACAGTCATTTGGATGAATTGCTGGTAGAGTTTGAAACTAATGCCCGTGCCAATGGAGCTCATGTATATTGGGCGAAGGATGCAGATGAGTATTGTAATATTGTATATAATATTTTGCATCAGCACGGTGTGAAGCATTTTATAAAAAGCAAATCGATGTTGGCAGAGGAATGTGAGTTAAATCCGTTTCTTGAGCATAAAGGTATTGAGGTGGTGGAAAGTGATTTGGGTGAGCGTATTTTGCAATTGATGCATCTCAAACCAAGTCATATCGTGCTGCCGGCTATTCACGTAAAGCGTGAGCAGGTGGGGGAATTGTTTGAGAAAGAATTAGGAACGGGGAGAAGGGAAATTCTGATCCTACTTATTTGACACATGCCGCTCGTAAAAATCTGCGTGAAAAAGTTTCTTCATGCTGAAGCTGCCATGACCGGAGCTAACTTTGCTGTGGCTTCTACCGGTGAGATTGTTGTTTGTACTAATGAAGGAAATGCTGATATGGGGGTATCGCAACCCAAGTTGCAGATAGCTGCTTTTGGCATGGAGAAGATCGTGCCTGACCGTGAATCGCTTGCTGTGTTTACGCGTTTGTTGGCACGTTCAGCCACCGGACAGCCTGTCACTACTTATACTTCTCATTTTCGTAAACCGCGGGAGGGCGGGGAGTTTCATATTATTATAGTAGATAATGGTCGTAGTAAAATATTGGCTGATCGGAAGCACATAAAGACGTTGAATTGCATCCGTTGCGGTGCCTGCATGAATACTTGTCCGGTGTATCGCCGCAGTGGTGGTTATTCTTATACTTATTTTATTCCGGGACCTATTGGCATTAATCTGGGTATGCTGAAGGCTCCGTTGCATTATTATGATAACGTATCTGCTTGTTCGCTTTGTTATTCTTGTTCGGATGTGTGTCCGGTAAAGGTTGATTTGGCAGAACAGATCTATTTGTGGCGCCAGGATTTGGATAAATTGGGTAAGGCAGACCGGATGAAAAGGTAATGTCCGGTGGCATGGAGTTTGCAATGAACCGTCCTTGGGCTTTCAATACAGCAATGGATTTGGCTCCGGTCGGCGGAGAGGTGCTGAGAATGATGGGTGTGACATGGGGAAAGGGACGTGATTTGCCTAAATTTGCCAAAGAGAATTTTAACGAGATGTGGAAGAAAGGTAAAGTGAAGTAGAATATTATGAGCAGCAGAGAAGATATATTGCAGAGCATCCGGCGTGCTACACATGTAAAATATGAGAAACCTGATCTGAAGCCATTGGAAGAGCATGCATTGACTTATCCTAATGTGGTAGAGCAGTTTTATTTTATGATGAAGCAGGTGGGAGGGGAGGCTGTTTTTTTAGAGGAAGGACAGGATATAAACAAACTGATCAGGGAGTCTTATCCCGATGCCAAACGTATCGCTTCCAATCTGGAAGGTATTACATGTGCTACTTTTAATCCTGATAATGTTGAGGACCCTGCCGAACTGGACGGCACGGATTTGGCAATTATTGACGGGAAGATTGGGGTGGCGGAGAATGGTGCCGTTTGGATAGAACAGGATGTCAAGCAACGTGCTCTTTATTTTTATTTCTGAAAAACTGGTGATTCTGCTTGATAAAGGGAGAATTGTGAATAATATGCATGAAGCATATAAGCGTATACATACCGGGGAATATGGCTTTGGTACTTATATATCCGGCCCGTCGAAGACTGCTGATATTGAGCAGGCGTTGGTTATGGGAGCTCACGGTGCGCGGGATGTGATGGTGATAATCAAATAGGATTGGAAGAATAAAGAAAGAGGTGTATTGAAAGTTTGCTTGAAAGGCTGATAAAGCTTCAGGTACACCTCTTTTTTATGGATAAATAGATTCTTCAGCTTTTAGAAGATTCTTCCACTCAAACGGAATTTAAGTACCGGATATACAGTCAGTTTGTCGATAATATCCGAGAATTCATTGTCTGCCACTGTATTAATGGCGGTGAGTTCGGCATTGTCTGCATAAACTTCAGGAGTACCGTGGAACTGTACGCCCAATTCGAACATGAAAGCCGATGCGCTTTTTGGGTACTGCACGACCAAATCCAAGACCCAAATAAGGGCGGAATGAATTTACTTTTAATCCTCCGTTTACATTTCCGTTCTTGTCTACAGGGATAAAATAATCACCGATTTCGATACCTGCTTCTTTACCTTCAGTGACCAGTTGTTGAAGTTCATCGCTGTGTCCTTCTATCTTTATGAATTTTGCACCGCCAAAGTAAGCACCGCCGCATACAAAGAAGCTGGAAGATTTAAACGGATAGACATTGAGCAGTAAGGCTCCTGTCGTACGTGCCAAGCTACCTTCCACATTGATGGGGGCGTAGACTTGTTCGGTGGCTGAGTTAAGTACACTGGCATCGACTTCGTCGCTGTAGCTGAATCCGGGCATGATGTTCACCTCTCCTCGCAGGGCAAAATGGTTTCCTATCGGGCTTGCTACATCGATGTTGATACCTGTAGTACCTACGCCTAAGCCTACAGCAACTGAATTGAATATTCCTTGTTCTTTTTTAGTTTCCTTACTTTCCTGAGCTGCTGTTTGTATACTTTCTGCGCTGATGAATAGTAGCAAACAGAATAATAATAGTTTTTTCATTTTGTGCTATTTAGTAGTTATTAATATAAGATATTTTTAGTTGTGTAAAAATAAACAAAAAGAAGGACATATCAAGCTTGTTATGGAAAATAATGCTAATTTTTTATTGTCTTGTTGATGCTTAGTTCAGATATACCGTTTTGAAATATTTTTCAAATAAAGCTTTGGCTGTATCCAACTGTTGGGGAGTATTTTCTTTTACTCCTTTGAGGCGGTATTCTTTTTTCATAGCTTCATATTTGTGTACCCCTAGAGTGTGGTAGGGTAATATCTCGACTCTTTGAATCATTCGGTAATCTTTAAAATGGTTGCCTAATGCATGGATATCTTCTTCGAAAGAGCTGTATCCGGGTACTAGTACATAGCGTAGCCAAAATGGTTTGTCGTTTTGTTCCAACCATTGAGCTGTGTGTAGGGTGGGCTCGTTGCTGCGCTCCGTCAGTTGCAAATGGCGGGTATTATTGAATTCTTTTTATGTCCAGTAATACCAAATCGGTCAATTTCAGTAGTTCTTCCACATCTTCGTTCCAGATGCTTCCATTGGTATCCACGCAAATATGAATGCCTTGCTCCTTTAATCGCCGGAAGAGGGGAATCAGTGCTTTTGCCTGTAAGGTCGGTTCGCCACCGCTAAAGGTGATTCCGCCTTTTTTCCCGAAGAATGCTTTTTGACTGACAGCCATACGGGATAATTTCGTCTATCGGTGTTTCGGTACTTTCACCTTTTATATCTATGGTATCGGGATTGGCACAATACAGGCAACGGAAGTTGCATCCTTGCAGGAAAACGACTAAACGCAAGCCGGGCCCATCAAACGTCCCCATTGACTCGTAAGAGTGTACTCTGATCATAATGGTTTGTCTTTAAGCTTATAAGGGCAGGTTTAAAGCCCGCCCCTACGATTAATGTATATGTGATGTTACATTCTTTCGTGGAAAGAACGGCTGATTACTTCCAACTGATGTTCACGGCTCAGTTTGATAAAATTAACCGCATATCCTGATACACGGATAGTAAGCTGCGGATATTTTTCAGGGTGTTCCATTGCATCTTCCAGCATTTCGCGGTTCAGGACATTTACATTCAGGTGGTGTGCGCCTTTGGTGAAGTAACCGTCCATCATGGTCACCAGGTTCTCAATACGGGTTTCCATATCTACACCGAGTGATTTCGGAACGATAGAGAATGTGTTGCTGATACCATCTTGGGCATCGCGGTAACGAAGTTTTGCCACAGAACTCAGAGAAGCGATGGCACCATTCTTGTCGCGTCCGTGCATGGGGTTGGCGCCCGGAGCAAAAGCAACACCTTTGGCACGTCCGTCGGGAGTCGCACCGGTTTTCTTACCATACATCACATTGGAGGTAATAGTCAGCAATGACAAGGTGGGACGGGCATTCTTGTAAACCGGATGTTTCTTCAATTCTTCGCTGAAGAAGTAAACCAGGTCTACGCCTAAATGGTCTACACGATCGTCATCGTTACCGAAACATGGGAATTCACCTTCAATTTCAAAACCTTCGGTCAGACCGATATCATTGCGTTTGGCATGTACACGACCGTATTTGATGGCCGACAGTGAATCGATGGCAATAGACAAACCGGCTACACCGTATGCCAGATTAATGCGCGGGTCGGTATCGATAAACGCCATTTGAGCTTTTTCGTAGTAATACTTGTCATGCATATAATGAATGATATTCATCGCATCATTATACACACGGGCTACTTGCATTAATACTTTTTTATAATTAGACCATACTTCTTCAAAGTTCAGAAGGTCTCCTGTCAAGACAGGAATATCTTTGACCATAACTGTACCGGTGTTTTCACAACGTCCTCCGTTGATGGCCAGCAACAGCGCCTTGGCTAAATTACAACGCGCACCGAAGAACTGGATTTGCTTGCCGATAGCCTGATAAGACACACAGCAGGCAATGCCATAATCGTCACAGTTACGCACTTCGCGCATCAGCGTATCGTTTTCGTACTGTATGGAAGAAGTGTCGATAGAAACCTGTGCGCAGAATTCTTTGAAACCTTCCGGCAACTCCGGACTCCACAGTACAGTCATATTGGGTTCGGGACAGGGACCCAGATTGTATAATGTCTGTAAGAAACGGAAAGAAGTCTTGGTGACTTTGGTACGTCCGTCATTGAAACGTCCACCGATGGATTCAGTCACCCATGTCGGATCTCCGGCAAAGATATCATTATATGATTGCATACGCAAATGACGTACCATGCGCAGCTTGATGACGAACTGGTCAATCAGTTCTTGTGCGTAAGTCTCGTCAATATTGCCATTGTCAAGGTCGTATTGAATATAGATATCGAGGAATGAGGATACATTGCCCAGTGACATGGCTGCACCATCTTGTTCTTTTACGGCAGCCAGATAAGCCATATATAAACCCACTGAACGGCTTCTTGTGCATTAGTAGCGGGGCGGCTCAAATCGAGTCCGTAATATTCTCCCATTATTTTTATTTCCTTCAGTGCTTTGATTTGTTCGGCTACTTCTTCGCGCAGGCGGATACGGGCATCGGTCATCGGACTGCCGATATTGCGCAAGTCTTCTTGTTTTGCTTCAATCAGTCGGTCGATGCCATAAAGAGCCAAACGGCGATAATCACCGATGATACGTCCGCGGGCATAGTTGTCCGGCAATCCGGTCAGAAAACCAAGTGAACGGAACGAACGGATTTCTTCGGTATACGCATCAAATACGCCATCGTTGTGGGTCTTGCGGTAATGATAGAAGATATCTTTCACTTTTTCATCTACTTCCACACCGTTTTCATGGCAGGCTTTTCTACGACCTTGATACCACCGTAAGGTTTGATGGCACGGCGCAGAAGTTCGTCCGTCTGAAGACCTACAATCAGTTCGTTTTCACGGTCAATGTATCCTGCTTTATGTGAGGTGATGGTAGATACTGTTACATTATCAAGGGAACGGACGCCATTGTTGGTGCGTTCTTCTTCCAACGCTTTAAGGCACTCGTTCCACACTTTCTTAGTTCGCTCTGTGGGGCCTGCCAAAAATGAGGCATCGCCCTCATAAGGGGTAATGTTGGTATATACGAAGTCTGAAACATTAATTTCCTTACTCCACAATCCATCCTTAAAAACTTTGTTCATTTCCATACTGTTATATCCATTAAAAAGATTTAGGGATGCAAAGGTAGTACTTTTTTATGAGGTATACATCACTACTAATAGGTATATTGAGTGTAGAATGACGTATTTTTTTGTTATCTTTGCGATATTAAAATGATAAAATATGAATAAGTTCATTGTTTTTTTGCTGTGTGCATTGTTTTTTGGCAGTTGTAACGAGGAAGAAGATTCCATCTATTATCCTTTAGATAATGTTGATATAATTAAAGGTGGCAGCGAGGAACCCACCGGCAATGCGACATTGATTGCAGAGAGTCATAATCTGGAATCGTATGTGCTGGATACGCTTGCCGTGTATCCTTATGACAAGACCATCGGTAAATTGACTTTCAAGTTCGACCCAAAGAATGCTGTATCGGATGTTACCATGGAGGGCTTTAGGGGAGAAGGTAAGTCGGAGATGGGAATGAGTAATTCTTATTATGATGGTAATTTCCCCGAGGAATATCGTCAGCCTATTTTCATGAATGATAATCCGGCTAAGAAATACAGGGTTAAATTCAGATTAAAAGGCGAATTCAGGTACTATACGGAACATTGGTATACAGACTATATTTATATGATGCTTTCTGCATCTTTCCTGCCTTATCCTCCCGCTGTTTCGGAAGATGTGTTCTTATGTAAAAGCAATGAGGCTTTTGCTGAATTGAATACTGCTGAGCGTTTGTATACTTTTTGATGTGCAATATGATCGTTGGAATTTGTCTTTTACTGAATTATATCTCAATATTTTTGTGAACCTTATTGGACAGAAGGAGTCAGAGAAGGTTTCTTTGAGTATTGATAAAGAGTCATTTTTTGAGATATATGAGATTAATTGAGTCTTGAAGGTTAGACATTTGGAGCCGAAAACTTTTGTTCATCGTTTTATTTTACGTTGACCCGTGGTCAGAGGTACAAAAAACGTCCGCTAAATCATGATTTAGCGGACGTTTTGCGGAAGCTGGGGGATTCGAACCCCCGGTACGGTTACCCGTACGTCAGTTTAGCAAACTGGTGGTTTCAGCCACTCACCCAAACTTCCTTCCTTTTCAGAGGCGTTATCTCTCAAACGCGGTGCAAAGATAAGCGGATTAATCGAGATGTGCAAATCTTTTGCGCTTTTTTTTAGATATATTTTTGTGTTGGAATAATAAAGTATTGATAGTAAGCGTTTAATATTTAAAATTATTTTCTTTCCCAAAACTCTAAATATTGTATGGCTACCTTTATGGGAGCATGATGTTTTTTGATTTTCTAATAAACATCTCAATTTTTCGTATATATCATTGCTTTCAAGACGAACATTGATGATAGGGCGAAGTTTTGGTTTTTCCTAAAAGGGTGTATTATTCTTCGGGTTTCTATTATTCATGGCCCATGCGCTATGGTCGGGGAACAAGAGTATAATTTGATCGAATATAACATCATATCCGCCCATTTATCTAGGTTGTAGCCGGTATAAGGGCTGTATAAATTCTCCTTATCGGGTTGAATTATTCATTAGATAATCGGCTGTGTGGAGCATAGAGCATCGTTTGGCAATACATTTACGTTGTGCTCCAAATTTTTTCAGAATTAGTGTCAGCGTCTAATTCTGTTATACGATACATATTCTCAAGCGGCTTATCTATGGAATCGCTTATTTTATAAACAAAAAGATAAGATTTTTTAGTTTTTGCTAAAATGAAAAGATTGTTTGTGCTATTCTTTTCAGAGAAAAATAATTCATATCTTTACAACGAATATAGATGATGGTTAACTGTTTTATGATAAAATAATGATAAAATGAAGAAGATTTTTGTGGTAGTATCAGCCATGATGGGGTTAATGACTTCATGCAATCAAACAGTGGAAAAAATCTGTGACCGGTATCGTTTGTGATGCCACTATGAATGGAGTAACTGTGGTTACGGTAGATAATGATACTGTTTTTTGTAAGTACGTTAGATGCGAAAGATGCCGGTTACACGGGAAACAGCTTTGCGTTGAATGATACCTTGACTGTTGATTATAAGGTGATGGATGGTATTAATGTAGCGGAAAGTTGGCAGGTAAAACCTGTTGTTGCAGAACTGATAATTGGTGCGTGGACTAAGCCTATTAGTGGTATGGATGGAGAAGATGGCTTTTTGCTGGCGGCAGATGGAAAAGCAGCTTCGATTAATTCTGCGACACTTGTGTATAAGAGTTGGAAACGTGAAGGAGATAAATTAATCATGGATATCGAAAGTATAGGTAATGGTCAAACGATTGCTTCTACTGACACGATGAATGTTTTGAAACTTGATAAAGATTCATTGATTTTGGATAATGGGGGAATGATGATGCGTTATCACAGAGTCCGGGAATAATTTAATCATTGCATTCAGATGAAATTTTCTGATGCGGATTACATGGGGATTGCGGTGGGTGCAACCTATTCTTTATGTAATCCGCACTTAAACAGGAAGTTTATGAATCTTGTGTGGCTGATAGGGTGTTTATCGCTCTTTTTGTAAACGAATAATCATTACTCGCTTGGTAGTATTTGTTATCCTGAAGCGATTGTCACTTCTTTCTCCTACCAGCCAGATAATCTTTTCGTCTGAGCATACAACATATTGATTCTCTTTTTCGAATAAAGAGAATTTGCGGTCGGTGAGATAATCACTTACATTCTTTTTTCCTGTCATGCCAAAAGGAACAAATTTATCTCCTTTTTGCCATTTGCGAATAATGAGAGGTCTTATTACCTTGTCTGCATCCAGGCAAGCTACATCTTTTTCTTTAGGAATAATAAAATCATCCGATAAATCCAGCGTCTTGATGCAAAGCTGTGGAGTTGGGTCGGTTGTGCTTTCTATGGTTCTGGTTTGAAGCAACAGATATTCTCTGTCTCGTACAGCTTCCCATTCGGGAGAAATAAATCTTTTTCCCGGCTGTCCTGATAAGCTGTGGAAAATATCTTTTATTTGTAAAGGTTTAAATCCTAGTGGATACAATATTTCAAACATAGTAATGAGGCGGGGGCAACTTCTGTCAACAAGCGTTCTACATGAATAGCTTTTAGGTTGTTGCCATTTCTTTTTATAACTCTGTTTTTTGGCCTCAGCCATTTCTTTGTTGTAAACGAGAGAGGTTTCTGCCAATCGGTTTGCTGTTTCTGCAATACTCTCACTGACAGATGGATTTAGTTCTCCCAACATTGGAAGAATATTCAAGCGGATTTTGTTCCGCATATATTCATCTTGCAGATTAGTGCTGTCTGTTACGTAATCTTGATGTAAGTGCTCAAGATATTGTAGAATATCCTGTCGACTCACGTTCAGTAGCGGACGGACAATATGACCGTTTAGCGGGGCTATTCCTTTCAGGCCGTTGATGCCTGTTCCCCGAATTAAGTTTAATAAGAATGTTTCTACACTGTCATCTCTATGGTGGGCTACGGCAATAACGGAAGCATCACACTCCTGCCTTAATTTTTCAAACCATTCATATCGCATTTCTCGAGCTGCCATTTCGATGGAAATGCGATGCTTTGTGGCGTACGTTTGAGTATCAAAATGTACCACATGTAATAAAATATTCAGTTCATTACATAAGCCTCGTACAAAGTTTTCGTCTCGGTCTGACTCCTTGCCGCGCAAGTGAAAATTGCAATGGGCAGCTTCGCAGGTATATCCTAAAGCTAATAGCACACGTAATAAAGCGACAGAATCAGCACCGCCGCTTAGTGCCACTAAAATCTTATCTTTTTTGAAAAAATAAAAAAGAGATTTTTCTTCTATAAATCTATTGACGTCTAAATGAAACATATTACAAAGATAATGCTTCTTTTTGAGATTATAGAAAGCGAATACCTGTTTTCTTTCATCCGCCGGTTTGCATATTGCTATTTTTGTTTATGATGAAATTCTTTATTTAAAAACAGTCTAAACAACTTGCATACCTCTAAGTAATGAACTATATTTGCAGAAAATTTTAAAGAAAATGCGTTTATCTGAATTGAATACAGGAGAAAAAGGCGTAATAGTCAAAGTGTTAGGTCACGGAGGCTTTCGTAAGCGTATCGTAGAGATGGGCTTTATAAAAGGCAAAACCGTGGAAGTAATTTTAAACGCCCCCCTGAAAGACCCGATAAAATACAGACTGCTAGATTACGAGATTTCTCTTCGCCGGCAAGAAGCCGAGATGATAGAGGTAGTGAGTGAACAAGAAGCACGTACCACTCAAAGTCCTTATCACGGCTCCATAACAGAAGAAATAACAGTGCCCGAAGCTGAAATGGTGGCATTGGCCAAAGGAAAACGACGTACCATAAATGTGGCACTGGTAGGTAATCCTAATTGCGGAAAAACTTCGCTGTTTAATATTGCATCCGGTGCTCACGAGCACGTAGGAAATTATAGTGGCGTCACTGTGGATGCCAAAGAAGGTTTTTTTGATTTTCAGGGATACCATTTCCGTATTGTGGATTTACCCGGTACTTATTCTTTGTCAGCCTATACTCCTGAAGAAATATATGTGCGCAAACATATTATTGATGAGACTCCCGATGTGATTATCAACGTGGTAGATGCTTCGAATCTGGAGCGGAATTTTTATCTCACTACTCAGCTTATTGATATGAACGTGAGAATGGTTATCGCTCTGAATATGTATGATGAACTTGAGGCAAGTGGCAACAAACTGGATTATCTCAAGCTGAGCCAGTTGTTTGGCGTACCTATGGTACCCACTGTCTGTCGTAAAGGAGAAGGTGTCGATAAGCTTTTCCATGTGATTATCGGCATCTATGAGGGCGGTGATTTTCTGACTCAAAAGAAGGCGGAAATTCGTACGGAAGTATTGGAGGATTTGCGTGATTGGCATGAAACTTATGTTCCTGATCATAAATTTGGCAGTCACAGTGAAGAAGAACACATTAGGCCGCGTGGTATTTTCCGTCATATTCATATAAATCATGGGCCTGAATTGGAACGCAGCATTCAAGCTGTGAAGAAATTAATCAGTGTCAACGAGCAAATCCGACACAAATATTCTACTCGTTTCCTGGCCATTAAATTGTTGGAAGACGATAAGGATATCGAACTTTTTGTTGAGACACTTCCCAATGGAGGTGAAATTTTAGCTTTGCGTGACAAAGAAGTTCAGCGTATTTATAATGTGATGAATGAAGATAGTGAACAGGCCATTACTGATGCCAAGTATGGTTTCATAACCGGAGCGTTGAAAGAAACATTTACAGACAATCACATGGAAAAGGAGCAGACCACTCGTGTGATTGATAGTATTGTGACTCATCGTATTTGGGGATATCCTATCTTTCTTTCCCTTTTCCTTTATATCATGTTCGAAGGAACATTCGTATTGGGGGATTACCCTATGCAGGGAATTGAGTGGTTGGTAGATCAATTGGGAAATCTGATTCGTAATAATATGGCCGAAGGTCCATTGAAGGATATGCTGGTAGACGGTATCATTGGCGGGGTAGGCGGAGTTATCGTATTCTTTGCCCAATATTCTTATTCTATATTTCTTCATATCTGTTATGGAGGATTCAGGATATATGGCACGTGCTGCATTTATTATGGATAAGATTATGCACCGAATGGGATTACACGGAAAGTCGTTCATACCTCTTATCATGGGATTCGGATGCAATGTGCCGGCTATTATGGCATCACGTACCATTGAAGACCGTAAGTGCAGGCTTATTACGATGCTGGTCAATCCGCTGATGTCATGTAGTGCTCGTTTACCTATTTATTTAGTAATGGTAGGAGCTTTTTTTCCCAAATCAGGCTAGTTTTGTATTATTGTGCATTTACGCCACAGGAATTATATTGGCGGTTCTCATGGCACGTCTTTTCAGTAAGTTTCTGGTGAAAGGCGATGATGCGCCTTTTGTGATGGAACTCCCTCCTTATCGTATGCCGACAACGAAAAGTATTTTGCGCCATACTTGGGAAAAGGGGGCTCAATATCTGAAGAAAATGGGGGGGTATTAATTATGATTGCTTCTATCATTATCTGGTTCTTGGGATATTATCCGCAACATGATGCTTATGAAACAGTGGCAGAACAGCAAGAAAACTCATATATTGGTCAGATAGGTAAAGCAGTGGAGCCGGTAATCGAACCTTTGGGATTTGATTGGAAACTTGGCATCGGACTTATTTCCGGAGTCGGGGCAAAAGAACTGGTGGTTAGCACATTGGGAGTTCTTTATACGAATGAAGAGGATGTGGAAAATGTGAATCTTTCCAATCGTATTCCTATCACGCCACTTGCTGCTTTGGCTTATATGCTTTTTGTGCTAATATATTTTCCGTGTATAGCTACTTTGGCTGCTATAAAACAAGAATCGGGCAGTTGGAAATGGGCATTATTTGCTGCGGGCTATACCACGGTTTTAGCGTGGTGCATTGCTTTTGTTGTTTATCAACTGGGAAATTTGATTATTTAGTGAACTCATTTTTATTCTTATTGTTTTTTAAGCATGGAATTTACAACAAATCATAGTTTTAGTCATTGTTTTCTTGTGTATGATATGGGCTGGGCTTCGTATCTTTTTGTATTTCAAGAGGATAAAGAATAACGAGAATCCCTGTGAAGGATGTACTTCGGACTGTTCCATTAAGTCCATTCGCACCAATCAGAAGTGTAATTGCGAAAAAAATGCAGGAAAATGAAGAAAAAAACATCAAAATAGTTGCAGGTTCAAAAAAAAGAATTCGTACCTTTGCAACCGCAATCGAGAAACAACGGTTGCAAACGACAAGGTTCCTTGGATGAGTGGCTTAGTCATCGGTCTGCAAAAACCGTGTACGGCGGTTCGAATCCGCCAGGAACCTCCAAAAGCGAAAATGGATTAGAATGAAAATTTCTAATCCTTTGCTTTTCAGCAACTTACGTCCTCTGTGGTGGAAGGATTGGAAGAAGAAATGGCTCAGTTTGAAAACTTGGGGGAATTAGTTAAAAACACTATCTTTGTGGCATGAAACAGAACCTTCAACCCCCTGCCACTCCACTGGAGATGTTGAGCTTGTTCTTTCCTGCAGGCCTGCTTGACTATTTTGCCCTGGTTAACCATGTCTCTCAAGAGACTTGCTTCATTTTTTTTCTTGAGGAAAAGCCTTCCATTCCTCAAGAGCATTCCCATTTACATCTACATTCCAAAGGTTTCTTCCCGGAAATAGAAGTGCAAGACTTTCCTGTTCGCGGCAAGGCTGTATATCTACGCATCAAGCGGCGTCGTTGGGAAGACCCGGAAACAGGACAAACTTATAGTCGTGATTGGAACTTAGTAGCCTCCGGTACTCGCATAACAGCTGAGTTCGGAGCTTTTTTAAAAGTGTTACTTAGACAATCATGCGGTTAGTTGCCAAAGTGTAGCAGAACATTACTGTATGGATGGCAAGCAACTCCAGACTCAATACAAAGAACATTTAAGTGATTTCAATAATTGGAATCAGAAGGAACATGCTGAAGACTTTATTCTTTATCCTAAAAATATAGGTTATCATTTATGTATTGATGAAACGGCTTTAAGCAAAGGCGAACTATATACAATCCTTACCAATCGGGATAAGCATGGTCGAAAAGGCACCATTGTAGCTATTGTAAAGGGAACTAAAGCAGAGGATGTTATCAATGTGCTTCTCAAAATAGATGCCGATAAAGCGCAACCAAGTAAAGGAAATTACACTTGATATGGCCGGCAGTATGCAGAAAATAGCAAAACGTTGTTTTCCCGGGGCTATGCAGGTAGTGGATCGTTTCCATGTCTCAAAGTTGGTTTATGAAGCTGTACAAGACCTTCGGATCGCTTATCGCTGGCAAGTAATGAAGGATGAGAACAGGAAAATCAAGGAAGCTAAAGCCAAGGGGGAAAGTTATGAACCTAAAGTGTTTAGCAATGGAGATACACTCAGACAGTTGTTGGCCAGAAGCCGGTACCTGCTGTTTAAGGCTCCGGACAAGTGGCTGCAAAGCCAGAAAGCGGTAAGAGCCAAACTACTTTTTGAACAATTCCCGGATATAAAATCCGTGTACTATTACGCACTACGATTAGGGAAGATATTTTCAGACTATACAGATAAAGATGTGGCTCGTGCCAAACTGGCACTTTGGTATAATGAAATTGAGGAGTTTGGTTATGATACATTCACTACTGTTGCCAATTCCATTGAGAATCATTACGAACGGATATTAAACTACTTTGTGAACAGAAGCACAAATGCTGCTGCGGAAGCTTTTAATGCAAAAAATTAAAGCATTTAGGGCTTCATTTCGTGGAGTAGTAGATAAGAGGTTCTTTTTCTGTATAGATTAGCAAAGGTGTATGCATAAAGGGAAATTAACAAATGTTAATCCCCCAAGAATTACAACTGAGCCAACCTGGCTCAGTTTGAAAACTTGGGGGAATTAGTTAAAAACACTATCTTTGTGGCATGAAACAGAACCTTCAACCCCCTGCCACTCCACTGGAGATGTTGAGCTTGTTCTTTCCTGCAGGCCTGCTTGACTATTTTGACCTGGTTAACCATGTCTCTCAAGAGACTTGCTTCATTTTTTTTCTTGAGGAAAAGCCTTCCATTCCTCAAGAGCATTCCCATTTACATCTACATTCCAAAGGTTTCTTCCCGGAAATAGAAGTGCAAGACTTTCCTGTTCGCGGCAAGGCTGTATATCTACGCATCAAGCGGCGTCGTTGGGAAGACCCGGAAACAGGACAAACTTATAGTCGTGATTGAACTTAGTAGCCTCCGGTACTCGCATAACAGCTGAGTTCGGAGCTTTTTTAAAAGTGTTACTTAGACAATCATGCGGTTAGTTGCCAAAGTGTAGCAGAACATTACTGTATGGATGGCAAGCAACTCCAGACTCAATACAAAGAACATTTAAGTGATTTCAATAATTGGAATCAGAAGGAACATGCTGAAGACTTTATTCTTTATCCTAAAAATATAGGTTATCATTTATGTATTGATGGAAACGGCTTTTAAGCAAAGGCGAACTATATACAATCCTTACCAATCGGGATAAGCATGGTCGAAAAGGCACCATTGTAGCTATTGTAAAGGGAACTAAAGCAGAGGATGTTATCAATGTGCTTCTCAAAATAGATGCCGATAAGCGCAACCAAGTAAAGGAAATTACACTTGATATGGCCGGCAGTATGCAGAAAATAGCAAAACGTTGTTTTCCCGGGGCTATGCAGGTAGTGGATCGTTTCCATGTCTCAAAGTTGGTTTATGAAGCTGTACAAGACCTTCGGATCGCTTATCGCTGGCAAGTAATGAAGGATGAGAACAGGAAAATCAAGGAAGCTAAAGCCAAGGGGGAAAGTTATGAACCTAAAGTGTTTAGCAATGGAGATACACTCAGACAGTTGTTGGCCAGAAGCCGGTACCTGCTGTTTAAGGCTCCGGACAAGTGGCTGCAAAGCCAGAAGGTAAGAGCCAAACTACTTTTTGAACAATTCCCGGAATATAAAATCCGTGTACTATTACGCACTACGATTAGGGGAAGATATTTTCAGACTATACAGATAAAGATGTGGCTCGTGCCAAACTGGCACTTTGGTATAATGAAATTGAGGAGTTTGGTTATGATACATTCACTACTGTTGCCAATTCCATTGAGAATCATTACGAACGGATATTAAACTACTTTTGTGAACAGAAGCACAAATGCTGCTGCGGAAGCTTTTAATGCAAAAAATTAAAGCATTTAGGGCTTCATTTCGTGGAGTAGTAGATAAGAGGTTCTTTCTGTATAGATTAGCAAAGGTGTATGCATAAAGGGAAATTACCAAATATTAATCCCCCAAGAATTACAACTGAGCCGGAAGAACTCAAAAACTACAAGCTATGTACGATAAGAAAGAATACAGTAAAGGAAAGCAGGAAGTATTGAGAGAATTTCTGTTTAGCTGCTATACCAGCTTATCTTTTGCAGAGTTCTCTGTACTGACTTACTCGGACATCGCAAACCGATAACGGTTGAAACAGGCGAAACGTACCTTATATTATGTAATGAGCGCACCAAAACCAGCGTGACTTACAAAATCCCCATCGTATCGCCTATAGTGGTGGCTCTGCTTGGGAACGGTGAACCGTGCCAAAAGATTTTCTTGCCTATCTCCAATCAGCCGACAAACCGTTATCTGAAAGATATAATGGCAGATTTGAAGATTGATAAGACAATGACCTTTCACCGGGCACGGCATAGTTTCCGAACTATTGCTGCAAAGAAAGGTATTCGTGACGGGATAGCAGAACGAATAATGGGGCACGCAGAAGGTAACGACATCAAAGATATTTATACGCACTTGCATGATGAGGATATTGTAAAGGAGATGCGAGATAAGTGGGTGGTGTAATATGAGTGCATTTTCCACACTTTCCGCATTTTAATAAATAATATGCTGTAAATCTGTTACTTGATAATGCAAATGAAGTGCGGATAAAATAAAACTGACGAAGAAAAAAGTTAAAAAGTAATAGTTAGTCTTTTTCTTTTTTCGTCAGTTTTTCGTCTCAAAGTAACAATCTAACATATTGATCGAGATAAGAAATACAAGATTTTTGTGTTTTTCCAAGTTATTTCAAATATAATTCTTACCTTTGCAACCGATAATTTAAAATGTTCACGATTTATGTGTTGTGCTTCCGTGTAAATACCATATTGCGAGTTCGCATCTCTAACCTTTGAGATGTCAATGGTACTAAATAGGCATCCCATTGTCTATCAGAAGTTTAGTGTCTTGTCGGAATATGGGCAATCTCAGTTTTATTTAATTTATTTTTTTTATCAACTGTATATTGGTCTATCAGTTTACTGATGGCTGGTAGCTGATATAGTAATAATATTTGAGATTATGATTTACCCGAATAATTTTGAACAGAGAATTGGAATTGATACAGTTCGTCAATATATTATAGAAAAGTGTTTATGCTCTCTTGGAGAAGAGAAAAGTAACAAATATGAGTTTCTCAACAGACTTTGCCACCCTTGAAAAATGGTTAGAGCAAACAGGAGAGTTTGCGCAGATTATACGAAATAAAGAGGATTTTCCTACAGATAATTTTTTGGATGTCCGTGATTCTTTACACAAGATAAAGAATGATGTTACCGCTTGGCTCTCAGAAGAAGAAATTTCAAACTTAATGAATTCATTGCAAGCAATCAATAATATAGTAAACTATTTGCATGCGGCAAAAAGACAGACAAAGGGGAGTTTAAATACCCTGCTTTAACTATAATGGCAGACAGTATCAAAATTTTTCCTGTAATTATAGATAAGGCAAACTCTATATTAGATAAATCATCACACCAAGTTAAAGATAATGCCTCACGTCAGCTTGCAGATATCCGCAGAAATAAGATGGAAGCAACAAAAGCTGTATCACGTAATATGCAAAATGCTATACGTGATGCCCAGAAAGCTGGTTTGTTAGGAAAAGATGCAAGTATCAGTTTGCGTGACGGACATATGGTAATCCCTGTTGATGCCGCTAATAAACGAAAAATCAAAGGACGTGTACATGATGGTTCAGGGAGTGGAAAAACTGTATTTATTGAGCCCGAAGCTGTTGCAGAAGCCAACAACCGACTTCGAGAATTAGAAGCCGATGAACGTCGTGAGGTTGTGAAAATTCTTATAGAATTTACCGACCTTATCCGCCCGCATTTATCAGACCTTTCCCATTCATACAACTTTATGGGATATATTGATTTCATCCGTGCAAAAAGCATTATTTGGAGTACGTATAAATGGCATTAAACCGATTTTTGAGAACAAACAGCAAGTAGAATGGGCGCAAGCTATACATCCCTTATTGAACATACAGCTATTTCAACAGGGAAAGCAAGCGCATCCTTTAGATATTGTTCTAAACGAAAAAAATAGATTACTAATCGTTTCAGGAGCAAATGCCGGGGGGAAGTCTCTTTGTCTGAAAACAGTTGCACTCTTACAGTATATGTTGCAATGCGGATTACTTATTCCTGTACATGAAAATTCGCGAACCGGAATATTTGACCATATATTTGTAGATATAGGTGACGGGCAAAGTATTGAGAATAGTCTTAGTACATATACTTCACACCTTACAAATATGAAATATTTTGTGGAGCAATGTGATAATAAGACGCTAATCTTAATCGATGAATTCGGAAGTGGAACAGAGCCACAAATAGGTGGTGCTATTGCCGAAACTTTGCTTGACAGGTTTAATCGAAAAGGTAGCTTCGGAGTTATCACTACACATTTTCAAAACTTAAAACATTTCGCCTATGAGACTGATGGTATTATTAATGGCGCAATGCTTTACGATGCTGAACGTATGCAACCCCTTTATAGACTTTCTATTGGTAATCCGGGTAGCTCTTTTGCCGTTGAGGTCGCAACACGGATTGGTTTACCGAAAGATATTATTATCGAATCTTCCGCAAAGTTAGGAGAAGATTTTATTAATATGGATAGTTTTTTTTACAGTCTATAGCCCGTGATAAGATTTTTTGGGAAGATAGAAGAAAAGAGATTTTAGGGAATAGTAATTCAGAATTTGGGAAAGAAGCAACTTTATCTGCTACAATGAAGGCAGGTAAACTGACTAAAGAACAATCCTTGAAAAATACCATAATAGAAAAAAAGGAGATATTGTTAGATTGAAGGGACAAACCGCCACCGGAAATGTCTTAGAGATACAAGGTAAGCAAGTGATAGTTGCCTTTGGATTACTTAAAAGCACTGTTGCTTTAGACAGATTAGAATTAATAAGCAAAAGAAAATCTTAAAAAAGGAAAAAGATAATAGCGGCAAGGGGGTATATTCAGTTTTGAAATTTACCCCCTTACTATTATATCTCAAAAGAAACATTTAGCTATGTGGGATATTCTTGACACCAAACTATATGCAATATTATCAAATCCTTTATATAAAAGTAGCTCGGATTCTGAAGGGGAATTAAAAGATGTATATAAAGAATTTATGGAAACATTAATTTTATATTTAGATACAGAAAACGATAATAGAAAACGTATTCGTACGCTCAATATAACACAAGTAGAATTTGAAATGATAAAATCTTTGGAATTATCATATGGGAATAACGGAGATATTTTAAAAATAGTTTATTCAGATAAAGTATTATTGTTGATTAACAAAGAATTAGAACTAATATATCGCCAAATGCAATATCCAAAATATTTCATTAATATAGAAACAAAATGGCAATCTCCTTTATATCTGAATCCGAGTGTTATTAATTACACAGATGTTATGGAAAATATTTGTGGGCTTTATTATTCAAACAGCATTAATGGTATCGATGGAAAAAATATTCCTTTTAGTATGTTAGCTAATGGCTTTGAACTTTTATTTAATTTCAAATTTGCGGATATATACAAAAAAAGAGATGAAGTGCTTAAGCGGAAACCCGATAAACGTACTGGCTTTTTAAGTCGTATAAGCATGGCTATTAGTCAGAAGAGCAAAGAAAACGGTTTTTTATGAGATATGATTACCTGTTGGTTTTCAATGATATATAAAATATTTATCAGGGAGTAGATGGTCTGTTTCCCGTCTTTTTTAAACCCTATTTTCCGAACTTTGCTTCATCAATCGATTGACAAACAAGTATGTATAATCAGAAAAATGAAGCAAATGTATATAGAAAACTACGATTTCAAGGAGTGGATGCAGAAGCTGTTTGATAAGCTGGATGAGCTTTGCAAGGATGTACGGGCACTGCACACTGCCGATAAGGTACTGCCCGAAGATGACAACCTGCTGGATAATCAGGACTTGTGCCTGCTGTTCAAGGTGAGTATCAAGACCTTGCAGCGATACCGTGCCATTGGTGTACTGCCTTACTTTTTACCCTTAGTGGAAAAGTGTATTACCGTGCTTCGGATGTACGGGCATTCATTAAGGAACGGTTCAATGCTGTTACGCTGCGCAAGTTCGAGAAAGAAACACTGCGTCAAAAAAAGAAGAAGTGAAATAGACAAGCCGGAGTGGTGGGTATCAACTGCTCCGGCTTTCTGCTTCTTATGGTTTCCCTAACTTGTTCGCCTGTTCCTTTAGATGTTTGGCTTGCTCGTCCAGCAGCCTTGCCCTCTCCAATGCTTCCGCTTGCTTTAGGCTTCGGTATTCAAAACCTTTCACGGAATCAGTCAGGCTTTGGATAAATGCGTTATCCCGTTCCCGGCTGAAATTCATTTCCAGCAAATTGATGTCGCTTCCCTCTGCCTTTCCTTTCATCAGGAGATAACGGTATTTTATATCATTATCCTGTAGCTGCTGCATACGTTTCACAAAGCGGAAGTTCAATGCCAGTGATACAAGGCAAATGATAATTCCTGCCGAAAAAAGAAAGAATTTGGGTTGCAGGTACGGAGTTATCCGGCTTAGGATTTTATTGTACTGTGAAACGGATTCTGCCTTTTCAGGCTGCTGCGCATCTCCGGAAATAATACCTTTAACCGCTCCTTAAAATACCTGTGCGAAGCCACAATCATTCCCTTTATATCTTCAAGGTCTTGTTTCTGATTTTCAGATTGCCTTTTCCTGATACTGCCGATTTGGTTTAGAATCTCCTGCACTGCGTTTTCAGGAATAGTGGGCTTGTTCCGTATCTCCAAAATGCGCTGCTCGATAACATCCAACCGGTTTATCGTTTCCTCCCGGCTGGCAGGTGTAACCTGCTGTTCCTGCTTCTCTTTCAGTTCCGTAACCATAGAGAGAAGCCCCTCTAAAATCAAATTCTCTTCCATACGTCTATAACTTAAATTGTCGTTTCTTTTTCTTCTTCTTTTTTCTTAAATCAAGGTTGTCGGGTATTTCATCAGCCGGAGAGGATGAAGCGGAAAACAGACCGCCCAAACCTGTGACAAATGAATTATCTGCTTTGCCGGGCATGGCTACTGGCTCCCGAATGGATTCGCCAACCGACTGCCTGTTGCTTCCGGTAGTAGTCAGTCCTGCATCACCGAAATATTTATCTAATTTGTAATAGCTGAAATTCCGGTCTATCTCCGACCCCTTGAACGTATATTCACCTTTGGAAAAGGAAATGCCTTGTACTTCATCCGTCTGCCCTTTGTACTTGAACTGAATGCCAATACCTTTTTCAGCTAACTGCCGTTGTAGCTGTTGCCAGTTCCGGGATTTGCCGATTTCATTCTTTACTGCCGTGTAAATCTCGTATTTTGATTTGTCCGGTTCTTTCAAACGGTGCTGCTTTTTACCTGTTCCTTTCCACCTGCAAAGTAAAGCCCGTGTTTGGTTTTCAGCTTCTTGCAAATCTGTTCGTTCCGGTACATATCGTTTTTATCCGAAATTGTTTTTCCGTTGTTGTCTATCCGGTTGAATACGATATGCACGTGCGGATGCTCCCTGTCTTGGTGGCGCACGATGATGTACTGCGTATCAGTGATTTTCATTTCACGCATATATTCCTGCGCCAATTGTATCATCTTTTCGTCCGTCAGCTTTGGCACATTCACTGCCGAATAACTTAGCGCAATGTGTCCGACTGGCTTCTTTAAGCCGGGGTTCATTTCGGTTTGCATACAGAAACTGCGTATGATGTGCCGACTACTTTCCGCTAACACTCCCTCGGCATGAAGTAAGGCTGCCTGTTCCTTACCCAGTACATAGTTCACACAGCCCTTAAATCCGCTTCCCTTTTTTATTTTTCCAATCATCCGATAGCTGGTTTATGATTTCGATTATCCTATTCTTTAGCTTCACCAGTTCCACCGCCACCAGTGCGAATCCTCCGGCATTGGCACGGTGCGCCAGTTGGTTTATATTGTTTGCTTCCCCTGCCAGCCTGCGGATAGTGTCGGCATCCTGCCTGTTCAACCGGGGTGTTATCTCTGCCGAAACAACCGCTTGCCGGACGTACTCGCTGACGGGTAGACCGGATTCTCCGGCTCGCTTCTTGATGGTGTAATATTGAAGTTCAGTCAGCTTCGTGCTGACTACTCTCTTTTGTTTGTCTATCCGACTCTTTGCCGGGCGACCTCCTAACTTGTTCCTTATCTCTGTCATACGTTTTGCTTATTGAATGGAATCTTTAAAATTGCGACCAACGGGAGAAATTTTCTTTGCTGTCAGGCAAAGCAAGGGGTTTCGGTCTACCGAAACATAACCTTGCTCTCCTAAATCACACCGCTTGCCGTTGGTGCATCGAGCTTGTTCTCCTGCCTACAGCCGTCTGCCCCTTTTTCTTTTTTCACCGGGAGATTGTTCGTTTTTCTCTTTTGGCTTCGGTTGCTTGGCAGACTGCGTTTGCTTCTCCGGCTGCGCTGGTTTGCTCGGCTGTTGCATCCTCTCTGTCGGCTGGCTGGACTTTTGGCATAGGTAGTCGTTTAAGTCTTTGTGTCCGCTGTACAGGTGTGAGGCATCACGCACACGCCAGCCGTATTCCTTTAGTATGTCTTGGGTGGCTTTACGTCCGGCTTCGTCATTATCCAAAAGGTAGTGTATCTTTTCGTACTCGCCTAACGGGTATAATGCTTTATCCACATTGGCGGTCGAGTTCAGGATGATGTAATCCTGCCAGTCGATACAGGGATAAGCCGGGCTGTTCTTGTGCCGAATAGTCAGAAAAGAAAGGTAGTCCATAAATCCCTCGAACACGAAACAGGCATCGTTCCTTTTTCCTGCAAACTGTATGCGTGTAATGTCTTTGGGAGAGGTGCAGCCTTTGTAACCGGGATTGCGTAGTTCATACCCTCCTGCATTGTTCTTGAAAGCGAGTGCAAAAAGTGACTTTCCATTTACACGATAATACATTTCCTGCACATAGTCCGCTGCCACTTCGGGCGCAATTCCCCGGCTTTTCAGATAATTGGTAAGTGCCGGATTCTGTAACGGCTGGATGCTACGGATTTCTACCGGGCTGGCTGGTCGCTTCCTTTCCTCCCTTGCCAGATTCCTTTCGGTGATATTTTTTCCTTGAAAAGAAAAGGTATCGGCGGAGTAATAGCCATGTTCCAGTCGGCTGATAGCCCCGTAAGCATTGCAGCCGTGTTGTTTCATCACAAGGTCAATAAGCGAGCCACCTTCACCCGTTCCAAAGTCACACCAAAGGTTTACACCGTAATCCACCTTGAAACTGGGTGTATCGTCTTGCCTAAACGGGCTGTGGTACATACCGTAATAAAGTTTATCCACTACGGGCAGAATGCCCAATGATTCCAAATAGTCCTTGATATTTATATTGTTAGCTTCCTGATAGGTCATAATCTTTATCTTCGCCATTTTTTAACGGTGGCATAAAGTGTGGCGATTTCTACTTTTATGCGCACATATACATTATTGATAATCAATTGAAAATAAGCCAAAATGTGGAAAGTGTGAGAAATGCGGACTTTATTATATCAGCTTCTTATATCTTCCATGCTTGACATTTTCAAATAGTTTTCCTTTCTTATCTGCCAAAAAGCGTTTGAATGAATCTGCTGAAATATTTTGCTTTTGAGCAACAGTAATGCCTTCGCTTGTAGTGAACTCCACAGGTAAAGCATTATATAACGAAAGTTTATCTGTCGGTAACTGTTCTAACATAGCCGATGAGTTTGTTATACCTTGTACCCTTTTTGGCTGTAATGCGGAAATATTCAACGATTGATATTGCACCTTCAACACTTGTACTGTCTATTTCCTTTTTATCGCTTTCATCACAAGCCCACCGTGAGAGCTGTAATATCAAACTAAAGCGGATAACATATATATCCAGCTTGCTATATACGCCAACTAACACTTCATCCATTTCGCTATTACATAAATCTGTATTCTTATGCTGCCAATGATAAAGCAGTGTACGGGCTTCCGTATTAAAAGGAAGTTGGGTAGGTACAAGTTCCCCGTCTTCATCTGTAATGCACTGGATGTCTGTTTGTTTCTTTACAATGGAGCTCCAAAGAGGAACTATGTGTATGGATAATTCAAAGCTCGTTCCAGTACTCTTTTTCAGATTAGGTGGGAAGACAAACAAAATACGGTCGATAAAACCGTTCTCACTCCTTTCCCCTTTCGCCAGTTCTTTGAGTAGTCCTTTTTGTATCGTGCCAATTACAGATATAAAAGAATGTTTGATGAATGCGGAGTTCTTATTTCCTTGTCTATCAAGTATAATAGGTTTTCCACTGAACACGGATAGCCAAAATTGTTCTTCCGAACCGCTATTATAGCGATTGAAATTTTTACAAGCAAGAATGTATTTTTCATATTCTCTTCGCTCTTTCTGATATTTTACGGATGATTTAATATCCAGTTCAAACAATGGCTGCATGGCAAAACTAAGCGGATGGCTCTTGTTTACTCCTGAACGTCCGATGATTGCCATGTACAAGATGGCACGTTCATTCCAGCCTTCCTTTACCTTTGCTACTAAATTGTTGCCTATACCTACGGATAAGGTAAAGCATATAGCGGAAGCAATAAAGTCTGTAGGATAGTTCAGAGTGGCTTTCGTTTCGTTTATAATTTCCCTTATCAATTTAGGAAAAACAGAAACAGGAAAGCTATCCTCCTTTTTTAGCTCTGATATGCAGATATTTGTTTCTTTGGATATTGTCATGTCAGTTCATTTGCCGGGTAGCGTTCCTTTGCAGAAACGCTACCTTACTCTTTCAGGTGGTGGATGAAAAAGAATTTTAGTTCAACTTTTAGTTTAGCAATTAGCTCTACTTGTGTTGTTGTACTCTTTAATAGAACTCTCAAAAATTCGGTTATCAGCAGTAGCCTTTAGTACACCTGCTGCCACAAGGTCTGAAATTTTCTTGTGTGATCGTCCCATCATTCTGGCTACTTGATTAATACTATAAGTCTTCTCTACATCCGATTCAGGAGGCTTTGGCAACTTCTTATCCAAGACTCTTTCCATTATCTTTTCGATAGCGGATTCTGTAGTTACAATTACTGTTTCCATGCTTCTACTTTTTTAGTTAGAAAATCTGTTTACTATTTGAATACTAAATTTTATTTCTTATCTTTGATGCTGCAAGTATAGAAATAATATATCTAAGCTAAACTATTTATTTAGTATTTAACTTTTGAATACAATTATATGGTTCATCTTGAAAGAATAAAGGAGTTGTGTGAAAAGAAAAACGTAACAATGAAACAGGCTGCTGTTGAATTGGGCATGACAGAGCAGAGCTTGCACAAAATCATTAAGGCAAACTCTACTAAAATAGACACATTATTAAGTATGGCTCAATACTTTAATGTAGGACCAGCCTATTTTTTTGATAACTATTCTGCCGGTGCATCAGATGGGGTTTGTATCAGTAAGGAAGAACTGGAAGGACTTATTAAAAAGGTGATAGCTTACTCTATTCACGGTTTTGGAATGGTGAAACTTGAATGGGATGCTAAAGAACAAAAGTTTAATTCTTATTTTGATGTACTAAAAAAAGCAGTATAGTCCTGATGCTTCGGATTTAAAGTACATTTCCTCTTTACTGGAAACAGATGTTCATATCACCGACAAGACAACTCCTAAAGATGTGGCACGGGTATTGATGACCAAAGATGAATTTGATTTCACTTCTACCTATTATTACGGCATCCGAAAAATGGAAGTACAGGAAGAACTTCAAAAGCTCACAGCCTTTTTGGATAAACATAATATTCCTATCTCTGATTCCATTAAAAAAGATATTGATGAACTTAAAGGCAGGATTAAGTATTATGAAGGTAAGAGTATTATAGGAAATAATAAGATTTAAGGCTATTGCAGATTACCATAATTAAAAAAAGTTTTTTAAATTATTTTTGTAAAATTATGCTAGATGATAGAGATTATAGGAAGCTTACTGAAGAAGAAGTTAGTGTTTGGAAGAAGGTTGAAGAACTATTCAATAAATCCAAGCGGGGAGGTATTATTAGCCCTGCAGCGTTACATAAATATTGGGATGATTTACCATGTGCGGTCGTTCATTATAAACAGTTATTTCCTAATAATTACATAATACCTTCACAATTGCGACAGAAGAATGGAGATACAAGTGCTGTAGAAAAATTTAAGTGTCTTCTTAATGGAAATTGCACAGAAATATGGGGCTTAAAACGAAGTGATAAAATAGAGATAGGATAGGAATAACAGTATAAAGCTATAATATAGTAAGTTATGAGGTGATAGGCTCGAACGGCCTCGCAAAACGAAATGAACTTTTGCTTTACTTTGACTTTACACTTAAACGCCTGATCTGAGGCGATTCTTTGCCCTGTATTTACACCTTGCTTTACTTGGTTTAGCTTTTACCGCCGAACGCATGAAACGTCGCCGGATCGCCTTAAAATAGGTCGATTTGGACGGCGTTTCTTTTTACTGCTTTTTCATGATGTGTTTTGGAAGTTTAACGTATAAAAAACTTCCAAATAATTGTTATTTAGTATATTTGTGCAAAAGATATTTCCAAATAGTATGGAGAAAACAAGAGATAAAAAGTAGTACACATACACCTGATTTTTGAGAAGAAAGACTTCTATTTCGGAAGCCTGTCGGCGGTGTTTGATACACTGGATGAGGACCGGGTCGGCATCAAGAAAAAGCACGCTTTTACATGCCGGTTTGACTGATGGAAGTATCAAGATGACCAAGCGAGCGCGTATTGTGGTCTCCCATCTTATCAGAAGCAGTCGTTAAAATACTGTTATATTGCTTTTTAAAGGCCGTTGTAACGTCTATTCCCGTGGCGTTGCTTCGGCCTATTTTTTGTAAATGGGGTACAAAAAGAGGGGCGTAAAAGGGGGATATATTTAAATGTTAAAAGAGGGGCAAAAGGGGGGCAAAAACTTGTATTTCGATAACTGTAAAAATATACAAGGTGTAAGAAAAACGGTTGTTTTGACAAAAAAACCTCTTTAAGAGGGTAGAAAAAAAGCCACCTATATAAACATATCAACCAACATAATTACGTCTTTATACTGCTTATTATTAATAAGTTATATCTTATATCTTCTTTTTTTTGCTTTTTATTTTTGCGCGTATGCCTTTGAGGGGCTATTCAAGCCCCACATGGCCAACCACAACGGCGATACCGGTTATCTCGTCAACAGGTATGTCAAATGGCGGATATTCTTTGTTGTCTGAGACTGCGCGTAAGTGTTTTTTGTCTTCCCCTGGCATAAGTCGTTTCACTAATATGCCTTGCTCACGTGTAGCTATTACGTGGCACTTATTCCATTGCAGGAATTGAGTGCTGCGGAGTATAGAACATGCAATAACGTCTCCCGGATTAAAGTGAGGGTACATGGAAAGCCCGGAAACCTCAATCATAAAGTCAACATGGCAATATTTGAATTTAGGAATAACATAATACTCCTTTACGTCGGCCTCTTCAATAGAAAAATCGCCATTACCGAAACCGGCTGCTGCCTTTCGTGTCACCAACGGGATGGGGTGCAACCCATTTCGTGCGGCCTCAGCAAATGGTATAGTTTCCGGTTTGTCAAGAGTGCTATCTATTGAGGTTTCAGGTGAAGAACATACTGACCTTACCTGTACTAAATCTCCTTGTAAAGAACTGCTTTCCTTTAGCATTGCTCCTTTCCCACTGCTAAGTAACCAAGCAGGGTTAAGATATTCGCATTTTGCGAATATTAATTCAATATCAAAAGTATTTCTTTTAAGCCACGAACTAATTGTTTGTGGTGTAACACCTAATATATTAGCAAACTGCGCCTTATTTCCACCTGTGCAATGGTGTATAATAGCATTTAACATTTCTGTTTTTTCCATGTGTTTCAATAAATATATAAGCATTTTGAGAAATAATTCTCAATTTGCTTGTTTTATATTCGCAAACTGCTTGCATTTGCAGCATATTAACAATGATAACGGGCGGTAAATATAGAAAAAACGCTCGAGACGGCATAATTAAAACGGTTAAACATGAAAGCAATCAAAGTATTTATCGACGAAAAGGAGCAGTTTAAGATGCTGAACCTGATTGAAAAGTTCAACAGCCATGAGGATATAGCGGCTGCGGGGACGGGGCAAACTGATTTTGTAGTGGCGGCCAGTGGCGAATGTGCGATGGCTTACGTAAGGGCGGTTCTTGCCGGGAAATTGGATGATTGTACGATTGAAACTATAAAATAAGGAGGAAATATCATGAAAGTGAAAAAGGTAATCGCAAAGAAGGAGTGTGTACGGTTCAATACAGGCGTGTGCCGTGGAAAACAAGAGTTGCTGAAAAAGATAGAAAAGGAATTAAGTAGGATTCCGGAAACGGCAATATTCCAAAATGTATATGTTGGCGGTATTGCCATTTTGGAGAGAAAAACGGTTGGGAAGGAAATAGATTTGAAATACTCAAAACTGTTCAGGTATGAAGATTTGGTTCCCGGTATTATGACCACCGGCCAGTTTAAGAGATTAAAGGAAAGAGGGGCTATTCAGGCCTATACACTGCCCCCGGACCAAACACGCCCGGACAGTATTTCATAAATTTTCCGGAGCAAACAGATACTTCTACTTTTCAATCTCAGGAGAAAAGGGCAGAGTTCTATAATTCATTATCTAAAATCAAGAACTCTTGCCTTAACGAATCCTGCAAAGAATCACTTCGCAGAATGATTGAAGAGAAATGCGCTTCCATTACGGATCTTTATTATCAGGAGATTGCAGAACACGAAAGAGCTTTTATAGAAGCATCCTCTAAAGCTAAGGAAATTTTATCTCAATATCCTGTTTACGGCACAGCTCCTCATGAGCGTTCCTTTCTTGAATCATGCGATGAATCATTTCGTCGTCACCGTGACGAAATGCGACAACTGAGAGATATTTGTGATACTCTTGGTCTAAGAACCAACCCCCTTCAGGATCGTGTTCTTGGATGTAACGCTCAACGGCATAAAGGCGAGCCTCAAGGCGTATAAGATCCTCGGTAGTATAACCAGTATTCATGATTATTTAATTTTTTGGTTTAGCACGCTACAAATGTAGCAAACTTCCGTGGTTCGGGAGAATAGCGGAAGCCTTTTAAGCAGAATAATAACGGTATTTAAAAAAAGCAATAGAATATGAAACGACAGATAATAATCGACAGCGACGCAAGAAAGAGACTCCAGGAGGCATTTGGAGTTACCCGCGTTACGGTGTGGAAAGCACTCAACTATGAAAGCGACAACGAACTGGCCCGGAAAATCCGCTATACGGCCAAAAAGGAAATGGGCGGCGTGGAAATAAACGGTCCGCTTCCGGGTTTTGATACGACCCACCAAACGGCCGAAGGAACTATGACACAAACATTCGGCCCTCGTGTGAAAATCATATTGCACATGAATACCAACCGGCTGGCGGTATTGGTGGACGGCGAGGTTCGCCGGATTGAAGACGGGCTTACCCTTTCCGAGTTTATGAGCGTACAAGGTGAAGTTTACAAGCTGGCCCAGTCTTTACAGAATAGCTAAGGAGGGTTCAATATGGAATACTACGGGAAAATATTATGTATTTCAAAAGAGGACCTGACAAGGGACGATAGGCCCGCTGTGGGCGGTTACCAGATTGATAATACCAAAGCTCCTATTATGACAAATGAATGCTATAAATCGTTAGTAAAGCGCGGTAAAATCCGGGTTGTCCGCAAAGGTATAGGCCGTGGTGTTACCGCCTTGGTCGCCGTTGAAAGCCTTCCGGAGAAATACAAGAAAATGGTCGAACAAAAATACGGCGATATGAAGTCTGAAATATTACGAAACTGGTTTGCCGCACACTGGTGTATCGACGAAAACGCGCGGGTTTTCTTTGCCGGATACAGGTTGGCCTCCGGAAAGAACTGGAACTTGAACAGCAGCAGGAAATACGTGTTGAACGCTTCCGCCATCCGTGCCGTATTGCGGTTGATGGACGATGTAAAGATGAAGCGGGCCGTTATGCAGGGAAACCGGGTTTGCTGGGAAGAAATGGCCGGGGCGATCAACTTCTACCAAGCCGAGTTTGGCCACACGCTGCCAACATCGGTGAACCGCTTTAAAAAAAAGAAGGTGAATGAGTTTAAGGAAAAGAGTTACGCCAGCCTGATAAGTAAGAAGTTCGGCAACCAGAATACGCGCTTGGTTAATATCAAGATTGAAAAATTGCTGGTAAGTATTGCCGCACGTCCTAACAGGCCTTGGAATACCAGTGTTCATGAAATGTATAATCAGTTTGTACGGGGCGAGTTGGAAATGTACGATCCGGAAACGGGCGAGATTTACAGCCCGGAGGATTATACGGACAAGAAAGGCAACCCGATAGAGTTAAGCCCTTCAACGGTTCAGTATTATTTGAGCTTACCAAAGAATCAGGCTTTGATAGACAAACAGCACATGAGTTGGACAACTTTCATGCACGAACAACGGCCGCACGTCCACCGGGAGAATCCGGGGTTTGCATTCAGCCTGATCTCTTTCGACGACCGCGACCTTCCGCGTAAACTGAAAGACACGAAACAACCCCCGAAAGCCTATTACGCTTACGATGTGGCCAGCCAATGTGTAGTCGGGTACGCATATAGCCGGAAAAAGGATATTGATTTGGTAGTGGACATGTTTCGCAGCATGTTCCGCCTGATAGATCGGAACGGCTGGGGAACCCCGGCGCAGGTGGAAGTGGAAAACCATTTAATGAGCCAATGGAAAGACGGCTTTTTGAAAGCCGGTGAAGTATTTCCCTTTGTTCACTTCTGCGCCCCGCAAAATTCGCAGGAAAAGCATGCAGAACAATTTAACGGAGCCAAGAAACGAAGCCTGGAACACGAACACCAATTAGGAATCGGACGTTTTTACGCCAAGAATAAAAAATACCGGACGGAGGCGAAAAAAGTGTTCGACGAACTGAACGACACTTACGAAGATAAGCAATATTATACCTGGGACGAACTGATTGCCGAAGATCAGGAGATTATCCGGCTTTTCAACGAATCGCTTCACCCAAACCAAAAAGAAATATCCGGGTATGAGCCGCTGGCAGGTGCTTTGCGAAACCATGAATCCGAATCTGGAGCCTTACGACAAGTCATTCGTCGCCAAATATATCGGCGAACATGTTGAAACCAGCATCCGGCGAAACAGCTACTGCCGGGTGAATTATACTGACTACTGGCTGAGTTCGCCGGAAGTGATCGAAAGGTTGGCCCCCAATAATTATAAGGTGGATGCCTACTACATACCGGAAGAAGACGGAAGTATCAAAGACCTGTTTATCTACCAAAACGGCAAACTGATAGACAAGCTGGTGGATATGGGCAAATTCAACACCGCAGCCGCCGAACAGACCGAAGAAGACCGACGGATCATGACCGAACAGTTGAAATTCGGAAAGGCGTTCGACCGGATGATGGAGCGGAACGCAGCGAAACCGGTTGGCATCTTAAAGAAAGAGACCGCCCGGAAGATAAAGGAAGTTCAACCGAAAGAAGTTCAGATACCACAAAACAACGACGATATGGACTTCTTGAACTACGATCCGAAGAACTATGTAAAACGGGCGATAGCCAGTATTTAAACGGAATAATAATCATATTAAAACAGCAATATAATGGAACTGACAAACGAAATCAAGCAGAATATAATCACTGCCATAAAAGAAAATCGGGAAAATTACCCCAGTGACAACAAGCACGCTGCCGCACTGGGCATTTCTTCCAGTGTTTACAATTCATTGAAGAAAGGAAAGATTGACGGCATGGTAAGTGATGCTACCTGGGTTTGCATCGCCCGCCGGTTAAATGTTTCCCTTCGTAATGAAATAGAATGGAAAATTGCAGAAACGCCGACCTTCCTGTTTATTACCGAACAGCTTCGGGTTTGCCAAGAAAGCGGTGTATCAGCCCTACTTTGTGATTTGGCCAATATCGGGAAAACATTCACGGCAAGGGCGTATGTCAAGACACATAAGAATGCCATTTACGTGGACTGTTCGCAGGTGAAAACGAAATCTCGGTTGATCCGCTTTATCGCCAAAGAATTTGGCGTAAACAATAACGGCCGGTACTGTGATGTGTACGACGATCTCGCCTTTTACCTGAAAACCCTGGAACGCCCGCTAATTATTCTTGATGAAGCCGGGGATTTGGATTATACCGCCTTTTTGGAATTGAAAGCCCTTTGGAATGCTACCGAACGCAGTTGCGCCTGGTATATGATGGGTGCTGACGGACTTCGGGCAAAAATCATCCGTTCGATTGAAAACGAAAAGATCGGTTACACGGAAATGTTCAGTCGGTACGGAGATAAATTCAGCAAAGTAACTCCGGATGACGGGAAAGAACGGGAAGTGTTCTTGAAAGCACAGGCCGCAATGGTAGTAAAGGTGAACGCTCCGGGGCGAAACGACGTGGCGCAAATTGTAAATCGAACAGGTGGCAGCCTACGACGGGTTTATACCGAAATCGAAAAAATCAGAAGGGAGGCCGATTATGAATAAGAAGATTTACCAGTTAGGTATGGAGCCACAATACGCCGCCCACGTGCTCCTGCTTTGGAACGAAGGCGAATATCCTTGCGATATTCGGGTACGACGGGCAAAGACGGTCGGGCTGATCGTGATAGAGATAGATAATTTGGAATTGGCAAACAAAATAGTAAACGCAACCAGTTGCCAGGTAGCAGTAAAGGAGATAAAAGCATGAAAAGAGCCTATTCACCAAAAAAGAAGTACAGTCTATGAATATCCCCTGTTTCCCATTCGAGGGTGAATGGGAAGCCGCTTTTGGCCGACCGGATCGGACCGGAACGTGGATCATTTGGGGCGAAAGCGGAAACGGTAAAAGTACCTTCGTCATGAAGCTGGCCAAATACCTTTGCCGGTGGTGTACGGTCGCTTACGACAGCCTGGAAGAAAGTACGGGGCTTTCATTCCAAAACACACTGAACCGAGAACGAATGGAAGAAGTGAACCGAAAGTTCAAAATATTAGACCGGGAATCGATGGACGACCTGAGCGAACGACTTTCGAAGCGCCGTAGCCCCGATGTAGTCATTATCGACAGTTTTCAATACTCCGGTTTGACGTATGCCAGCTACAAGGCACTGAAAGAAAAGCACCGCAACAAGTTGCTGATATTCGTTAGCCATTGCGAAGGCGAAAAGCCGGAAGGCCGGGCCGCCAAAAAGGTGGCATACGATGCCGACGTAAAAATCTTTGTCCGGGGCTTCCGGGCCATCAGTAAAGGGCGTTTTATCACCAAGCCGGGAAACCATTATACAATCTGGGAAGAAGGCGCGGCCCAATACGCTTGCGAATAAATATACAAACCAATTAAACAGATAACACTATGGACGCAACCATCGAAGCAATCCTGAACGACGCAGTAGACCGGGCAATGGTCTTTCCCGCACTGGATCAGTCGTATATCTACAGTGAACTATCCGATCGCTTTTCTGAACTATCGCATGCGGCATTAATGGCCGAGTACGGACTAAAAGAGGAGGATTTTGAATGAAAGCACGTAATTATGCCCGGTTTTACACTCTTTTGAACCGTCTGCCTACGACGGACCGGGACGAACTGAAAACAACGCTGGTAAGCCAGTACACGGGCGGTAGGACTGAATCGCTCCGAGAAATGACAGCGAAAGAGTACGACACCATGTGTGATGCGATGCAACAGACCGCCGGAGGCTACCGGGCACGGGAAATCTACCGCGAGGAACTTCGCCGGAAGCGCTCGGCGGTACTGAAACAACTCCAGAAGATGGGTATCGACACGACCGACTGGAACCGAGTGGATGCCTACTGCATGAATCCTCGGATCGCTGGCAAGGAATTCCGGAAACTGACTGTCGAGGAATTGGAAACGGTAAATATCAAGCTCCGGATCATCCAGCGGAAAGAGAAAGAAAACAACAACGATAATCAATTTTTAAACTGACAGAATCATGGAAGAAGTAAAACAGACAGTTGAAATGACAGCCGAAGACGGCAGGAGTATGAAGCATTCAAGGCGGCACAAGCCGAGAAGAAAGCCAGGGAACAGGCCAAACGCGACCGCGAAGCCTACAAGGACTTGGTAGATGAGACCATTGAGCGGGTAATCCCGTCCTTGCAGTGTTTAAGCCAGGGTATCAAGGATACGAAACTGGCTGTGTTGGACGACTTCCGCAGTGTGATCGACATGAAGTCGGAAGTCCTGAAACTGAAAAAGGACGGCCAGCGTTCCGACACCTTCACCAACTCGGCGGGTGATAAGCGTATCACCGTGGGCGTTTATACCACCGACGGCTACCGGGATACGGTGGAAGACGGAATCGCCATCGTAAAAGAATATATCGAAGGATTGGCGAGCGATGAAAAGACGAAAGCTCTTGTAAAAATGGTGCTTCGCCTGTTGGCTCGTGACGCTAAGGGCACGCTAAAGGCAAGCCGTGTGGTTCAGCTTCGCAAGATTGCAGAAGAGACCGGATCGGAACGTTTCATGGAAGGCGTTCAGATCATTGAGGAAGCCTACCAGCCGGCCATCAGCAAACAGTTTATCCGGGCTGAGGTGAAGAACGAGAACGGAGCATGGGTTTGTATTCCTTTAGGCATGACGGAAGCATGAGCAAAGGGCAACACGCACTACTTATCCAGCCGCCGCTTTTCCCGAAAGAGCAACCGGTCGAACGGGTGGAGTTCGGCGGCATCCCCTGCACTTATTGCCACGGCAATGGCTGGTTCTGGGGAATGGATGAATACAGGGAGCGCATCAAATGCGAGTGCCCTGTCTGCAAAGGGAATAAACGCCTGAAGGCTGTCGTAACGGTCAACTGGACGGCAGACGATAGTAGTAACAATCAATAATAATCGAAATGAACAGTATTTTAGAAAGATTCAGAAGAAAGCAGGTTAAAAGACGGCCGGAATCGCAGCAACCGGCCGGAATGGAATCACCTGCACCTAAACGTGAAAAGACGATCCCGCCTCATATCGTAGCCTGCAAGGTTTGTGAGGGTAAGGGAGTAAAAGACGACGCTGTTTGTCCCCAGTGCAAAGGCTCCGGCCGCGTTATCGTATCATGTGAAGTAACAACCTATATTTCGGCTTATGTGCCGGAAAACAATCAAATGGAGGAAACAAAATGAAAAGAGTACAAGGAACTAAAGGCGTATCACTGTTTGAGTGTATCAACGCCGATCAGAACAAATGGAATGTCCGTTGGGACGTGCGGGATAACCCTGCCGACAAAGAGGGTAAAGTGAAAGGCGTAAACTACATGGAAGAAACGTTCTTGTTCAAACCTGATTTGTCGGACGTAAAATCGGTCATGTCGATATGGTGCAGCGGTGAGGAAGCCGTAGGCCGTTTCATGCTGGACGGAAAGAATATCACGCTGGAGCGAAGCGGCATACTTCTGTTGCGTAGTCAGGCAGAACAGGCGGTGAAGGACAACGATACAACCGTTCCCCTTATAACAGAATCCGGAGTGGTTGAGGTTTCACCCGATGAAGCCCTGTTCATTTCCGGTCGTGTATTGGCCAATTATGGAGACTGCGATAAAAACATCAAAAAGCAGCTTGATTCTATCGCCAATGCCGATACGATCGAAACGCTGACCGCAATTAATTTTCAGGAGGGTTACCCGGAACCGTCCTTCATGACATTGGAGGAAGTACGTGCCGCCATCGCCTCGGCCAAGAAAACACCTGAACAGCGGGCGGTCCTCTTCGCCCAAATGACCATCAACAATACCGATATGACGAACAACGAAGCTCTCCTGCTGAAAGAAATCCATCCGGAATGGAAAGACTTCATCGGCAAGACTCTGAAAGCGAAATTCCGTGTCCGGTATGAAGATCGTCTCTATCGGGTAAGACAGGAGATTTCCACTGTCCTGGCAAACCAGCCACCCAGTGTTGATACTGCCGCCCTCTACGAGGAAATCAATGAGGAACATGCCGGGACCCAGGATGACCCAATACCGTACAATAACAATATGGAATTGTTCTCCGGCAAATACTATTCCCAGGGCGGTACCACTTACCGATGTACCCGGAACACCGGACAACCGGTTTATCAGGATTTGTCGGCGTTGGTTGGGATTTATGTAGAAAAGGTTTAATGACAACAGGGCCGGATAACTCCGGTCTTTGTTTAATCTTAGAAAAATCAAAGATATGCAAGAATTTAATTTATCAGAAGGTGGCCACGAATGGGAGAAAACCAATCTTGTGACGATAGGGAGAAAACGCCCGTATGATATATACAAATGTAAAAAGATGTGGCATAACCGGTAAGTCTTACAGATTGGGAACGATTGAAATACCGGAAAGAAGCATCCCTAAAATGGGAACATGTCAAAAGTTGCAGAGATATGACTCTATCAAGATTACTCGTTGTAACGCTTGTGGTCAAGAATTTATAGGGCTAATACCCGGAAGTGTACATCAAACCGTGCCACCACCTAAAGGAGAAGATAATAAACGCGGTGAATGGGTGATGGGGAAGACAGAACCGGTATTAGTTCTATTTGGAGAATTTCAATATTTAAAGGAGTAGATATGGTAAAAATGACAAATCAAATAGGCTTAGTTCAAACCGTAGCGCAATGCATCAAAGATGCGGAAGGCACAATCGAAAAGATTAAAGAACAATATCCAAGGCTGCGGAGCAAACCATCCAAGCAAGGGGCAAAAAAAGAAGCCTGGAGTTTTTCGAGGCGGTAGTTTATCACCTGAAACGCTTACAGCAGTTAGAAACGGAAAAGGAATCGAGCCATGAGTAAGAAATTTTCATACCGGATAAAATTCAATGATGGAATCTGGCTGAAAAAGGGCTGTCCCCGAAACCACAGAGGGATAACATACACTATGGAAAAAGTCAGTAAGCCTTCCGAGGCCAGGGTGTTCAAATCTTATTCGGAAGCCGATAAGGTGAGGGAAATACTTATCAGCATTGTTTTCGGTGAGGAATGCGAAATAGAGATTATCCCGGAGTTTGAAAATCCCAAAGCCCAGTTAAGACAGTTACGCAAAGGGGATTGTTTTATGCTCTACGGAAACCCTTATATTGTAATACGGACTTATTGGAGTAAAACAGGATTGTTTCGGATGAAGAAATACATCTGCAAAATGAAGTTCGATGAATTGGAATGCGGCTTCACCTCGGATGTTGAAGTCTATCGAATTTCGCATTTGCTGTTCGATGCGCTTGTGCAAGGAGAGCAACAATGATATACAAACGGCGGGAAGTGTAAAACAATCCCGCCGTTTATTTTGCCGGATGTCATCATTTAGTTACTTTTGTATAACAACTTATAATCATGGAATAAATGGAACTGAAAGGATGCTCATACGCCCGTCGGGTGGCCGAAGTGAACGCCATTTACGACGAATACGCCAAAACCGGACTGTCGAACCGGGAAATTTGGCGCAGGTACATTTATCCCATTTACAGCATTTCAGAAAAAACTTTCTACAACTACATCAACGCAGCGACAAAGCCCGCCGTTATCGAAAAAGGGCGGGAATTGCAGCTTACTTTGTTCGGATAGCCACATCGGGCGGAACCGGATGTTTGACCAGTTTCTTCACCGCCGAATCGTCGTACAAAAGGGTTTGATAGACTTCTGTATCGTCCAATATTTCTTCGTGGTCGTGGCACGGTATGGATGCCGACCGCTTGAATGATCCCCAATATTCGCCGGTGAACCCGTGCAAACAGCGGTTTATCTTGTCGAGCAAATCCAGGTGGAATTCCTCGCCGTCGTATCCTTCCGGCAGGGCGATCGTCAGGACGTGCAGCCCGACAGTCAGGTCTGCGTCCTGTAATCCGCCTTGCTGGTGTCGCCATGCCAAACGCCCGAACTCAATAAATACGGCGGGCATCGGAAAGTGCGCTTCTTCCTCGATAAATTCCACTTGCCGGTTCCACAATCCGAAATGCTTGATTGCGTAATCGGGTGTTTCTCCGGCCTCTACCATCTGTTTGATACGTTCTTCCGATACCAACACGATGTCGCCACTATCGGCCAGCAAAAGGCGTGACAGGCGTTTCTTTAGTTCGCGGTATAAAATCTTTCTCATTTGTCTATGATTGGGTGTCGTTTTAAATAATCCTCAAAGTTCTGTTCGGTTATTTCCCGAATGATCCGGTCGGTATTGCGTCCCGTGCCGATAAAGCGACGTTCGGGTATCTTGACGGTAGAACCGACTTTTTTCAATGCCATTGCCCGATAGAACTCTTCCTTGTCGGAGAGTTCCCGGTTACGCTTGTTCCGCCGTTTCTCGCCGTCTTTCCGGTACTGGTACTTTCCTCCGGTTTCTTTTAGCTTATGCCAGAAATAGCCCTTCATCTTCCGGGTAACACGTATTTCCCCGCCTTCATTATGAATCCGGGCGTATGGTTTGGAAGACGAATAAACCAGTTCGCCCCGCCGTTTCCTGCTCCGGACACTCCGGCGCAGCCCACCGGTGCGTTGCAGGAGCGAGCCGACCCCGTCGTCAAATTTCCGTTCGGGCCATTCTTTTTCATCGAAGAAGGCTTTACGCTCGAAATTCCGGTCAAATTCCTCGTCAAACTCGACTCTGATGTCTTCTATTGACTGGTCGATGACTTCTTTCTTAAAATCTCCGTCCATAAGGTTGGGTTTTAAATTATTAGTTCGTATATTTGCAATGAAAAGCGAGTGAATTGTGTGGGCTAAGCTGGTCAAGAACCTAAGGGGCCGCCGATTTATTCGCTTTTTATTTTGTCCGTTACCGAATATAAAAAACGGTCATACTTTTTCTTGCCGTCTCTGTTTTCAAATTCAGCTTCGGCCACATTCAGATATACCGTTTTACCGTTAATCTCTCCTTTCAAATAAAAGAACCGTTTTACCTTATCTTTTCGTGCGTGACTTAATCTGTCAGACGTACTGACATAAACAGACTGTTTTAATACGTTGTCCAGATGTGCCAAATCGTCCGGTTTTAATACGGACGACCGCCCGAATGTATCACTGTATAAGTGCTTATTTCCTTCTTTGGTAAATCCGATGCTTTTCTTTACCCCGTCTATCTCCAGCACGACCTTCTTTTTCAGAAGCGACTGCATTTCCCGAAGGTAGTGCTTCCGTTCGATGGCCGCCTGCGATTTGGCAATGTCCCCGGCGCATTCCCGGATGATCGGACAGGCCGTACAAAGTTCGTTGCTGGGAATCTTTGCCAGTTCCAGCCCATTCTTTTTACAGGTAGCGCACTTCCTGATCGTGTAAGAATTGTAAGCCGGGTAAGCCGCCCGCTGTTTGCCGGGATTAAACCGGAACATCTCGGCATATTTACCCTCGGTCGCCTTATCCCCGGCTTTCATGGCCGCGTCGCTATCAGTGGCCGAGTATTTGGCTGTGCGTACCTTTTGGGCGGTACAACGGCAGTTAAAACCATTCGGCGGATAATACTTGTCCCAAAACGGATCGGAAGGCGGCAAAGTTATACCATTCAGTTCCTGGTGCGCCGGGCGAACCTTCTTATCACCGGCGGTACGGTACTGGAGCAAATAACGACCGCCCCCGTCGTCTTGTTGCTCTTCCCATTTGGCTGCCATTTCCGCACTCTGCACAGCGAAATTGTATTCCGTTTTCAAATAGTGCCTGTTGTAAGTGTCATTAATCTTCCCTACGTCATTTGAAAAGCGTTCAAATGGTTTTAAATCGCCGTTTTCATCCAACAACAGGTTTGCTGCCTCCTTCATTTCATGAAAGGTTTTGAATCCGGAGAACACACCGGCACTTTCCCGAAGGCTGGAGACCATCGCTTCCGATGGAGATTCCTGTACAACGCCCCGCTCGATGCCTTTGGAAAGGTAAGCGGCGGTTTCCTCAATCAGCCGGCGAACCGGTTTTTCTTTCAGCATACCCGCTCCGAAAATTCTTTTCCCGTGTAGCCACTTCATCGCTTTTTCGAAGGCGGATTCAATGGCGGACGTGTTCGGGTAATCGTCGGCGGCTAATTGCAAATTACCTTCCTGATATAACAGGCTTATCCTTTCGTGCAGCCCCGCATAATCGGCGGGGCCTAATCGAAAAAAGGACGTGCCAAAGCAGCCTGTTCCGGTAGTTTCTTCACCCCGGTAATAGGTACGCCGTACTTGTCGATAAGGTATTTAGGATCGACTTCGAACCGGTCAAGAATCATCTTTTCGTATTCCAACTGCTGCTCCGGCGTGTAGTCCACGCTGTCGTCCCACTCGAAATGCAGCTCTTTTACCGGGAAGCCGTGCTTTACCATGCGCGGCAGAAGCTGGTCGTTTACGATGTCTTTCACGAGGTCGGCGTCTTTTTCAACCACGTTCTCGAATACTTCCAAATGGACTTCCGACTGTGAAAGGCTGCTTCCGTTGTCAATGGTCATCGTCTGGTTCAGGATGCCTTTTGACAGTTCCGAGTTGGCGCGATCAATACGCTTGTCATAGACATTGAAAGCGTCGCCCCGTGTCGTTTCCTTGATGTCAATGTCGGTTCCGTCCGGGAACAACCCCCAAGCGGCCGCACCCATCGAAGAAAGCATGTTTTCTATTTGGCTCCGGTCTTTCGGGTCGCGTGCCGTTGTTTTGGCGATACGGATCGGCATCCCGAATATTTCCCCGAATTGGTCCCAGTAGGCCAGCATATTCTTTTTGGGGATGGTCTGCGTAGCAGCTTTCAGGTATAAGCCCAAATCTTTGGGTTTCCCTGCCTCCACCACCCAGTCGGCCATCGGGCCTTCCCGGTAGGGTACACCTATTCTCCATTCGTCGCCCTGTTCCCGGACGATCACGCCGTATTCCGGTATCACGTGTTTGCGGTTGACCAGTTCCACACCCATATAACGCATTTCCCCGTCGATGCTCACCACGTCCCCCAACTGGATAAGCGAATGACCCCAGTAGCGGGAATCCAAGATATAACCGACCAGGTCCTTGAACCATACCGCTTCAAAAAGCCGGGTGACATCGTCGTTCTGTTTTCCTTTGGCATCTACCAATTTGAAGCCTTTCTTCTGGACGAACCCTTTGCGCTGGTCCACACAACCGCAAAGATGCAGGTCCACTTCCACATCGCGGTAAATATCATACAACCGTTCCCGGTGCGGGTTTTCGATGTCGATAGCCTGTTGCCATGCCTGACGCCAGGAACGCATGTCCTTTTGCGTCAAGGCTTCGGCCTGTAGTTTCAGTTCAACCGTCAGCGACTGGAGTCTTCGGCGGTCTTTCGCCGAAGACAAGTTGAACCCGCTAATCTTCATGCCGGGATTATATTTGTTCCTTTTTGCCATAATCTACCATATATAAGTATTCTGTATTCCAGAACCCCACTTGACGGGGTTGTTCACATCTTCCTCGCCATTTTCGCCGGTTACGGTAGGAAGGTCGGGGATTATCTTGCCAGCTTGTACACCCTCCAGCCATTTCAGGGTAAGTTCGTAACGCTCTTTCCTTATTTCGTGCCCCATCTTGTTAGGCAGCCACGCGGAAAGATGGTACAAGGCCACGTCCGAGGTGCGGAGTACGATAATGTTGTTCCGTTCGCTGCCGGTAGCGGCGAAAATCTTCTTCACATCGTACCGGCTCCGCAAATAACCGGACACTTCCTCAATGGCCATCCGTTCGGCGGTTTCCCGTTTTTCTTCCGAACATTGCTGCAATACGCTGAGCGCGGTATTGCTGGCCACTATATAATCTTCTTCTGCCAGGAACATAGGCTTATCCGGTTATAAGGATGGCTTTCTTTTCTAAATCCTGAATGGTCGTACCTTTGCGGAACTTGCGCCGGGCGATCATCTTTTTCAGTTCCTGTTTGGAATAAACCTTCGGCACACCGGCCACCATGAGGACCAGGTATTTTCGTTTGCTCACTTCGGATAGCTCGCCCGCCAAACGGATGGCGCGTCGGATTCTGTAATTCAGAATCATGTCTTTAATAAACTGTATCATTACCACATATTTTTTTAGGAGACCGGCGCGTGCCGATACTCGGTTTAAACTTCTGTATTCTCGAATGCTTCTGCAATACGTTGATTGCCCCTTCGTCCGCGTCGGGACCATCGTCGTGTGTGCTGCTGCCTTTTTCGATGGAAAGCGTCTGTTCGATACCGCAGAGCATGTCGGGGTCGTTCTGCAAATCCTCATTGTAATAGACAAAGCCACGTTCCCAAAGCGGCGATACGGCCTCTATACGCTGGAACTTGTCCGGTTTCTTCCGTTTGTCAGCCTGTATGGGTAACTGGTATCCTCGAAGGTTTCCTTCTTCCTCGAAATCATCGAGCAGGGTATCTTGCAGGAAATTCGCCTCTATCATGTATTTGCAGACAACCCCTTCCGGCAGACTTTCGTGCAGATCATAGAACCAACGTACCATCTCCGCGACGGAACATTGCCGGACAAAGGCTCGGAGGTGGTGCAGTTCCGTTCCAACCTTGGCCCAAACCTTAATGGCTTTATAGTCGTTCTTATTCGAGCCTTTGAACGAAGGGTCGCAATAGGCGACAATCTCGTCGTATTTGTCGAGCGGCAATATCTTTTTCCACCTTATCCAGTCTTTCCGGAACACCGAACCTTCCTTGATCGGATTATTCATGTATTCCTTTTCGAAGGCCCGGTAACCCATGAACTCCCGCTTCTCCTGGATGCGCTCCGGTGTCCAGTATTCCGGCCAGGCGGATTTGCCGTTTTTATCCAGGACGTTCACCTGGCTAACTTCCACGCCTTTTGATGCTGCGATATTTGCCAGCACGCTGCATTTGCTGATCAGGTTGCCGACCATGATAAAACGGCCACCTTCGGCCCCGAATGCGCCAAAAAGGGCTTCTTTCACCCATTCGGTCAGTTTACGAACACGGCTATCATTTTCGCACAGTTCGTCGTCGTCGAGGTCGTCGATAACAATATAGTCCGGTCGTCGATTCCGGTAGCGCAATCCACGCGGCGACTGGCCCCGGCCACGGGCGAAGAAGGCCACACCGTCGGAGGTTACAAACTCCCCGTCCTGCCAGTTTCCGGCATTGTATTTGGTTCCAAAGTCATGCGTGTAGCGTTTGTTATATTGCAGTTCCGCCTGAATATCGCCAAGCAAGGTACAGGCGGCATCTTCCGACTTGCCAACCAGTACCATGACGTTAATTTCCCGCCGTTTCTGTGCCATGAGCCACATCGGGATCATGACGTCCATGTGGGTGGATTTGGCCTGCCCGCGTGCCCATTTGAAAACCGCCTTTAATGAGCGTTTTCGGAGAATCTTTTTGGCCGCCTCGATATGGTGCTTTGCAGAAGGAATAACTTTGCCGGTTTCGCTATCCGTACAATAATGCGGGAAGTAATATTCCACAAAATAGGCATAATCTTTCCGGGCACGGTTGATACGTTCCATCTGCTCGGCCTTTGTTTCGGCTGTGTTGACGGTGGAAAAGTTTTGGATGGTCTCACAAAGCTGTTTCCATCTTTTCAGTGCTTCTTTCTGACTTATCTGTGTTGCCATACATTATATATTATAGTCCCGGATTTTCGGCCGAGACTTGTTCGGCGATAAATATGTCCTGGTAACGGTTAGTCATTTTCAGGAAATCCACCGTCAGTTCCTTGTCTATCTGGGTACGCGCCACCAGCCAGTTGTTGTAGGAAGTAAGCACCTCGATAATGGTCGTAGCGTTGGTACGTTTGTCTATCTTCTCGATGCTGGCCGCCAGTTTTGCCATTTCGTCGGCACTCATATCGCCGTTTTCCAGTTTTTCGTCGGCTTTCTTCATGATTTTGGCGACCAGTTCTTTCCGGGTAATTGATTTGGCGGTGCGCAACGCATCCCAGCCGCCGTCGCTTACCCATTTGTTCACGGTGACGCGCGAGACACCCACCTTTTCGGCCACCAGCTTCTGCGTATCCCCGTTCAGGTAATAGAGCCGGGCCAGTTCCTTTGTCTTTTCAAGTTCTTTTTTTGAAGCCATAAAAAATGATTTGCTTTTCGGCAAAATTGTAAAGGAAAACGCCGTCCGGCAATAAAGTGTGTAACGCTTACATAGAAGTGTGTAACCGTTACATACATCTGTGTAACCGTTGCACACTTTTTTTGCCCGCCCTTTTTATGCCTGTATGTTTGCAGCGTATCAACGGAAACGAAATGGGAAAACGAATTGTAATCAGCGACGAATCGGTCAACTGCTACGGCACTTGGATCAGCACGGCGGGAATGGATATTTCCCAGTATGAGAAAAACCCCGTGCTACTTTGGATGCACTGGCGCGGCGTGATCATCGGTTGCATAAAGGATATTAAGAAGGAAGACGGCCGGGTAACCGGCGAACCCTACTTCGATGAAGTGCGCGAGGAATCCAAACAGGCAAAGGCGCAATGGGAAAAGGGTACGCTCCGTATGGCCAGTGCGAATGTGGACGTACTGGAGTATAGCGACGCCCCGGAACTCGTCAAGCCCGGCCAATATCGCGCGACCGTCACAAAAAGCAAACTGACCGAGGTTAGCATGGTGGATATTGGCGGTAACGACAACGCACTACCGCTCATATTGAACGTACAAGGTAAAGAATTGAAACTGGCGGCTGGCGAGGAATCCGAAAGTCTCCCGCTGCTTATTAATAACACTCAAAAACCAGACGAACAAATGGATTTTAAAGCGATCGCCCTGAAATTGGGCCTGCCGGAAACGGCAACGGAAAACGAAATCCTTTCCTCGATCGAGGTACTGTTGGGCTACAAAACGGCCAACGAGCAACTAAGAAAGGAAAAAGGAAGAAATGCAACTGGCCGGTATCACTTCTGCTGTTGACACTGCCATTACCGAACGCCGCATTACGGCTGAGAAGAAAGATCATTTTATTGCCCTTGGCAAGCAGGTCGGGCTGGAATCCCTGAAACTGACTTTCGAAGCCATGACACCGACGCAGAAACCGACCGACGTGATCCGGCTTTCGGGCGGAAATTCTGTTTCCGGAGAATGGAAGAAACTTTCAGACGTTCCGGCCGACAAGATTATGGAACTGAGAACAAACGACAAACCTACCTATATGAAGCTCTATAAAGCGGAATACGGTATGGACTGTCCCAATTACTAATCAATCAAACAAATCAAAAAACAAATGAAAGCAAAAGGAATCAAAGCGATTGCTGCCCTGCTGTTCAACGCGGTGATGGGCGTTATGATTGCCGCCGTGATGGGCGTTCCGGCGATGGCCGGAGCCGCTACAGCCGTCGGCGTATCATTGGCTGCCGGTCCTTTCCTGCCTTCCGGCGCACTTTGCGAAGGGGTGCTGACGGAGGTATGGACCGGCGAACTGATCAAAACCCTTCGTGCCGGTGACACAGCCACTTTTTTAGATGGTTTGCCCGACTATTCGCAGTATGCCGAGAACAACGTGATCCACATGATCGATGTCGGAGGCGACCCGGATGTATTGGTCAACAATACGACCTATCCGCTGGATGTGCAGGAAATCACCGACAACGACGCGGTATTCTCGCTGGACAAGTTCCAGACCAAACCGACTCCGGTAACGGACGACGAACTGTACGCTTCTTCTTACGACAAGATGGCGAGCCTCAAAGAACGCCATGCCGATGCCATAAAGGAAAAGAAGTTTGCCAAGGCGATCCACGCGCTTGCCCCGGACAGCAACGGAGCCAAAACCCCGGTATTGAAGACTACCGGTGAGATCGTGGGTGGAGGGGCCAGCGGGCGCAGACGTTTGCAGATGTCGGACATTATCGCCCTGAAGGACCAGTTCGACAAACTGAAAATCCCTGTACAGGGTCGCCGCCTGGTACTATGCAGCGACCACGTGAACGACCTTCTCCTGACCGACCAGAAGTTTAAGGATCAGTATTACAACTACACGACCGGAAAGATCGCCAACCTGTATGGGTTTGAAGTGTATGAGTATTCCGACAACCCGGTATATAAAGTTGCCGGTACAAAGGTGAAGTTCGGAACCGCTGCCGGAGCCAATGAATACCAGGCATCCGTCGCCTTCTATACCAAGCGTGTGTTCAAAGCATCGGGCAGCACAAAGATGTACTATTCGGAAGCGAAAACCGACCCGCTGAACCAGCGAAGCCTTGTGAACTTCCGCCACTACTTTATCGTGCTTCCGAAAAAGAAAGACGCAATGGCGGCTATCATGTCAGAATATGTAGCGGCAGTAGGAGGTTAATAAATGGCACCACGAGGAATCAGAAATAATAATCCCGGTAACATCCGTAACTCGGATGCTACCGATTGGAAAGGTGAAATCCCGGCCGGGGCAAAGAAGGACAATTCCTTCGAAGAGTTTAAGGATATGCCGCATGGCTACCGCGCCTGATCAGGCTGTTGCAGAACTACCGCCGGAAACACGGCTGCCAGACAATCGCCGACTTTATCAGCCGTTGGGCACCACGAACCGAAAACAACACATCGGGCTACATCACCCGCGTATGCCGGGAAATGCAAGTGCCGACCACCTTCGTCCCCGATGTGGACGACAAAGGAACGATGTGTGCCTTGGCCGCGGCGATAAGCCAGGTTGAAAACGGCATCCCGGCGGTCATGGCCGATGTGGAAGCCGGCTGGGAATTGTTGAACGAATAAAACCTTGTGAAATCAGGATGGAAACTTCCGAAATCATTTCATTGCTGTTCGGTGTCTTGTCTGCACCGGTTGGATTATGGATTCAGAGTTTGCTGCTTCGTAAGAAATACAACGCGGAAATCGAATCACTTCGGGCACAGGTAGAGGCTTCCAAGACGGACACACGGGGCGACGAACTGGAGAACGTGAAAAACGGGATGTCCATCCTGATGGAACAGGTCGTCGAACCATTAAAGAAAGAAATCAATGCGATACGTAAAGAACTGGCACGGCTTCGCCGGGCTGTCGAAAAGGCGAACCGCTGCCCTTTTGCCGATCATGCTGATGCTTGCCCTGTGCTGTATGAATTGCGCAGGGCCGAAGATGTCGAGGGGCACGCACGCGAGCCCACCGGTGCCTGATCCGGTGGTAAGGGACCGCCTTGTTCCTGTCTATCTTTCGCCCGATTCGGCACTTCTGACCGCCCTGTTCGAGTGCGACAGTACAGGCCGGGTTCTTATGCGGCAGGTGGAGGAACTGAAAGGAAAGGTGATGGAAACCGATCTGTCTTTCAAAGACGGGAAGCTGGACTACAAGGCAAAAGTCGCCCCCGACACGGTCTATGTACCCGGAAAAGATTCCATCATCTATGTTCCCCAGCCAATAGAGGTGGCGGTGAACCGCCTTACGTGGTGGCAGGAAACGTGGATGCGGATCGGGAAAATATCAATTTCAATCCTGGCTCTTTGGTTGGGTTTGAAAAGTGTTAGAAAACTATTAAAACGCAATTAATATGAGTTTACCAAATGTAAATATAACGCTGGGTAACGGCAATATCGGGACTGTCACCCTTTCGGATGACGGTATCGCCGGGCTGATCCTGACCGGCAAGGCTGTTTCGTCCACATTGGAACTGAACAAGGTCTATGTGATTGCTTCTACCGGTGATCTGAAAAAATTGGGACTGACGGCGGAAAACAACCCGTTGGCCTATAAAGAGGTGCTGGGCTTTTATGAATCGGCCGGTGACGGCGCGGAACTGCATCTGCTGGTAGTTGACGCGGCAAAGACGCTGACCGAAATCTGTTCTATGGAAGCCGGGTCTCCATTGAAAACGCTGATTGATTCGGCGGCCGGGCGTATCCGCCTGGTGGGTATCAACCGAAATCCGGAAGATGAATACGAACCGACCGTTACAAGCGGTATTGACCAGGACGTGGTAACGGCTGTTACGGCGGCCCAGCAGGTAATTGATTCATACCTGAAACAGATTGCCCCGTTTGTGGTTCTCCTTCCGGCCCTTGCCTGGAACGGTACGACCGATAGCCTGTACCAGCCACGTGAAGGAAGCCAGGACAGCGTATCTGTCGTGATGGCCTCGGATGGTAAATACGGGGCAAGCGAATATTATTCGGCCGCTATCGGTAAGGTACTGGGGCGGTTGGCAACGTGCGCTGTCAACATCTCGCTGGCCCGTGTCCGTGACGGAAGCCTGGTGGCGGATGGCTATCTGACGAACGGAAAGAAGCCGGAGGAAAGTTACAGCTTTTGGAATGCCCTGCACGACGCGGGATATATTTTCTACCGTACTTATATCGGAAAGAACGGCTATTATCTGAATGACGACTCGACGGCGGTCGCCACGACCAACGATTACCACCGTCTGAGCCTTACACGCGTTATTCAGAAGGCACTGGTAATCTGTTACAAAACCTATATTGACGAAATACTGGACAGTGTGGCTGTCGATCCGGAAACCGGCAAGCTGCCGCAGCCGATGTGTAAGTATTACGAACAGTTGCTGGTCCGTGCCGTAAACACGAATATGGAAGGCGAAATCTCCGGATTCACTGCCTATATAGACCCTAACCAGGATTTGATTTCAACGAACGCGCTGAAAGTGCGGGCGAAGGTCGTACCTACCGCCCTACTCAAAGAAATCAATGTGGATCTGTCATTTGATAACCCTTTTAATAAAACAAGTGAGTAATGGCAAGTTTTAATTCAAAAGAATACGCATGGATTGATGTAAACGTGGTGTTGCTCGGCAAGTCTGTTGCCGGGTTGCGTGCCATTGAATACAAGTCCAAACGGGCAAAAGAAGCCCTGTACGCCACCGGCAAGAAGGCCCGTGGCATACAGATGGGCAGGAAGGAATACGAAGGAACAATTACCGTATTGCAGTCTGAACTGGTCGCCATGCAAGCGGCGGCAAAAGCCAAAGGGTACGACGATGTAACCGACTTAGAATTTGATATTATCGTCTCCTATATCTCGGAAAACGGTGTCGTACAAACCGACAAAGTTATCAACGCTTCCATTACGGAAGCCCCGAACAGCATTAAGGAAGGCGACCTGTATTCGGAACATGCCTTGCCCTTTATCGCCTGCGATGTGGAATATAACGTGGTATAACTAATATATATAGAGCTATGAACGAAAAAGAAAACAACAAGACAATTACTCCCGAACAAATCGAAGCCTGGAAAAAGAAATGGGGCGACGTATTCTGTGTTACCGTCGGCGACAAGGTTGCTTACTTGAAACGCCCCAGCCGCCAGGCACTCAGCGCGGCCGCCGTGGTTGGGAAAAACGACCCGATGAAGTACAACGAAATCCTGCTCGGCAACTGCTGGCTGGCTGGCGACGAGGAAATCAAGACGGACGACGCCCTGTTTCTTGGCGTATCCACAAAACTGGGTGAACTGGTGGAAGTGAAGGAAGCCGAGCTAAAAAAGTTATAAGCCGGACGAGTATCGCTGACAGGCCCGGCTGGTTGCTGCTTGCCGACAGCCTGATCCGGGCCTACCTGCATATCGACCCGGCAACGCTTGGCGATGAGGAATGGGGGTTGCAGGTCGTTTTGGCCGAATGGGTGAAATATGATTTTATTAAAAGCATGGGTGATTTATGGCAAACAAGATAGAATACATCTTTTCGCTCCGTGACCAGATCAGCGCGAAACTGGCAGGGATAACGGCCACCTCGGAGAAAACGAGGTCGGCCCTTTCCGGTGTGCAGGAGAAAGTCCGGTCGGCGGAAGACGTGTTCCAGGACACGGGAAAGACTATCGGTTCGCTGAAAGCCCGCATCGATGCCTTGCAAGCCGAGAAAGAATGGATTCCAGCCGACAACCTGCCGGCCATCAAGGAATACAACCGGGAAATCGCCCGGCTTACCGGGGAATTGGACCGGCTGGAAACGGCGGCCGGTGGCGGCAAGTTTCGCAAATGGGCATCGGAAGCCTTCGACGCGATACCGGGCGCAAGCCTCTTGAAAAATCCGCTGGTTACGGGAATGACCGCTGCTACCCTTGCCGGAAGTGCGGGTATGACCTTCGACGAAAACATGGCGAAGGTGAATATCACCGCCCAGATGGATGAAGCCGGGCTGGATGACCTGAAAAAACGTTTGAAACAGATTGCTGCCGACAACAAGACAGACGTGCAGGTCGTACCGGTCGGTTTCGAGGCGATCAACTCGCAGGTGAACGACGTTGAATTATCCCTTTCGATATTGGACGCCGCCCTGAAAGGCAGCAAGGCGGGATTTACCGACCTGGATACCGTATCGGCAGCGTTGGCCCAGACGCTTTCCATTGTGGGAAAGGAAAAACACGACGGCGCAGGAAGTGCTGGATACCTTCTTCGCCGCGAAACGTGTCGGGGCGGGCGAGTTTGCCGACTTTGCCCGGTATATGCCGAACCTGATTGCCGGGGCAGACAACCTGGGTATCGCCTACAAAGAAGTGGCTGGTACGTTCGCCTACATGACCGGTAAGGGGCAGTCGGCCGAACGTGCCGCCACGCTGATGGAAAACGCCTTCTCGGTATTGGGACGGGTGGATGTGAGGAAGAAACTTTCCGCCGCTGGGGTGGATGTGTTCGACGACGCAGGCAAGATCCGGAGCATCGTCGATATATTCACCGACCTTCAAAACGTATTGGGCGGCCTGAACGACGAACAGAAGTCATCCCTTTTGGAACAGTTCGGACTGGTGGATAAGGAAGCTAAATCCGCTTTCTCCGTCCTGATGTCTGATACGGAAAAGCTCCGGGAATCCATGCACGACGTGGCGAACTCCACCGGGGAAACCTCCACCGCGCTCGGCTATTCCCGAAACGCCATGCAACAGGCGACCGAAGTGTGGAACCAGTTTAAGAATGTTGGTTTGCAAGTCGGCGAAATCATGTTGCCGGTGATCAGCGCGGGGCTGACCGTTGCCGGTGGCGTATTGGGCGGCGTTTCGGTCGTGATGGATACTGTTATCGGTTTCTTCTCCAGTTGGTACGCATTGATTCAGGAAGGCAATCCGATTATTATCGGGTTGACTACTACGCTCGGAATTCTGACGGCAGCGATGGCGTTGAACTATGCCTGGACCCAAAAGGCGGTTGTCATTGGCGGTATCAAAAAAGTGTTGGATATTGCGCAGACGGCCGTTACCGGTGGACTTACCGCTGCACAGTGGGCACTCAATGCGGCGTTTGCAGCTTCTCCGCTTGGATGGGTTGCCGTTGCTATCGGTGCGGTGATTGCAGCCGTTACCTATTGTTGGCAGAAGTTCGAGGGATTCCGTATGGGTATTCTCGGCACGTGGGAAGTCGTGAAGGAATTCGGGCGGACATTGCTCGACAGCATCGTAAAGCCGTTCAAGCAAGTACTGTCCGGTATCGGCGGTGTCTGTTCGGCAATTGTCAGTATGCTGAAAGGCAACTTCAAGGAGGCCGCAGGGCTTGCCAAAGAGGGATTTAAAGATATAGGGGAAGGCGTTTTGGGCGCCAATCCTATATCAGTGGCATATAATACCCTGCAAAAAGGCAACTATTCCGCAGCCTGGGAAAAGGGCAAGCAAGCGGGTAAGGATAGCTGGGCGGCTTCACAGGAAACAAACGATGCGGATGCTGCCAACCGATTGATGCCGGAAATTCCGAATCCTGTAACAACACCGGCTGCCGCTGCTCCGGACTTCGATGCCCTGATGAAGAAGTTGAGTGCCACCAAAGGGAAAGCGGGAACGAAGAAACCGGTTACGCTTCGCCTGGACGATGAGCCGGTTACGGCCAACCTTGGAGAGAGTGCCGAATACACGGCAGCTACCCGGAAGCTGGAACCGGTAATGATCCCGATGAAGGTGGCTGCACCGGTTGCGCAGGCGGTGCCGGCAGCCGGGACAGCCGGTGCCTTAAATAGTATCCCTGCGTCCGGAGCCCGGATTGATGACAGTACCCAGACGTATGATGCCGGGGAAACGAATTACCTTGCCGACATTATGCAGAACGTCCGGAGGATTGCCGCAGTAGTATCTGTGCCCCTTGTGCTGGCTTCCGCTCCGAATGTACAGGCGATGGATATACCGACCCCGAATATCTCAGATGCCTATAACGTGGAGAATATCCGGGAAACGAACAACACGTTCACCACCGACACCAGCCGGACGTACAACAGCAGTGGCCGGACGTACCAGATCGGCAAGGTATGCGACGAAGTGGTTATCCATGTGGCCAATACCGACCGGAAAGGAAGCGAAACGATACGTGCCGAAATATTGGGAATATTGGAAGAACTAAGCGAAGATTAAGATATGGCAACGAAATACACAGTAAAAGAAGTGGCACAGACCTTCAAGCGGGTCAGCCAGTTCAACTTGGGCGATATGCTGCTCAACGTGATCGGTTATAAGGGGCTGCCTTATCCGGGCGGCTTCATCCCCGACGCTCCGGGCAAATATAAGGCGGACGGCTACGAATACCCAGGCGAACAGGCTTCGGAAAAAACCAGTTCCGACTTCGGCTCCACGCTCCGAAAAAAGGATGCACAGGGACGCTGGTATTTTATGCCGATCGCGCTGGAACATAAAGGAACGGAATACGAGATCCCGAACGCCGTCATTTCCATCCGTGGAAAGAAAAGCATCGTGGAAACGGCGATGGTCGGCCGCAAGGGAACGGTCAAAGAACTGATCTCTGTCGATGATTACGAGATACGTATCGCCGGTGTCTGCCTGGACGTGGATTTTCCCGACCAGCAGATTAACGCCCTGAATGAATTGTACAACATCAACGAATCGGTTACGCTCAAATGCGCCCTGACCGATATTTTCCTTGACGAAGAAGACAAGGTCGTGATAAAAAGCATCGACTTTGCCGAAATGAAAGGCTGCGAGACAGCGCAGGTATTCACGATGGAACTGGTAACGGACCGGAGTTTTGAATTAATACTGGAATGATATGTTTGCACTATGTTGTGAAATAAAAATCGGTTCGATCTCCTTTAAGTCGGTACACGACGTGAAGGTGAAACGGAGCTTGTACGACCTGATGGCAACCGCCACGATCAAAGTCCCGGTAACGGCCGTGTTGAAACATGCCGGGGAACCGCCGACGCATATCGAAACCGCCCAGGCTATCAAAGTAGGCGACAAGGTAGAAATCAAGTTGGGGTACGACGGAAGCCTGAATACCGAGTTTATCGGTTATGTGAAGCGGCTGAACTACAAAGTCCCCTTGGAAATCGAATGTGAGGACGAATATTACAAGCTGCGTTTCTTGAACTGTGTTTTCTCAAAGAAGGAAACAACGCTCAAAGACTGTTTGAACACCATTTTAACGGGAATCCGGTTGGGCGATATTGTTGGTTTGACGCTAAAGAACTTCGTCGTCAACAACAAGCCCGGCAGTTGGGTGCTGGGCCTTCTGAAAAAGGAATACGGGCTGGTGGCGTGGTTTGACATAAACGGGAAACTCCATGTCGGCAAGGCGAACGATGTTAAGGGTGAAACGGTGAAATACGTCCTTCGGGAAAACGTGATCAGCGACGATGAACTGAAATACCAGTTGGCCGAGGACGTGAAACTGAAAGTAAAGGCCGTCTGCTATTACAAGGACGGCACGAAAATAGAAGGTGAACTGGGCGAGGACGGCGGCGAGACACGTACCTTTTACTATTACGACGTGAAAGACGCGGCAGAACTGAAAACGCTTGCCCGGGAAGAACTGAAACGGTACTCGTTCGACGGTTACCGGGGCAAGATAACAACCTTCCTGCTTCCCTACGCCCTTCCGGGAGGCGTTGCAAGCATCGAGGACAAAGTGTATAACGAGCGGAGCGGCGACTACTTTATCGAAAGCGTGGAAACGTCTTTCGGAACAGGCGGCGGTCGGCGTGTCGTTGAAATTGGGATTAAGGCATGAGCAAGGAAATGGAAGAATTACGCCGGAAGTTTCAACAGCGGTTCGGCGAGAGTGGCGACCAGGTATTCCAGGGAACCGTTACCGAAGTAAACGAGGATGAGTTTACCTGTACAGTAAAGCGCGATGATCAGGTGGATTATTTCGATGTGCGCCTTCGCGGTCTGGTGAACGCCGACCTGCAGGGCTTCGCCTTCATCCCCCGGTTGGATAGTACGGTGCTGGTCTGCCGGATCGGGAAAAGCAACGAACTGTTCGTGTGCCAATTCACCGAGATAGACAAGATGATATTTACCGATACCGATTTGGAAATAATCATCGACACCGAAAATATCGACCTCAAGAAAGGAGAAAAGATAACCGTCCATGTAGACGCGGAAAAGCTGGAGGTAACAAACGACAAGGTAAAGGCCCTGCATGAAGCGGACGCGCTCACCGTTACGGCGGACAGCACTACTGTCAAAGCATCCACCGGCGGTGTAACCATTACACGCAGCGGATCAGGATTGAAAAAGACACTGGACGATATGCTGACGGCGATACAGGCCCTTACGGTAACGACACCGCACGGCCCGTCAAGCACACCGATCAACTCGGCAAAGTTCGCATCCATACAGGCGGACTTGCCTAATTATCTGGAGGGCTGAAAATGAAAGACTATAAACAATTACCGGACGGTGATCTGGACCTTACAACCGGCGATCTGTTGGTAACGGAAAGTACTTACCAGCACCAACGCGATTTGCTGTACAGCGACAAAGGCCATATCCGGCAGAAGGCTGAAGCCGGTGTCGGGGCGGTAAATTACATGATGGATAACGATCCGGAAGGTCTGCTCCGTGCCACACGCAAGGAGTTTACGGCCGACGGCATGAAAGTAACAAAGGTGGCCTTTGCCACCTATTCAAATGATCTGAATGTGGAGGCTCGATATGAAAACGATTGAAGTAGAAAACGACCAGTTGTTGCTGGACATCGCCCTGCAACAATACGGCACGGCGGAAGCCATCGGCGAGATCGTTCGGAACAATCCGGATTTGAAAAACGACCCTTCGGCCGTGGTGGAATCCGGCCGGGAACTGGGAGCCTTCTATCCGGACATCAAGCTGGTTCCCGGTTCCACTGTACAGATCGACGACGAAAGCAGCCTGGTTAGAAAAACGATAGTCAAGAAAATAGACCGAAGTATCACCACCTATATGGAAGCACAATGGCAAGAACGATTGAACAAATAGAACAGAGCATTACGGAAAGGTTGAAGGTTTCTTTTTCCCTTTCCACCTCGGCGGCCTCGGAATGGCGGCTTTGGGGGTCAGCGGATTTTCCTGGTTGGTAATCTTTCTTTTAAGCGTATAGCCTAGCCAGTCTGAACATGAAGAATTTCAGATCAGCCACCCCTCTTAACTGGCTTCGAAAAGCTTTGATTTTAGCATTGAACGACTCCGCTGAAGCATTTGTCAATCGTTCTTCAAAATAATTTATGATGGTCGTACTATGGTTTGAAAAGGTATCAAGTACCTTGTTGAACTCCATATAGTCAAACTTTTCCACTTCATTGTACCATCTTGCGAGATTTAGCCTTGCTTCATCGGGACCTGACTTCTTGTTGAAGATGTCTGTCAGTTTCATGCTAAGGCTGTATCCTTCCAGAAGCTTGGGGGAATTTATCAAAGAGAATGGCAGCCCTGGTCTTTTTTGCTGTTCATTCCATTTGCTCCAGTGTTTCAGTATAATATGCTTGCTTCTGCTTACTATCTGTGGCAGGGTTTCTCCGTTCTCCATTCTTTCAGGCTCCCATTTCCCTATTCTCTCCCTTTCCGCCTTACTCTTTGCTTCTTTCTTCTTTTTGACGGTGCTCCCTGATAGCCTGATTTTCCGCATCAAGTACTTTCCACCGATAGCGTATTCTTAACCGGTCTACAGCTTCAGACATGAGCTGCTGTACATGAAAACGGTCATTGATCAGCTTTGCGGCAGGAAACACCTTTCTGACTGTCAGCATCATGGCTGAAGATAAATCTGTCGTGACAGTCTTGACAGACAGCCGTTTCCGGTGCGGAAGCCTGCGCAAGATTCCGCTTACCGCATCTGTGGCCACTCCACGAACCATTGCAACTAAAGCCCCCCTTACGGCCTTTGGCTGCTTTATTGGTCAGAATCGTATAAACATCTCCATTGCTCAGGCAAGTTTCATCCAAAGAAAGGTTTTCTCCAATGTTTTCAGGATAAAGGAGGTAGTCATGCGCATGTTCGAGTTGGTCCCAGTTCCGGTAATCACTGATTTTCTCCTTGTATTGTTTACGAAGAGTCTGTCCTTTTACGCCATAACGTTCCGCAAGCACACAGATGCTCACAGGAGTAGATTCAATCTCCTTCTTTTAAAAAAGAAACGAACTCAGAATTGAGCCGTGTACCGTCAAATTCGGATAAATCCCAGTCATAGCTGAAGATTTCATTGGAAGACTTGTCAAGCCATTTACGTTTACGAACATGGAGATAAGTGGCGCGACCACGAATAGGATAGTCTTGGATTGTACGATACTCACCAAAACCATAGGATATGATATCCGGGTTGGTCTTATCTTCTTTTAGCTGAACTTTTTTTTCATCAAGATAAATATCAAAACGGTCAGCACTCTTGTCGAAATTGACAATATCAAAGGGTTGTCTATAAGCACATCCGGAAGGATGGCACGAAGGAGTCGTTCGGGTTTCATAAAACAAAGGTAAGCAAAGATAGCTAATTTTAAAACTTACCAACCAGATATTTCCGCTGAGCCGGCTTTGGGTACACTGCGTGGCGTATGGCATTTACCTTTTTGAAATCGTACTGGACACGTTCAAGAGGGAAATGGACGAAGACGCGGAAAAGGAAGTGGCTGGGACCGTTACCTGGTATAACGACAAGTGTTATGAGTTCCAGATGGGGCACGAGCTGGTATTCGATACCGTAACCGGTCTGCTGGAATACCCGACGGTGGATGAATCCGCCCGCGTGATCAAGATCGCTTCGGTGAATGTGGCGGAAGACAACACGATCATGTTCCGTGTCGCCACCGAAGATGAAGCGGGTAAAATCGTGCCGCTCACGAGTAACCAGCTCCTGAACTTCAAGAACTACATCGACGCGATCAAGTTTGCCGGTACAAAATCCGAAGTTATCTCGACCGACGCCGACGAGGTGCGGTATGATATTAAAGTCTATTATAACCCCGCCAATCCGGTGGACAGTGTGCAGGAAGCGGTCCTTGCTTCGCTGGAAGAGTTCAAAACGGCACAGAAGTTTGGTGGCGTGATTTATTCGCACAAGATGTTGGAAGCGGTAACGGCCGTCACGGGTGTCGTGACGGCGAAAACGGTCGCCCTTTCCCGCAAGGGCACGGAGGACGAGGATTTTATCCCTATCGACACGATGGCGACCCTGCATGCCGGGTATTTCAACTATACGGAAGACAGTAAACTGGAAATGGTATCCATCAATGATATTTAGCGTATGAACATTATCCTGAACTTCAAAGAAATCGTCCGCGGGTACGTCGCCCCACACCGCAGACAGCCGAACCGCCTTCGGTGGCTTTGGGCGTTGGTAGATTTGGAAAGCGTTTGGGACGCCTTTGCCGCCTGGCGCGATTATTACCGGTACAAGGTACACGTAACAAGCCAGCATAAATCCCTTGAAGGACACCTGAACAAGACATTCGGCGGCGGTATCCTGATCAAGAGCTACGAGGATCAGTTCCTTGCCATCGGGTTGAACTCGGAACCGGCGCACTGGGTGCTGTTCGAGCCGATGCAAGAAATCGCCCTGGAAGGTGAAGGCGGACAGAGTTTCCAGGACGTGGATTTTATCGTCTATGTGCCGGAAGGTGTGGACCTGAACCTTGTCCGGGCGGAAATAGAGAGATACAAGATTGCAGATAGAACCTATAAAATAGTAACGAGGAAATGAAACGACATGTACAGGAACCGGGCGTAAGGAAGTGGTCGGGCAACGATTTGCTGGAGCTTCAGGGCGAAGGATTGACCATTGCCGACGGCTTCTTTTCGCAATATGGCAACTGCGTGATATGCGGCTGCCGGGTCAAGGCAAACAGCATCGCCGCTGGGCTGGTAAGTATCGGCGGCATGGTGCTTCCGCTCCAGGCGGTGGAAACGGTGGAAGTGTTCCCCGTGTATCTGGTGAAGGCGGAGGAACACGTCCAGCGCGAATACGCCGACGACGTGGTGCGCGACATCGCGGTGAAGTATTTCGCCAAAGTGGTACAGACGAAACCGGAAGACGGGGATTATATTGAAATTACGGAGACCGGCGCGGCCACCTTTTTCGACAAAATTAACGCGATATGGCTCACCAATATCTTAAAACAGTTGGGAGATTTGAAGAAAGCGGACAAAACCCTTTCGGAAGCCATCGAACTGTTGAAAAAGGCCGATACCGCAGCCGGAGAACGTATCACCGCTCTGGAAAAGAAAATGCCGTCCTACCTGGACCATATCCCGACGGTGGCGGATGACGGCTACGACATCGGCGTGGAAGTATGGACAGTGGACGAATACGGGAACAAGACGTTCTGGAAATGCCATGACAACACGGAAGGCAAAGCAGTATGGAAACGTACCGGCGAGGGTTCGGGCGGTGGCGGTTCCCACAGCGGGGCGGTTTATCTGACCGGGCAGACGAATTTTACAAAAGCAAGTGTAATCATTAAAGAAGGGTATTTGAAATGAGCAACGAATCAGGAACAGGCGTTTACGTCTATCAGCAAATCGTAAAGACAACGGCCGAGTGGGAAGCGGACAAGACAGTCCCGGTAGAAAACATCTGGCTGTTTGAACGCCGCGAGGACGGCAAGATTGTAACCAAACTATCCGACGGCAAGCACTGTTATTCCGACCTTCCGGCCTACGGCCTGTCGGCATGGCAGGCGGCGCAGATGGGCGGTTACAAGGGTACAGAGAAAGAGTTTTACGAATCACTCGGCACGTTCGATGAAAAGGTAAAGAAGGTGGAAAGCCTTGTGTCGTCCATGTCCGGCAAATACGCGGAAACCCCGACGTTGGAATCCACCCCGACCGAGGACACGTTGACCTATATTCCGGAGGACAGCGAAGAACCACGTGCCTTCGCCATCGGCCAACAGTGCCGCGTCTATGAGTCGGAAGAGGAAGATTATGTGTTTTACCAGCTTTACGACATCAAGGAAAGCAAAGCCGACTGGCGCATAGCCGGAAGCGGTGGCACGTCTGCCAACCAGGAAAAGGCGGTCATAACCCTGAACAGCAACCAGGGCACACCCGATACGGCATTGAATGGTAAAAAAGTAACGGTCAAATATTCCGACCAGACCCAGGTCTTGACGTGGCAGGGTACGGCGTTGGAAGCCAAGATACCGGTCAATATGAGTTACGAAGTGTCGGTGGAAGCCGCAACCGGTTATACCACCCCGCAAAAACAGAGCTTTGTTGCCGCCGGTGGAAATGAACGTCAGATCATATTTAGCTATTCATGTGAAAAAGTAACGGTAAATGTAAGAACCAACGACAGCGCAGATTGTTCCGGGCGTACCATTACGGTGAAAAAGACTTCCGGCGGGGATGTGCTGGGCACAGGCGAAGGATCGCAGGTCGTTGTGAAAGTACCGACCGGTACGGCCTACACGGTATCGGTGGACAACTTCGCCGGTTATCTGAAACCTTCCGACCAGTCGTTTACGGCTAATCAAGCCAGCCGGACCGTTTCTTTCGAATATGAAAAGATCGTGGACGCAGCCATCGTATTTGACAAGTCGAAAAGTGATTCACAAAATATCACTGGCGAAATAAATTCGGGTGTAATAAAGACAATCCTATCAAAGTTCCGCCGCTGCCTTTGCAAGAAAACCAAGGATGGTGAAGTAACGATCGCTTACCTACGTGACGATAACAGTAATTTCTATGAGACCGGCGAAACCGCCAAATTGGATGGGACTGAAGGTGATGTAATGGTGGATTTCCCGGAGTTCTATTATAAGTGGGAAAAAGTGGATAACAATAAATTCCGTTACCGTTTTGCCGAATACAACGTGGACGGAAGTTTCAAGCATGTGCCACGTTCTTTAGTCGGTGCTTATAAAGGTTATATGACTTCGAATAAACTATATAGCCGAAGCGGTGTAACTCCGACAACCAATAAATCAACCAATGATTTTGAAGGCTGCGCAACAGCCCGTGGAAAAGGCTATCAGCGCATAGATTTCCAACAGCATTGCGTAATCGCCTTTATGCTGTATGCGAAATATGGCAATCGTAATTTACAGGCCGTTTTGGGTGCAGGCGGTGCAACGTATAGCCCTGCTACCACAACAGGAAGCAGTAACGCCACCGGTATTGCCGATACAAAAAATGAAACTTCAAAATATGTTTGCGGCTTGGGCATTGAAGGTGTCTTTGGCGGTATATATGAATGGGTAAAAGGAGTTGAAATCAACAACCACGTATGGAAAATTACCGATCCTGACGGTTCTACCCGTAATGTAAACGCCGGAACAACCGATGGCTGGATAACGAATGTAGCGGCAGAAAACGGTCCGTTTTTCGATATGGTGCCGACCGCGGTCGGCGGCAGTGAAACAACGCATTATTCGGATCATTATTATGAGAGCACCGGCGGCCCCTTTGTTTTGGCGCGGTCCTGTCGCGGCTCGAGTGCGGATGGCGGTGTGGCGTGTGCGCTTGCGAGATAGCGATGCCTCGAGCACGCATTCGGACTGCGGTTCGCGTCTCGCTTTCAGGGGCGTTATCCGCGAAGCGGAGAGCGTAAATGCGTTTAAAGCACTTGCAGTGCTTTAATGTTAATACCGGCGTAAGCCGGTCGAAATTTTAAAATTTCGTGATATTTTCCCTATATTCCTTATGGAAATCAGGGAATCCCCAAAAAACGAAGTACATTTGTAACTATGAACGTAAAAATGTAAATGTAATGTTAAGATATAGGTAGAATTCCTCCGGCCTTTGTTTTGGCGCGGTCCTATCACGGCTCGAATACGAATGGCGGTGTGGCGTATGCGAATGCGAATAACGATGCCTCGAACACGAATTCGAACTACGGTTCGCGTCTCATATTCAGGAAAGAAAATATTTATATTACGGTTCTTGGCCGGGACGTGTTCCCTTATCCAACCCGTAGAGGAATGCACCTTGCCTCTTGGCAAAAAACAAATTGGGTTATATTGTGTGGTAGGTTAATTCTCGAAGCACATGGATTTCTGAAAGCGACAATAAAATGAAGCGATACGGTTATCTGATAGAAAAGATCGTGGAAGAAAGCAACCTGCTGGAGGCTTTCTCTATGGTTATGCGGGGCAAGAAGCGCAGCCGTACCGTGCGCTATTTCAAAAAGAACCGGGATAAGATACTGGCCGATCTTGCCGACGAAATCAAGTCGGGTAAGTATGCGCCGGAAGGGTTCCGGGAATTTGAAGTGGTGGAAAACGGTAAGGTGCGTGAAATCCAGTCCCTGCCGTTCAAGGATCGAATCGCCCTTCACGCGATAATGGCTGTTCTTTACAGGGAAGTTTTAGGCGGTATGATGATTCGTGACACGTATGCCAGCTTGCCGAAACGTGGTATCCACGATGGTTTATACAGGCTTCGAAAAGCATTAAAAGACCGTTCGAATACGCGGTACTGCCTGAAACTTGACCTGAAGAAGTTCTACCACTCCATCGACCAGGACATCCTGATAGAACTGCTCCGTCGGAAAATCAAGGATGAAACTCTGGTGCAGACCCTTATCCGTATTATCCGAAGTTATGGTCCCGGCCTGGCGATCGGCTACCATTCCAGCCAGTTGCTCGGTAACTTTTACCTTTGCCTGTTGGATCACTACATGAAAGCGGAACTGGGCGTGAAGTATTATTTCCGGTATTGCGATGATATTGTCGTTCTCGGCCCGGACAAAGCGTATCTGCATGATATTTTCGCTAAATTACGTTACCTGGTAAAAAACAAACTTCACCTGACCATCAAACAGAACTGGCAGATATTCCCGGTGGAAGCCCGCGGCATTGACTTTTTAGGCTATGTTACCCGGCATGATTATGTACTGGTACGGAAGCATATCAAGCAAAAGGTCGCCCGGCGGTTACACAAGGTCAAAAGTAAGAAGCGAAAATTTGTTGTTCTCGCCTCTTTTTGGGGTTGGGTGAAGCATTGCAACGGAAAACATTTATTTTTTAAACTCACGAATATGAAAAGTTTTAAAGATTTAGGCGTCACGTACAAACCGGCAGACGGAAAGAAACGGTTCGAAGGGAACCTAACCCCTTTGGGCAACTTGCAGAATTGCAAGGTTACAATTGTGGATTTTGAGACCGACATCAAAACGAAGCAGGGTGAAGGTCGCTATGTGGTCCAGTATGAACTGGACGGTCTGAAAGGCAAGTTCATAACTGCATCGGAAGAGATGAAAAACATTCTCGACCAGATTAAGGAAATGAGCGAACTGCCTTTTGAAACGGTAATCAAACGGGAAACATTCGGAGGCAATAAGACGAAGTATGTATTCTCGTGATGTGTTGATGATCTAACCTTTTTTCGGGGGAAAGGGTACAAAAGAAGGCCCCCGGCCATAGATTAAAGTATAGAGACGCCAATCTTATATACAATAACTTGCGTAGAAACGCACGACCGAGGGCCGTATGCCCTTGCCGCGTTTCTACGCTTTTTTATTATTACGCTGTTTCGCGCATTTGCGCTGTATATAAGATTGGCATTGCAAATATACTTTAATTTTTGGAGATTATGACAATATACGAGATACTTTCTTTCAATAAAGAACTATTACAGCGGCTATTCAACGCCGGAATCAAGACAAGTGACTGTTTATATGTCGATTTGTTTAATGACTATACCCGAATGCGGGCGGCAGGAGAAAAAACGACCTATATCGTCGCCGTCCTATCCGACAAATACGCTTTAAGTGAGCGGAAAGTGTACGGTATCATTCGTCATTTATCAAGCGACTGCATAGGTTGTGCAGTGCAAGATCAGGCGTAAATTCGCTCACCCGATTGTTTGGTTCTACCTTTGTCGCAAACCCATAAAACGAGACAAAGTATGAGCAAGTACACTTACAGGCCGCAATATGGCGTGATCGTC